>Ga0209930_1000118_pt1 | contig 351671 bp, 321 predicted proteins | sample ThiBiot_500_biof_2_FD_183948 | JGI IMG/M metagenome (GOLD analysis project Ga0209930, IMG submission 183948) | Wastewater bioreactor microbial communities from Cape Town, South Africa - Thiocy_cont_500_biof (SPAdes) | ecosystem: Engineered > Bioreactor > Thiocyanate-remediating >...
CAGTACTTCCCGAAGGGCACCGACCTGTCGCGGCACACCCCGGCCGACCTGAGGGCCGTCGCCGACGAACTCAACGCACGCCCCAGAGCAGTCCTCGGACACCAACCACCGGCCGCTCTCTTCGCCACGCTGCTAGCGTCGGCAAACCACCCACCGTTGCGATGACCACTGGAAACCACCCCGTCGCCACGGGGTCAGTTTTCAGGCGTCGCCGACAAACCACTCACGGCAGCCGACGTCCAGCGTCTCTCGGCCGACGCCTAGCCCCATCGGCGCGGCTCACGACAGGGCCAACGGCAGGCGTGGGACCGTTCGCCAGTGACGTGGTTGGAGTTCATCGACGGCCTCATCGGGCATCTGAGCGGCCTGGTTGCGAGACGATGGCTGTCAACCGGCTGTCACAAGGCCCTAGGCACCGCAACCGCAATCCGCTGACCTAGGAGTATGTCGACAGGCGACACGGTCTTGAAAACCGTTGTGGGGCAACCCACCAAGGGTTCGAATCCCTTGCCCTCCGCCAGAGTGGGGCTGCACCAGCTCGAAGCGTCAGGTTGCCTTGACTTGGTGGCCTGTGACCTGGGGCGTCGTTCGTGAGCGTGACCGTGCGGCGCGACTTGCTCCGAACGTGGTGCCACATCCAGTGACGGGGGGTATTCGCAATGCCCCTAGCCAGACGCTCGCTCTTCGGAGGGGTGATGAGCAAGCGGGTTGCCGTCGGCCTTGCGACCCTCGCCGTCCTGGCGACCGGTTCAGCTTGCACACCCGGCCAAACCTGGCCCATCTCACCCGATGTTGGGCTCGGCCGCGACAGTTCTGGACAGCTCGTCCTGCTAGGTAACCTCTGCTCGGTCACGTTGGCCAAGATCGAACTCGGCCAAGGCAAGAATCCCTTCGACAAGGCGCAGAGCACTCTTGTGCCGACGGGCCAGGTGACAAACCACTTTCGAGTCGATCTGGCGCACCCCGGACCCACCTTCCAGCTCGCCTCCGGTGCGGACCCCTCCTCGCTCGGCGCGCCAATCTGGGTGCGGGTCTCAGCACCCGACGGATTCTGGGCAACTGCCGTCTTTGAGACGACGCCCCAACCGGGCGCCGTATTGGCGGTGCCTTACGGTTCGAAGTCGGGCAGTCCCGAGTCGACCCCACTTGACGACTACCCGGTCGGCTCGCCGGACTGCGGCCGAACAGGGTGACCCGGGACATCATGCGGCGCAGGATCCAGTCGCCGGGCGATACCCGTGGGCCCGGTGATCGTGCGGCGGCCTGCGCTACGAGTCGGCGGTGCTGCTGAGCAGCGCGCAGGCGCGGGCGACCGCGTACGGACCGCACCGCTACGTCTTCCAGCTCTTCGCCCTCGACCAGCGGGTGGAGCTGCCCGACGCCTACACGCTCGACGATGCTCTGAAGGCCGTCGCCGGGCATGTCATCGCCCGCGCTCGCCTCGACGGCAGCTACGAGATCCACTGACCGCGGCACCGGTACCAGTGGTCGCGCCGCGGCGGGCGGCATGATCCCGTTCTGACCAGGCGCGAGACGCCGCGGGGACGGACGGTGGAGCAGCTCGCCGGCCGGTCCGGTCAGTCGGTCGGCTGCAGCAGCCGGACCTGGTAGGCGACCGCCGCGCGGGTGTCCACGCTCGGCGTGATCGTCACGGACATCCCGGTGCCGCGGCGCGGCAGCGTCAGGCCCATGACCCCGGGCGACGACGTCGCGCTGCATGCCGGCAGCGTCGTCCAGGTCAGGTACTCACCGATCTGCAGCTCGACGGTCAGCGTGCCCGTGCCGATGCACCGCACCACCAGCCGGTAGTTGCCGGGCGCCCACTGCTTGGCGTTCGCGCCGTGCAGCGGCGTGATCTTCGCCTTGCCGTCGACCAGCGTGAACGTCGGCGTCGCCCCGGCGGAGAACACGGTGTCCGGTCGCTCCGCGTTCTGCAGGTCGGCCAGGTGGATGGCCGCGGCGATGTCGCCGGTGCTGGTCGGCGGGGTGCTGACGACCGCCACGGGCTGCGTCGGCTTCTTCGCGACCGAGCCGCACGCCGTCAGCGTGCCGGCGACGGCAAGCGCCAGACCGGCCGCCACGACGAGGTTCGTCCGTCGGTGGTGCCGGCGGAAGACGACGTCGAGCATGGGCCTCCGTCCGAGCGGGTTCACGTCCGGGACCGTCGACCGTCCGTCGTGGGGGCGCGGCGCCCGGTCCCAGGGGAGCAGCCTAGACGGGCTGCCCGTGCCACTGGCCCGGCGACCGTTCGCGGAGCGGGCTCAGCCGGCTCCAGGGCCGACGGTGGTCTGCGAGGCCACCACGTACTGGCGGCTGAGCCGCAGAGCCGCCACCACGGAGTCCGCGCACCACGGCTCGAGGCACATGAGGGGGTCGTGGTGCGCGTAGGCGACGAACGCGGCGGTCTTGTCCCGCAGGTCGGCGCCGTGGACCACGGTGGGTCGGGTCCAGATCGGGTAGCCGCCGTAGGAGAGCAGCGCGTGCGCGGAGGTGACGGCATGGTCGGCCGACCGCACGAACAGCGCGGTGGCGGTGTGGTCGGCGTTGTCGCCGGTCTGGAAGGGGATGGTCCAGTCCTGGGTGCGGACGGTGCTCGGCGCGAAGGTGTTCACCAGTGCGGTCAGCGTGGAGGTCAGCGTGTCAGCGGTGTAGGTCGACGAGCCGTCGACGGCCGTGATCGTCGGGATCAGGCCCTGCCAGAGGCGCATCAGGCTCTCGTGGTCGTGCACCCGCATGCCGGTCCCGCGCCGGTTGCCGTCGGGCAGGCGCAGGAAGGCGATCGAGACGCGCGGGTCGGCGGTGAGCGTGAGCAGGGGGATCGGGTGCCCCGGCACGCCGGCGTCCGTCGTCGTCCACGCGTCCCGCACGCCGGCCATCTGGGCGTACGCCGCCTGGCTGCCGCGCTCCCGCGACTTCCAGTACGCCGCCCCCTGGGCGGCGTCTCCCGCGGTCACGACGACGGTGCGCACGCACCGACCGGACTGGATGTCGTGCAGCAGGTCGGGGCTGAGGAACAGCAGGTCGTCGTCCTCGTGCGCCACGATCTGCATCGCGCCGTCGTGGCAGCTGACGGGACCGGCGGGGACCGTGGCGGCAGCCTCGGCGGACGTGCCCCACGTCGGTGCCAGCACCGCGCCCTCGCCCTGGGCGGCGCTGAGCACCAGCAGGCCGGCGACCGCGACGATCGCCACCGCACGCCCCACCGAGGCGCGTGTCACGCCGCGCCGCCCCCTGACGCCCATCCCGGCCACCTTGCCCTCAGAGCCCCCCGTCGTCCAGCACGCCGACCCACCGGACCCCGACCAGCTGGATCTCGCCGGCGGCCGCCGCGGCCCGCTCGGCGTCCTCGTCGACCGTCAGGTACGGGTGGAAGTACGGCACGTCCTCGTCGACGAGCGTGCGGAACCGGCTCGCCAGCGCCCGGCCGACGCCGGCGCCGGGCTGCAGGTCCTCCGCGACGGCCCACTGCCGCACGTACTCGTCCCAGGGCAGACCGCTCTCCTGCCAGGCCGTCCGCTGCCGGCCGAGCCAGCTGTCCTCGGACCCGTCCGGCAGCCGCGCGAAGCACCACTGCACGGTCGCGGAGTCGATGCGCTCCCACGCCCACTCGACCACCACCACGCGACCGCCGGGCCGCAGCAGGGCCGCGAGGCGGTCGGCCAGGGCGTCCAGGTCCCGCACGTGGTGCAGCGACGCGCACGCCACCACCGCGCCGAACGAGCCGTCAGGCGTGACGTCCTCGACGGTGACCTGCCGGTACGCGGGCCCCTCCGGGGCCACCGGGTCGACGCCGAGCGCGTCCCGACCCTCGGCGAGCAGCGCGGGGACGAACCCGCCGATGGGCCCGCAGCCCACCTCGAGCACCGGGCCGGTGGTGGGGGCCAGCTGGTTGCGCACCCACGGCCAGACCGCGGCGATCCGCTGGGGGTCACCGGTGGGGGAGCCGTGGTGGTGGTGGGCCGGCTCCGCGGGTCCGTGGTGGTGCACGTGCGCCTCCGACGTGGGTGGGGTTCGGGGCGGTGGCGGTGGGCTGCCGACCCTCGGCAGAGATTACTGGCGTGGGCTGTCCGCCAGGCCGCGTCGGGGCGCCGACCTGTACGCCCGGACGGGAGGAATCCCCCGAACGTGACGGAACGGGCACCGGCCCGCTACGGTCCGGTGCATGCAGCGGGACGGTCGGCACGCACTGCGGCCGCCCTCTGCCTCGGCCGACGCGGTGCAGCGCGCCGCGAGCCTGGTGCGGGCGACGGCCGTCAGGCCCGTCAGCCGCGGCGAGCTGGCGGTGGCGCTCACCTGTCTCGGCATGACCCCGGACGCGCGGACGCTCGAACGCCTCCAGCGGGCGCTGGAGACCGCCTGACAGGCGGTCGGGCCGGGCCAGACGTCCCGTGGGGGCCCGATGACGGCCGTCATCATGGTGCCGTGCCCACCGAGCCAGACGACGACGAGCTCGACCTGATCCGGCGCTCCGGCGTCGTGCTGCGGGTCGGCAAGCTCAGCCTGTCCGCCGGGACCGGCTCCTACCGGGTGAAGGCCTCGATGGCCCGCGTCGCCCGCGCGCTCGACGTCGACCGCCACGAGGCGCACGTCACGCTGACCGAGATCACCACGACGTCGCACCGCGGCCGCTCGTTCCGCACCGAGGTCGCCGAGGTCCGCTCCCTCGGGGTCAACACGGACCGGCTGGCCGAGCTCGAACGGATGGCGCAGCGGCTCGAGGCGCGCGGCAAGGTGACCATCGAGGACGTCACCGCCGAGGTCGACCGGATCGCCGCGAAGCCCCCGCTGTACCCGGTGGTCCTCAACGCCCTGTGGGCGGCGCTCGCGTGCGCGGCGTTCGCCTTCCTCAACAACGCGGGCCCCATCGAGATCATCGGCGCGTTCCTCGGCGCCGGGGTGGGGCAGGGGCTGCGTCGGGTGCTGCTGCACCGGGGTCTGAACCAGTTCGGTGTGACGATGCTGGCCGCGGCGCTGTCGAGCGTCGTGTACCTGTGGTTCGTGCAGCTGCTGCACTGGGCGGGGTTGACCGGCGGTGTGCACGAGGCGGGGTACGTGGCGGCGGCGCTGTTCCTGGTACCGGGCTTCCCCCTGGTCACCGGGGCGCTGGACCTCGCCAAGCTCGACTTCTCGGCCGGGGTGGCCCGGCTGACGTGGGCGCTGATGATCTTCGTCTCGGCCGCGTTCGCCGTCTGGGGCGTGTCGATCATCGTCGGGCTCAGCCCGGACCCGCCGCGCGCGATGGCGATGGGGCTGCCGGTGCTGATGGCGCTGCGGGTGCTGGCGTCGGCGGTCGGTGTGCTCGGCTTCGCGCTGATGTTCAACAGCCCGTGGCGGATGGCGACGGTCGCGGCGCTCGTCGCGATGATCCCCAACACGCTGCGGATCGCCGCCGTGACGCTGGCGAACTGGCCTCCGCAGGCCGCCGCTGCGGTCGCCGCGTGCCTGATCGGGCTGCTGGCCGCCTGGATCGCCCCGCGGATGAACGTCCCCCGGATCACGGTGACCGTCCCGGCCGTGACGATCATGGTGCCGGGCGTCCCGGCCTACCGGGCCGTGTACTACATCAGCAACGGCGACACGATGCAGGCGCTGGGGTACGGCGTCTCGGCGGCGCTGATCGTCACGGCGCTGGCCGTCGGGCTCGCGATCGCCCGGATGCTCACCGACCGGGAGTGGGGCTTCGAGCACTGAGGCGCGCCGCCGCTTTGGTGCACGACGAGGGCACCTGTAGCCTGTCCACCGTCTTGGAGACGTCGCATAGCCAGGTCTAGTGCGCGGCCCTGCTAAGGCCGTGAAGGGGTCTCCCCTTCCGTGGGTTCAAATCCCACCGTCTCCGCTCTCTCTGGGGATCTCGACGAAGGTCGAGGCACCCTGACGACGAAAATCGGGGCCGAGGTGCAGATGCACCCGGCCCCGATCCTCGTCAGCGGCGTCCTCACGCCTTCGTCCCAGCCGGATCAGCCCGCGAACGTGGCGAACGTCCAGTAGTTGCCGTCAGGGTCGGCCACCGTGAAGTCCCGCGACGGGTAGTCGACCTGGTCGACGAGGCTGTGCACCACGGTCGCACCGGCGGCCTGCGCACGCGCCAGCACGGCGTCGGGATCGGCTGTCACCACGTGCAACCAGCCGGTGCCCGGGCGGCACGGCGTCGGCCGTTCGTCCGTGCTGGACAGCAGCACCCGCCCGCCCTCGGGCCAGTCCAGCTGGCAGTGGTGGATCGAGCCGTCACGTTCACCGGGGATCAGCAGGTCTTCGGTGAAGCCGAGCCCCAGCAGCCACCTGCGGAGCGCGGGAGCGTCCTCGCTCACGACGTTCGCCCAGACGCTCGGCTGCCGCACCCCGCTGACCCGGACCACCATGCCCCTCAGGGTAGGCACGAGAGGTCGTCCCGCAGCCGGCCGACGCAGGACGAGGTGCAGACCACCCCGAACGCATCGGACCGCATCCGTTGCCGAGCACCGGCCGACCCACGTCCAGCCGTCGGGACGGCTCTAGGACGTCGGGCCGCCGCCGTCGTGCAGGCCGTCGGCGATCTGCCGGGCCTCGACGCTGATGAGGAACCGGTAGTACTCGAAGAGCATGTGCACACGGCTCTGCGGCACGTCGTCGTCGGAGTCCCGGGCTTCGAGCCACGCCTGCCGCGCGGCGCGGATCTCCGCCGGCGTGACGCGAAGCATCTCGGGTGCATCGTCGTCGTCCTCCATCTGCTCCATGGTGAGCGACGACGCCTGCGACGCCACCGGGGCCGGGGTTTTCGCCCGGTGTCACGGGGTCACCCTCGCCGGTGACGATGGTGGGTGCCCGGACCGCGCCCAGGGAGCCACCAGGCAGCGCGCCTAGGATCGGCCCTCATGAGCACGTTGCAGCGGCCGATGATGCTGTCCAAGCTCCACCGCGCCACGGTGACGCAGGCCGACCTCGAGTACGTCGGCTCCATCACCGTCGACGAGGAGCTGATGGAGGCGGCCGACCTCCTGCCGAACCAGCAGGTGGACGTGCTGGACATCACCAACGGCGCCCGGCTGACCACCTACGCGATCCCGGGACCGCGGGGTGGCCGGGACATCCAGATCAACGGCGCGGCGGCGCACCTGGTGGAGGTCGGCGACCGCGTGATCATCGTGGCGTACGGCTCGATGAGCGACGAGGACGCGCACCGGCACGTGCCGCGGGTCGTCGTGCTCGACGAGCACAACGCGATCGTGCCGACGGTCGCCGCCCGGGTCTGAGGGGCGCTCGGCCGCGCGTCCGCCGGACCTACAGCCGCCCGAGCGCCTGGGCCACCACCACGGCGGACGCCGCGGACCACGCCTGCGGTCGGCAGGCTGCCGGGTAGGGCAGGGCGTGCGGGGTGGGGCCGGTGGCGGGGTCGCCGGAGTACAGCTCGGGGATGCGGAAGTCGAACGACTCCGCGGCGCGCAGCAGGCCCTCGGCCAGCAGCTGTGCCTGGGCGCGGTGGCCCGAGACGAGCAGGCCCCGGATGGCGATCGCCGTGTCGTGCGCCCAGACGGACCCACCGTGGTACTTCAGCGGCCAGTAGCCGGTGCTCGACGTGGCCATCGTCCGCAGGCCGAAGCCGGAGCTGAGCTCCGGGTGCACCAGCCGCCGGGCGACCGCGTCCTCCTCGTCGGCGCGCAGCAGTCCGGTGCCGACCAGATGCCCCATGTTCGACGTGACGGTGTCCACGGGTGCGCCGCTACCGTCCAGCGCGATGGCGACGTACGGACCGTGCTGGTCCTCCAGCCAGAAGTCGCGACGGAACCGCTCGGCGAGGTCGGCGGCCGCCGCGCGCAGCGCGTCCGGCGTGGTGGCGTCGGCCTCCACCCCCGGGTGCCCGAGCGCCTCGAACAGGTCGGCGCCGTGCACCAGGGCCTCGTACGCGTAGCCCTGGACCTCGCACAGCTCGATCGGGCCGTCCGCCAGCCGGCCGTCGCGGAACTGGATGGAATCGCCGGAGTCCTTCCAGCCCTGGTTGGCCAGCCCGTGGCCGGTGGTGTCCTGGTAGGCGAGGTAGCCGGCGCGGACACCGGCCACGGTCCAGGCCAGCGCGCGCTCGGCGTGGGGGAGCAGGCCCCGGACGGCGTCGGTCGGCATCCCGGCGCGCCAGGCGTCGTGCAGCACGCACACCCACAGCGGGGTGGCGTCGACGGTGCCGTAGTAGACGGGCGGCAGCGCCAGGCCGTCCGCCGGCAGGGTCAGCGCGGCCCGGCGCAGCTCGTGCAGGATCTTGCCGGGCTCCTCCTGGGAGGCCGGGTCGTCGGTGGTGCCCTGCATGGACGCCAGCACGGTGAGCGTGCCCTCGGCCAGCTCGGTGCCGAGCGGGAGCAGGAACCGAGCCGCCCACAGGGAGTCGCGGCCGAACAGGGTGAAGAACCAGGGCGCGCCGGCGGCGAGGAACTCCTGGTCCGGCAGCGACGGCAGGGCCATGCGCAGGCCGTCGAGGTCGGCGAGGGACTGGTCGAGGAACCGGCGGGGGCGCAGGTCGCGTGCGAGCGACGACGGGAGCGGCGGCCCGGCGTCCTCCGCAGGCTCCTCGCCGGCCTGGGCTGACGGCACCGGTGTGGTGGACGCCGCTGTCGTCGGGATCGCCAGCGGCGACGGTGTCCGCACCCCCGTCACCACCGCGATCCCGTCGTGCACCGCCAGCCGCCACGTGACGCGGGCCGGCCGGTCGGCTGCCGCGGTCAACGTCCACCGCAGCACGGGACGAGCGGGGTCCTCGAGGTCGACGTCGGCACCCTCGGCCTCGACCTCTGCCGTGACGTCGTCCGCCGTCCAGACGAGCCCGGACGGCGTGCGCACCGCGGGCACGGCGTCGGCGGTGGTGCCCGACTTGATGGCCTCCATGGGGGCCATGTCCGACGACAGCGTCAGGGTCAGCCGTCCCGTGGTCGGCTCGGCGGTGGCGCACCGCAGCTCGAGGGTCTCGGACACCGACCCCGGCTCCGCGCTGCGGGTGCGGAGCAGGCGCACCGTGGGGTCCGCCCCGGGCTGGTCGACGTGCCGGGGGAGGCCGACGAACGTCACCGACCCACCGTCGCGCACGGTGCCGGCCGGCTCCGCCTCGGCGCCCTCGACCGTCAGCACCGCCTCGCTGAGCACCCGGACGTCGGAGTGCAGCACCCCCTGCACGGTGGCCCGACCGGGTGCCGAGGGGCGGATCTGGCCGTCGGGCGCCGACCACGCCTGGGTGGGCGCGCGGAACACGAGCTCGAGGTCGTGCAGGAAGGGCTGCAGGTGCTCGCTCATGGTTCAGGCTCCCCGTCGGGCATCGCTTGACAGTACGAACTCGATGGCCGACTCTGTGTCTCACGTCGGGCATTTGATCAATCAAATCGCAGTCGCGATCCTAGTTGATCGATCAAAGCTCCTGGCAAGGCCCTTGATGGAGAGGAGCTGGCGATGGCGCCGGACAGCCGGTCCGACAGCGACGCGCGCACCGGGACGAGCGACGTCCGTCGTGACGGTGGTGACGGCGGTCCGGCCAGCAGCGACGGGCGTCGTCCGACCGTCTCGAGCGTCGCCGCCCACGCCGGCGTCTCGCGGCAGACCGTCTCCAACGCCCTCAACAGCCCCGAGCGCCTCCAGCCGGACACCCTCAAGCGCGTGCTCGCGTCCATCGAGGAGACCGGCTACGTCCGCAGCGCCGCCGCCCGGCAGATGCGCACCGCCCGCTCGGGCGTGCTGGCCTACCGCCTCGACCCGGTGCTGGACGGCATCAGCGGCCTGGTGCTCGACACCTTCCTGCACTCGCTGACCAGCGACGCGGAGGCCCACGACCACCGCGTGATGCTCTACACCGCCGACTCCGACGAGGCCGAGCTGCGCCAGTTCGAGCGGCTGACCCGGGCGCGCAGCGTCGACGCGTTCGTCCTGGTCGGCACCCACGCGCACGACGCGCGGTACCGGTGGCTGACCGAGCGGCACGTGCCGTACGCCGTCTTCGGCCGGCCGTGGGCGCGACAGGCGTCCGGCAAGCAGTCGCAGCACGCGTGGACCGACGTCGACGGCGCTGCCGGCACCAGCCAGGCGACGGAGCACCTGCGCAGCCTGGGTCACACGGAGATCGCCTTCGTCGGCTGGCCCGCCGGCTCGGGGACCGGTGACGAGCGGCGCCGCGGCTGGGAGCAGTCGATGAGCGCCGCGGGCGTGCCGACCCGGCACCGCCACGCGCTGGACTCGGCGCAGCCGGACGGCATCCGGTCCGGTGCGGAGGCGGCGCGGCGGCTGCTCGAGGCGGGTGCGACGGCGTTCGTCTGCGCCTCCGACTCGCTCGCCGTCGGCGCCTGGGGCGCCGTGCAGGCCGCGGGGGCGCAGGCCGCTGTCGTCGGGTTCGACGACAGCCCGACGGCCGCCGCCCTCGGCATCACCTCCGTGCGGCAGCCGCTGGAGCGAGCGGCTCGCTGGGCGCTGGACAGCGTGCTGTCCCAGCTCGACGGGCGGCCCAGCGACCCGGCCGACTCCGGCCTGCTGGTGCCGACGCTCGTCGTCCGTGAGAGCTCCGTCGCGGCGCCCGCCGCGCACCCCTGACCCGTCCACCATCCGACGCGCTAGAGAGGCACATCGATGAAGATCACCAGGAGAGCGCTCCTCGCCGCGGGTGCCGTACTGACGGCCACCGCCACCCTCGCCGCCTGCAGCAGCGGCGGCGGCTTCGGCTCGCCGGCCGCCTCGGCCTCCTCGTCCGCCGTGTCGTCCGACAACCACCAGCCGCTCACCATCCTGATCGGCACGTCGGGCGACGCGGAGACCAATGCCGTCAAGGACTCCGTGGCCGCGTGGTCCAAGCAGTCCGGCACGCAGGCGACCGTCAACGTCGCCTCCGACCTGGGCCAGCAGCTGTCGCAGGGCTTCGCCGGCGGCAACCCGCCGGACCTCTTCTACGTCACCAACGACTCGGTGGCGACGTACGCGAGCAACGGCTCCCTGGAGCCGTACGTCACGCAGCTGAAGAACAAGGACTCCTTCTACCCGTCCCTGGTCAAGGCGTTCACGGTGAACGGCAAGGAGTACGCCGCGCCCAAGGACTTCTCGACGCTGGCCCTGGTGATCAACACGGACATGTGGACCGCCGCCGGGCTGACGGACAAGGACTACCCGACCACCTGGGACCAGCTGGAGCAGGTCGCGCAGAAGCTGACGACGCCGCAGCACGTGGGCCTGGCGGTGTCCGGGCAGTTCGAGCGGCTCGGTGTGTTCATGGCCGAGGCCGGCGGCTGGCTGGTGGACGACAACGGCAAGGCTGCGGCGAGCTCGGACGCGAACGTGCAGGGCCTGACCTACGCGAAGAAGCTGCTGTCCGAGGGCGCGATGAAGTACTCCTCGCAGCTCGGTGCGGGCTGGGGCGGTGAGGCGTTCGGCACCCAGAAGGCCGCGATGACCATCGAGGGCAACTGGATCTCCGGCGCGATGACCAAGGACTACTCGTCGGTCAAGTACAAGGTGGTCAAGCTGCCCGCCGGCCCCAAGGGCGAGGGCACCATCCAGTACGACGGCGGCTGGGGCATGGCGTCGCAGTCGAAGAACAAGGGCGGCGCGCTCGACCTGGTCACGTACCTGACGCAGCCGGACCAGCAGCTCGGCTTCGCCAAGGCGTTCGGCGTGATGCCGAGCGTGCAGTCGATCGCCGACCAGTGGAAGCAGCAGTTCCCCGAGCAGACGGCGTTCCTCGACGGCGCCGCCTCGTCGAAGTCGATCCCCAGCGTCGCCGGCATCAGCGACGTGATCAAGAACTTCGACTCCCAGCTCGACGGGCTGTCCAGCACCGATCCCAAGCAGATCCTGGACAAGGTGCAGACCAACCTCCAGGCGCTGCCCGGCCTGTCCTGAGGCAGACCGGCATGGAGACCGTCATGGCGCGCGCGGCGGGCACGACGTCCGCGCCGGCCCGGTCGGCCACCCGTCGCGGTCCCGGCATCCGGGGCCGCGACGGGGTGGCGGGCTGGCTGTTCACCGCCCCGGTGCTGGTGATCCTGGGCCTGTTCCTGGTGCTGCCGATCGCGATGGCCGCGTGGGTGTCGGTCTCGAGCTGGAGCGGGCTGGGCAGCCCCTTCTCGTCCACCGTGAAGTTCGTCGGCGGCGCCAACTACGCGGCGCTGCTGGCCAAGCCCGGGCTCGCGCAGTCGGACTTCGGCACGTCGCTGCGCAACAACGCCTGGTACGTGCTGCTGGTGGTGCCGGTCCAGACGGCGGTGTCCCTGCTGCTCGCCGTGCTGGTGAACCGCCGGATCGCCGGGCAGGGTGCGTTCCGCACCGCCTACTACTTCCCGTCCGTCACCTCGTCGGTGGCGATCACCGTGATCTTCCTGTTCCTGTTCTCCGCCTCCGGGACCGTCAACGCGGTGATCGGCTGGCTGGGCGGGACCGGACCGGGGTGGTTCACCGAGACGCGGGGCGTGGTGCAGCTGCTGCTGCAGGCGGTCGGCGTGCACGCCCCCGCCGGGAACGGGTTCCTGGGGCTGACGTGGTTCGACTGGGTGGCCGGGCCGAGCCCCGCGATGCTCGTCTTCATCGTGATGGCGATCTTCACCACGTCGGGCACGTTCATGCTGATCTACCTGGCGGCGCTGCAGCAGATCGCCGAGGAGATCGACGAGGCGGCCGTGATGGACGGCGCCGGACCGTGGAAGCGGTTCTGGTACGTCACCCTGCCGATGCTGCGGCCCACCACGTTCACCGTGGTGACGCTGGGGTTGATCGGCACGTGGCAGCTGTTCGACCAGATCTACGTCGGCTCCAAGGGCGGTCCGGCCAACACGACCCTGACGCCGGCCTACCTGTCCTACAGCCAGTCGTTCATCAACAACGCGTGGGGCCGGGGCGCGGCGATCGCGTTCATCCTGTTCGCGATCATCGTGCTGTTCACCGTGCTGCAGCGGCTGGCGCTGCGGGAGCGGACGCCGCGGCGGAGGCGGTCCCATGGCTGAGGCAGCGGTGCAGACGCGGGTGGCGGGGGCTCGGGTGCGCAGCCGGATGCGGCGGCGCCGCTCCCCGCTGGGCGTCACGGGCCGGTACGCCCTGCTCGTCGGGATCGCGCTGGTGTACGTGTTCCCGTTCGTCGTCTCCCTGGCCAACTCGTTCAAGACGGACCAGGACGCGGCCAACAACCCCGTCTCGCTGGTCCCGAAGACGTTCACGACGGCGGCCTACCAGCGGCTGTTCCAGTCCGACCTGCCGCTGTGGCTGACCAACACGGTGATCGTCACGGTGCTGGTCACCGCCGGCCGCGTCCTGTTCGACTCGATGGCCGGCTACGCGCTGTCGCGGCTGCCGTTCCGGGGGCGGAACGCCGTGTTCGCCGGGCTGGTGGCCGTCATGGCGGTGCCGGGCGTCGTGCTGCTGATCCCGAAGTTCCTGGTGATCAAGCAGCTGGGGATCTACGACACCTACCCCGGGATGATCCTGCCGATGCTGGCGGACGCGGCCGGGGTGTTCATCATGCGCAACTTCTTCGAGTCGGTCTCCCCGTCGGTGGAGGAGGCGGCGCGGATCGACGGTGCGGGGGTGTTCCGCCGGTTCTGGTCGGTGGTGCTGCCGATGTCCCGCTCGGCGCTGATCACCCTGTTCATCCTCTCGTTCCAGGCCTCCTGGAACGAGCTGCCGCAGATGATCGTCTCCACCCAGAGCCCGCGGCTGTTCACCCTGACCAAGGGCACCGCGCAGCTGGCGTCCGGCGCGCTGAGCGCCGGGTCCCAGTTCCCGATCAAGCTGGCCGCCGCGACGCTGATGACCATCCCGGTGGCCGTGCTGTTCTTCGTGTTCCAGCGCCGGATGATGAACACGACGGGCGGCGCGACGAAGGAGTAGCGCGGTGCCGTGACGTCCGGGGCGGGCGTCCGGGACTGGCATCGAGGGCGGCCGACGACGGCTCCGCCGCGGTTTGGGCGCATCGCGGTTCTGCCTGTAACCTCTCCTGTGGCCCGTTCGCGGGCCGGGCGCCCGTAGCTCAACGGATAGAGCATCTGACTACGGATCAGAAGGTTGGGGGTTCGAGTCCCTTCGGGCGCACAGACGAGAGGCGCAGCACCCGCGCGGTGCTGCGCCTCTCCTGTGTCCGGGGCTCGTGCGTCGTGCGGGGCCCTCAGGCCGACTGGCCCGTCGCCCTCCGCACCAGCTCCGCGACCCGCGCCTCGTCGGCGGGGGACAGCTCGGTGATCGCGAACGCCGAAGGCCACATGGAGCCGTCGTCCAGCTGGGCGCCGTCGAAGAAGCCCAGGTTGCCGTAGCGGACCTTGAACTTGGCGCGCTCCTGGTAGAAGAACAGCACCTTGCCCTCCGCGTTCGCGTAGGCGGGGCTGCCGTAGAACAGCCGGGGCTGCAGCCCGGGGGCGACCTCCAGTGCGATCGCGTGGATGCGCTCGGCGTTGGTCCGGTCCGGCTCCTCCAGGGCGGCGATCCGGTCCACCACCGCCTGCAGGGACTCGGCGGCGGACTGCTGGGCCTTGAGCTCCTTGGCGCGCTGACGCATCGCCGCGCGCTCCTCGGCGGTGAACCCCGTGGTCTTCTTCGTCTCGGTCATGGCGTCAACCTACGGATCAGGGTTCGGCTTCGGCTTCTCCATACCTGCTCGATGTGGCGGTTACGCCAGCTGCACCGAGGCGGCGGTGTCGGTGCCGGCCGTGACGGTCATCGGCAGCGCCGTCCCGGCGACCTCGACGACGTAGTCGCCGGCGAACCCGTCGACCACCACCTGCCCGGTGTCGGAGGCGACCACGTGCTGCGGCGCCAGCCACCACTCGCCCTTCACCAGGTCGTGCAGCGCGTCGTACGCCGGCTTGGGCGACCCGTCGGCGCGGGTCAGGCCGGACGGGGCACCCAGCCAGGCGCCGTCGTCGGTGAACCCCCAGTAGGTGATCCCCTGGACGGCCGGGTGCCGGACCAGCGTCCTGTAGTGGCGGTGCAGCTCGTCGGCCTGACGCTGCTCGCCCTCCGGGGTGGTCGGCCACGACGGCACGACGTAGTCGTTGAGGTCGGCGACGTCCGGTGGCATCAGGTCGCCGGAGAGGAGGGTCGTCTCGGTCAGGTGCAGCGGCAGGCCGAAGCGGGCGAACCGGTCGAGCACCTCGAGCGTGCGCTCCTCGCCCCAGTAGCCCTGGTGCATGTGGCTCTGCAGGCCGAGCGCGTCGATCCGGATGCCCGCGGCGAGGCAGTCCTCGACGAGGTGCTCGTACGCCGGCGACAGGTTGAAGTCGTTGAGCACCAGGGTGAGGTCCGGATCGGCCTCTCGCGCGGTCTCGAAGGCGAGCCGCACCGTCTCGACGCGACCGAGCCGGGCGGCGAGGTCGGTGACCGCGTTCGGCTGCCGGTCGTACACCGGCATGATCACGGCCTCGTTGATCGCGTCCCAGGTGCGGACCACGTCGCCGAAGTCGTGCACCTCGCGGCGGATGCGCGCCCGCACCACGTCGTCGACGGCCTCCGGCGGTACCTCACGCAGCCACGGCGGCGTGAGCGTGTGCCACAGCAGCGGGTGACCCTTGACGGTGCAGCCACGGTCGACGAACCAGCGGGCAGCCGCGTGCAGGCGTGCGGTGTCGGGGCGGCCGTGCTCGGCCTCGTACTCCGCCCAGTACAGGGGCAGCGTCGCGGTGGTGAAGACGTCGAACCACAGGCCCGCCACCGCGCGCGCCGTCGACACCGACGCCCCGCCGAACCACCGCGGCGGCCGCGTCTCGTCGTCGTCCTCGTCGTTGGCGAGCGGGACGAAGTCGAAGCCGGTGCTGCCGAACGCGAACGCGTGCCGCGTCTGCCGCACCACGAGGTCCTGACCGGCCGCCGGGCTGCCGTCGGGCCGGCGGACGGTCACGGTCAGCCGTCCCGTGCGGTGCGCCAGCCCGGCGTCGACCGGTGTGCGCGCGACGTGGGTGGCGGTCACCGGCGGGGTCGGGGGGACGCCGGGGCGGTCGCCGCAGGAGCCGTCCCGCGCGGCGCACCGGTCGACTCGCGGACGACCAGGGAGGTGGCCAGCTCGACCCGGGGGTTCGGTGCCACGCCGTCGCGGGCGAGCTCGATCAGCATGCGGGTCGCCTCGCGCGCCATCTCGGCGATCGGCTGCCGGACGGTGGTCAGCTCCGGGGACACCCACTGGCACAGCTCGACGTCGTCGAACCCGACCACCGACAGGTCGCGGGGGATCGACAGACCGCGTGCCCGGGCGGCCTGGTAGACGCCGTACGCCTGCTCGTCGGACCCGCTGACGATGCCCGTCGGCGGGTGCTGGAGGTCGAGCAGCGCGCCGCCGTGCGTGCGGCCGCCGCCGACGAGGGAGTCGCCGTTGCGGACCAGCGCGGGGTCGAACTCGACCCCCGCGCGCTGCAGCGCCGCCCGGTAGCCGTCGAGCCGGTCCTGGTGGCACTGCTGCTCGATGGGTCCGGTGACGAAGCCGATGCGCGTGTGCCCGAGCTTGAGCAGGTGCTCGGTGGCGTCGCGGCCGCCGGCCCAGTCCGTGGCGGCGACGGTGGCCAGCGACGACCCGGCCGCGCCGACGGGGTCGACCAGCACGACGGGCAGGTGCAGGCGCGCGAGCTCGTCGCGGACGTCCGCCTGCAGCTCGGAGACGACGAGCACCACGCCGTCGGAGCCCCGCTCGCTGAGGTGCGTCACCCAGTCCGCGCCGCCGAACCCGGGGGCGTCCGTGGTGGTGACGACGAGGTCCGCCCCGAGCCGCGCGGCCTCCGCCTGGGCGCCCCGCAGCAGCGCGGCCGCCCACTGGGTCTCCAGACCACTGATGACGAAGTCGACCAGGCCGGTCGAGGAGTCGCGACGCCCGCGGCGCATGTACTGGTGCGTCGTCAGCAGCTGCTCGATCTGGCGCCGCGTCGCCGCGGAGACGCCCTTCCGGCCGTTCAGCACCTTGGAGACGGTCGGCACCGAGACGCCGGCCTCCGCGGCGATGTCCGCGATCGTCACCCCCCGGCCGCTCATCGCTCGCTCCCCTGTCGACTCGCCGTTGACGTCGTTCTGCGCACGTGGTTATCGTAGCGCCAACGAAAGTTGCCACGCAACATTCGTGGGACGACGCCACAGACGACGCGGCTGGTCCACAGCCTCGCTCGCGTCAACGACGACAGGCTCCCCGGCCTCGGGGGGCGGAACGGAGAAGGACATGCGGACGTCAACGGTGACGTCGCGGCGCGGTCGGATGGCCTCGGTCGCCGCGCTCGCGACAACCGCCCTCCTCGCGCTGGGCGCCTGCTCAGGCGGTTCGAACGCCAGCGGCAGCACGGCTGCGGCGACGCCGGGCGCCGGTGCGTCCGGCTCGATCACGTGGTGGGGGTGGACGCCGGACGCCACCAACGCCACCAAGCTGATCGCGCAGTTCAACAAGCAGTACCCCGACGTGAAGGTCACCTTCGTGTCGAAGCCGATCGACTCCTACGACTCGGTGCTCGGCCCGGCCATCACGTCCAAGGACGGGCCGGACGTGTTCAACGTTGCGCCCGGATCAGCCAACGGCGGTGCGCAAACTTTCGCTGCCGGTGCGATCGACCTGACTCCCGCCGTGCAGTCCGCGCTGGGGTCCGGCTGGAAGGACAAGCTGGCCCCGGCCGGTGTCGACGGGCTGACCGTCGACGGCAAGCTGGTCGGCCTCTCGGCCGGTGCGGTCTACTCCGGCGGCCTGTGGATCAACCAGAAGATCTTCGACAAGTACGGGCTCAAGGCGCCGACCACTCTCGACGAGTGGAAGACGGTCTGCCAGAAGCTGCAGTCGAACGGTCAGGGCTGCTTCGTGCAGGGCGCAGGGCAGTGGGCCTTCGACATGGACACGTTCGAGGCGATCAGCGACAACGTCGAGCCCGGGCTGTACGTCAAGGCCAGCAAGGGCGAGGCGAAGTGGACGGACCCGAAGTTCGTCACCGCGATGGGGCTGTGGAAGCAGCTGTTCGACGACAAGATCATGCAGGACGGCGCGATCGGGCTGCAGCAGTACCCGGACGCCAACAACGCCTTCATGTCCGGCAAGTACGCGATGGTCATGATGGGCACCTGGTACACCCAGTACGCCGTCAAGGACAGCATGGTCGCGGCGATGCAGGCGGCCGGCGTCGGCACCCCCGACCCGATCGTCATGACGCCGATCCCGTTCCCCGACCTGGCGGGCACGGGGCACACCGGCTCGATGTTCGGCGACGCCGACTACGGCCTGGCCGTCAGCGCCAAGTCGGGCAACAAGGCCGCCGCCACGGCGTTCGCCACGTGGCTGACCACCAGCCAGGAGGGTCAGCAGGCGGTCGCCAACACGCTGAACGACATCCCGGCGCTCAAGGGCGTCACGCCCAAGTGGGACACGATCGACCTGGTCGACCCCGCCGCCCAGAAGGACGCGCTGCAGAAGTACACGGAGGCGGCCGGCCAGGCGACCGAGTCACGGTTCGCCACGGTGACGGCGGACGTCAACACCGCTTTCCGGGACGCGCTGATCGGTGTGGCGTCGGGCAAGTCGACGCCGGACCAGGCGCTCCAGGCCCTGCAGAAGGTCCAGGATGCCCAGAAGTGAGGCCGCGTCACGCCTCGGCGTGCCGTCCGCGGAGCTGACCGGCACCGCGTCCACGCCTGCCCCGGGACGGTCGGCCAGCCCGGCCGGCCGTCCCGGCCAGGGGGCCGAGCGGCCGCGGCGGCGCGGCCACCGCACCCCGCCCGGTCTGCCGTGGATCCTGCCGGCCGTCGTGCTGGTGGTCGGCCTCGTGTACTTCTCGATCGGCTACACCGGCTACGTCTCGACGCTGAGCTGGAACGGCTTCATCCTCTCCGCGCCCAAGCACGTCGGCGGGGCCAACTACTCGAAGATGGTCGGCGACGGCGTCTTCTGGATGGCGCTGTGGCACACCGCGGTGTTCTACGTGGTGACGTTCACCGTCCAGACGCTGCTGGGGTTCACCTTCGCCGCGCTGATGCACTCCAGGATCCGGCTCGGCGTCGTCTACAAGGTCGTCGTCTTCATCCCCGTGGTGCTCGCCCCGGCGACGATGGCGCCGGTCTTCCGGCAGATCTTCGACGCGAGCGGGCAGCTGAACTGGCTGCTCAGCCACCTCGGCCTCGGGTCACTCACGCAGCCGTGGCTGGCGCAGTCGTCGACCGCGATGCCCGTCGTCATGGTGATCACCGTCTGGCAGTGGACGGGGCTGACGTTCATCCTCTTCTACGCCGCGATGAGCCAGATCGAGCCCGAGATCCTCGAGGCCGCGCGCATCGACGGGGCGGGCAACCTGCGTGCGCTGCGCTCCATCGTCTGGCCGATGTGCCGGGGCACGACCGCTGCACTGGCGGTGCTCGGCCTGATCGGCGCGCTGAAGACCTTCGACGTGCCCTACCTGGTGACCAAGGGCGGTCCCAACCACGCGACCGAGTTCCTGGGCACCTACATCTACCAAACCATGGTCCAGCAGAAGCACTTCGGCTACGCCGCCTCGATCTCGGTGGCGCTGCTGGTGCTGGCCCTCGCCGGCGGCGTCGTGATGAGCGTGCGCAACCGCCGGGCCGGAAGGAGCTGAGATGTTCGAGGCTCGTACCCGCCGATCGAGGATCGGCCTGCAGGTGCTCGCCACGCTGCTCGTGCTGCCCTTCCTCGCGCCCCTGGTCGCGATGGTCCAGGGCTCGCTGGCCGGCCAGGGCGTCGGCAACTACCGGAAGGTGTTCCACACCGGGGTGGTCGGCACCTACTTCCGCAACAGCCTGCTCATCGCCGTCTCGACGATCGCCCTGGTCTACGTGTGCACGATGCTCGCGGCGTTCGGCTTCGCCAAGCTGCGGATCGCCGGCAAGGAGATCTGGTTCTGGATGCTCCTGGTCGCGCTGACGATGCCGGAGGCGGTGCTGCTGACCCCGCTGTTCGTCACGGCGTCGACCTTCGACCTGTACGACCAGCTGATCGCGGTGATCCTGCCGCTCGCCGCGCTGCAGGTGCCGTTCACGGTGCTGCTCGCCCGCAACTTCTTCGACGGGATCCCGACCGAGCTGATGGAGGCCGGGCGGGTCGACGGCGCGAACGTCTTCCAGGTGTTCTGGCGGATCCTGCTGCCGCTGACCAGGCCGATCGCCGCGGCGATCGTGGTGCTGACGCTGATCAACGCGTGGAACGCCTACCTGATCCCGATGCTGATGCTGAACAGCCCGGGCAAGCAGGTGGTCACGCTGCTGCCGTCGTTCTTCACCAGCCAGTACACCAACGACCAGACCGGCGTGCTGGCGGCGGCGGTGATCACGGCGGTCCCCGTGATGGTCGCGTACGTGCTGCTGCAGCGGTTCTTCGAGCGGGGTCTCGCGGCAGGGGCGCTGAAGTGACGGGCCTGCTCGACGGGCGGCTCGCGGTGGTGACGGCGGGGACCGCGGGCATCGGGCGCGCCGTCGCGGCCCGCTTCGTCGCCGAGGGTGCCGACGTGGTGGTCACCGCCCCTCGGCAGGACGAGCTCGACGTGGTGGTCGCCGAGCTGGGGCCACGGGTCACCGGCGTCCTCAACGACGCGAGCGACCCCGACGACCTCGAGCGGCTCGCGGCCACCGTCCGGGCGCTGGGCCGACCGGTCGACGTGCTGGTGGCCAACGCCGGCCGGGACGTCGCCGCCACGACGGTGGTCGACACGACGGTCGATCAGTTCCACCGGGTGAGCGACCTGAACTTCCGCGGCACCTTCTTCACGGTGCAGCGGCTGGTGCCGCTGATGCGCGACGGCGGGTCGATCGTGCTGACCGCCTCGATCGCCGCGCACAACGGCGGTCCCGGGCACGCCGTCTACAACGCGACCAAGGCGGCCGTCCGGTCGCTCGCCCGCACCCTGACCGCCGAGCTCCGCGACCGCCGCATCCGCGCCAACGCGGTGAGCCCGGGCCCGACCAGGACGGCCACGTTCGACGCGTTCACCGAGGGATCGGACGACGTGGAGCAGGCCGTGGTGGCCCAGATCCCGGTCGGTCGCGTGGGGCGGCCCGAGGAGGTGGCAGCCGCGGTGCTGTTCCTCGCCTCCGACGAGTCGAGCTTCGTGGCGGGGGCCGAGCTGGTCGTCGACGGCGGGATGAGCCAGGTCTGACCTGCGGGTCGGCCGTTCGCCGCCCTCGGGCGGCACCTATCAACGAAGCGAGAGGAAGTACGTCTGGTGTCGGGTCCAGTCAGGTTCGCCGTCGTCGGGAGCGGGTGGCGCTCCCAGTTCCACATCCGGATGGCCAAGGCCCTCCCCGAGCGGCTGCAGGTGGTGGCCGTCGTCACGCTGAACGCGGCGGAGGCCGAGCGCATCACCTCCACGTGGGGGGTCCCCGCCGTCACGTCGATCGACGAGGCGCTCGCGGCCAGGCCGGAGTTCGTCGTCGCCGCGGTGTCGTGGCCGGCGATGCCCGGCGTCGTCCGCCAGCTCGTCGCTGCGGGGGTGCCGGTGTACGCCGAGACGCCGCCCGCGCCGGAGCTGGAGGGCCTGCGGGCGCTGTGGGACGAGGTCGGTGCGTCCGGCCTGGTCCAGGTCGGCGAGCAGTACACGCTCATGCCGGGCCACGCGTCCCGGCTCGAGCTGGTCCGGCAGGGCGTCGTCGGCCGGCCCAACAGTGTCGAGATCGCCTCGACGCACCTGTACCACGCGGTGTCGCTGGTCCGGTCGTTCCTGGACGTGGACATGGACGAGGTCACGGTCAACGCCCGGGCGTTCCGGGCGCCGCTGGCGGACCCGCTGACGTTCGACGGCTGGGTGCCGGACCCGCAGCCGCAGCCACGGACGACGACGATCGCGACGCTCGACTTCGGGGACGGCCGCCTGGGGCTGTACGACTTCGTCGAGAACCAGTGGTGGAACCCGCTGCTCGCCCGGCGCATCGTCGTGCGCGGCTCGCTCGGCGAGATCGTCGACGACACGGTCACCCGGCTGACCGACGGCGCGGTGGTCACCTCGCCGATCGTGTACCGCCGGACCGGGGTGGACATGAACCTCGAGGGCAACGAGGTGGTGCACACGTCCTTCGACGGACGCGTCGTCTACCGCAACCCGTGGACCGGCACCCGCCTGTCCGAGGACGACATCGCCGTGGCGTCCCTGCTGACCGCGGTCGGCGCCTGGGTGCGCGACGAGGGCCCCGAGCCCTACCCGCTGGCGCAGGGCTGCCAGGACCACGCCATCGGCCTCGCCATCGAGGAGTCCGTGCGCACCGGATCGGACGTGCGCGTCGCCAAGGAGGTGTGGGCCTGATGCCCCTGGTCACGATCGAGATCGCCGAGACCGTCCCCGTCGAGACGCGGCTGGCCTACGCCGACGCGGTCAACGCCGGCCTGGTGGAAGGCCTCGGGATGGACGCCGAGGACCGGTTCCAGGTGATCCACCCGCTGCCGGCCGACCACCTGATCGCCGACCCGCACCACCTGGGCGGCGACCGCCAGGACGTGGTGTTCGTGCGGATCCTCATGGTCCGCATGTACGACGCGGCGACCAAGGAGCGGATGTACGACGCGGTCGCCCGACGGCTCGAGGCGCTCGGTGTGCGACCGAGCGACGTGTTCATCGCGGTCACCGAGAACGGGCTCGAGGACTGGTACCCCGGCGCGCGCGGAGCGCGCACCCCGTGAGAACCGTCGGTGCGGGGCAGCCGACCCCCCGGCCGCCCCGCACCGGCACCGGGCAGATGCAGACGAGGCGGGACGACGTGGTCAAGCAGCAGGCAGCACCGGTCGAGGCGCGGGTCGCCGCGCTGGTCGCGGACATGACGCTCGAGGAGAAGCTCGCCCAGCTCCAGGGCGTGTGGGTGGACGCCGGGGCCGGCGACGGCGTGGCGCCCCTGCAGGGCGCGATGCTCGACGCGCCGCCACCGTTCGAGGAGTTCGCGCGCGACGGGATCGGCCAGATCACACGGTTCTACGGCACCGCGCCGGTGGAGCCGGCCGAGGCGGCGCCGCGGTTGCGGGAACGGCAGCGGTGGCTGGTGGAGAGCACCCGGCTCGGCATCCCGGCGATCGTGCACGAGGAGTGCCTGACCGGGCTGGCGGCCTGGCGGGCGACGACGTTCCCCGCACCGCTGTCGTGGGGCGCCTCGTTCGACCCCGACCTCGTCGAGCGGATGGCGACGGCGATCGGCACGACGATGCGGTCGCTGGGTGTGCACCAGGGGCTCGCGCCGGTGCTCGACGTGGTGCGGGACGCCCGGTGGGGACGGGTCGAGGAGTGCATCGGCGAGGACCCGTACCTGGTGGGCACGATCGGCACCGGCTACGTGCGCGGGCTGCAGCGGGCCGGCGTCGTCGCGACCCTCAAGCACTTCGTCGGGTACTCGTCGTCGCAGGCCGGGCGGAACCTGGCCCCCGTGCACGTCGGTCCGCGGGAGGTCGCCGACGTGCTGCTCCCGCCGTTCGAGATGGCCGTGCTCGACGGCGGCGCGCGCTCCGTCATGCACTCCTACGCGGACGTCGACGGGGTGCCCGCCGCGGCCGACCGCGAACGGCTCACCGGCCTGCTGCGCGACACCTGGGGGTTCGACGGTGTGGTGGTCGCCGACTACTTCGGCATCGCGTTCCTCGCGTCGCTGCACGGCATGGCGAGCGGTCTGGCCGACGCCGCCCGGCTCGCGCTGACCGCCGGGGTGGACGTCGAGCTGCCGACCGGCAACGCGTACGGCACACCGCTCGCGGAGGCGGTGCGGGCGGGGGCTGTCGACGTCGGCCTGGTCGACCGCGCGGTCGAGCGGGTGCTGCGGCAGAAGGCGGACCTCGGCCTGCTGGACGAGCGGTTCGACGAGCCGACCTCCGCGCCGCCGCCCTCGGTCGACCCGCCGGAGCACCGGGCGCTCGCGCTGCAGCTGGCGCAGGAGTCGGTGGTGCTGCTGGCGAACGACGGCACGCTGCCGCTCCGCGCACCGGGGCGGGTGGCGGTGATCGGGCCGAACGCCGACCGTGCCACGGCGCTGTTCGGCTGCTACTCCTTCGCCAACCACGTGCTGGACAAGCGGCCCGAGGTGCCGCTCGGCATCGAGACGCCGACGGTGCTGGACGCCGTCCGGGCGCAGCTCGGCGCCGAGGTGACCTTCGCGCCGGGGTGCGACGTCAGCGGCGACGACCGCTCGGGCTTCGGTGACGCCGTGCGGCTGGCCACAGAGGCCGACGTCGCCGTCGTGGTGGTGGGCGACCAGGCCGGGCTGTTCGGCCGGGGCACCTCCGGGGAGGCCTGCGACGTCGAGTCGCTCGAGCTGCCGGGGGTGCAGCGGGCCCTGGTCGAGGCGGTCCTGGCGACCGGGACACCCGTGGTGCTGGTGCTGGTCACCGGCCGGCCGTACGCGACCGGCTGGGCGCTCGACTCCTGCGCAGGCGTGGTGCAGGCCTTCTTCCCCGGCGAGAAGGGCGCCACCGCGATCGCCCAGGTGCTCACCGGAGGGGTCAACCCGTCGGGACGCCTGCCCGTCAGCCTGCCGCGGTCGGCCGGCTCGCAGCCGACGACGTACCTGCGCGCACGCCTGGCCGGGACGTCCGACGTGTCCAGCGTCGACCCGACGCCGGTCCGCTCCTTCGGGTTCGGCCTCTCGTACACGACCTTCCGGCACGAGGCGCTCGCGGTCGCCACCGCGACCGTCGAGACGACCGGCACGCTGGAGGTCTCCGTGCGGGTGAGCAACACCGGGACCGTGGCGGGCACCGACGTGGTGCAGCTGTACGGCCGGGACCCGGTGGCATCCGTGGTCCGGCCGGTGGCACAGCTGCTCGGCTACGCCCGCGTCACGCTCGACGCCGGCCAGTCCGCGACCGTGCACCTGGCGGTGCCGACCACGCGGCTCGCGTTCAGCGGCGTCGACCTGCGCCGGGTGGTGGAGCCGGGCACGGTCGAGCTGTGGGTCGGCCCCGCGTGCGACCAGCGCGAGACCGAGGCCGTGGTCGAGCTGGTCGGCCCCGTGCACGCCGTCACCACCGGGGATCCGCGCTGGGTGACCACCACCGTGGAGCGGTCGTGAACGGCCACCGCCTCGAGGGGCGGACCGCGGTGGTGACCGGTGCGACGGCCGGGATCGGGTTCGCCTTCGCGCGGCGGTTCGTCGCCGAGGGTGCCCGCGTGGTGATCACCGGGCGGAGGCCCGGCCGGCTCGACGCGGCGGTGGCGGCGCTGGGCTCGCAGGCGAGCGGTGTGCTGGCCGATGCGGGCGCCGTCGAGGGTGCCCTCGGCCTCGCGGACGCCGTCGCGGCGCTCGGTCGCCCGCTCGACGTCCTCGTCGCCAACGCCGGCGGCGGCAGCGAGGTGCCGCTGGCCGAGATGACCCCTGCGCACTTCGACGCCGTCGCCGACCTCAACGTGCGCGGCACGTTCCTCACCGTGCAGAGCCTGCTGCCGCTGATGGCCGACGGCGCCACGATCGTCCTGGTCTCGTCGATCTCCGGCAGCAACGGCGATCCCGGCCACGGCGTGTACAACGCGAGCAAGGCGGCCGTCCGGTCGTTCGCCCGGACGCTGACGGCGGAGCTGCGCGACCGGCGCATCCGCGTCAACGCACTGAGCCCCGGCCCGACGCTGTCCGAGGGCTTCTCCGACTACGTCGGCGGGGAGGCCGCGATCAGTTCCATCGCGGCGGCCGTCCCGGTCGGGCGGATCGGTCACGTCGACGAGATCGCCGCGGCGGCACTGTTCCTCGCGAGCGACGAGAGCAGCTTCGTCGCGGGCGCGGAGCTGGTCGCCGACGGCGGGCTCAGCCAGGTCTAGGTGCCCTGGTGTCGGCCTGCCTGTCCGAGCCCGCCCCAGCGGTTCGCCGTGCCCGGCGTCCCACCATGGCGGACGTCGCCGCGGCAGCCGGCGTCTCGACGTCGACGGTGTCCAAGGTGCTCAACGACCGCTACGGGGTCTCGCTCTCCACCGCCCGCCACGTGCTGTCGGTGATCGAGCGGCTGGGCTACCAGCGGGACCTGGCGGCCAGCGCGCTGCGCGGCGGTTCGACGGGGGTGATCGGCCTGGTCGTCGAGCAGCTCGGTGCCTGGGAGGCGGCCGTCCTGGCCGGCGCGGCGGGTGAGGCGCTGCGTGCCGGGTTCGCGATCTGCGTGTCGGTCCGCAAGCCGGGATCCGCCGCCCTGCCGGCCTCGATGGTCGACGCGACGATCGTCGTCGGGGGCTCACCTGTCGACGACGTCGGCGGGCGGCCGGCGGTGGTGGTGCCGTCCGCCGCCGATGCCGCCGATGCCGCCGCCGCGGCGACGTGGCCCGCCGAGCAGGCCGGCCGCCTCGCGTGCGCCCGCCTGGTCCGGCACCTGGCCGAGCGGCGAGCCGCGGGCGGCGCGGTCGGTCTGGCTTAGCGCAGTGCGGCCGTCCTCACGTCAGGCGGCCTGCTGCTTGGCCAGGACGGCCAGCGCCTCCTCGCGGGTGGCGACGTACGTCACCGGGAAGCCGGTCTTGGCCGACAGCCGCTGCATCTGGATCGCGACCAGCGGGTTGGACGCGATGAACGCGCACCACGTCAGCCCGTTCTTCACGGCCTCGGCCATCATCGCCTCGTGGGTGCGCTGCACCTGCTCGGCCTGGGCCGGGTGGGCGCTGAAGTCCACCAGGAAGGTCCAGCCGGGGCGGTTCTCGCGGTAGGCGGCGGACAGCACGCGCACGTAGTCGTCGCAGGTCGCCTTGCTCCACATGCCGACGCAGACGTCGGACAGGCGGTTCTGCGTGCGATCCCAGCTGATGTCGAAGTAGCCGGTCTCCTCGACGGTCGTCAGCGTCAGACCGCTGGTCTCCCGGGACATCGCCGTGCCCATCCGGGTCAGCTCGCCGACGGCGACGGCGCTGCGTGCCGCGGCGTCCGCGTTCACCGTGGCGAGGTCGACGACGGTCGCGATCGCACCGGCGATCGCCTCGGCCTCGTCGGACACGCCCTGCGCCGTCTGGCTGAGCTCGTGCGTGACGGTCGTCTGCTGCTCGACGGCGGAGGAGATGGTCAGCTGCGACTCGCAGATCTCGTCGATCACCCGGCTGACGTCCGCCATCGCCGTGACGGCCTCGTGGGAGTCCGCCTGGATGCGGCTCAGCATGTCGGTGATCGTCTCGGTGGCCTTCGACGTCTCCTGGGCCAGGCTCTTCACCTCGGCGGCCACGACGGAGAAGCCCTTGCCGGCCTCACCGGCACGGGCGGCCTCGATGGTGGCGTTCAGCGCCAGCAGGTTCGTCTGGCCGGCGATCGAGGTGATCGCCTTGATGATCTCCCCGATGCGAGCGGTGGACTCGCCGAGCACGGTGATGGTCTGCGAGGCGGCGGCGACGGAGCCGACGGCCTCACGGGCGACGTGCGAGGCGTTGGACGTGGTCTTGGCGATCTCGCTGATCGACGTCCGCAGCTCCTCGGTGGCGGCCGCGACGGTGGAGACGTTGGTGGACACCTCCCGGGCCGACCGCTCGATGCGGCTCGCCTGCTCGCTGGTGCCGCGAGCGCCCTCCGTGATGGTCTGGCCGATGATGCCGAGCTCCTCGCCGGCGATCGTCAGCAGCGAGATCTCCGGGGTGATGGCGCTCATCGGGTCCGTCAGCCGCTTGAACGCGTCGCGCACCAGCCTGGTGACGCCGGTGCCGTCCGTCTCCGCCACGCGCCTGAAGTCCCCGGCGGTGCCGGCGCGGCCGAGCTCCTCCAGGGCGGCGACGGAGCGGCGAGTGGCGGCCGCGGACCGGAACGCCAGCGCGAGGGCGAGCACGCCGCCCACGGCGACGGCGATCCAGGACGCCGGAGGTCCGACCAGCTGCGCGACCACGCCGCCGGCGACCGCGACGACCGGGGCGGCCCAGAGGCCTGCTGCGGACGCTGACCTGGTGCGCGCCGGGGAGGCCGACGCCGGCAGGGGGAGGACGGAGGCTGTCATGGTGACTCCTGGGCGGGACGGGCCGTCGATCACCCGTCGGGGTGTCGCGTCCTTCTCATCGGCCGGGTCGACCCCTCCATGTGGAATCGCGCGGAGGGTCTTGCGCCACTACCCGATCGCAAATACTCTGGGGCGAGTATCCGGAGGTGAGTGATGGCCACCAGGCCCGTGTCGAACCCGTTGGCGTTGGCGGTGCTCGCCTGCCTCTGGGAGCGCCCGATGTACCCGTACGAGATCACCACCACGCTGCGCGAGCGCGGCAAGGAGGACAGCATCCGGCTCAACTTCGGGTCGCTGTACTCCGTCATCCAGCAGCTGGTGAAGAAGGACCTGATCGAGGTCGAGCGCACCGAGCGCGAGGGCAACCGGCCGGAGCGGATCGTCTACGCGATCACGCCGGCGGGCCGCCAGGAGACGGATGCCTGGTTGCGCGAGCTGATCGCGCAGCCGGTCAAGGAGTACCCGGCCTTCGAGACGGGCCTCTCGCTGCTCGCCATGCTGCCGCCGCCGGACGCCGCCCGGCTGCTGCAGCAGCGGCTCGCACGCCTGGACGCCGATCTGACCGAGCGCGAGGCGCTCGCGGCCGGCGACGTCGTCAGCCGGCTGCCGGAGCTGTTCGTCGTCGAGCTGACCTACCGGATCGCGATGCTCAAGGCCGAGCGCGACTACGTCGCCCAGCTGGCCGGCCGCATCGAGCGCCGGGAGCTGGGCGGCTTCGGGCTGTGGGCCCAGCTGCACGACCAGCTGGCCCAGGGTCGGTCGCACCAGGAGCTGGCCGCCGAGCTGGCGCCGGTCCTCACCGCGGGCGACGACCCGCAGCCCGACGAGGGCGCTGCACCGGGGGAGGGCCACCGCCCGGCCCCGTGACCACCGATCTCCCGACGGTCGACGTGACCGCCGGGTGCACCACCCTCCGGCCGCCCGGCCGGAGGACCGTAGAAGAGTGGTGGCCCGGATGCGCCAACATCCGAGCCACCTGGCACCGAGTCGTCCCAGCGTGAACTGAAACCTGTGCGAACAGTCTGCTCAGAGCCGTGCCGCGATGGTATCGCCGCACGGCACGACGGGACGGCTCCGACCGCAAGGAGGAGCCACCATGGCAGCACCTGGAACGGCGCTCGCGCTCGAGGCGCGATCGCTGGTCAAGACGTACCCCGGGGGGCGCGGCAAGCCGCGCGTCACCGCGCTGGACGGCGTCAGCTTCGGCGTCGAGCCCGGCACCGTGTTCGGGCTGCTCGGCCCCAACGGCGCCGGGAAGTCCACCCTGGTCAAGATCCTCGCCAGCCTGTCCCGGCCCGACTCCGGCACCGCTCTGGTGGCCGGTGCGGACGTCGCCCGGCACCCCGACCAGGTGCGGCGGCTGATCGGGTTCGTCGCCCAGAAGCAGGTGGCGGACCCGATGGACACCGGCCGGGAGAACCTCGAGCTGGCGGGTCGGCTGCACGGCCTCACCGGCTCGGCGGCGCGCGCCCGGGCGACCGAGCTGCTCGGTCGCTTCTCGCTGGACGCGAGCGCCGACCGTCAGGTGAAGACGTACTCGGGCGGCATGGCCCGCAAGCTCGACGTCGCCCTCGGCCTGATGCACCGGCCGCGCGTGCTGTTCCTCGACGAGCCGACCACCGGGCTCGACCCGGAGGCGCGCAGCGAGCTGTGGGCGGAGATCGAGCGGATGGCCGGCGCGGAGGGGATGACCGTGCTGCTGACCACCCACTACCTCGACGAGGCCGACCACCTCGCCGGGCGGCTGACGATCGTGGACCGGGGTCGCGTGGTGGCGTCCGGCACGCCGGACGAGCTGAAGGCGGGGCTGCACGGGGACGCGGTCGCCGTGGAGCTGCGGGAGACCACCGACGTCTCACGGGCGTCCGAGGTGATGCGTCGCGTGGCCGGCAGCGCGGACGTGACCGTCGAGGGGCGGCAGGTGCGGGTCCGGACGGCGGACGGCGCCGCGGTGCTGCCGTCGGCGCTCGCGGCACTGGAGCAGGCGGGGGTGGTGGTCGCCTCGGCGACGGTCGCCCGGCCGAGCCTGGACGACGTGTACCGGTCCCACACCGGGCACGGCTTCGACTCCGCTGCCGGTGCGGACGTGGAGGTGGCGGCATGAGCGCCGTGACCACCACCCTGTCGCCGGCCGTGCCGGTCGAGGCGCGACGTGCGCCGTTCACCGGCCTGCGCCACACCCTGCTGCTGACCGCCCGGCACCTGCGCGCGGCCCGGCGGGTGCCGATGTTCGTGCTGATGAACCTGCTGCAGCCGATGATCTGGCTGCTGCTCTTCGGCCAGCTGTTCCGGTCCGTCGTGAAGATCCCCGGCTTCACCGGCGGGGGCTCCTACCTGGAGTTCCTCACGCCGGGGATCGTCATGATGATGGCGCTGTCCGGCAGCGCCTGGGCCGGCACCGCCTACATCCAGGACATGGACCGCGGCGTGATGGACCGGCTGCTGACGTCGCCCACCAGCCGCGGGGCGCTGATGGTGTCCACGCTCGTCTACCAGTCGGTCCTCACCGTGCTGCAGACCGTCGTGGTGCTGGGCGTGGCCTGGTTGGGCGGTGCGAGGTTCGGCGGCGGTGCCGGCGGCATCCTGGTGCTGCTGCTCGGTGCGGCGCTGCTGACGGCGGCGTTCTCAGCGCTGTCGAACGCGGCGGCCCTGCTGGCACGGGACCAGACGGTGCTGATCGGCCTCTCGCAGCTGCTGACCATCCCGCTGATGTTCCTCAGCTCCGCGCTGATGGACACGCGGCTGTCCGCCGGCTGGGTGGCGACCGTGGCCCGGTTCAACCCGTTCGAGTGGGCGGTCGTCGTGGGCCGGGAGGCGCTGAGCCGTCATCCCGATGCCGGGACGGTGCTGGTCCACCTCGGGCTGCTCGCCGGGCTGGCCGTGGTGCTGACTGGCGTGGCGACGCGCGCGTTCCGCACCTACCAGCGCACCACCTGAGCGGAGGCAGGTAGTCGACGAGGGGGCCTGGTCGCACGCACGGCCAGGCCCCCTCTGCTCGGCCGCCAGGCGGCGGCCGAGCGCCCAGCGGCTACGCCACCCGCACCCCCTGCACCAGCTGCGACGCGGGGCTGCCGATCACCGACGACGTGACCTCGGCGAACCCCGCCTTCTCCATCAGCAGCCGCGCGTCCGTGGCGTTCCACCCCCACTGGCCCCAGGCGTCGCGCTTGCCGGACGCCTTCTCGTCGCGCAGCCGGTCGCAGAGCGCCACCACGGCGCGACCGCCCGGACGCAGCACCCGGAACATCTCCTCGAGCGCCTTCAGCGGATCCGGCACGAACTTCAGGCAGAACATCGACGTCACCACGCTGAACCGGCCGTCCGCCCACGGCAGCGCCGCCACATCGCCCTTCACCAGCTCGGCGGTGCCCGCCGCCAGGCGGTCGGCCAGCCGCTGCCGCGCCACGTCCAGCTGCAGGTCGGAGGCGTCCAGGCCGGCGACGTGGCGCGCGCGCTTCGCGTGCTCCGCGAGCAGCATCGCCGAGCCGCAGCCGACGTCGAGCAGGTCGTCGTCCGGACGCAGCTCCAGCGCCTGCGCCATCGAGGCGTAGTTGCGTGCGTTGATGCGGACCATCAGGCGCCGCCCGACCTTCCCCAGGCGGCCGACCGGTCTGCCGAAGAACCTCCAGTAGAAGCTCGCTCGCCGTGTCATCGTCGACCTCCCGCCCGGGACCGCGGTCCGTCCCGCTCCGGCCCCGCGCGGGCAGACCAGTCCTTGCGGGGCACCCCGCAGTCACCACGCTAGAAGTGCCCGCGGGCCACGGCCAGGGGCCGAGGGCCGGTGTGAATCCGTGCACCCGGACCACCCGCGGGTGGGGACGCACGGAGGGACGCTGGTGCCGGACGGAACCCGAGCTTCCGCCCGCCACCCCGCCACCCGCGCCCGAGCCCGCTCCTCGCGACGCCTCGCGCCGGTGGCAGACCCGGTACGACGAGGCGACGGCGGAGGTCGCCGCCGGGCGCATCCCGCTCCCCGGTTGGCTGTACGAGCTGGTGAAGGCGGGGGAGATCGACCTCGATGCCGTCCGGCCGGCGGAAGAGCTCCGGACACCCGTCACGAAGGTCCTCATGCCCGACCGCGAGCACGCGCCCCGGATCCACCGCCGCGCCGAGGCGCTCGAGCGCACCCCCGTCGAGCTGATCGTCGTCCTACCCGTGGCTGGGGAGTACCACGCCCACCCGAGCATCCGGGTGCTGGTCACGTCGCTGCAGACGTTCCTCGACGACGACGCGTGGGCGAGGGCCGTGGCGGCCCACGGGTAGCCGCCGACAGGGGCATCCTTGGGGCCGGATCCGTGCGCACGACCTGCTGCACCGACCGACCCGTCCACCGAGGAGAAGTGCAGTGACATCCAGCCCTGGTCCTGTCCGACGCCGTCGCCGCGGCGCTCGCCGACGGACGTCCCGTCGTCGCGCTCGAGTCGACGATCATCAGCCACGGCCTGCCGCGCCCCCGGAACTTCGAGGCGGCGCGCTCGTTCGAGGCGACGTTGACGGAGGCGGGCGTCACCCCGGCGACGATCGCCCTGGTCGACGGCGTGCCGCACGTCGGGCTGGACGACGCGGCGCTGCACCGCATCGCCGAGGACGAGACGGTGGAGAAGGTCTCCAGCCGTGACCTGTCGGTGGCGATGGTCAAGGGAGTGACCGGCGGGACGACGGTCGCGGCGACCGCGGTGCTGGCCAACCTGGCCGGCATCCGGGTGTTCTCCACCGGCGGGCTGGGCGGTGTGCACCGGGGCGCCGCGCAGTCGTTCGACGAGTCGGCGGACCTGACCATGCTGTCCCGCGTGCCGATCACCGTCGTCTCGGCCGGCGCCAAGTCGATCCTCGACATCCACGCCACCCTCGAGCGGCTGGACAGCCTCGGCGTGACGCTGCTCGGCTACCGCACCACCCGGTACCCCGGCTTCTACCTGTCGGACTCCGGCTTCGAGATCGACTGGAAGGTCGACTCAGCCGACGAGATCGCCGGCGTGATGGCTGCCCGCGACGCCCTCGGCCAGAGCCAGGCGGTGCTGGTGGCCAACCCCATCCCCGCCGACCAGCAGCTGGACCCCGCGGTGCACGACTCCGTGCTGGAGGAGGCGCTGGCGCTGGTGGACAGCCGCGGGATCACCGGCAAGGCGGTGACGCCGTTCCTGCTCGACTACTTCCAGGCGCACACGCACGGCGCGAGCCTCGAGGTGAACCTCGACATCGTGGTGAACAACATCCGGCTGGGCGGGCAGATCGCGACGGCCTGGGCCGCGCGCCGGCAGGGCTGAGCACCGTGGCCGAGCCGGCTGCCGTCCGCGCGACGGCGGACGACGAGCCCGTGGCCCCGGTACGGCCGCGCGTGGTCGTCGTCGGCGACGTGATCAACGACGTGCTGGTGCGCCCGCTCGGCCCGGTGGCCCCCGACACCGACACCCGCGCGCAGATCGTCCGCCGCCCGGGCGGCAGCGCGGCCAACCTGGCCAGCTGGCTCGCCAGCCTGGGCGATGCCGTGTCGTTCGTCGGCCGCGTCGGCGCGCTCGACCACGACCTGCACGCGGCCCGGCTGGCGAGCCTCGGCATCGACCCGCACCTGGCCGCCGACCCCGAGCGCGAGACGGGCACGATCGTGGTGATCGTCGACGCGGACGGCGGCCGGACGATGCTCACCGACCGCGGTGCCAACGTCGCGCTGACGCCCGACGACGTCCCGCCGGACGTGCTGGACGGTGCCGCGCTGCTGCACCTGAGCGGCTACACGCTGTTCGAGGAGCCGGCCCGCGGCACCGCCCTCGACCTGATGGCCGGTGCCCGGGCCGCCGGCGTGCCGGTGTCCGTCGACCCGAGCTCGGTGGCGTTCCTGCAGGACGTCGGCCCGGAGCAGTTCCTCGCCTGGACGGCCGGGGCCTCGCTCGTCTTCCCCAACCGCGACGAGGCCGCGCTGCTGGCCGGCACCGCCGACCCGGTGGAGGCCGCGCGCCGGCTGTGCACGCACTACGACACGGTGGTGGTGACGCTCGACGCCGACGGGGCGGTCGTCGCGCGCCGTGGCGAGGAACCCGTCGCGCTGCCCGCGCAGCGCGTGCACGCGGTCGACACGACCGGTGCGGGCGACGCGTTCTGCGCCGGGTTCCTCACCACCTGGCTGCGTGCGGACGACCCCGTCGGGGCCGCCGCGGCCGGCATGGCGATCGCCCGGGAGTGCGTGCTGAGGCTCGGCGGCGGCCCGCTCGCGAGCGTCGTCTGAACATCCGTCCAGATTCTGGCTTGCGAAATTCCCTGCAAGTCGTTGCACCCGCTAGCGTGTGCCGGTGACCGAGAACCAGCCTCTCTCCTCGACCCCGGTGATCCTTCCCGAGCACACCGTCGAGAAGTTCACGCGTGAGTTCCTCCGCGAGCTCAACTTCGGGCAGGGCGTGACCCTGTCGCGGGCCTCCGTCAACGACCAGTACCTCGCACTGGCGCGAGCGGTCCGGCACTACCTGATGGCCCGGTGGCTCGACACCCTGACGCGCCAGCGCCGCGCGCAGGCGAAGTCGGTGGCCTACCTGTCCGCCGAGTACCTGCTGGGCCGGCAGCTGGAGAACGCGCTCCTGGCGACGGACCTCGAGGACATCGCGCGCGAGTCGATGGCGAACCTCGGCCTCGACCTCGACCTGATCGCCGAGCAGGAGGTCGAGCCCGGTCTCGGCAACGGCGGCCTCGGCCGGCTCGCCGCCTGCTTCGTCGACTCCCTCGCCACCATGAGCGTGCCGTGCATCGGCTACGGCATCCGGTACGAGTACGGCATCTTCAAGCAGACCTTCATCGAGGGCTGGCAGGTGGAGCAGCCGGACAACTGGCTGAGCCTGGGATCGCCGTGGGAGTTCCCGCACCCCGAGCACTCGGTGCAGGTGCAGTTCGGCGGGCACACCGAGCAGTACGTCGACGAGGCCGGCCGGCCGCGCACCCGGTGGGTGCCGGCCTGGGGCGTCGAGGGCGTGCCCTTCAACTACATGGTCCCCGGCTACCACAACGGCCGCGTCAACACCCTGCGCCTGTGGAGCGCCACCGCGAGCAACGCGTTCGACCTCGAGCTGTTCAACGCCGGTCGGTACCCGGAGGCGGTGCGCAGCCAGACGTTCGCCGAGAACATCTCCAAGGTGCTGTACCCGGAGGACTCCACGCCGCAGGGCAAGGAGCTGCGGCTGCAGCAGCAGTACTTCTTCGTCGCGTGCTCGCTGCGCGACTTCATCGACGAGGTGCTGCCCGAGGACTTCGACCTGCACCAGCTGGACGAGCGGATCATCTTCCAGCTCAACGACACCCACCCGGTGATCGCGGTCCCCGAGCTGATGCGGATCCTGGTCGACGAGAAGGGCTGGGACTGGGACGAGGCCTGGGCACTGACCCAGAAGTGCTTCGCCTACACCTGTCACACGCTGCTGCCCGAGGCCCTCGAGGTGTGGCCCACCGAGCTGCTCGGCCGGCTGCTGCCCCGGCACCTCGAGATCATCTACCGCATCAACGACGAGTTCCTGGCCGAGGTGCGCACGGCGTACCCGGACGACGAGGAGCACGTGCGCCGCATGTCGATCATCCAGGAGCAGCCCGTCCGGGCCGTCCGGATGGCGTACCTGGCCACCGTCGCGGGCTGCAAGGTGAACGGCGTCGCTGAGCTGCACAGCCAGCTGCTGCGCGACAAGGTGCTGCCGGACTTCTCCGAGTACTGGCCGGACAAGTTCACCAACGTGACCAACGGCGTCACGCCCCGCCGGTTCGTCCGGCTGGCCAACCCCGGCCTGTCCCAGCTGATCACCGAGGCGATCGGCCCGGGCTGGGTCACCGACCTCGAGATGCTGTCCGGCCTGGAGCCGCTGGCCGACGACCAGGAGTTCCGTGAGCGGTTCCGTGCGGTGAAGGCCGACAACAAGGCGCGGCTGGCGGCCGTCCTGGCGGAGCGCGACGGCGTCGTGCTGCCCGAGGGCGCGATGCTCGACGTGATGGTCAAGCGGCTGCACGAGTACAAGCGGCAGACCCTGAAGGTGCTGCACATCGTGTCGCTGTACGAGCGGATCCTGTCCGGCGAGCTCGACCCGACGTCGATCCCCCCGCGGGTGTTCGCCTTCGGGGCCAAGGCAGCCCCCGGCTACAAGATGGCGAAGAAGATCATCGGCCTGATCAACCACGTGGGCTCGACGATCAACGCGGACCCCCGCGTGAAGGGCGCCCTGACGGTGGCGTTCCCCGCCAACTACAACGTGACGCTCGCCGAGACGCTGATCCCCGCCGCCGACCTGTCGGAGCAGATCTCGCTCGCCGGCAAGGAGGCGTCCGGCACCGGCAACATGAAGTTCGCGCTGAACGGCGCGCTGACGATCGGCACGGACGACGGCGCCAACGTCGAGATCCGCCGGCTGGTCGGCGACGACAACTTCTTCCTGTTCGGGATGCTCGAGCCCGAGGTGGAGAAGCTGGTGGCGCAGGGCTACGACCCGATGTCGTTCTACGAGTCGAGCCCGCGGCTGAAGGCGGCGATCGACCTGATCGCCAGCGGCACGTTCGGCAACGGGAACCCCGGGATGTTCGCCGCGGTGGTGGACAACCTGCTGCACCAGGACCCGTTCATGGCGCTCGCGGACTTCGACGGGTACCTGCAGGCGCAGGCGCGGGTCGACGAGCACTACGCGGACACCGAGGCGTGGACCCGCTCGGCGATCCTCAACGTGGCGCGCAGCGGGTTCTTCTCGTCCGACCGGTCGATGCAGGACTACATCGACCGCATCTGGCACACGCAGCCGGTGCACTCGTTCTAGGCCCTCGCGGGCACCTCAGCACACGCGCCGCACGACGAGGTCGACGGCGGTCCGGCCCTGGGCCAGGGCCAGCCGCTCGAACTTCGTCGTGCGGCGTCGTGCGGCCTGCGGGTCGGCGGAGGCGTCCGCCAGGCACGGGTCCGCGGTGAGCACCTCGCGCATCTGCTCGGCGTAGTCCGCCCAGTCGGTGGCGGTGTGCAGGATGCCGCCGATGACCAGGTGCTCGCGCAGCAGCTGCACGTGGTCCGGCTGGATCAGCCGGCGCTTGTGATGACGGGCCTTGGGCCACGGGTCGGGGAAGAAGGCGTGCACCGCCGCGAGGCTGCTCGGGGCGATCGACTCGCGCACCAGCTGCAGGGCGTCGCCGTGGCCCACCCGCACGTTGGTCAGGCCGGCGCGCTCGACGAGGGACAGCAGGTTGGCGACGCCGGGCAGGTGCGCCTCCACCGCGAGGTAGTCCCGCGCCGGGTCGTCGGCCGCGGTCTCGACGGTGGCCTCGCCCATGCCCGGGCCGATCTCCAGCACCACCGGGGCGTGCCGGCCGAACAGGGCGTCGGTGTCGAGCAGACCGTCCGGCGTGCGGGGGCCGCGGCCCAGGGCCTCGTCGTGCACCGAGAAGCCGTAGCGCGGCCACAGCCGGTTCAGCGCGTCGGCCCGGTCGCGGCCGAGCGCCGCCCGCCGCGGGTGGAACGTGCGCAGCGGCTCGTGCGGGCCCGCCGCGACGTGATGGAAGTCGTCGGGGGAGGCGCCGGTCACGGGCGCAGGCTACCCGGCGGCCCAGGCGGAGGCTCAGGCGGGAGGTGTGCCCGTCGGCGGCTGCTCGGCCGGTGGCTCCATCAGCGCGAACACCTCGCCGAACGGACCCTTCACCAGCACCATCCGGCCGTACGGCGTGTCCTCCGGCGGGCTGACCACCGTGCCGCCGAGCTCCGTGACGCGGGCCGCCGCGTCGTCGGCCACCGGCACCTGGAAGTACACCGTCCACGCGGCCGGCACCTGCGCGCCCGCACCCGGGCCGTACCCGCCGATCCCGCTGCGCACCGTCTCGCCGTCCACCGCGACCGACGCGTAGTCGAAGTCGGGGGCGGACAGGTCCGTCACGTCGTACCCGAAAAGCCCGTCGTAGAACGCGAGGGCGCGGGCCTGGTCGTGGGACATGTGCTCGGTCCACACCACCGCGCCCGGCTCGTCGACCACCTCCCAGCCGATGTGCGAGCCGCCCGACCACAACCCCACGACGGCCTCGGTCGGGTCGGTCAGCAGGGCCATCGACCCGAAGCCCATCACGTCGATCGGCCCCAGCAGGGTGCGGCCGCCCAGCTGCTCGGCTCGCTCCGCCGTCGCCGCCAGGTCGTCCGTCGCCAGGTAGACGCACCACGCCGCCGGCGGAGCCGGGTCCTCACCCATCGGCTCGGTCAGGCCGACCACCTTCCGATCGCCGACGAACGCCTGGGTGTACCCGCCGGTCTCCGGACCGCCCGTCTCGAACCGCCAGCCGAGGAGGGGGCCGTAGAAGCCGGTGGCCCGGTCGAGGTCCGGCACGGTGATGTCCGCCCAGCACGCCGTACCGGGTGACCAGGGCACCTGCTGCGTCGTCATGGCGCCCATCACATCACCGCCGCCGCACGGGCGACACCGGAGCGCCTGTGCTACTCAGAGGGCATGACGCACGAGGTGGCCCGCGAGTCGCGCGCCGGCGGGGAGTCGCTGACCACCGTGATCGTGGCGCTCGGGGCGAACCTGCTCATCGCGCTGGCCAAGTCCGTCGCCGCGGTGGTGACGGGGGCGGCGTCGATGCTCGCCGAGGCCGCGCACTCGTGGGCGGACACGGGCAACGAGGTGTTCCTGCTGATCGCGCACCGCAAGGCGGACCGGCCGCCGGACGCCACGCACCCGCTCGGCTACGGCCGCGAGGTGTACGTGTGGTCGCTGTTCGCCGCGATCGGCCTGTTCGCGGTCGGGGCCGGTGTCTCGGTGACCCACGGCGTGCAGGAGCTGATGCACCCCGAACCGGCGGCCTCGTTCACGGTCGCCTACGTCGTGCTGGCCATCTCCTTCGTGCTCGAGGGCGCCTCGTTCGCGCAGGCGTGGCGGCAGCTGCGCGGGCAGGCCGCGAAACGGCAGCGGACGCTGCGCGAGCACGTGCTGCGCACCTCCGACCCGACGGTGCGGGCGGTGTTCTTCGAGGACTCGGCCGCGTTGGTCGGCATCGTCATCGCGGCGGCCGGCATCCTGGGGCACCAGCTGACCGGGTCGGTGGTGCCGGACGCGGTCGGCTCGATCCTGATCGGGCTGCTGCTGGGGGTGGTCGCCGTGGTGCTGATCGAGCGCAACCGGGACTTCCTGGTGGGCGAGACGGCGGACCCGCAGGTGCACCGCATGGTGCTGCAGGCGCTGCTCGAGCGGCCCGAGGTGGCGCGGGTGACGTCGCTGCGGCTGGAGGTGATGGGTGCCGGGCAGGTGCTCGTCGTCGGCGCCGTCGACCTGGTGGGCGACGAGCCGGAGGAGCAGGCGTCGCACGCGCTCGCGCGGCTCGAGGCGTCGCTCAGGCAGCGGCCGGCGGTGGTGGGAGCGGTGCTGTCCCTGTCGGAGCCGGACGAGCCGTCGCTGCTGCCGTAGCCGGAGCCGGGGCCGTCCCGTCGGGCAGCCGCGCCGCGAGGAAGTCGGTCACCTCGCGCAGGTACTGCTCACGGGCCGGCGCGGGGGAGAGCGCCAGGTCGTGCGCGCCGCCCGGGACGGTCACCAGGGTGACGTCGTCGCCGAGCAGCGGGGCGCGGGCGGCGATCTGCTCGACGTCGAGCACCGAGTCGGTGGTCACCAGCTCCTCGTGCCAGCCCTTGTTCGGTCCGCTGCGGTCCGAGCGGAGCACCAGCACCGGGACGTCGACCTGCAGGCCGCGCGCCACCCGGGCGTGCCCCCGGCGGACGGTGCGGATGAAGCCGGCCGTGACCGGGAAGTCCGAGTTCTTCCACGCCAGGTCGTAGTCCCACTCGCCGCCCGTGGCGGAGTGCAGGGCCTTGCCGTACTCCGGGTCCAGACGGGCGACCACGGCGGTCGGCGCGACGCGGCCGACGACGTCGAGCACCGGGGTCAGCACGTGCCGCTGGGCCCAGCTGCCGCGCAGGTCCAGCCAGGGGCTGTTCAGCACGAGGGCGTCGATCAGCCCGAGCCCGCGACGCGCGTCCGCCCAGAGCGCCGCGATCAGCCCGCCTGTCGAGTGGCCCAGCAGCACCAGCCGCTCGTACCGGGGTCGCAGCAGCCGGACGGCGGTGTCGATCTCCTCCGAGTACAGGCCCAGGTCGGTGACGTCGTCCGGCGGACGGCCGGGGCGGATGGAACGGCCGTAGTCCCGCAGGTCCAGGGCGTACAGGTCGTAGCCGTGCTCGGCCAGTGCCGCGGCGACGTGCGGGTGGAAGAAGTAGTCGACGAACCCGTGCACGTACAGCACCGCCCGGCGTCGCGGCGGCCCGTCCCGGTGCACCAGCGTGGCCACCGGCGGGATGCCGGTGCGCGCGGTGACGCCGTCGGGTCGCAGCCGGATGGTCTGGGCGAGCCAGGGCTCGCCCAGGACGTCGGTGACCTCGGTGCTCGTCGCGTCGTCGCTGGTGACGTCGTCGTCCGCCATGCGCCGGATCCTGCCACCGGCACCTCGGCACCGCACCGTCTGCACCGCATCGTCTGCACCGCATCGTCTGCACCGCATCGTCGGCGCGGCCGCCGGTGGCACGACGGGCCGGCTACACCGCCTGCGGCAGCGCATCCTCCCGGGCCGGCACCGGCCGCGCGGCCACCATGCCCTGGCCGGCGACGTCCAGCCCGATGCTCAGCACGCGGGTCGAGCCGTCGGGGTGCACCTCGACCTGGGACACCGACGCGTTCGGAAGCGCGACGAGTCCCTCGGGGTGGATGGTCGACAGCCAGGCGCCCAGCGCCAGCCCGTGCCCGACCACCAGCACGTCCCCGTCCGGGTGCCGGTCGGCGATCAGCGAGAAGGCCCGGCGGGTGCGGGCCATGAAGTCGGCGGCGTGCTCACCCTTCGGCAGGCCGGGGTGCGTGCCGTCGAGCACCCGCGGGACCAGCTCGGTCCACGGCAGCACCGCCTCGAGGTCCCGCTCGGGGTGCCGCTCGAAGGTGCCGAAGTCGTACTCGCGCAGGTCCGCGTCCGTGCGCAGCCGCAGGTCCGGGTGGTGCCGCAGGATCTCCACGGCGGTCGACACCGCGCGTCCCGAGGGCGAGGAGTACGCCGCGAGGAACGGGACGTCGGCGAGGTGGCGGGCCGTGGTGCGCACCCCCTCGCGGCCGACGCGGGTGAGCGGGGAGTCGCAGCTGCCCTGCAGCAGCCGGCGTGCGTTGAAGTGGGTCTGCCCGTGTCGCACGAGCGTCAGCGTGAGGGTCATCGTCGCCCTTTCGTGGTTGTCGTCGCCCTCGACGCTAGACCCGGTTCATGGACGCTCGGCGACGAGCCGGTGATCGCCCGGCGAACATCAGCGGCCACTGGCGCACAGAGTTGAGCGGAATACACTCAACTTCGGCTCCGTTGCCCAAGGCAGCAGCAGACGACATCCGGCAACGCCCAGGGAGGCGCATCCGTGGACGCGAAGTTCACCACCAAGGCACAGGAGGCGCTCGGCGCCGCCATCCAGCACGCGACCGCCGCGGGCAACCCGCAGCTCGAGCCGGCGCACGTCCTGTCGGCGCTCCTCGAGCAGGAGGGTGGCGTGGCCAACGGCCTGCTCGACGCCGTCGGCGCCGACCGTGCGACGCTCGGCCGCCAGGTCCGCGCGATGCTGGTCAAGCTGCCCGCCAGCAGCGGCGCCTCGGTGTCCCAGCCGTCGGCCTCCCGCCAGACGGTGACCGCGCTGGACGCCGCCGAGAAGGAGGCCCGCGCCCTCGGGGACGACTACGTCTCCACGGAGCACCTGCTGATCGGCCTCGCGACCGGGCAGTCCGGGATCGCCGAGGCGCTCACCGCCGTCGGCGCCTCCCGCGACGCCCTGGTCGCGGCCCTGCCGACCGTGCGCGGCAACGCCCGCGTGACCAGCCCCAACCCGGAGGGCATGTTCAAGGCCCTGGAGCAGTACGGCGTCGACCTGACGCAGCAGGCCCGCGACGGCAAGCTCGACCCGGTGATCGGCCGCGACGCGGAGATCCGCCGCGTGGTCCAGGTGCTGTCCCGCCGCACCAAGAACAACCCGGTGCTGATCGGCGAGCCCGGCGTCGGCAAGACGGCGGTCGTCGAGGGTCTCGCCCAGCGCATCGTCGCCGGTGACGTGCCGGAGTCGCTGCGCGGCAAGCGCCTGGTCTCCCTGGACCTGGCCAGCATGGTCGCTGGTGCCAAGTACCGCGGCGAGTTCGAGGAGCGCCTCAAGGCGGTGCTGGCCGAGATCACCGGTGCCGAGGGCGAGATCGTCACGTTCATCGACGAGCTGCACACCGTGGTCGGCGCCGGCGCCGGCGGCGAGGGCGCGATGGATGCCGGCAACATGCTCAAGCCGATGCTGGCCCGCGGCGAGCTGCGCCTGGTGGGCGCGACGACGCTCGACGAGTACCGCGAGCGCATCGAGAAGGACCCCGCCCTCGAGCGCCGGTTCCAGCAGGTGTTCGTCGGTGAGCCGTCCGTCGAGGACACCATCGCGATCCTGCGCGGCCTCAAGGAGCGGTACGAGGCGCACCACAAGGTGACCATCTCGGACGCTGCCCTCGTCGCCGCCGCCACGCTCTCCGACCGGTACATCTCCGGCCGTCAGCTGCCCGACAAGGCGATCGACCTGGTCGACGAGGCCGCGAGCCGGCTGCGGATGGAGCTCGACTCGAGCCCCATCGAGATCGACGCGTTGCAGCGCGCTGTCACCCGGCTGGAGATGGAGGAGGTCGTCCTCTCGGAGGCCGACGACCCCGCCTCGCGTGACCGCCTCGACAAGCTGCGCGCCGACCTGGCCGACCGCCGCGAGGAGCTCGCGTCGCTGACCGCCCGGTGGGAGAAGGAGAAGGCCGGTCACAACCGCGTCGGCGACCTGCGCGCCCGCCTGGACCAGCTGCGTGCCGACTCCGAGCGCGCGCAGCGCGAGGGTGACCTGGCCACCGCCGGCCGCCTGATGTACGGCGAGATCCCGGCCGTGGAGAAGGAGATCGCCGCCGCCGAGTCGTCGGAGGAGGGTGTCGACGAGGACCTCGCCGGCAGCACCCCGATGATCGCCGAGAAGGTCGGTCCCGACGAGGTCGCCGAGGTGGTGGCCGCCTGGACCGGCATCCCCGCCGGCCGGCTGCTGGAGGGGGAGACCGCCAAGCTGCTGCGCATGGAGGAGGTGCTCGGCGAGCGGCTGATCGGCCAGAAGAAGGCCGTCGCCACCGTCTCCGACGCCGTCCGTCGGGCCCGCGCCGGCATCAGCGACCCGGACCGCCCCACCGGCTCGTTCCTGTTCCTGGGCCCGACCGGCGTCGGCAAGACGGAGCTGGCCAAGGCGCTCGCGGACTTCCTGTTCGACGACGAGCGCGCCATGGTCCGCATCGACATGAGCGAGTACTCCGAGAAGCACTCGGTCGCCCGCCTGGTCGGTGCCCCTCCCGGGTACGTCGGCTACGAGGAGGGCGGCCAGCTGACCGAGGCGGTGCGGCGCCGTCCCTACGCCGTGGTGCTGCTCGACGAGGTCGAGAAGGCCCACCCCGAGGTGTTCGACATCCTGCTGCAGGTGCTGGACGACGGACGGCTGACCGACGGTCAGGGCCGGACGGTCGACTTCCGCAACGTGATCCTGGTGCTGACGTCGAACCTCGGCTCGCAGTTCCTGGCCGACCCGTTGATGTCGGACGACGCCCGGCGCGAGGGCGTGATGACGGCCGTGCGCTCGGCGTTCAAGCCGGAGTTCCTCAACCGGCTGGACGACATCGTGCTGTTCGACGCGCTGTCGATCGAGGAGATCGGGCAGATCGTCGAGCTGCAGGTCGCCGCGCTGGCCCGCCGGCTCGCCGACCGCCGTCTGACGCTGGACGTCACCCCGGCCGCCCGCGAGTGGCTGGCGCTCGAGGGGTACGACCCCGCCTACGGCGCCCGGCCGCTGCGCCGACTGGTGCAGAAGGAGATCGGGGACCGGCTGGCCCGGTCGCTGCTCGCCGGCCAGGTGCACGACGGCGACACGGTGGTGGTCGACCGCGACGACGCCGGCACCCTGTCGGTGACCACCGGCTCGCCGAGCGTGCTGGCCTGACGGCGGCGATGCTGGCCGGGTGACCCGGCAGCCGGAGCGACCCGGCGCGCAGCAGTGGGTGCCGCCCGAGGGCGACGTCTCCGCGCTGCGCGCCGCGGCGCCGGGCTGCCGCGGCTGCGAGCTGTGGGCACCGGCCACGCAGGTGGTCTTCTCGTCCGGTGACCCGGACGCGCCGCTGGTGCTGGTCGGCGAGCAGCCGGGGGACAAGGAGGACCGCGAGGGCGCGCCCTTCGTCGGCCCCGCCGGGCGGCTGCTCGACGAGGCGCTGGAGGCGGCCGAGACCTCGCGCTCGGAGGTGTACCTGACCAATGCGGTGAAGCACTTCCGGTTCGAGGAGCGCGGTCCACGGCGCATCCACAAGACACCCGCGGTGGGTCACATCCGGGCGTGCCTGCCGTGGCTGACCGCCGAGCTGGCCGCGGTCGAGCCGCGGGTGGTCGTCGCGCTCGGCGGCACCGCCACCCAGGCGGTGCTCGGCCGGGACGAGTCGGTGACCTCGCTGCGTGGCCGGCTGCTCGAGCCACCCGACGCACCGCTGCGGACGCTGGTCACGGTGCACCCGTCGTCGGTGCTGCGCGTGCGGGGGAGCGCCGAGCGGGCTGCCGCGCTGGACGGCCTGGTCGCGGACCTTCGTATCGCGGTCGCCGCCGCCCGCTGACGAATCCGTGCCTACCGTCGGCCCGCACTGAACCGCAAGGCGGGCGCCTCCAGGCGAGATGGGCACGTGCAGCTGCGCCGCTCGCGTGGATGCGCCCAGCCGCCCGGCCGGAGGCCAGGTCGTTCGAGGTACCGTCGCGGCGTGACCGACGACGCCGCCCAGTCCGCCGCCGAGGCGACCCCCGCGCCCGTGAAGTTCTCCGACCCCGCGCTGCTGGCCGAGCTCGAGGCGCAGGAGCAGCGCCTGGTGCTGCAGCACCTGACGTACGACGACGCCGCGCGGCTCGGGGCCACCGTCGCGGCGCTGGCCGAGCAGCGGCAGCTGCCGGTGGTGGTGCGGGTCGAGGTGGACACCCCGGACGGGCCGCACACCGTGTACCAGCGGGCGTTCGACGGCTCGTCGACGTCCAACGACTGGTGGATCGGCGCCAAGGCGAAGGTGGTGCGCCACTACGGCCACTCGTCGTTCGCGGTGGGCACCCGCTACCGCGTCGACGGCACGACGTTCGAGGAGTCGTCCGGTCTGGACGAGACCTACAAGGCCCACGGCGGCTGCTTCCCGCTGCGCGTCGACGGGCAGCTGGCCGGCGTCGTCGCGGTGTCCGGGCTGCCGCAGCAGGACGACCACGCGCTTGTCGTCGAAGGCCTCACGGCCTACCTCGCCGGCTGACGCCGACCCCGCAGGCTGGCGAAGCCCCGGCAGGCTGACGAAGCCCCCGCAGGCTGACCCGCCGCCTGGCGGACGCCGCAGCGCTAGGCCGTCGGCACCGCCGCCGTCACGTCGCGGACCAGGGCGTTGACCTGGTCGGGACCGAAGCCCGCCGCCATGCCGAAGTCCACGGCTACCCGCAGCGGCACCTGCGCCAGCTCGGCCGACCAGTGGGCGGCCAGCTCGGTGACCCCGCCGGCTGCGAGCGCCGCCCGCAGCACGGGACCGCCGGCGGGGTCCGCCAACCACTCCGCGACCGTGGACATGGCGGTCAGCGGCGGCCAGATCGGCTCGCCGACCACCTCGACCTCCACGGAACCGCGCAGGTCCCGCGACGAGGCGCCGACCTCGACGACGAACGTGCCGCCCTCCACCACCCACCGGCGCAGGTCGGGGTGCCAGTACGACAGGTCGCGCGCCGTCAGCGTCAGGCTCACCACCTGCGACTCGCCGGGCGCCAGCCAGACCTTGCGGAACGCCCGCAGCTCACGCACGGGCCGCTGCACGGACGCCTCCGGGTCGCCCACGTACACCTGGACCACCTCGGCACCGTCCCGCGTGCCGGTGTTGGTCACCCGGACGCTGACGTCGACGGTCGCGGCCGCACCCTCGCCGTGCACCTGGGCCGCGACCTCCTCGTACGCGAACGTCGTGTACGTGAGCCCGTGCCCGAAGGGGTACGCCACCTCCAGGTCACGCGCGTCGTACCAGCGGTAGCCCACCAGCACGCCCTCGCCGTACCGGACGTGCCCGCCCTCACCGGGGAAGCTGCCGAACGCCGGGGTGTCCACCAGCCGGTGCGGGATCGTCTCGGTCAGCCGGCCCTCGGGGGAGCGGTGACCCAGCAGCACCTCCGCCACCGCCGAGCCGCCCGCCTGCCCGGACAGCCAGGTCTCGAGGATCGCCGGGGCGAGCTCGCGCCATGGCGAGACGTTGACGGCGCTGCCGTTGGACAGCACCACGACGATCTTGGGGTTGACCTGTGCGATCGCGGCGAGCGTGCGCACCTGGTTGTCGGGCAGGCCCCAGCGGGGCCGGTCGTACCCCTCGGACTCGTCGGCGGCCGGCAGGCCCAGGAACACGAGCACGACGGACGCGTCGCGCGCCGCCGCCACGGCGTCGGTGCGGAGCACCTCGTCGTGCTCGTCGTCACCCGCCAGGGAGAAGCCGGGGGCGAACGGTAGCTCCGCCCCGGTGGCCGCGCGGAGCGCCGTGAGCGCGTCGTCGACGCGGGTCGCGTGCACCTGCGACGAGCCCGCGCCCTGGTAGCGCGGGGTGCGGGCGAACTCGCCGACGACGACGGCACCCCGGGCCGCGTCCGCCTCGAGCGGGAGCAGCGGCGCACCGCCCACCCGCTCGTTGCGCAGCAGCACCGAACCGGCGACCGCCGCCTCGCGGGCCAGCTCGTGGTGGGCGTCGAGGTCCGCGGTGCCGGGGTCGGCGACGGCGGGCTGCGCCCGGTCCACCAGCTGCAGCACGCGGCGGACGGCGCCGTCCAGCACCTGCTCGTCCAGCTGGCCGTCGATCACCGCCGACACCACGTCGAGGTCGGGACGCGTGCCCACCCCGGGCATCTGCAGGTCGAGGCCGGCGGTCAGGGCCGCCACCCGGTCGTGCGCCGCACCCCAGTCCGACACGACGACCCCGTCGAAACCCCACTCGTCCCGCAGCACCTGGGTCAGCAGCCACGGGTGCTGCGAGGCGTACGTGCCGTTGATGCGGTTGTACGAGCACATCACCGTCCACGGCTTCGCCTGCGTGACGATCCGCTCGAACGCCGGCAGGTAGATCTCGCGCAGCGTCCGCTCGTCGACGTCGGCGGAGACCCGCATGCGGTCGGTCTCCTGGTTGTTCGCCGCGAAGTGCTTCAGGGACGTGCCGACGCCCTCGCTCTGCACCCCCGCGACCAGTGCCGCGCCGAGCGCCCCCGCCACCAACGGGTCCTCCGACACGTACTCGAAGTTGCGCCCGCACAGCGGGGTGCGCTTGATGTTCACGCCGGGGCCCAGCAGGACGGAGACACCGTTCGCCCTGGTCTCGCGGCCCAACGCCGCCCCGACACGCTGCAGCAGCTCGGGGTCCCACGTGGAGCCGAGGGCGGCCGCCGTCGGGAAGCAGGTGGCCGGCACCGACTCGCCGAGCTCCGCCGAGCCGCCCTCCGCCACCTGCTTGCGGAGGCCGTGCGGGCCGTCCGCCACCATCACGGCCGGCAGCTCCAGCCGCTCGACGGCCTTGGTGTGCCAGAAGTCCGCACCGGACGTGAGCCCGGCCTTCTCCTGGAGGGTCAGTGCTGCGAGCACACGGTCGACGTCGACCATCGGTGCAACCTTCCTGTGGCGGCGGTGCGGTCAGGCTATCGCCGCGGTCTGACGGGCGAACGTGCGGCCGGCAGGCTGGACCGGCGGTGGGGCGGCCGGTGGGACCGGCGCGGCGGGTCAGAGGTTGGAGCTCTGGGCGCCGAAGCCCTGCGTGGCCGAGCCCGTGACGCTCGAGTCCGTGCCCCACAGGCAGTAGGCGGACGTCTCGCCGGCGTCCCACTGGTCCGGGTGCGGCGCCCAGACGTCCGACCAGTCGTCCTCACCGAGCAGTGCGGAGTTCGCGGCCAGCACGTCGTCCTCGCAGGTCGACAGGGCCTTGTCCAGCTCGGGGCCGGGCTCGTCGGTGCTGTTCACCGGCCGCTCGGCGAGCTTGTACACGGACACAACCTCGAGGTTGTGCGGTGCGGTGCAGGCGACCGCGACGGCGTCGGCCAGCGACCAGGAGCTGCTGTCGCCCTGCAGGCACTCGCCCGGTGTCAGGCCCTGCACCAGTCGGTACTGCGGCAGCGTGGTGCCGGACGCGGAGCCGCTGTGCAGCGGCCCCGACGACGTCGAGGACGACGCCGAGTCGTCGAACCCGCCGGTGCTCCCCAGCACGGCGATCAGCACGATGAACCCGATGAGCAGCAGCGTTCCGAGGGCCCCGACCACCACGGCGGCGATGGCCAGGCCACGCCCCTCGAGCTGACGGCGCTTGGTGCGCACCATGCCGGCGATGCCGAGCCCCAGACCGACCGGGAACGTCAGGCCGAACAGGAACCCGCTGAGCGCGACGACGAGCGCCGCGATGGACATCGAGTCCGTCTTGGGGGTGTCCCAGCCGCCCGGCGGGCCGTAGGGCTGCGCCGTCGGGTAGCCGTACGGGCCGTACGTCGGCACCTGCCCCGGTGGTGCGTACACCGGCTGCTGCCCGTACACCGCCTGCTGCCCGTACACCGGTTGCTGCCCGTAGACCGCCTGCTGCCCGTACACCGGCGCCGGTCCGTACGAAGCCGCCGGTCCGTACGGCTGCGCCGCTCCGTACGGCTCCTGGCCGTACGCCGGCTGCTGCCCCGGCTGTGCCTGCCCCGACACCGGTGCCTCGCCGTACGGGTTCGGCTGCCCGTACATCGGGGCCGGGGCGCTGCCACCAGCCCCGGGCTGCGGAATCGGTGCGGCGTACGGGTCGGGCTGCTGCGCAGAGTCCGCTGCGGCACCCGGGTCCTGGCTCATGGGCCGCAACGTAGCGCAGCGCTCCCACACGTATGCCCTGGTCGGCGGGCGATCTGTGCCGACCGGCGCACCGGCCTGACACCGCCCGACCAGCCGCAGGCAGCCGCCGCCACCCGCGCGGCCGGCGCCGTCAGTCGGCGATCGTCAGCACCACCGGTACGTGGTCGGACGGCGCCTTGCCCTTGCGCTCGTTCCGCTCGATGACCACGTCGGTGACCTCCGCCGCGAGGGCCGGTGAGGCGTACGTCAGGTCGATGCGCATGCCCTCGTTCCGGGGGAACCGCAGCTGCTGGTAGTCCCAGTACGTGTAGGTGTGCTCGGCGGGGACGTGCTGGCGCGACACCTCGGTGTACCCGGCGGCCGCGATCGCCTCGAACGCCTCCCGCTCGGCCGGCGTGACGTGCGTCCGGCCGGCGAAGAAGCCGATGTCCCAGACGTCGGTGTCCAGCGGGGCGATGTTCCAGTCGCCCACCATGGCGATCCGGGCCGCGGGGTCGGCCTGCAGCCACCCGCCGGCGGCCTCCCGCAGGCGGTCCAGCCACTCGAGCTTGTACGTGAAGTGCGGGTCGCCGACGTCGCGACCGTTGGGCACGTACAGGCTCCACACGCGCACCCCGCCGCAGGTCGCGCCCACGGCTCGCGCCTCGACGGCACCGGGGTCGCCCCACGTCGGCTGGCCGGGGAAGCCGTGCTCCACGTCGGCCACGCCGACCTTCGACGCGATGGCCACGCCGTTCCACTGGCTGAACCCGCTGGTGACCACCTCGTACCCGAGGGCCTCGAAGCCCTCCCGCGGGAACGCCTCGTCCTTCACCTTGGTCTCCTGCATGGCCAGCACGTCGACGCCGGTGCGTTCGAGGTAGGCGAGCACCCGGTCCACGCGGGCACGGATCGAGTTGACGTTCCAGGTGGCCAGGCGCATGGACGGCACGGTACCTGCGACCGGTGACAGCCTCGCCGTCCGCCCGCGATCGCGGGGGTCAGCGCGAGGCGGCGTCCAGCGCGGCGACCTCGTCGGCCGCCAGCTCGAGGGTGGTGGAGGCGAGCAGGTCCGGCAGCTGGTCGAGGCTCCGGGCGCTCGCGATGGGCGCCACGACCGTCGGCCGCCGGCGCAGCCACGCCAGTGCCACGGTCGCGTCGGACACGCCGTGCGCCGCCGCGACCTCGTCCAGCACGGGAAGCACCGCGGCACCTCGGCCCTCGAGGTACTGCGCCGCCCGGCCGGCCCGCGGACCGCTCGGCGACCCGTCGGCGCGGTACTTGCCGGTGAGGAACCCGGACGCCAGCGCGTAGTACGGGAACACGCCCAGGCCGTACGTCTCGGCACGGGCCTGCAGCCCGTCCTCGAACCCGCGCTCGACCAGGTTGTACTCCGGCTGCAGCGCGACCGGCCGGTGCAGGTTCTCCCGCTCGGTGACCGCCAGCCACTCGTCGATGCGGTCGGGGGTGTAGTTGGAGATGCCCAGGTAGCGCACCAGTCCCTCGTCCACCAGCGCGGACAGCGCCCCGAGGGAGTCGGCCAGCGGCACCGACGGGTCGTCGAAGTGCGCGTAGTACAGGTCGATGTGGTCGGTGCCCAGCCGCTGCAGCGACGCGTGCACCGCACCGCGGATCGTGTCCGGTGCCAGGCCGAGGAAGTCCGGGTGCCGCGAGACCTTCGTCGCCACCACCACGTCGTCCCGGCGGCCGCGGCGGGCCAGCCACCGGCCGATGATCGCCTCGCTCTCGCCGCCGGTGTGCCCCGGCACCCAGTGGGAGTACCCGTCGGCGGTGTCAACCATCGACCCGCCCGCGTCGACGAACGCGTCGAGCGCGTCGAGGCTGGTCGCCTCGTCGGCCGTCCACCCGAAGACGTTGCCCCCCAGGGCCAGCGGAAGGACCGCGAGGTCCGAGTGGCCCACCTGCACTGTCGTCATCACGCCGCGCATCGTAAGCACGGCCACCGACGCCCCCACCTGCCGAGCCGACGTGACGCCGGACACCCGAGCGGCCCGGTGGCCGGTCGGACGGGAGGCGCCGGCCGCCCGCCACCACGCACGACGAGGGGCCGCGACGCCGGTTTCTCCACCCGTCGTCGCGACCCCTCGTCGGGTCAGCGTGCGATCAGCGCACGTCCTCGTCCACCCAGTCGAACGACTTGGTGACGGCCTTCTTCCACAACCGGTACTGGCGGTCACGCTCGGCGTCGTCCATCGACGGCGTCCAGCGCTTGTCCTCGGCCCAGTTGTCGATGACGTCCTGCTCGCCGTTCCAGAACCCGACGGCGATGCCGGCCGCGTAGGCCGCGCCGAGCGCCGTGGTCTCGGCCACCTTCGGCCGGATCACGGGCACGCCGAGGATGTCGGCCTGGAACTGCATGAGGGCCTCGTTGGCCACCATGCCGCCGTCGACCTTCAGCTCGGTCAGGTCCACGCCGGAGTCGGCGTTCATCGCGTCGAGCACCTCGCGGGTCTGGAAGGCGGTGGCCTCCAGGGCGGCCCGCGCGATGTGGCCCTTGTGGACGTACCGCGTCAGGCCGACGAGGACGCCGCGGGCGTCGCCGCGCCAGTACGGCGCGAACAGGCCCGAGAACGCCGGGACGAAGTACGCCCCGCCGTTGTCCTCGACGGTCTCGGCCAGCTGCTCGACCTCGGCCGCGTTCTGGATGAACCCGAGGTTGTCCCGCAGCCACTGGATCAGCGAGCCGGTGACGGCGATCGAGCCCTCGAGGGCGTACACGGTCGGCTGCTCGCCGATCTTGTAGCAGACCGTCGTCAGCAGGCCGTTCTTGGACGGGATGGGCGACGTGCCGGTGTTCAGCAGCATGAAGTTGCCGGTGCCGTACGTGTTCTTCGCGTTGCCGACCTCGAAGCACGCCTGGCCGAACGTCGCCGCCTGCTGGTCGCCGAGGATGCCCGCGATCGGCACGCCGGGGACCAGACCGCCCTTGCGGCCGTGCCCGTACACCTCGGACGACGAGCGGATCTGCGGAAGCATCGACAGCGGGATGCCCATCTCGCCGGCGATCTCCTCGTTCCACGTCAGCGTGTCGAGGTTCATGAGCATGGTGCGCGAGGCGTTGGTCGGGTCGGTGACGTGGATGCCGCCGTCGACCCCGCCGGTCATGTTCCACAGCACCCACGAGTCGGTGTTGCCGAACGCGAGCTTGCCGGCCTCGGCCTTCTCCCGGGCACCCTCGACGTTGTCGAGGATCCAGCGGATCTTCGGGCCCGAGAAGTAGGTGGCCAGGGGCAGGCCGACGCGGGCCTTGTACCGCTCCGCACCGCCGCCGAGGGCGCCGAGGTCGTCGGCGATCTTCTGCGTGCGGGTGTCCTGCCAGACGATCGCGTTGTAGACGGGCTCGCCGGTCTCGCGGTCCCACACCACGGTGGTCTCGCGCTGGTTGGTGATGCCGACCGCGGCGAGGTCGTCGTAGTTCAGGCTCGCCTTGCCGAGCGCCTGGCCGACCACCTCACGCGTGTTGTCCCAGATCTCCTTCGGGTTGTGCTCCACCCAGCCCGGCTTCGGGAAGATCTGCTCGTGCTCCTTCTGGCCGACCGAGACCACCGTTCCCGCGTGGTCGAAGATCATCGCGCGGGTGCTCGTGGTGCCCTGGTCGATCGCCATCACGTACTTGTCAGCCATGGTGCCTCCTCGTCGAGGGTCGTACAGGAAGTGCTGTCAGTGGGTGGTCAGCCGACGAACCAGTGACCGGTCAGGCCGGCGAGCACGCCGCCGACGATGGGGCCGAAGACCGGCACCCAGGAGTACGCCCAGTCGCTGGAGCCCTTGCCGCGGATCGGGAGCACGAAGTGCGCGATGCGCGGGCCGAGGTCACGGGCGGGGTTGATGGCGTACCCGGTGGGGCCACCGAGGGAGAGGCCGATGCCGAGCACGATGAGCGAGACGGCGAGCGGGCCGATCTGCGCCGGCGTCTTGCCGGACACCAGCACCCAGAACACCAGGACGAACGTGCCCAGGACCTCGGTGATGAAGTTCCAGGCGTAGGAGCGGATCGCCGGGCCGGTGGAGAAGACGCCCAGCTTGGTGGCCGGGTCGGCGTCCTCGTCGAAGTGCTTCTTGTAGGCGAGGTACACCAGCACGGCACCGATGAAGGCGCCGAGCAGCTCGGCGACGATGAACAGCAGCGCGTTCGTCGCGGTCATGTCGATGCCGGGGGCCAGCGTCTTGGCGCCCGACGCCCAGACGCCCAGCACCACGGCGGGGTTCAGGTAGCCGCCCGACTTGAAGGCGACGTACACGCCGGCCATGACGGCGATGCACCATCCGAAGGTGATGACGATCCACCCGCCGTTGAAACCCTTGTTCCTGGGCAAGATCACATTGGCAACCACGCCGCCACCGAGAAGGATCAGCATTCCGGTGCCGAGCACCTCCGAGATGAAGGCTTGCCCGATCGTGTAGTTCACGTGGACCTCTTTCGTCGACGTCGTTGTCTGCATCGCCCGCGACATCGGTCGCGGGGGTCCTGAGGGGGGCAGCCGTCAGGCGTGCCCCGTGGTGCCGGCCGACCCGGCGGCGCCGGGGCCGACCGAGCCGGTGCCGGTCCCGGGCGTCGCGACGCCCTCGAGCGGCTGCATCGGCGACAGGTCCGGCACCTGCAGCCGGACGTGCTCGGCCGAGGCGTCGTCGAGCTGCTCGGCGGCCTCGTGCTCCGCCTTGGCCCGGGCCTTGTACGCCTCGATCTCCTTCTCGCGGGTCGCGGCGTCCCAGCCGAGCTCGGCCGCCAGCAGGTCGGCGATCTGGTCGAGCGCGCCGACGCCCTTGTCCGCCTGCTCGTAGTTGAGCCGCGTGCGGTGCATCAGCACGTCGTCCAGGTGCAGCGCACCCTCGTGCGTCGCCGCGTAGACGATCTCCGCGCCGATGTACGCCGGGGCGCCGTGCAGCGGCTGCGCGAGCTCGGGACGGGCGTCCACCAGGTCGATCAGCTCGCCGAGCAGCGAGCCGTACCGGTGCAGCAGGTGGTCCATCCGGTGCTGCTCCCAGCCGTACCGCAGCCCGATGGCCCGGGCCTGCCGCTGGAACACGCGCAGCCCCTCGGCACCGACCAGCGGCACCTCGTGGGTGATCGACGGCAGCGTCGTCGCCCGCGAGCCGATGGCGAAGTCCACCGCGTCCTTGGCCATCACGCGGTAGGTGGTCAGCTTGCCGCCCGCGATCACCGTCAGACCCGGCGTGGGGGAGGCGACGGTGTGCTCGCGGGACACCTTGGCGGAGCTGGTGCCCTCCTTGGTGCCCGGCTGCAGCAGCGGCCGCAGGCCGGCCCACACGCCGATCACGTCGTCGCGGGTCAGCGGGCGGGCGAGCACCGCGTTGGCGTGCTCGATCACGTAGTCGATGTCCGCGCTGGTGGCCACGGGGTGGGTGAGCTCCTGGTGCCAGGGGGTGTCGGTGGTGCCGATCACCCAGTAGCGGGACCACGGGATGATGAACAGCACCGACTTCTCGGTCTGCAGGATCAGGCCGGTGTCGCCCTGGATGCGGGCGCGCGGCACGACGATGTGGATGCCCTTGCTGGCCAGCACCCGCAGGCCGCCGCCGCTGCGGGCCAGTGCCTCCGTCTTCTCGGTCCAGACGCCGGTGGCGTTGATGACGGCACGGGCGCGGACGTCGAACCGCTCGCCGGTCTCCAGGTCCTCCAGCAGGGCACCGCTGACGGCGCCGCCGGTCGTGGTGTGCAGGTCGAGCACCTGGGTGCGCGAGGCGGCGTGCGCGCCGTAGGAGACGGCGGTGCGGACGAGCGTCTCCACCAGGCGGGCGTCGTCGACGCTGGCGTCCCAGTACCGGATGGCGCCGATGGCGGCGTCGTGCCGCAGGTCCGGGAACATCCGCTCCATGCCCTTGCGGGTCAGGTGGCGGTGGATCGGCATCGCCCGGCGGGTGCCGGACGCGGTGGCCAGCGTGTCGTACAGCGCGACGCCGGCGCCGACGTAGGCGCGCTCCCAGACGCGGTTCTCCAGCGGGTACAGGAAGCTGACGGGCTTGACCAGGTGCGGGGCGAGCTTGGAGATCAGCAGGTCGCGCTCGGTCAGCGCCTCGTGCACCAGGTGGAAGTCGAGCATCTGCAGGTACCGCAGGCCGCCGTGCACCAGCTTGGACGACCGGCTCGACGTGCCCGACGCCCAGTCCTGCGCCTCGACCATCGCCACGTCCAGCCCGCGGGTGACCGCGTCGAGCGCGATGCCGGCACCGGTCACGCCACCGCCGATCACCAGGATGTCCAGCTCCGAGTCCCGCTCCGTCGAGCGACGCAACCGCTCCAGGGAGTCGGTCCGGGCCTGGACGGTGAGCGGGGCGGTCCTCATGTGGCTGGCTCCTCGGTGCTGGTGACGTCTGGCCGGGCTGGTGCGACGGCGGTGTCGCTGCCGTTCGGGCCATGGGCCCGGGACGAACGGCCCGGATTCGCCCTATCCTCGGCAGCGGCGGAACGTACGCGCAACAGCAGTGCACAAATGTGCACGCAGGGGCGAGGAGGCACCTGTGTACGTGGAGCGGGAGCAGGACGTGCTCCGGGCGGCGTCGATGTACTACCTGCAGGACATGAAGATGGAGGTCATCGCCCGGCACCTGGGCACCTCGCGGTCGACGGTGTCTCGGCTGATCAAGCGCGCGCGGCAGTCCGGCCTGGTCGAGATCACCCTGCGCCCGGCGAGCACGCGTGCACCGGGGATCGGCCGCTCGCTCACCGCGGCGTTCGGCGTGGACGCCTACGTGGTCGCGGTGCCTGACTCCGCGGGGACGGTCGAGCGGCTGGACCAGGTGGCGATGACCGCGGCCAAGCTGCTGACCTCGTGGTTCGACTCCGACATGGTGCTCGGCGTCGCCTGGGGCACGACGCTGGCCGCCGTCTCCCGGTACCTGACCCCGAAGGCCACCCGGGGGTCGGTGGTGGTGCAGCTGAACGGCGCGGCCAACATGCGCACCAGCGGGATCGAGTACGCGTCGGACCTGATCTCGTCGTTCGGGACGGCGTTCGGCGCGGGCGTGCACCACTTCTCGGTGCCGGCCTTCTTCGACTACCCGGACACCAAGGCGGCGATGTGGCGCGAGCGGTCGGTGCGCCGCGTCCTGGACATGCAGGCGCGCGTGGACATCGCGCTGTTCAGCGTCGGCGCGGTGGCCGGCGCGGTGCCCAGCCACGTCTACTCCGCCGGGTACCTGGACGACGCCGACGTGCAGGCCCTGCACGACGAGGGCGTGGTGGGCGACGTGTGCACCGTCTTCCTGCGCGGCGACGGCTCGTGGGCCGACGTGCCGCTGAACGCCCGGGCCACCGGACCGTCCCCCGACGAGCTGAAGCACATCCCGCGGCGTGTGTGCGTGGTCGCCGGCGACAACAAGGTCGCACCGCTGCTCGCCGCCCTGCGCGCCGGGGTGGTCACCGACCTGGTGGTGGACGAGATCACCGCCACCGGCCTGCTCGAGCACGTCGACGTGCCGCGGCTCGGACGGCAGCGCTCGCGGACATAGGTCTCTGCTCCCGCGCCGGACCCCGGCCGACGCCGGGCCGGCTCGGGCCTGCTTCGGGGCCTGCGTCGGGTCCTGCGCCGGGCGGCAGGTACCGTGACCGGCGTGAGCGAGGTCGTGGTCCGGGCAGCCCTGCCCGCCGATGTGCACGCCGTCCACGACCTGGTGGAGCCCTACGCCGAGCAGCGCATCCTGCTGCCCAAGGAGTGGGTCGGCTACTACGAGGCCGTCCAGGAGTTCGTGGTCGCCGTGGTCGACGACGAGGTGGTCGGCTGCGGTGCCCTGCACGTGATGTGGTCGGACCTCGCGGAGATCCGCACGCTGGCGGTCCGCCCGGACCAGCGCCGGCACGGCGTGGGGCACGCGCTGCTCGGCGGCCTGGTGCAACGGGCCCGGGACCTCGGCCTCGCGCGGGTGTTCTGCCTGACCTTCGAGGTGGAGTTCTTCGCCTCGCACGGCTTCCAGGTGATCCAGGGCACGCCGGTGGACCCCTCCGTCTACGCCGAGCTGCTGCGCTCGCACGACGACGGCGTCGCGGAGTTCCTGGACCTGGCGCGCGTGAAACCGAACACGCTGGGCAACACCCGGATGCTGCTCGAGCTCTAGCGGTCCGGGGTCAGGCGGGGAGCCGGTAGGCCGCCGGCTCGTCGTCCGACGCGGGACCGAGAACCTCGACCAGACCGTCCGCCACCAGACCGTTCACCGCCCGCGCCAGCTGGACGCGATCGGGCCACACGGCCTCCACGCCGGTCGCCGGCACCGGCTCGAGCGCCTCCCGCAGCAGCGCCATCACCCGGCCCCGCACCTGCCGGTCGGTACCGGCGAACGCCTGGGTGCGGCGTCGGTGGGCGTGCTCGTCGTCCGGCCGCCCGGCCAGCAGCCAGGCGCAGCGGTCGGCCACCGGGCACGCCGCGCAGCGGGGAGACCGCGCGGTGCACACCAGCGCGCCGAGCTCCATCGTCGCGACCGCCCACCGGGCGGCGGTGGCGTCGTCGTCGGGCACCACGGCGGCGGCGCGCTGCCGCTCCGCGACCGTCTGGGCCGGTGGTGGTAGGGCGGTCCCCCCGAGCAGCCGGCCCAGGACGCGGCGCACGTTGGTGTCCAGCACGACCGACCGGCGGCCGAACCCGAACGCCAGCACGGCCGCGGCGGTGTACTCGCCGACGCCGGGCAGCGCGCGGAGCTCGGCCGGGTCGTCGGGCACCTCGCCGCCGTGCCGCTGCACGAGCGTGCACGCGCACTCCTGCAGCCGCAGCGCCCGCCGGGGGTAGCCGAGCCGGTCCCATGCGCGCAGCACGTCCGCCGTCGACGCCGCGGCCAGTGCCGCCGGGGTGGGCCAGCGGTCCATCCACGCGCGCCAGGCCGGCTCGACCCGGACCACCGGGGTCTGCTGCAGCATCACCTCGCTGACCAGCACGCCCCACGGCGTCCGGTCCGGCGCCCGCCACGGCAGGTCACGGGCGTTGTCCCGGTACCAGTCGAGGAGCGTGGCGTGCAGCGCCGCGGCGTCCGACGAGTGCGGAGCCGGGCCGTCGAGCACCGGACCATGGTCCCAGACGTTCGTCCCAGGACAGGGAGCGCGACCCACGCGTACCGTTATGACATGGTCGACGGTCCGTCGGCGGACACCGGAGTGCGGACCCACTGGGTGACGCAACGGTCCGCGACGCCCGGGACCACCACCGGCGTTCACCAGCCGCCGCCCACCACCGCCGGGATCCCCGTGGTCTCCGCTCGTCCGGTGGTGAAGACCGCCCTGTGCCGGTCCATCGGCGACGTGGACGAGGTGATCGGCGCCCACGGGCCGGCGGCGCACTGCTGGTGCCAGGCCGACCGGCTGTCCGGTGTCGAGCAGCGGACCCTGACGCCGACGGAGCTGCGCGGCCGGCTCGCCGATCGCATCGCGCAGGACCTGCCTGCGCCCGGGGTGATCGCCAGCATCGGCGGCGAACGGGTCGGCTGGTGCTCCGTGGCGCCGCGCGCGGAGTTCGTGCGCGCCCGCAGCTGCAGCGCGATGTCGGTGCCGGGCACCCAGCCCGACGACCCCGCGGTGTGGTCCGTCACCTGCTTCGTCGTGCGCGCCGGGTTCCGTCGGCGTGGGGTTGCCACCGCCCTGCTCGACGCGGCCGTCGAGCACGCCCGCTCGTCCGGAGCCGGTTGGCTCGAGGGGTACCCGGCCGACACGTCCGAGCGGTCCGAGCCGGAGGGCGACTCGCTGCACCGGGGGACGCTGCACCTGTTCCTGCGCGCCGGCTTCGAGCTGGTGGCGCGGCCGCGGCACGGGCGGGCGATCGTCCGGCTCGAGCTGTAGGCGCCCGGCCCGGTCGTCGTCGGGTCGCTCGGGCGCGTCCTGCGCCGATCCGTTCCCCACGCTTCGTAGCGTGGTTGCCCGACGGGCGCCCGGTGGGGGCTGCCGGCTGCACGACGAAGGGCGACGGACGTGGCGACGACGAGCCGGAGGCTGCCGGCCCGGGTGTACTGGGTGCGACGGGCGGTGGTGCTCGGTGTGCCGTTGGTGCTGCTGCTCCTGGTGCTCGTCGTGATCCACCCGTGGGCCGGTCGGGCTGCGGACCGCGCCGCCGCGCGCGCACCGGTCACCACGTCGACGACGACCTCAGCGGTGGGGACGACCGCGGCCGCGGCACCGGCCGCGCCGGCGAGCACGTCACCGACGCCGACCCCCACACCGTCCCTGCGTGGGGGTGTCGGCGACTGCCAGCCGGCGCAGCTCGCGCTGGGCCTCACCCCGGCTGCGGTGGACGTGCCGGCCGGCGTCAGCCCGACCTTCACGGTGACCATCAAGAACACCGGGACGGCGCCGTGCCTGGTCGACGCCGGCGACGCCTACCGCGAGGTGGTGATCACGTCCGGTGCGGACCGGGTGTGGTCGTCCAAGGACTGCGTGGCGGCCAACGCACCGCGACGGACGCTGCTGCTGGCCGCCGGCCAGTCGGACACCACCCAGGTGCCGTGGAACCGGGTGCGGTCGGCGCCGGGATGCCCCGGTGGGCAGTCACGTCCCGGGACGGGTACCTACCAGGCGGCGGTGAACCTCGCCGGTGCGACCGGCGGGCCAGCGGTGTTCGTCCTGCACTGAGCCGGACCTGCACTGAGCCGGACCTGCACTGAGCCGGACCTGCACCGGGGCTGGTGCGGCCGGTCGTCGGACGACCGGAGCGGGTCGGGTGCTAGACGTAGCGCTCGAGGATGCTGGACTCCGCCAGCCGGGACAGCCCCTCGCGCACCGAACGGGCGCGCTGCTCGCCGACACCGTCGACGGACATCAGGTCGTCCACGCCGGCCGCGAGGAGCTTCTGCAGGCCGCCGAAGTGCGCGACGAGCCGGTCGACCACGGTGCTGGGCAGCCGGGGGACCCGCGACAGCAGGCGGTAGCCGCGGGGGCCGACCGCGCCGTCGAGCGTGTCGGTGCTGCCCGGCAGGCCCAGTACGCGCGCGATGTGCGCCAGGTCCAGCAGCTCGGTGGACGTCAGGTCGGCCAGTGCGGCGAGCACCTGGTCGACATCACGGCGCGAGGTGTCGACGTAGTCGCGGATCACGAGCGCCCGGTCGGCACCGGCGCCGGCGATCAGCTCGTCGAGCTGGAGCGCCAGCAGCCGGCCGTCGGAGCCGAGCTCGACGACGTAGCCGTCGATCTCCTCGCTGATGCGGCGCACCATCTCCAGGCGCTGCACCACCGCGGACACGTCCCGCACGGTGACCAGGTCCTCGATCTCCAGCGCCGACAGGGTGCCGCTGACCTCGTCCAGCCGGGCCTTGTACCGCTCCAGCGTCGCCAGCGCCTGGTTGGCGCGGGACAGGATGGTGGTCGAGTCCTCGAGCTGGTGCCGGGCGTCGCCGACGTAGATCGCGATGATCCGCATGGAGGCGGACACCGAGATCACCGGCAGGCCGGTCTGCTTGGCGACGCGCTCGGCGGTGCGGTGGCGGGTGCCCGACTCGGACGTCTCGATGCTGGGGTCCGGCAGCAGCTGGACCGCGGCGCGGACGATGCGGTTGGTCGCCGGGTCCAGCACCACGGCGCCGTCCATCTTGCACAGCTCGCGCAGGCGCGTGGCGCTGAACTCGACGTCCAGCACGAACCCACCGGAGCACAGGCGCTCCACGGCCTGGTCCATGCCGAGGACGATCAGCGCGCCGGTACGCCCCCGCAGGATGCGCTCGAGCCCGTCGCGCAGGCCGCTGCCGGGCGCGACGGCGCTGAGGGTGGAGCGGAGCAGCTCCTCCTGGGACGGCGCAGGCACCAGGCGATGGTATAGGCGGATGCTGCGCGGAGCCTGGAGGGGTCCGCGGGTGTTCGGGTGAGATGGCACCACCCGCGCGGCGGGCACGTCGGCGTCGACCCGGAGCAGGTCAGCCGTGCTGGCCACCCCGCAGCCGAGTCACGCCCGCGGGGACACCGACGCCCGCGGCGTCGACGGCCTGTGCCAGGTCGCCGGCGCCGATCACCTGCATGCCCTCCGGGACGACGAGGCCCTCGAGGCTGCCGGCCGGCACCACGGCCCGCCGGAAGCCGAGCCGAGCGGCCTCCGCGAGCCGCCGGTCCACGCCGGCCACCGTCCGGATCTCGCCCGCCAGACCCACCTCGCCCACGGCGACCAGCCCGCGCACCAGCGTCTCGTCCTCCCGTGCGCTGACGGTGGCGAGCGCCAGCGCCAGGTCGGCCGCCGGCTCGACCACCCGCGCGCCGCCGACGGTGGACACGTAGACGTCCTGGTCGGAGAGGCGCACACCGAGCCGGCGCTGCAGCACGGCGAGCACCATCGACAGCCGCGCGGAGTCGACGCCGGACGTGGTCCGGCGCGGGTTCGGTGCCGCGCTGGGCGCCACCAGCGCCTGCACCTCGGTGGCCAGGGGGCGGCGGCCCTCCAGCGTCACGGTCAGGCAGGTGCCGGGCACCGGGTGCAGCGCCTGGGACACGAACAGACCGCTCGGGTCGGCCAGGCCGACGATGCCGCGCTCCGACAGGTCGAAGCAGCCGACCTCGTCCGTCGGGCCGTACCGGTTCTTGGTGGCGCGCAGCATCCGGAGGCGCGAGTGCCGGTCACCCTCGAACTGGCAGACGACGTCCACCAGGTGCTCCAGCGTGCGGGGACCGGCCACCGACCCGTCCTTGGTCACGTGGCCGACCAGCACCACCGGCAGGTCGCGGCTCTTGGCGGTGGCGATCAGCGCCGCGGCGACCTCCCGGACCTGGGCGACACCGCCGGCCGTGCCGTCCACCAGGGCGGAGGCGACCGTCTGCACCGAGTCCAGCACCAGCAGGTCGGGGTCGACCTGCTCGACGTGGCCCAGGACGGTGGCGAGGTCCGTCTCATCTGCGAGCAGCAGTCCGGGGTGCAGCGCACCGATGCGGTCGGCGCGGAGCCGAACCTGGCCCGCGGACTCCTCGCCGGTGATGTAGAGCACCTTGCGGCCGGCAGCGGCGGTGCGCGCCGCGACGTCGAGCAGCAGCGTGGACTTGCCGACGCCCGGCTCGCCCGCCAGCAGCACGACGGCGCCGGGCACCAGGCCGCCGCCCAGCACGCGGTCCAGCTCCGGGACGCCCGTCGGCCGGGCGCGTGCGGCCTCGACGTCGATCTCGCCGATGGGGCGCGCGGGGGACCGGCTCGGGACCACCGCGGCCGTGCGGGGTGCGCCGCCGCCCGGCCCGACGTCCTCGGACACCGATCCCCACGCCTGGCACTCGCCGCAGCGGCCGACCCACTTCGACGTGGTCCACCCGCACTCGACGCAGCGGAAGGCCGGGCGGCTGCGGTCGGCGCGCGCGGCGTCACCACGTGGGGTCGCCGGACGGCGGACGGAGGTGCTGGTCACGGGTCGGACGGTAGCGGTGGGCACCGACACGGCCCCGGAGCAGGGGCACGACGCGGTGGGCGCGTCGATAGGCTGCCGTCCGTCCGGCGCTCGGCCGGCGGTGCGGGGGTGGGACGGCATGAGCGAGACGGCACACCACAGCGGGTCGGAGACCGGCGGGCGTCCGGCCTGGCTGCTTCCGGTGGCGATCGTCGCCGCCGTGGTGGTGGTCGCCGGGATCGTCGTCGGCGTCGTGCTGTCGCAGCGCTCGGGCAAGAGCGGCGCGACGGGTTCGCCGGCAGCCGCTGCCACCGTGGTGCTGCCGTCGCCCACGCCGACCGTCACCGCGGTCGCGCGGCAGGCGACCTCCGCCTTCGCCAAGGCGCTGCCGAGCAGCGTGCTGCAGTACGCGCTCGCCACCTCGACGGCGGACACCGCGTGGCAGAACGCCGGTGCCCTCGAGGCGTGGGACGAGACGTACACGGATGGCACCGCCCGGACGCTGAAGCTGCGCGCGGGTCAGTGGGAGACCGCCGACCAGGCGAAGGCGTTCGCGGCGACCCTGGTCGCAGCGGTGGCGACGCCCGCACCGACGGCATCGGCCGTCGCGACCCCGTCGGCCGGCGCCAGCTCGACCGCCGCCGCGGGGCTGCCGAGGTCCGGGGACGTCACAGCGGGTGGCGCGACGGTCGGCACCTACTCGGTGGTGGACTCCGGGGACGGCACCGCGACGGCCGTGTGGACCAACGGCCAGTCGGTGTTCATGCTGGTCGCGCCCGCGGCGGACGCGTACGCCGCCTACACGGCGTTCCCGCTCTGAGCCGGGCGGCCTCGTCGCTCGTCGGCACCGCGCTCGTCGGCACCGCGCTCGTCTACACCGCGCTCGGCTACTCCGCGCGCGGCTACTCCGCGCGCGTCGGTACGAGGTAGCGCCGCACGCGTGCGGCACCGTCGGCCAGCACGTCCTGGAGCACACCGCCGCAGCGCTCGATGACGGCCGCTGACGCCACGTTGGCGTCGTCGCACGTCACCAGGGCCTGCTCGATGCCCAGGCCTGCCGTGATCGCAAGACCCTCGCGGAGCAGCGCGGTCGCGTACCCGCGCCGGCGGAAGCCCGGTCGGACGCCGTAGCCGATGTGCCCGCCGACGCGGGCGAGGTACTCGTTCAGCCGGTGCCGCACCGAGACGCGGCCGATGACGTCGCCGTCGACCACGCCGACCAGGAACGTCGCGGGCACGTAGCCCGGCGGCAGGTCGCGCCCCTCCCGGGTCGCCGCCAACAGCTCGACGTACCGGTCGAACGGCCGGCCGTCGCGCCCGACGAGGAAGTCGAAGCCCTCGGCGGCGAGCTCGCGCTCGGCGAGCAGCGCCTGGGCCTCGTCGGCCGTCGTCAGGGGGCGGAGCAGCAGGGTCGGCTCGGACATCCGCCGATGGTAGGCGGGCGGTCCCCGGTGGCAGGGGTGGCGGGCGAGACGACGTCCGAACGGCCTCGGCGGAAAGGTCGTCGCCGCTACGGTGACGGTGACGTCAGGGGGCGGTCGGGATGGGCACGAGGTACGGGTCCGCGGCGGCGGTGGCGACGGTGCTGCTTCTCGGGGGGTGCGGCGTCGCAGATTCGGCGGCGGGGCCGGTGAGCGGGCCCGTGAGCGCTCCGACGCCGACACCGACACTCTGCGCCGAGTTCCCGCCGCAGCCCCCGCTCCCCGGCGATGTCGAGGGCTGGTGGAGCTCCACGCCGGCGGACGCGAACGGGAACGTGCTGACCGATCCGGCGGACTGGCCTGCCCAGCTGCGGGAGCACCCACGAATCGCGCTCGTGGACGCGGCCACGGGCCGCGTTGTCTCGAGCTGGGACCGGCGCACCTGCGGGCAGATCCCCGACTTCCGGCCGCCGAGCGGGCTCAGCGGGAACCAGCTGGTGGTGCTCGATGCGGACTCCGGCGCCGTGCTGGAGTCGATGTCGATGCAGCGGTAGCGCTCGACGGCGGACAAATGTGACACAAATACAAGAATTGTGATATAATGAAATGTCATGTCTTCACATGACGATTCTCTGGCGGGCCTCGATCCCGCCGTCCGGCAGTTTCTCCAGGACTGGACCCGGCTCGACGATCCCGCGGTGGCCGAGCGGTTGCTCGGGCCGGTGATCCTGGTGGGCGGTGCCGCAGACGCCCCGCCGTCGACGACGGCGCTGCCGAGCGAGCGGTTCGTCGCGGCCGTCGTCGGCCGGCAGCGTGCGATGGCGGACCTGTCCGCGCCGCGGCTGGGACGGGTCGACGTGGTGGAGCTCGGTGCGGCCCGTCTCGTCGTGACCGCGCACTGGCACGTGGCGGGGCCCGGTGGCCCGCTCGAGCTGGTCGGGGACTTCCTGCTCGAGCGGACCGCCGGGCCCGGTCTGCGTGCGCTGGCCTACCTGCCGCGCACCGATGTCACGACGATGGTCGCGGCTCAGGCTCCTGTCGACGACGTGGTCGAGGAGGAGCCGGAGGTCGGTGACGTCAGGTCGTAGACCGTCACCCCGTCGACCGTCTGGACGGTGAAGCTCGACGAGACCCACGTGCTGATCTGGCCGGCGACGTCCGAGCCGCCGTTCGACCGGCCGAAGCCGCTGCCACCGATGTAGTAGTGGATCTGGCCGGCGGCGACCCACGCCTGGAACTGCGCGAGGGTGGGTGACGGGTCCGAGCCGTTGAAGCCGCCGACCGGCATCACCGACTGCTGCGTGGCCAGCTGGTAGCTCGCGGCGTTCTGCGAGCCGGTGGTCGCGGCGACCCAGCGGTACTGCGAGGCACCGGCGTCGAGCATCGTCTTGAGGGTGGCGCTGACCGTCGTGCCGTTGAGCAGGCCGCCCATGCCGCCGGCGCCACCGGCGCGGCCGGCGAAGCCCTGGGTCGGTGCGGCTGCGGTTCCGGCGCCGGTGGACCCGGTGCCCGTCTGCCCGCCCGGCAGCTGACCCGTCGTCCCGCCCGGTGCGCCGAGCGGCGGCTGACCCTGCGTGGCACCCGGGAACTGGCCACCGCGGAACTGGCCGCGCGTGCCTCCGGGACCGCCGCCGAACCCGCCGCCGGCCACGGTCGGCCCGGCGCTCACGATGGAGCCGGCGTGCGCGGTGGACACCGTCTGCAACGTGTACGCGGTGGGCCCGGCCAACGAGGCAGCCAGGGCCACCGCGGCGCCGACGCCGGTCATGCGTCGGCCGGCGCGGCCGCCGACCAGGCCAGGACCGGCCAGCAGGAGCACGGCACCCATCACGGCGGTCGCCAGGATCGCGACGCGCAGCCACGGCAGCCACGTCGACGAGCGACCGAGCAGCTGCCACGCCCAGGCGGCGGTGAGCAGCGTGGTGCCGGCCAGGACGGTGCGGGCTGCGATCGTCGTGCGCCGCCGCCACAGGAGGACCGAACCGATGCCGACCAGGGCCGCGACAGCCGGTGCGAGGGCGACCGTGTAGTAGGCGTGGAAGATGCCCGCCATGAACGAGAAGGTCAGGCCGGTGACCAGGAGCCACGCGAGCCAGGCGCCGACCTGGGCACGGGCGCCGCTGGTCCGCGGTGCGCGGCGCAGCAGCCACAGCGCGGCGACCGCGAGGATCAGCGCGGCGGGGACCAGCCAGGCGATCTGACCGCCGACCTCAGAGCCGAACATCCGGGTGATGCCGGTGGCACCCCAGTTGCCGCCGGTGTTGCCGCGGCCGCCGCCGACCGAGCCGACCTCGCTCCCGGTGATCCGGCCCAGGCCGTTGTAGCCGAACGTCAGCTCGAGGAACGAGTTGGTCTGCGAGCCGCCGATGTAAGGCCGGGAGGACGCCGGCCACAGTTCGACGAGCGCCACCCACCAGCCGGCGGAAAGCACCATGGCGCCGACGGCGAGCAGCCCGTCGCGGATCCGCTTGAGCAGCGGCACGGGACCGGCCCACAGGAACACAGCCGCCAGGCCGGGCAGGACGAGGAAGGCCTGCAGCTGCTTGGTGAGGAACGCGAGGCCGACGAGCACGCCGGCGAGGACCATCCACCGGGTGGTCCGGGGACCGTCGACGGCACGCAGGGTGGCCCACACCGAGGCGATCAGCAGCAGGACCAGCAGGGCGTCCGGGTTGTTGAACCGGAACATCAGGGCGGCGACGGGGGTCAGCGCCAGCACGGCGCCCGCGAGCAGGCCGGCCGTGGCGCCGAAGTGCCGGCGGACCGTGCGGTAGAGCAGCGCCACGCTGGCGACCCCCATGAGCGCCTGCGGCGCCAGGATCGACCACGACGACAGGCCGAAGACCCGCACGGACAGGCCCATCACCCACAGGGCGGCCGGGGGCTTGTCCACCGTGATGGAGCCGCCCGCGTCGGACGCCCCCCACAGGAACGCGGACCAGGACCGGGAGCCGGCCTGCGCGGCCGCCGAGTAGAAGGAGTTGGCGTAGCCGGAGGCGGACAGGTTCCAGAGGAACAGGACCGCGGTCAGCAGGAGGAGGCCGACGAACGCGGGGGTGTCCCAGCGCCGGCGGGCGGGCAGGTCGGTGAGGGTCGGTCGGGGGTCGTGGAGCGCCGGGGCACCGTCGGCCGGGGCGACGTCCGTCAGGAGCGGGGCTGTGGTCGGGTGGGAGGCCGGTGGGTTGCCGAGCGGTGCGGGCGCCGGGATCGGTGCGGCACCGCCGGCGGCGCCGGGGGGCTGGATGGGGGTGGTGGTGGTCATCGGAGGATCCCTTCCGTGACGGGCACGGGTGCGGAGGCCGGTGCGGCGAGCACGGCCGGTACGTGGGCGGGGGTCGCGGCGTGGAACACCCAGCCGCGCAGCAGGACGAAGCGCAGGACGGTCGCGACGAGGTTGGCCACGGTCAGCACCACGAGCTCGGCCGTCCGCCCGGCGCCCGGCACCAGCAGGTGCAGGCCCGTCAGCGACCCGGACGTCAGCGCCCAGGCCAGGGCGAACACGATCAGCCCCTGCCCCTGGTGCCGCACCGCGCGAGCCGGTCCGCGGACGCCGAACGTGAACGTCCGGTTGGCCGCCGTGTTGGCGACGGCCGTGATCAGCAGGGCCAGCACGTTGGCGGCCTGCGCGCCGAACAGCGGGGCGAGCACGAGGTACAGCAGCGCGTACGCCAGCGTGGAGGCGACCCCGACGGCGGCGAACCGGACCAGCTGGCCCAGCAGCCGCCGGTCACGCCGCACGGCGCCGTTACCGGGTCGGGCACCACCGGACAGGGCGGCGGTGCCCTCGTCGGCCGCCGTGTCGTCGGCGGCGAAAGCCGCGTCGGAGGCCAGCGTGAGGTGCGCGCGGATCTCCTCCACCGGCAGCCGGCCGGACACCAGCTCGCGTGCCAGCCGGGCGATGCCGGCGAGGTCGCCGCGCGCCGTCGCGACCACGTCCACCCGGCTGTCCGGGTCGTCCACCCAGTCCACCGGCACCTCGTGGATGCGCAGCCCCGCCTTCTCGGCCACCACCAGCAGCTCGGTGTCGAAGAACCAGCCCGTGTCGCTGACCAGGGGCAGCAGCTGACGGGCGGCGTCCGCCCGGATCGCCTTGAAGCCGCACTGCGCGTCCGAGAACCGGGCGGCCAGCGTGCCGTGCAGCAGCACGTTGTAGCAGCGGGAGATCACCTCGCGGCGGGGGCCGCGCAGCACGCGCGACGAGCGGGACAGGCGGGTGCCGATCGCCAGGTGCGAGTGGCCCGAGATCAGCGGGGCGACCAGCGGCAGCAGTGCCGACAGGTCGGTGGACAGGTCGACGTCCATGTAGGCGAGCACGGCGGCGTCCGAGGCGGTCCACGCGGTGCGCAGCGCGCGCCCGCGGCCCTTGGCCTCGAGGTGCAGCAGCCGCACCCCCGGCAGCTCCTCGGCCAGCCGCAGCGCGATCGCCCATGTGCCGTCCGTCGAGGCGTTGTCCGCGATGGTCACCCGTGCCGGGTAGGGGAAGTGCTCGTCGAGGTACCGCCGGGTGGCGCGCACGGCGCGCTCCAGGTCCTTCTCCTCGTCGTGCACCGGGATGACCAGGTCGAGCACCGGCGCGAGCGGCGTCCGGGGAACCTGGTCCGGCGCCGGCGCGACGGCCGGCTGGTCGAGGCTGGTGGTGTCCATGCCTCGAGGCTGCCGAGCGGACCTACGCGGTCGGCAGGTGCTCCCTGTGGTGCTGCTGTGCGGCCGATGACGGGGCCGGGGCCGGGTGCGTCATCGGAGCCGGTGCGGCGGCCGGCAGCCGGACGACGAACTGGGTGCGGCCCGGCTCGCTCTCGGCGGACAGCTCACCGCCGTGCGCGGCGACCACGGCGTGCGCGATCGCCAGGCCGAGCCCGGTCGACGAGCCGGCCGCACGGTTGCGCGAGGCGTCCCCACGGGTGAACCGCTGGAACAGCCGCTCCCGCAGGTCCGGTGGGATGCCGGGGCCGTCGTCGGTCACCCGCACGACGACGTCGGCACCTTCCCGCGCGACCGCGACCTGCACGTGCGTGCCCGCCGGGGTGTGCACGCGGGCGTTGGTCAGCAGGTTGGCGAGCACCTGGCGCAGGCGGTGGTCGTCGCCGAGCACCTCGGTGGACGGCTCGTCGTCGGGGTCCGGCTCGAGCTCGTCGGCGGCGTCGTCGTCGAAACGGTCCACGAAGCAGTCCGGCACGTCGTCCGGGACGTCGTCGCCGCCGGGCAGCGCGAGGCTCCACGTGTGATCGGGCCCGGACGCGTGCGCGTCGGCGACCGCATCCACCGCCAGCGCCGACAGGTCCACCGGCTCGTGCTCGAGCGGCTGCGCGGCGTCCAGCCGGGCGAGCAGCAGCATGTCCTCGACCAGGGCGGTCATCCGGACGGTCTCCGCCTCGACGCGGGTCATCGCCTGCCGGGCGTCGCCGGGCAGCTCCTCCTCCGAGCGGCGCACCAGCTCCGCGTAGCCGCGGATCGACGCGAGTGGCGTCCGCAGCTCGTGGCTGGCGTCGGCGACGAACCGGCGCACCTGCGACTCGGACTCGTGGCGCGCCGCGAGTGCCTGCTCGACGTGGCCCAGCATCCGGTTCAGCGCCGCACCCACCTGCCCGACCTCGGTGGTCGAGTCGGTGTCGCGCGCCGGCACGCGGTCGCGGATCCGCACGGCGCCCTTGTCCAGCGGCAGCTCGGACACCCGCGTCGCGGTCGCGGCCACCCGGATCAGCGGCCGCAGCTCGCGGCGCAGCAGCACGTTGGCGCCGACGGCGGCCAGGGTCAGCCCGACGACGGCGACCAGCACCTCGACGACCACGTAGCGCTCGACGGTCGCCTGCAGCTCAGTGGTGGGCAGCGCCGTCACCACGGTGCTGCCGCTCTCGGTGCGCACGGCCACGGCCCGGTAGCCGCCGAGGGCGCCCAGGTCCACCGGGTGCACGGTGCCGTCCTGCGGCAGGCCGAGCAGCGTGGCTTGCTGCGTGGCGTCCAGGTGGTGGTAGGTGCCGTCCGTGCCGATGTAGCCCGCGCGGGTCACGCCGCCGGAGACCACCAGGTTCGCTGTGCCGACCTCCTGGCCCGGACCCTCGAACCACGGCGGGCGGGTGTCGGCGGAGGGCGACGGCGGCGTGGTGGCCGACGGGGTGGGGGAGGTGCCGGGCGCCGCCGCGGCCGAGCCGGTGCCCGTCGTGCCGGTGGTGCCGCTGGTGCTCCGCTCGGGCGCGTGCACCGCACGCTGGCTCGCCGAGCGCAGCCGGTCGTCCATCTGGGCGACGAGCGAGGCCCGCAGCGCGAGGGTCGACGCGACCCCCATCACCGTCGCGACGACGGCGAGCAGTCCCAGGACGGTGGCCAGCAGCCGCCGCCGAAGAGTCCAGCGCGTGCTCACGCCGCCGGGCGCAGCACGTACCCCACGCCGCGCAGGGTGTGCAGCATCGGCGCCCGTCCCTTGTCGATCTTGCGGCGCAGGTAGCTGACGTACAGCTCGACGATGTTGGCCTGCCCGCCGAAGTCGTACTGCCACACGCGGTCGAGGATCTGGGCCTTGGACAGCACGCGGCGCGGGTTGCGCATGAAGTACCGCAGCAGCTCGAACTCGGTGGCGGTCAGGTGCACCTCGTCCGCACCTCGCCACACCTCGTGGCTGTCCTCGTCCATCCGCAGGTCGCCCACCACGAGCTGGGCCTCCTCGCGGCCGGACGCGGCACCGGCGCGGCGCAGCAGGGCGCGCAGCCGGGCGACGACCTCCTCGAGGCTGAACGGCTTGGTCACGTAGTCGTCGCCACCGGCGGTCAGGCCGGCGATGCGGTCCTCGACGGCGTCCTTCGCGGTGAGGAACAGCACCGGCACGTTCGGGTGCGTCGCGCGGACGCGGGCCAGCACCTCCAGGCCGGTGAGGTCCGGCAGCATGATGTCCAGCACGATCACGTCCGGGTCCAGGTCCTTGGCCCGACGGACCGCCGCGTGGCCGGTCAGCGCGTGCTCCACCTGCCAGCCCTCGTACCGCAGCGCGGTGGACAGCAGCTCGGCGAGGTTGGGCTCGTCGTCCACGACGAGCGCGCGCACGGGGGAGCCGTCGGCACGGGTGAGCACGTCGGGGCGTCGGGCGGCGGTGGTCGTCATGCGACCAGCGTGGGAGCGGACGCTGTGGCGGCCCTGGATCGAGCCTGAGAGTTTCCTGTGTCGAGGCGTTCAGTGCGTGTGGGGCACGCCCAGCTCGTGCAGGCGTTCGTGCTCCTCGCGGGCGCGCTGGCGAGCGGCCACGCGGGCGGCCACCTCCTCGCGGCGCAGCGGGGGCAGCTTCGCCGGCGGGTTCCGGCGCTCCGGCAGGTCGCCGAGCACCTGCGCGGTCGCGACCGCGACTGCCGCGACGGCGGCGTCGAACGCCTCCCGGGTGACGTCGGTGACCTTGGTGATGCCGGTGACCTTGCGGACGTACTGGACCGCAGCGGCCTGGATCTCGTCAGCAGTGGCGGGCGGCTCCAGCCCCCGCAAGGTGGTGATGTTGCGGCACATGCCCCGACGGTAGGTCAGCCAGGCCGGGATCGGCCTGCTGCTGGTGCGCACTCCCACGCGTCGCTCGCACCCGGCCTGTGTCCCACAAGTGCCGCTGAAAACCCGCCACATGCGCAAAGCATGGCCGCTACAGTCCTGGTCGCGAGTACACAGAATGGTACCTGTGGGGCGTGCTGTTCTTGTGAAAAATGCTCCTTCATCGAATCCAGGAGAATGCCGTGCGACGAACCAGAACACGCGAGTTCGCGGCGGACCTCCTGTTCAGCGGTGTGCTGATTGCGGTCGCTGAGCTGGTCTTCCGGGTGACCGAGCTGCACAGGCTCTACGCCCTGGTGATCGTGTTCGTCGTCGGCCACGCGCTAAGGGCCTTTGCGCGAGGCTGGCGCCAGCGTCGCTCAGACCCCGCGTTCGCGCGCCAAGACCGCTAGCGAGACGCCGAGCGCGAGGGGAGCCGGGGCCGTCGTCGTCAGAGCCCAGCTCCAGCGAATCCTGTACGTCTGCACGGGCCGGGGCGCCGGTTGGTCAGCCGACCTGGCCTGCCGCGCCTGGCGGCGGCACCGGCAGCGGGGCAGCCGCCCCGGCGACGGCCGCCGCGACGATCGCCTCGATGGCGAACGTCGTCGCCTCGGCCAGGTGCACGGCATCGGGGTCGAGCAGCCACTGGACCTGCAGCCCGTCCATCACGCCGATGATCGCGCTGGCGGCCTGGCTCAGCGTCGGCTCGGGCACGTCGGGGCCGGCCAGCTCGCGGAGCGCGTCGACGATCTCCCCGCGCAGGATCGAGAACCGGTTGCCGGCCCACGCCGCCGCCGGATGCCCCTCGGTGACGGACTCCCCGGTCAGCACCGTGTAGCCCTGCACCACGCCGCGGCGCTGCTCGTTGGCCCGGACCGTGCGCAGCAGGTGGACGAACAGCTCGAGGCCGCTGGGGATCTTCTGACCCTCGAGGTCGCGGACGTCCTCCTTGTCGCGGTACTCGAGCACCTCGATCAGCAGCTGCTCCTTGGAGCCGAAGTGGTGCAGCACGCCGGCGTGCGTCATGCCCACCTGCTCGGCCACGTCGGCCAGCGAGCCGGTCTTGTAGCCCTTGGCGCCGAAGGTGTTGGCCGCGGCGCGAAGGATCTCCTCGCGGCGCTCCGTGGTGGCGGGACGGCGGCGCGGTCCGCGCGCGGCCGTGGCGCCGGGCTTCGGCGAGCGGCCCGCGGGCGCGGCGCTGCCCGGTGCGGCATCCGTCGACGCCGGCGTCGGAGGAGCGGGGTCCGCCATGGACCGACACCATACTGTTATCAAGGACTTACTGACAGGTAAGTAAGCGATGTGGTTCTGTTCTCCGGTCGGACGACGACGTCCCCCGATCGGAAGGCCCCACCGCAGTGGCACTCGACACGGCTCAGCAGCCGAGCACCGGCACCGACGCGCTCGTCGCGCTCGCCGGCACCCTGACCCTCGAGGAGAAGGTCGCGCTCGTCGTCGGCGCCGGTCTGTGGACCACCACGGCGATCCCGCGGATCGGGCTGCGCGCGATGGTGCTGTCGGACGGGCCCGCAGGGGTGCGCGGCGTCGGTCCGGACGCCGGGACGTCGGCGTCGTTCCCGGCGCCGACCGCGCTCGCGGCCACCTGGGACGTCGAGCTGGCCGGCCGGGTCGGCACCCTGTTCGCGGCCGAGGCCCACCGGCACGGCGTCGACGTGGTGCTCGCCCCGCAGGTCAACCTTCAGCGGACCCCGGTTGGCGGCCGGCACTTCGAGTGCTTCTCGGAGGACCCGCTGCTGACGTCCCTGCTCACCGTGCCGCTGGTCGACGCCGCGCAGCGCGCCGGGGTGGCGATGTGCGTCAAGCACTACGTCGCCAACGACTCCGAGACCGACCGCACCCGGTACGTGTCGCACGTCGACGAGCGGACGTTGCGGGAGGTGTACCTGCCGCCGTTCGAGGCCGCGGTCCGCGCCGGCGCGTGGTCGGTGATGGGCGCGTACAGCGGCGTGGACGACGGCGTCGAGGCAGCCCCCGTGCTGGAGCACCGGCACCTGCTCACCGAGGTGCTGAAGGAGGAGTGGGGCTTCGACGGCGTGGTGCTCAGCGACTGGGTGGCCACCCGGTCGGTGGCCGGCGCCGTCCGCGGCGGGCTGGATCTGCAGATGCCCGGTCCGGACGGGCCGTGGGGCGACGGGCTGCTCGACGCGGTGCGCACCGGCGTCGTCGCGGAGAGCGAGCTGGACGACAAGGTGCTGCGGCTGCTGCGGCTCGCGCAGCGCGTGGGCGCGTTGGCGGCGGCCGACGATGACGAGGCGCCCGACGACGAGGCGCGCGACGACGACGAGGCGCACGACGACGGCGAGGCAGCCCTGCCGCTGCCCGACCCGGCGCAGGTCGCCGCGCAGCTGCGCGCCCTGGTCACGGCCTCGATGGTGGTGCTGCGGGACGACGGTCTGCTGCCGCTGACCGGCACGCGCGGCGTCCCGGCGGCCGGTCCGGCGCCGACCCGCGTGGCGCTGATCGGCGCCAACGCCGTCGAACCGTTCCTGCAGGGCGGTGGTTCCTCGATGGTCGCCCCCGACCGTCGCGCCGTGCTGGCCGACCGACTGGCGGACGCGTTGGGAGCACCGGTGGACGTGCACGTCGGTGCACGGTCCCGCCTGGTGCCGCCCGACCTGGACCTCGTGGCGTGCACCACGCCGGACGGCACGCCGGGCCTGCGCGTCGAGCTGTTCGATGCCGACGGTGCGGTGCTCGACGTCCAGGATGTCACCGCCTGGGACGGCTGGCTGCGCGAGCCGCCGGCCGCCGCGGCATCGGTCCGGCTGCGGGCTGCGATCCGGCTGACCGAACCGGGCCTGCACCAGGTCGGGGTCGGCACGGTCGGAGCGCACCGCCTGGTGGTCGACGGCGTCACGGTGTCCTCGTCCGACCACCTGGTCGGCGCCGAGGTGATCCTCGACTCGACCGTCAACCACCCCGTCCCGGCGATGCTGTCCGTCGCCGGCCCGGCGACCGTCCACCTCGACGCGACGGTGCAGGCGGTGCACCCCGTCGGCTACGACTCGTTCGCCCGCGCCCTCCTGGTGCACCGCGTGCCCGGACCGTCCGCCGCGCAGCTGCGGGACGAGGCGGTCGCCGCGGCGGCCGCGGCCGACGTCGCGATCGTCGTCGTCGGCACCACCGAGGAGGTCGAGTCCGAGGGCTGGGACCGCACCTCGCTGGCCCTTCCGGGCGAGCAGGACGCCCTGGTCGACGCCGTGCTGGCCGCCAACCCGCGGACCGTCGTGGTGGTCAACGCCGGCGCCCCGGTGCTGCTCCCGTGGCTGGACCGGGCGCCCTGCGTGGTGTGGGGCTGGCTCGGCGGGCAGGAGTGGCCCGACGCGGTCGCCGACGTGCTGGCCGGTCGCGCCGAACCGGCCGGACGGCTGCCGTGGACGCTGCCCGCCCGTGCGCAGGACGTGCCGGTGCCGGACGCGGTCCCCGTGGACGGCGTCGTCGAGTACCGCGAGGGCGTGCACGTCGGGCACAGGTCGTGGGACCTGCTCGGTCGCACGCCGGCGGCGCCGTTCGGGCACGGCCTGGGCTGGACGACGTGGGAGCACCTCTCCGCGACGCTCGCGGGACAGCAGGCCGACGGGTCCGTCGAGCTGGCCGTCACCGTGCGGAACGCGGGCCCGCGGCCCGGCCGCGAGGTGGTTCAGGTGTACGTCGAGCCCCCGGAGGGCACGCCTCGCGGCGAGCGTCCGGTGCGCGCGCTCGGCGGGTTCGCCGTGGTGGACGCCGAGCCGGGCGTCACCACCACGGTCCGGGTGCCGGTGGCCGTGCAGGCCTTCCGCACCTGGCAGGCAGGGGACGCGGGTCGCGGCGGCTGGACCGTCCCGGCCGGCACGTACCGGCTGCGCATCGGCCGGTCCTCGCGGGACCTGCGCCTGGCGCTGGACGTGGTCCAGCCGACGCGCGCAGCAGAACCTCAGTGATCGGTGGGGGCGTCCGCCCCCGCTCCACGGCAGCAACCAGTGCAAGGAGGCACTTGTGAGAACGCGGAAGCTCGCACCGCTCGTGGTCGGACTGACAGCCGTCGCGCTGGCCGTCACCGCCTGCTCGTCGGGCAGCGCCAGCAGCTCGTCGTCCGGCACCACCGGCAAGGGATCGGGCGCGGTGCTGACCGTCGGCATGCCCAACGGCACGCTGACGGAGAACCAGAGCCCGATCATCCCCACCGGCTCCGCGGCGAAGTCGCTGGGCTACGCGTGGGTGATCTACGAGTCGCTCATGCAGGTCAACGACATCAAACCGCTGGAGAACCCGACGCCGTGGCTGGCCACGTCGGTGACGTGGAACGCCGACTACACGGAGGCGAAGATCGTCGCCCGTGACGGTGTGAAGTGGTCCGACGGCCAGGCGTTCACCGCGAACGACATCGCCTTCACCCTCAACCTGCTGATCAAGTACAAGGCGATCAACGCCGACTTCCCGGACCAGATCAAGTCCGCGACCGCGTCGGGCAGCACGGTGACCGTCGACTTCACGCAGCCGGAGTACGTCAACCAGATCAAGCTGCTGAAGCAGGTGATCGTCCCCGAGCACCTGTGGAAGGACGTCGACCCGACCACCTACACCGACACCAAGCCGGTGGGCACGGGCCCGTACACGCTGCAGTCGTGGACGCCGCAGGCTGCGACGCTCGTCCCGAACCCCACGTACTGGGGTGGCGCGCCGAAGGTCGCCAAGCTGCAGTACTCGTCGTACAACGACAACAACGCCCTGACCACCGCCCTGACCACCGGTGAGGCGCAGTGGGGCTGGACGTTCATCGCCGACTACAAGAACACGTACATCGCCAAGAACCCCAAGGCGTTCCACCAGGTCGCCGGCGGCGGCTTCGGGGTGGACGTGCTCTACCTGAACAACGAGAAGGCGCCGTTCGACAACGTCGCGTTCCGCAAGGCGCTGTCGATGGTGGTGGACCGCGAGCAGATCTCGCAGCTCGCCGGTTCGGGCGTCTGGCCCGCCATCGGGTCCGTGACCGGCATGCCCAGCCCGTCCGGTGACGACTGGATCGCCCCGGACTACAAGGGCAGGAAGCAGTCCGTGGACGTCAACGCCGCCAAGTCCCTGCTCAAGGACGCCGGCTACACCTGGGACGGCTCCGGCAAGCTGCTCGACCCCAAGGGCGCGAAGGTCACCTTCGAGCTGGTCAACCCGGCCGGCTGGAACGACTACCTGACGGCCCTGGACCTGATCAAGACGGCGGCCGCCCAGCTGGGCGTCGACGCCACCGTCAACGCCGCGAACCAGGACGCCTGGTTCAACGACATCATTCCCAACGGCAACTTCCAGGCGACCCTGCACTGGACCGACGGTGGCGCCACCCCGTGGAACATGTACGCGGACGTGATGGACGGCGCCTCCTACGTGCCGCTGGGCAAGACGGCCACCTGGGACTTCGGCCGGTACAAGAACGACGAGGTCACCAAGGCGCTCGCGGACTTCCGCGGTGCGTCCGACGACGCCACCCGCAAGTCGTCGCTCGCCGTGGTGCAGAAGCACTTCGTCGAGGACGCCCCGGCGCTGGTGATCTGGGCCCGTCCGGCCGTCGCGCAGTACTCGACGGCCAACTACACGGGCTTCCCGACGGACGACGACCCCTACGCGAACCCGCAGCCGACGGGTCCGCAGGCCGCCCAGATCGTCATGAAGCTCACGCCCACCAAGTGAGCCTCTGACCCCGTCCGCCAGCTGTTCGAACGGGTGCGGCGGTCGCGTGAGCCGCGCGACCGCCGCACCCCCGCCCGTCCTCCGAGGTGAACGTTGAGCAACCCCCCGCACGTGCCGGGGCCCCGGTCGGCCCCCGCCTCCGACGTCCCGGCGCTGCAGGCCGTGGGCCTGCGCAAGCACTTCCCCGTCCGCGGCGTCCGCTCCCACGACGTGGTGCACGCCGTCGAGGACGTCGACCTCGAGCTGCACCGCGGCCGGGTCGTGGCGCTGGTCGGTGAGTCCGGTTCCGGCAAGTCGACGATCGCGCGGCTGCTGGCCCAGCTGATGCCGGCGACCGCCGGCCAGGTGCTGGTGGACGGCCAGGACGCCACCGTGCACGGCCGCCGGGCGTTCCGGGCCTACACGCGCCGGGTGCAGATGATCTTCCAGGACCCGTTCGCCTCGCTGAACCCGATCCACACCGTGCGGTACACGCTGACCCGCGCGGTGCGGATCCACCAGGGACGGCTGCGCGGCGAGCAGCTCGAGGCGGCGCTGACCGGCCTGCTGGAGCGCGTGCAGCTGGTGCCGGCGGCGCAGTACGTGGACAAGTTCCCGCACGAGCTGTCCGGCGGCCAGCGCCAGCGCGTGGCGATCGCCCGGACGCTCGCGGCGGACCCCGACGTGCTGCTGGCCGACGAGCCGATCTCGATGCTCGACGTGTCCATCCGCCTGGGCATCCTCAACCTGCTGCGCGACCTGCGGGACCGGCTGCAGATCGCCATCCTCTACATCACCCACGACATCGCGTCGGCCCGGTACTTCGCCGACCGCGTGATGGTGATGTACGCGGGTCGCGTGGTGGAGACGGGGGACGCCGAGTCGGTGACCCAGGAGCCGGCGCACCCGTACACGCAGCTGCTGGTCCGCTCGGCCCCGGACCCCGACGACCTGGCCGCCCGTGCCCACGGCGCCCACGGCGAGGCCCCGTCGCTGGTGCACCCGCCGAGCGGCTGCCGGTTCCACCCGCGCTGCCCGTTCGCGGTTGACCTGTGCAGCGCGGAGGTGCCTCCGCTGCTGGAGGTCGGCGCCGAGCGTCAGGCCGCGTGCTGGGGCTACTCGGACCGCCCGGACGCACCCGTGCTGGGCTCGGTGCTGGACGCCTACGGCGACCGCTCCGCACTGGCCGCCGCCACGGGCCCCGCACGCCCGTCCACCGTGCCGGTCGAGGAGGACCTGTCGTGAAGTTCTTCGTCCGCCGCGCGATCTTCTACGTCATCACGGCGTGGGCCGCGGTCACCATCAACTTCCTCATCCCGCGGATGATGCCGGGTGACCCGGTCGCCGCGCTGATCGCCAAGAACCAGGGTCGCCTCGACTCCTCCGCCGAGCAGGCGCTGAGCGTGCTGTTCGGCCTGGACAGCCACGCGTCGATCTGGACGCAGTACGTGCAGTACTGGCGGCTGCTGCTGCACGGCAACCTCGGCCTGTCGTTCAGCTACTTCCCGACGCCCGTGGTGGAGGTGATCAAGCAGTCGCTGCCGTGGACCATCGGGCTGGTCGGCATCGCCACCGTCCTCAGCTTCGTCATCGGCACCCTGATCGGGGCCGGCATCGGCTGGCGGCGCGGCACGTGGGCGGACATGCTCCTGCCGGTCTCGACCTTCTTCCAAGCGGTGCCGTACTTCTGGCTCGGCCTGCTGTGCATCGCGCTGTTCTCGGTGAAGCTCGGCTGGATGCCGGCCTCGGGCAGCTACGACCGGTCGATGGTGCCGGCGCTGACGCCGGAGTTCGCCGGGTCGGTGATCCGGTACGGCACGCTGCCGGCGCTGACCATCGTGCTGTCGTCCATCGCGGGCTGGATCCTCGGGATGCGCAACATGATGGTGACCGTCTCCTCGGAGGACTACGTCACCGTCGCGCACGCCAAGGGCCTGTCGGAGCGGCGCGTGATGTTCGGCTACGCGGCGCGCAACGCGATCCTGCCGCAGGTGTCGAGCTTCGCCCTGTCCCTCGGCTTCATCGTCGGCGGGACGCTGGTGATGGAGATGGTCTTCAGCTACCAGGGCATCGGCTGGGCGCTCTACACCGCCGTGTCCAACCACGACTACCCGTTGATGCAGGGCACCTTCCTGGTGATCACCCTGTCCGTGCTGGTGGCCAACGCCGTCGCGGACGTCGTGTACGCCCTGCTCGACCCGCGCACCCGGCAGGAGGGCTGACATGGCCGTCGACACCACCGCGCTGACCACCGGCGCCGACGTCACCGCTCCTGTGCGGGGGGCTCGCAAGGGCAAGCGGCGCCGGCTGCTGTTCCTGCGCAACGCCAAGGCGATCACCGGCATGGCGATCCTCGGGTTCTTCGGCGTGCTCGCCGTGATCGGCCCGTGGATCGCGCCCTACGACCCGAGCGCCGTCTCGACGGCCATCCTCAAACCGCCGTCGGCCCAGCACTGGCTGGGCACCACGCACCTGGGTCAGGACGTGCTGTCGCAGATCGTGGTGGGCACCCGGGGCGTGATGGTGGTCGGCCTGATCGCCGGCGTGGTCGCCACCGCGATGGGTGTGCTGATCGGCGTGACCGCCGGCTACATCGGCGGTGCGGGGGACGAGACGCTGTCGGCGCTGTCCAACGTGTTCCTGGTGATCCCGCAGCTGCCGCTGATCATCATCATCGCGGGCCAGCTGCCGTCGGCCGGCGGCATCACCGTCGCGATGGTGATCGCGCTGACCGGCTGGGCGTGGGGCGCGCGGGTGCTGCGCGCGCAGACGCTCTCGCTGCGGCGTCGGGACTTCGTGGAGGCCGCGCGCGCCAACGGCGAGACCACGTGGCGCATCATCACCAGCGAGATCCTGCCCAACCTGACGGCGATCATCGCCAGCGGGTTCGTCGGCACCGTGGTGTTCGCCGTGCTGTCGCAGATCACGCTCGCCTTCATCGGCGTGACCAGCGTGTCCAGCTGGAACTGGGGAACCGTCCTGTTCTGGGCCCAGGGCAACCTCGCGCTGCAGCGCGGCGCGTGGTGGTGGTTCGTCCCGGCCGGGCTCTGCATCGCGCTGCTGGGCACGGGCCTGACGCTGATCAACTTCGGCATCGACGAGTTCGTCAACCCCCGCCTGCGCAGCACCGGCCTGAACGCCGGCTCCCTGCGCCGGCGCGGCATCCGGCCGCGCGTCGGGTTCACCCCCGTGGTGCACGAGGCGAAGGAGCAGTGAGCGTGGACGTGGTGCTGGAGGAGACCGGTCCGGGGCGGGCCGTGGTCGGGGACCCCGTGCTCGAGATCCGCAACCTGTCGGTGGACTACGGGTACGACGAGGACCCGGTGCACGTGCTGCGCCAGGTGTCCCTGACGCTGCACCGTGGCGAGGTGCTGGGGCTGGCGGGTGAGTCGGGCTGCGGCAAGTCGACGCTGGCCTACGCCGCCACCCGCCTGCTGCCGCCGCCGGGCCTGGTCACCGGGGGCGAGGTGGTCTTCACCGACCGGGACGGGTCGCGCCGCGACCTGCTGGCGTTGAGCGACACCGAGCTGCGCGCCTCCCGCTGGCAGGACACCGCGATCGTGTTCCAGGGGGCGATGAACTCCCTCAACCCGGTGTTCCGGGTGGGCCGTCAGATCGCGGACGGCATCCGTGCGCACCGGCCGGAGATCGGCCGCGCGGAGTCGCTGGAGAAGGCGGCCGAGCTGCTCGAGCTGGTGGGCATCTCCACCGACCGGCTGCGCAGCTACCCGCACCAGCTGTCCGGCGGCATGCGGCAGCGCGTGATGATCGCCATGGCGCTGGCCCTGGACCCGCAGGTGCTGATCATGGACGAGCCGACCACGGCCCTGGACGTGGTGATGCAGCGGCAGATCGTCGAGCAGATCGCCGACCTGCGCGAGCGCCTCGGGTTCTCCGTCGTGTTCATCACGCACGACGTCTCCCTGCTGATCGAGATCGCCGACCGCATCGCGATCATGTACGCCGGCGAGATCGTCGAGGACGCCGCGGCCCAGGACGTGTACCGCCGCCCGCGCCACCCCTACGCGAGCGGGCTGCTGCACTCGTTCCCGCCGCTGCGCGGGCCGAAGCGCGAGCTGGGCGGCATCCCGGGCTCGCCGCCGGACCTGGCGGCCCTGCCGTCCGGCTGCGCGTTCCAGGCCCGCTGCCCGTACGCGTTCGACGCGTGCGCGGCCGTGCGGCCGGAGCTGGTGACCCCGGCGGTGGCCGGCGACGACCCGCGGCGGACGGTGGCGTGCCTGCGCCACGACCCCGACCGGGTGGCCGCCGCCGGGTTCGAGCCGGTCCCGGTACCGCCGGAGCTCGCGGCCCGCTGAGCCGGGCCCGCCGAGCCGGCCGGTGGGCCGTCGGGTCCGTCCCCCGGCGGCCCGCCGGTTCGCGTCCCGGTAGGTGGGGGCGGCACAGTGTCCGGGTGCGCGTTCGGGTGAAGGGTCGGCTGACGACGGGCCGGTCGGCGCTGGTCGGTGCCGCCGCGGTGCTCCTGCTGCTGGCCGGGTGCACGGTCGGCACGTCGCCGTCCGACGGTTCCGCCACCTCGTCGTCCGTGCGGCCGTCGGCGGCTGGGACGGCCGGGTCCTCGATCGCCACGGCGGCCGACGGTTCCACGTCGGCGCCGTCACCCAGCGTGTCCGGCGTCTCGTCGACCCGGCCGTGCGTCGGCGCCGCGCAGCCGGCCACCTGGGAGCACGTGATCTGGATCTGGTTCGAGAACAAGCCCTCGACCAGCATCATCGGCTCACCGGACGCGTCCTACATCACCACTCTCGCCGCCTCGTGCGCGCTGGCGATGGACTACCACGGCATCACGCACCCGTCGCTGCCCAACTACCTCGCGGCCACGTCCGGCTCCACCAACGGTGTCGCGGACGACGGCGACCCCGCTGTCCACCCGCTGTCCGGCCCGTCCTTGTTCGGCCAGCTGACGGCCGCCGGCAAGCAGTGGCGGTCGTACCAGGAGGGGATGCCGGCGCCGTGCGCGCCGAGCTCGTCGGGCAGCTACGCCGTCCGGCACAACCCCGCCGCCTACTACACCGCGGTGCGCGCCGACTGCGCCCGCTGGGACGTCGGCCTCGGCCAGCTGAGCACCGACCTCGCGGCCGACCGGCTGCCCGCGTTCTCCCTGGTCACGCCCGACCTGTGCCACGACATGCACGACTGCTCGGTGTCCACCGGCGACACCTGGCTGCGCGAGCACCTGCCCGCGGTGCTGAACAGCAGCGCCTACACCCGCGGCACCACGGTGGTGCTGATCACGTGGGACGAGGACGACACCGCGCACGACAACCGCGTCCCCCTGCTGGTGGTGGCGCCCACCGTCCCCGCGCAGACCCGGATCGGCACCCGCCTGGACCACTACTCCCTGCTGCGCACCACGGAGCTGCTGCTCGGCCTGCCGCTGCTCGGCTCCGCGGCCCAGGCGACGACGATCCCCGGGCTCGGCGGCTGAGCGGGAGGTCGACCGGGAGCGTGCCGCTCTCAGCCATCCCGACGTCGGCTCCCAGCACCGTCCCAGGCTCGGGCGATGGGCTGACCAGGTCGCATCGACCAGGAGGCCAGCCATGACGGTTCCCACCGTGCCGCGCACGTCCGAGCACCGACCGCTCGAGGGCGAGGGCTGGCTCACCGCGCAGGTGCGACCGGCGGGTTCGTTCGGACGGGAGGACGTCGGCCGGCTGCGCGCCCTGCTCGACGCGCTCTCCGCGTGCGCCTCGCTCGTCGTGCTCGACCTCGGCGCAGCGCGGTTGCGGTCCGGACGGGCGGCCGCGGCGATCGACGAGGCGGCGGCCCGGCTCGAGGGCCGCGGCGGCTGCCTGCTGTGCATCAACGCGGACGACGAGGCACGGGGCCGGCTGGGCGCGTGCACGCACGCGGTGGTGGTCGGCGCCGGCGAGCCGGTGCCGGTGGCGGTCGGCTGACGGCGGGGCCGACTGGTGCGTCGACGGGTGCGCCGCCGGGTGCGCTGGCGGGCCATGGGCCGACGGGCCGGCGGCGGGGCAGCGGTGCCGTCGCCTACCGTGGGGCGGTGAGCAGGCGACGCGCGGCGCTGGTCGCCTGGTCGGTGGCGGCCGTCTCGGCCGTCGGCGTGTGGCTGCTGTGGCGCGTGTTCGTGGACACGGTGGCCGGTCAGCAGGTGGAGCGGCTGGCGTTCGACGGTGCGCGGTTCGGCCAGACGCACCTGTGGAGCACCGCCCACGGCGTGCTCGACGTGGTGTCGACGTGGTTCATCGCCGCGGCGCTGGCCGTCTCGGTGGTGGTGGCGCTGGTCCGGCGCCGCTGGGAGCTCGCCGTGCAGGTCGCCGTGCTGGTGATCGGCGCCAACGGCACCACGCGACTGCTCAAGCTGGTGGTGCTCCAGCGACCGCACCTGCAGCCCGGCACCGGGGACAACACGCTGCCGAGCGGCCACACCACCGCGGCCGCCTCCGTCTCGGCGGCCCTGCTGTTCGTCGTCCCGCCGCGCGCCCGCCCGTGGGTGGCCGGTCTGGGCGGCGCGTACACCGCCGCGACCGGTGTCTCGACGCTGATCGGGCGCTGGCACCGCCCGTCGGACGCCGTCGCCGCGACCCTCGTCGTGCTCGCGTGGACCGCCGTCGCCTGCGCCCTGTCCACCTACCGCCGGTCCGCACCGACCGTCACCGACCAGGTGCCGGTGGTGCGTACGGAGCGCGGGCCGAGCACCTACTCGGTGGTCCTCGGCGTGCTGCTGGCCGGCGGCGTCGCGGCGGGAGCCGTCGGGGCGCTGCTGCTGGTCCGCACGTGGTCGGTGCGGGCCGCCACGGCCACCCGGGCGGCCGAGGTGCTGGCCTACGCCGGCGGCGTGAGCGCGGTGATCGCCGCCTCCGCGCTGACCTTCGCCGCGATGCTGGTGCTGCGCCGGGCCACCGGCTCGCTTGACGGAAGGTCGTAGGGTTCGGCGGGAACGGCGCTCGACCGATGCGCCGGAACGCTGGAGAGGCCGGACAGCATGGCTGCAGGACGCAAGCTCGTCATCGTGGAGTCGCCTGCCAAGGCGCGCACGATCGCGGGGTACCTCGGCGAGGGGTACGACGTCGAGGCGTCCGTGGGCCACATCCGCGACCTCCCGCAGCCGTCCGAGCTGCCGGCGGACATGAAGAAGGGTCCGTTCGGCAAGTTCGCCGTCGACGTCGACAACGGCTTCACGCCGTACTACGTGGTCGACGCGGACAAGAAGAAGAAGGTCGCCGAGCTCAAGCGGCTGCTCAAGGACTCCGACGAGCTCTACCTCGCCACCGACGAGGACCGCGAGGGTGAGGCGATCGCCTGGCACCTGCTGTCCGAGCTGAAGCCCAAGGTGCCGGTCAAGCGGATGGTGTTCCACGAGATCACCCGCGAGGCGATCCAGCGGGCGCTGACGTCGACCCGGGAGCTGGACGACCGGTTGGTGGACGCGCAGGAGACCCGCCGCATCCTCGACCGGCTGTACGGGTACGAGGTGTCGCCGGTGCTGTGGCGCAAGGTGCGGCCGGGGCTGTCCGCCGGTCGTGTGCAGTCGGTGGCGACGCGTCTGGTGGTGGAGCGCGAGCGGGAGCGGATGGCGTTCCGCGCCGCGGACTACTGGGACCTGACGGGCACCTTCGCGGTGGCCGACGACGACGAGCCGACGTTCTCCGCGCGGCTGACGGGGCTCGACGGGGCGCGGGTGGCCAGCGGCCGCGACTTCGACGACCGCGGCGCGCTGCGCTCGTCGTCCGGTGTGGTCGCGCTCGACGAGGCGGCCGCGACCGCCCTGGTCGGCGCGCTGGCCGCCTCGCCGTTCGCCGTGCAGTCGCTGGACACCAAGCCATACACCCGCCGCCCGGCGGCGCCGTTCACCACCTCCACGCTGCAGCAGGAGGCCGGCCGCAAGCTGCGGATGAGCGCGCGCCAGGCGATGCGCACCGCGCAGGGCCTGTACGAGAACGGCTACATCACCTACATGCGGACCGACTCGCCCGCGCTCTCCACGCAGGCGATCGACGCGGCCCGCCGGCAGGCCGCCGAGCTGTACGGCTCGGAGTACGTGCCGGACGCGGCCCGCATCTACACCGCCAAGGCGAAGGGCGCCCAGGAGGCGCACGAGGCGATCCGCCCCGCCGGCGACCACTTCCGCACGCCGGCCCAGGTGGCCCGCGAGCTGTCCGGCGACCAGTTCCGGCTGTACGAGCTGATCTGGAAGCGCACGGTCGCCTCGCAGATGGCGGACGCCCGCGGGCAGACGGCCTCGGTGCGTCTCGCGGCGACGACGAGCGACGGGCGCGAGGCCGTGTTCTCCGCCTCCGGCACCGTGATCACGTTCCGCGGGTTCCTCGCGGCGTACGAGGAGGGCCGGGACGTCTCCCGGTACGACGACGACGCCGCGGCCGGCTCCGCCGGCGAGGGCCGCGAGGCGCGCCTGCCGCGGATGGCGCAGGGCGACCCGCTGACCGCGAGCGACCTGGCGGCGGACGGCCACCGGACGTCACCGCCCCCGCGGTACACCGAGGCGAGCCTGGTCAAGGCCCTCGAGGAGCGCGGCATCGGCCGCCCGTCCACCTACGCGGCGACCATCTCGACCATCCAGGACCGCGGCTACGTGACCAGCCGCGGTCAGGCGCTGGTGCCGACGTGGCTGGCGTTCGCGGTCACGCGGCTGCTCGAGGAGAACTTCGACCGGCTGGTCGACTACTCCTTCACGGCCGACATGGAGGAGGGCCTCGACGCGATCGCCGAGGGGCAGCGGGACCGGGTCGACTGGCTGACCGAGTTCTACTTCGGCGACCGGTCGGACTCCCGCGAGTCCGGCGGGCTGCACGGGCTGGTGGACAACCTCGGCGAGATCGATGCGCGGGACGTGAACTCGATCGACGTCGGCGACGGCATCACGCTGCGCGTCGGGCGGTACGGGCCGTACCTCGAGGCGCCGCCGTTGGAGGGCTCCACGGACCCGCAGCGGGCGTCGGTGCCGGACGACCTGGCGCCGGACGAGCTGACCGTCGAGAAGGCGCATGAGCTGCTGACCACGCAGCCGGACGGCGACCGCGAGCTCGGTACGGACCCCTCCACCGGGACGACGATCGTCGCGCGCAGCGGCCGCTACGGCCCCTACGTCACCGAGGTGCTGCCCGAGCCGGAGCTCGATCCGAACCTCTCGGCGGTCGCCCGCAAGAAGGCTCTCGCCGCGGCCCCGAAGCCGCGCACCGGGTCCCTGTTCAAGTCGATGTCCCTGGACACGATCACGCTCGAGGACGCGCTCAAGCTGCTGTCCCTGCCGCGCGTGGTGGGCACCGACCCGGAGACCGGTGCGGAGATCACCGCGCAGAACGGCCGGTACGGGCCGTACCTGAAGAAGGGCACCGACTCCCGCACCCTCCCCTCGGAGGAGGCGCTGTTCGACGTCACGCTCGAGGACGCGCTGGCCATCTACGCCCAGCCGAAGCGCGGCCGCGGCGCGGTCACCACGCCGCCGCTGCGCGAGCTCGGCACCGACCCGACCAGCGGAAAGCCGATCGTGGTCAAGGAGGGCCGGTTCGGCGCCTACGTCACGGACGGCGTCACCAACCGCACGCTGCCCAAGGACACGACGCCCGAGTCGATCACCCCGGACGAGGCGATCGCCCTGCTGGCGGCGAAGCGGGACGCCGGCCCGACCAAGCGGAAGGCGGCTCCGCGGGCCCGTGCCGGGGCCGGGAAGAGCCGGGCGAGCTCGCGCTCCTGAGCGGTTCCGGCGGTCGCGCCGGGACGGGGCACGACGCTCGTCGTGAGCCGGTCGCGAGGCTCGTCGTGACGCGTTCGGGCGCGCGCGACGAGGCGGTCGGGTCAGCGCTACGTTGGCGCCATGCCACGCACCGAGGACCCCCGTACCGCACCTCCGATCCGCTGGGGCATCCTCGGCGCCGGCGGAATCGCCTCCGTGTTCGCCCACGCGGTGGCGCAGTACACACGGGCCCAGCTGGTGGCCGTCGGCTCCCGCAACCGCGACCGTGCCGAGCGGTTCGCCACGGCGCACGGCATCCCGACGACGCACGTCGGCTACCGGCAGCTGGTCGAGGACCCGCAGGTCGACGCCGTCTACATCGCCACCCCGCACTCCGAGCACCGGGACAACGCCCTGCAGGCGATCAAGGCCGGCAAGCACGTGCTCGTCGAGAAGGCGTTCACCCGCAACGTCGCCGAGGCGGAGGAGATCTTCTCCGCCGCCCGGCAGGCCGGCGTCTTCGTCATGGAGGCGATGTGGACGCGGTTCCTGCCGCACGTCGCCGCGCTGCACCAGGTGATCGACGCCGGTGAGATCGGCGAGATCGTCAACCTCCGCGCCGACCACGGTCAGTGGTTCGCCTTCGACCCGCGCAGCCGCGTGTACGCACCCGAGCTGGCCGGCGGCGCCCTGCTCGACCTCGGCGTCTACACCGCCGCCTGGGCGCACGACTTCCTGGGCGTTCCCGACGAGGTGCACGCCGTCGGCGTGCTGACGGAGACGGGCGTGGACGGGCAGGTGTCCGCGGTGCTGCGCTACGGCGACCGCGCGCTGGCGCAGCTGAACACCACGCTGTGGGCCAAGACGCCGACCACGTCGTCCATCTCGGGCACGGAGGGTCACATCCGGGTCGCCGGCGAGTTCTACCGGCCGACGTCGTTCCAGGTGACCCGTCGGGACGGGCGGGTGTGGACGTTCACGCAGCCGGCCGAGAACGGCCTGCAGTACGAGGCTGCCGAGGTGGCGCGGCGCGTGGCGGCCGGGGAGACGGAGAGCCCGCGGATGACGTGGGAGGGCACGCTGGCCGTGCTCCGGACGATGGACGAGGTGCGCCGGCAGGTCGGCGTGGTGTACCCGGGCGAGCCGCGGGGCTGAGCCGCACCCGACGGTGGCGGAGGGGGATCGGCCGAGGCGGCCGGTCCCCCTCGCCGTGCCGGGCGGTGTCGGTGCCGGCGGCTACCCTGGCGCACGTGAACGGGCTGTTCGTGTCCTTCGAGGGCGGTGACGGGGCCGGGAAGTCGACGCAGGCCCGTGCGCTGCGCGACTGGCTCGTCAGCACCGGTCGCACGGTGCTGCTCACCTTCGAGCCGGGGGACACCGAGCTCGGTCGGGTGCTCCGCAACGCGGTGATGCACGGCGACCACGTCGACGCCCGCACCGAGGCGCTGCTCTATGCCGCCGACCGTGCGCACCACGTCACCACCGTCGTGCGGCCCGCGCTGGACCGCGGCGAGGTGGTGGTGACGGACCGGTACCTCGACTCGTCGGTGGCGTACCAGGGGGTCGGCCGGGACCTCGGAGCCGACGCCGTGGAGCAGCTGTCGCTGTGGGCGACCGAGGGACTGCTGCCTGCGCTGACGGTGCTGCTCGACATCGACCCCGTGGCGGGCAAGGCGCGGTTGACGGGAGAGCCGGACCGGCTGGAGCGTGCGGGGGACGAGTTCCACCGGCGGACGCGGCAGGCGTTCCTCGACCGGGCGGCGGCGGACCCGGGACGGTGGCTGGTGCTGGACGGGACCCGGCCGACCGACGAACTCGCGGCGGCGATCCGTGGGCGTGTCGAACCGTTGCTGGGTGACGTGCCCGTGGCGTCCTCGGGCGGTGCGTCCGTGGGGGTGGCACCGGCCTCTGGTTCCGTGCCGACGCGCGGCGGGGTCGTGACGCCGACGGTGACGGGCCCGTCGTGACGGTCTGGGACGACGTCGTCGGGCAGGAGCCGGCCGTCGCGGTGCTCGCGCACGCGGTGGCGGACCCGACGGCGATGACCCACGCCTGGCTGCTGACCGGGCCGCCGGGATCCGGCCGGTCCAACGCGGCGCGGGCCTTCGCCGCGGCGCTGCAGTGCCCGCGCGGCGGCTGCGGGGTGTGCCACGAGTGCACGACGGCGCTGGCAGGTACCCATCCGGACGTGACGCTGGTGGCCACCGAGGGCGTGTTCATCCGCGTCGACACCGCGCGTCCGCTGGTGGAGCTCGCGGCGCGGGCGCCGTCGCAGGGCCGGTGGCGGGTGGTGGTGGTCGAGGACGCGGACCGGCTGAACGACTCGTCGGGAAACGTGCTGCTCAAGGCCATCGAGGAGCCGGCGGCGCGGACCGTCTGGGTGCTGTGCGCGCCGAGCGCCCAGGACGTGCTGGTCACCCTGCGCTCACGCTGTCGTTCGGTGCCGTTGCGGGTGCCGCCGGTCGAGGCGGTCGCGGAGCTGCTGGCTCGTCGGGACGGTATCGACCCGACCACAGCCCTGGTGGCGGCCCGTGCCGCGCAGAGCCACGTCGGCATCGCCCGCCGGCTCGCGCGGGACGCGGACGCGCGGGCCCGTCGCAACCGCGTCCTCGAGCTGGCCGGTGGCATCCGCGGCGTCGGCGACGCGGTGCTGGCTGCGGGGGAGCTGGTCGAGACGTCGCAGGCGGAGGCCCGCGCGCGGACGGACGAGAAGGACGCGGCCGAGCGTGCCGCTCTGCTGCACACGCTCGGCGCCGAGAACGCCGCGACGCTCCCGCCGACCGTGCGGGCGCAGGTGCGCCAGCTCGAGGAGGAGCAGAAGCGCCGCGCGACCCGCTCGCAGCGCGACGTGCTGGACCGGGCGATGGTGGACCTGCTGTCGCTCTACCGGGACGTGCTGGTGGTGCAGCTGGGTGCCGACGTGGAGCTGGTGAACAGCGAGCACGAGGCACTGGTGCGGGGGCTGGCGGCGGACAGCACCGCGGAGCAGACCCTGCGGCGGATGGATGCCGTGGGCGTCGCGCGGACGCGGCTGGCGGGGAACGTGGCGCCACTGCTCGCGGTCGAGGCGATGGCGGTGGCGCTCCGGCCGCAGGGGTGAGAGCTGCGGGCTCCGCGGCGTTGCCTGCCGACTGCCGGCTGGGGGCCGAGGTCGAGGGCGTCGGGGCCGACGCCGAGCCCGGTACCGGCGGCGGCCCGGCGCGTGAGTGCCCACCCAAGAGTCAGTCATGTATCTCTGCCGTGCGGTGGGCGTGACTCCTGCTATGGCCAGCGCGGTGCGCGTTGAGGTGCGCAGTCGCACGGTTCGTGTGGCTGGGGGCGGTGCCGCGACGAGCCCGCCGTCGCCTGCCGGTCATATCGCTCACAGCGAACACACAGCTGGGCGAACACACGTTCGAATAGAGCCAAGCCCGATATCGTTGGTGCTGGTCGGACGGGTCTCTCTGGGGTGGGCGGCGGTGGTAGCGGTGCACGGATCGGCGGCGGAGGGAGTCGTCGACGCGCTGACCGTGGCGGTCGACGCCGTCGTGGAGAGTGTGCAGCAGTCGTCGTCGTTCGGCGGAGCCGCGGACGGTGAACCGCTGGACGTGCTGTTGAGCCTGGTCGAGCAGCTGGACCGCCTGAGCGTCGCGGCCGCGTGGCTGTCGGCGTCGGCGGCCGAGGACGGGATGTGGGCGGCCGACGGCTCTCGCTCGTTCGCGCACTGGTTGGCCTCCCGCACCGGGATGTCGTTCGTCAGGGCGCGGGAGCTCGTCACCACAGGCCGGGTCCTGCGGGACCACCTGCCCGCCACGAGCGCCGCGGCACTGGCCGGGGTGGTGGGCCGGGACCAGGTGCGGACGATGGTGACGGTCGTCGCCACCAGCGAGCCGCGGTGCGACGCTCTCGCCGGATCGACGGAGGAGTGCGGTGAGCCGTTCCTCGTCGAGCACGCGGCTCAGGACGGCGCCGACGGCTTCCGCCGGCTGGCCCGGCGCTGGGCCGCCGCGGCCGATCCCGACGCGGACGAGCGCGGGTACCGCGAGGCGTGCGACCGGGAGTTCGTCGGGCTTGCCGCCACCAAGGGCGGGTATCACCTCTCGGGCTTCCTGACGACGGAGCACGGTGCGGCAGTCAACGCCGCGCTGGACACCGTGATGACGCCACCCGCACCGGACGACCGACGGACCACGCAGCAGCGTCGTGCGCAGGGGCTTGCCGACGTGGCACGGCTCGTGCTCGACCACGGGTTGGTCGGCACCGGTGCACCGGTCCGGCCGCACCTCGACGTCGTCGTCGACTTCGAGACGTTGCGGCGTGCCGTCGAGGCCGGCGCCCCGGACCAGCGCGCTGCCGGTGGAGCGGTGGAGCGGCGAGTGGCGGAGCGTCGAGTGGCGGAGAGCGGCGCGGGCAGACGAGCGCGCCGGCCGTTTCGGCTGCCGGCCGTCGCGGACGTCGACCGGTTCGCGGTGGCGGAGCTGCTCGGCGCCGGGCCGGTGCCGCAGACGGTCCTCGTGCGGCTGGCCTGCGACTCGGCCGTCTCGCGGCTCGTGTTCGGTCCGGACTCGCAGGTGATCAACGTGGGCCGCGCGGAGCGCACCTATGCCGGTCCCCGTCTGAGGGCGGTGGTCGCGCGCGACGGCACGTGCCGGTATCCAGGGTGCACGGCGCCGCCGGCGCTCGGCGAGATCCATCATGTCGCCGAGTGGGTGCGGGACGGTGGGGAGACCGACGTCAACACGGGCGTCCTGCTGTGCTGGCACCACCACGACGTGGTCCACCGGCACCACGTGCGCATCCGGCCCTCCCGGACCGGCGGTTGGTCGTTCAGCAGCCGGCACGGCGTGCCGCTCGTCGCCGTCCCGGGTCGATTCGCCGGGCCTGGATCGGTGCCGGCGCGGGTGCCTGCGATGACCAGCGGCTGACCGGCTAAGAGTCGTCCGTGGATCTTAGGTGCCTGGCGTCGATAAGATGCACGGGTGGATCTTGACGTGGAGAGTCCGGCTCCCGGTTCCAGGCGCGATCCAGGGCGCGGTCGAGGCGGTGATCCCGGGCCGGGTCCGAGGCGCGGTGCCGGCCCGGATCTCGGGCGCGGTGCCGGCCGTGATCCCGGGCGCGATGCCGGTTCTGGGCTTCGGCGTCGTCGGCGGGGCGCTCAGCTCGATGCCGCGCTGCTCGAGGCGGCGTGGGCCGAGCTGGTGGAGCGGGGCTATGCCGATCTCACCTTCGACGCCGTCGCCACGCGGGCCGGTACGTCGCGCAGCGTCGTCTACCGCCGCTGGTCCACCCGACGCGACCTGGCGCTGGCGGCACTGCGGCACCGCACCGCCGGCGACCCCGGACCGGCACCGGACACGGGCAGCCTGCGCGGCGACCTGCTCGAGATCCTGCACGCGATGACGCGGCGCACGGACGTGATGGTGCTGCTCGGCGTGCAGATGGGGGAGTTCTACCGGGAGACCGGCATCGCCCCGTACGCCTTGCGCGAGCACTGGCTCGGCGGTGGCGGTGCCGCGGTCGTGGAAGTGGTCCGCCGCGCCGAGCGCCGGGGTGAGGTGGACCCGAGCCGGGTGACGCCGCGCACCTTGCGGCTTGCCGCCGACCTGCTGCGTCAGGAGGTGACGACGACCCTGCGGGCGCCGTCGGCCCAGGCGGTGGCGTCGATCGTCGACGAGGTCGTCGTGCCGCTGCTCACCGGCGGGAAGCAGCCCGTCACGGCAGAGGCGACGGCGCACCGGTCGGCGCCGCCACGGGCAGGGCGACCGTGAACGCCGCGCCGCCCTCCGGTGCGACGTCGACGGCGATGGCGCCGCCGAGCCGCTGCACCAGACCGTGCACCAGGGACAGGCCGATACCGACGCCCACGGGCCGCTCGTCCCGGTAGCGGGCCCCGAGCGCACCCGGCTCGAAGGCGACGGCACGGTCGGCCTCCGTCAGCCCCGGGCCGCCGTCGCGCACCTGCAGAACGGCGGCCGTCCCGGGCGGGTCCGTCGGCGCCGGCGGACGTGCGGCGAGCACCACGGGGTATCCCGCGGGGGTCATGCGCACGGCGTTGGCCGCCAGCCCGTCGAGCACCTGCCGCAACCGGCCGGGATCCGTGCGGATCACCAGCGGAACCGACGGCAGCTCCACCCGCAGCACGGCACCGGAGGCCGCCGCCCGCGCCGACCAGGTGCGGCCCGCGTCGTCGACGAGCGCACCGACGTCCACCGTGGCGGGTTCCAGCCGGAAGTCGTCGGCGCCCATCCGGGCCAGCGCCAGCAGGTCCTCGACCAGGCGCGCCAGCCGTTGCGACTCCGCGACCACCACGCGTCCGGCCTCACGGGCCTGCTCGCCCTCGACCACACCGTCGGCGATCGACTCGCCGAACCCCTGCACCGCCGTCAGCGGCGTGCGCAGCTCGTGCGAGACGGACAGCAGGAACCGACGCTGCCGAGCCTCGGACGTCGCCAGCGCCGCCGCCAGGGCGTTGAGCGAGTCGGCCACCTCGGCGATCTCGGGGGGACCCTCGGCGGGCACCCTGACGTCGCGGCGGCCGTGCTGCAGGGCGGTGGCCGCGACGGCGGTGCGACGCAGCGGACGGGTCAGCAACCGGGCGGCGCCACCGCCGGCGAGGAGACCGACGCCGAGCCCCACGGCGAGGGCGATGGCCACCGCCCGCTCCACGCGCTGCAGCGGCCGGGCCTCGGCGCGGGCCAGTGCCCGTTCACGAGCGCGCTCCCGGGCCCGCTCCGCCGGGGTGGTGGCGACGGGTTCCGGTGCTGCTGCCGCGGCGGCCGCGATGCGGTCCTCCTGGACGACGGCCCGCGCGGCGGCCACCCCGGAGAGAGCGGCCGCGACCAGGGCCACCGCGACGCACACCAGGGTCATCTGGACGCTGAGGCTCAGCGGGCCGTACCACCGACGGGGGGCGTCGCGGCGGGGTGCCTCGGGAGGGCTTGCGAGCGGAATCGGTGAGGTGGCGGGAGACCGGTCATCCGCCGGCGTACCGGTCACAGCCGGCCTCGCCCACGCTGGTCGGAGCCTCCATGTCCGTCGGGGTCCGTACCGCCGCGCCCGCCCTGCTCGGCGCCGTCGCCTCGGCCCTGCTCTGCGCCGATCGCGGCCTCGTCGGCGGCGTAGCCGACCCCGCGGACCGTGCGCAGCGGCGCGTCCGCGCCGAGCTTGGCGCGGAGCTGGGCGACGTGGACGTCGACCGTGCGGCTGCCGGCGTCGGCGTACCCCCAGACCGCCGCGAGCAGCTCCTCGCGCTGCCACACCCGCCCCGGCGTGCGCAGGAGGTGCGTGAGCAGGTCGAACTCCGTCGCGGTCAGGTGCACCGGACGGTCGGAGACCCACACCCGCCGGCCCGGCACGTCGACGGTCACGGGCCCGAGCATCAGCCGCTCGGCGTCCACCGGCTGCGTGCGGCGCAGCACCGCGTGCACGCGGGCGACGAGCTCGCGGGGGCTGAACGGCTTGGTGACGTAGTCGTCGGCACCGAGCTCGAGGCCGAGCACCCGGTCCACCTCGTCGTCCCGCGCGGTGACGAACAGCACCGGCGTGCGGTCCCCGCGAGCGCGCAGCCGTCGGCACACCTCGATGCCGTCCAGGCCGGGCAGGCCGATGTCGAGCACGACGGCGACGGGCCGGTGGGTCAGCACGGCCTGCAGCGCGTGCGAGCCGTCGGCGTAGGCCTGCACCGTGAACCCGTCGCGGGTCAGGTACAGGCGCACCAGCTCGGTCACCGCCGCGTCGTCCTCGGCGAGCACCACCAGCCCGCTGCCCTGCGCCATCGATCCTCCTGTCGGCTGCCGCGCCCGTCGTGCCGGGCGAGGGGGTCAGGACGAGGCGTCGCCCGCCATGTCCTGGTCCACCTGGTCGGCGAGGCTGCCGGCCTGGTCGACAGCCTGCTGCAGCCCGTCGACGTCCGTCGCGGCAGGCGACGACGACGCGCCGGACGAGCCTCCGGCGCCAGCCCCCGTCCCGCCGGACGCGCTGCCGGTCGCCGACCCGCCACGGGCCGCGCTGCCGCCCGCCGTCCCGCTGGCCGCGCCGTTCGTCGTCCCGCCACCGGCCCCGCTGCCGTGCCCCGCGAGGCCGCAGCCGGCCAGGCCGGCCACGAGCCCCGCGGTGAGCAGCAGCGCGACGCCACCTCGGCGCGCGGCCGCGCGCAGGCGCAGGCTCATGCGCCGGCGCCGGGCAGGGCGGAGCACACCGTGGTGTCCGCGTTCTTCAGCCGGGTCAGCGCGTTGGCGATCTGCGGCAACCGGTCCTGGCGCCGGTCGGCACGCTCGTTGAGCCTCTTCGCCTGCTCGGGGTGCCCGGCGCTCGCCGCTGCGGTGGCCTTGGCGCGCAGCCAGGCGACCGAGCCCTTCGTGTCGGCCCCGGCCTGGATCCGCTGCTGCAGCGCCGTCAGGCGGGCCTGCGCCTTGTGGTCGCGGGTGCACCACGCCTGGACGGTCGCCAGGTCGGTGGTGATGGTGACCGTGTTCCCGTCGACCGTCACGTGCGTCGACGGGCTGGGCGACGAGCTCGCCGTCGGGGTCGCGACGGGGGTGGACGTCCCGTCGGCGAGGGCGGGCACGGCGGCACCGAGCGCGAGCGCACCGGTCAGCGCGACGGTCCCGACGATGCGTGCGAGGGGCAGCGTCATGACGACTCCTTCACCAGGGCGGGCCGCTCCCGCCGACGAGGAGGACTGTCGACGACCTCGGTTCGGGGTGTGTCCGCCCTGTGTTCGGGTTCCGTCAAGACCGTTCAGCACCGACCGTTACGGTGGGCGCCATGCCCATCGCCGCCCGGCCGTCCACCGGCCTGCGCCGGTCCACCCGCCTCGGTGCGGCATCGGCCCTGCTCGTCGTCGGACTCGTGCTCGCCGGCTGCACGCCGGCCCCCGCCAAGCACCGGACCAGCCCCACGGGCAACGCCTCGCGCAGCGTGTCGGCGCCCGCGACCCCGGTCCCGGCCGACCTGACCCGGTTCTACTCGCAGACCGTGCAGTGGAAGGGCTGCTCCGGCGTCGCGGCGCCGCAGGGCGAGACCGCCCAGTGCGGCACCGTCACGGTCCCGCTCGACTGGGCCCAGCCGGCCGGCCAGACCATCGACCTGGCCCTGGCACGGCTGAAGGCCAAGGGGTCGGACACCGTCGGGTCGATCCTGGTCAACCCGGGTGGACCGGGCGCCTCGGCCGTCGACTTCCTCGAGACGGCCGGCACCGTGGTGAGCGCCGAGGTGCGCGACGAGTACGACCTGGTGGCCTTCGACCCCCGCGGCGTGCAGCGGTCGGTGCCGGTGAAGTGCTACGACGGGCCGGCGATGGACAAGCTCGTCTCCGCCGACTTCGACCTGTCCACCGACGCGGGCGTGCAGGCCCAGGAGAAGGCGTGGGCCGACTTCGGCGCCGCGTGCGCCCAGAACACGGGCGCCGTGCTGGGGCACGTGGACACCATCAGCTCCGCCAAGGACATGGACGTGGTGCGGGCCGCGGTCGGCGACGTGACGCTCGACTACCTCGGCTACTCGTACGGCACCAAGCTCGGCGCCACCTACGCGGCGCTGTTCCCCAAGACGGTCGGCCGCATGGTGCTCGACTCGGCGCTCGACCCGACGCTGGACGCCGACGCCGTCGCGGCCGGCCAGGCGGCCGGGTTCGAGAGCGCCCTGCGGGCATACGTCACCGACTGCCTGGGCGGCAAGGGCTGCCCGCTGACGGGCGACGTGGACACCGCGATGAAGGAGATCGCCGGCCTGCTGACCCACACGCACACCACCCCGCTGCCCACGGGCACCTCCCGCCGGCTCACCGCACCGCTCGCCTTCACCGGCATCGCCTACCCGCTGTACTCGCAGAGGGCCTGGCCGATGCTGACCCAGGCGCTGACCGCCGCGGTGAAGGGGGACGGCTCCGGGCTGCTGCAGCTGGCCGACGCGTACTACGACCGCTCGTCCGACGGCCGGTACACCACCAACACCACCGAGGCGTTCACCGCCATCGACTGCCTGGACTCGCGCGGCTCGTCGGACCTGGCGACCATGCGCACGCAGGCCGCCGCCATCAAGCAGGCGGCGCCCACCGTCGGGGACTTCTTCGCCTACTCCGGCACCACCTGCGCCAGCTGGCCGGTGCCCCAGGTGACGGACCTGACCGACTACTCGGCGAAGGGTGCGCCGCCGATCGTCGTCGTCGGCACCACCAACGACCCGGCGACGCCCTACGTCTGGGCGCAGAAGATGGCCTCGACCCTGTCGTCGGGCGTCCTGCTCACCCACGTCGGGGAGGGGCACGGCGCGTACGGCCTGTCGAACTCGTGCGTGCAGAACGCCGTGGACGACTACTTCCTCGACGGCACAGCGCCCAAGGCCGGCACGCGCTGCTGACACGCGCGCCGACCGGCGCGACCGGCCGTGGGCCCGCTTTGGAGGCCGGACCGGCCTCCGGGTACAGTGGGCCCGCTCGCCGTGCCGGGGGTCGCTCCGCGTCACCCCACGACGACGCCGCCTTAGCTCAGTCGGCAGAGCGTCTCACTCGTAATGAGAAGGTCGAGAGTTCGATTCTCTCAGGCGGCTCAGCACCGAAAGGCCCCGTGACCAGCACCAATGCCGGCGCGGGGCCTTCGTGTCTCACGGGTCGGTGGAGTGTCCGGCCACCTCCGGCGCCTCGACGGGTGGAGGATGCGGACCGATGTCCAGCACACGCCCACCCGTGATGAGCGACGTCGCCGCGCTCGCCGGGGTGTCCCACCAGACCGTCTCCCGGGTCCTCAACGACCATCCCAGCGTGCGTCCGGCCACTCGGCGGCGGGTGCTCGACGCCGTCGCCGCCCTGGGGTACCGGCCCAACCTCGCCGCGCGGGCGCTGGTGACCCGCCGCAGCGGCACCATCGGCGTCCTCTCGTCCGGCTCCGCGCTGTTCGGGCCGACCAGCACGCTGATCGCGATCGAGAACGCGGCCCGGGAGCTCGGGCTGTTCGTGTCCCTGGCCACGCTGCCGGCGTGGAGCTCGGACGACGTCGCGTCCGTGCTCGAGCACTTCATGACGGAGGGTGTCGACGGGGTCGTGGTGCTCGCGGCGCACGACGACGCGGTCGAGGCGGTGCGCTCCTTCGCCTCCCCGGTGCCGGTGGTGATGGTGGGGCCGATGGCCCTGCCGGCGCCGTTGCGGTCGGTCGCGGTGGACCACTACGCCGGCGCGCGCCAGGCGGTGCGGCACCTGCTGGACCTCGGGCACCGGGACGTGCTGCACCTGGCCGGCCCGACCGACTGGCTGGACGCACGCCGCCGCATCGAGGGCTGGCACGACGAGCTGGCGGCTGCCGGCATCGAGTCGCGGGAGCCCAGCACGGGCGACTGGAGCGCCGACCGCGGTTACGCCGTCGGGCGGGAGCTGGTGGCGGGTGGGCCGCCGACCGCGGTGTTCGCCGCCAACGACCAGCTGGCGCTCGGCCTGCTGCGGGCGTTCTGGGAGGCCGACCTGCGGGTGCCGGACGACGTGTCGGTGGTGGGGTTCGACGACGTCGACGGTTCCGCGCACTTCGTCCCGCCGCTGACCACCGTGCGCCAGGACTTCGGCCGGCTGGGGGAGCGCTGCCTGCAGGTGCTGCTGGAGACGATCGCCGGCGGTACCCCACCCGGGAGCGAGCTGATCCCGACCAGCCTCGTCGTGCGGGGCAGCACGGGCGCCCCGCGCGCCTGACCTTGGGACGCGGGGCGCTGGGGGCCGTCAGGCGCTGGGGCGGCAGGCGTTGCGGACGCCGGGCGCTGCAGACGTCAGGCGTTGCGTCGCCGGCGCGCGGAACGGGCCCGGTCCGTGAGGCGCCAGCCGTCCACGGCGAGGAACGCCGCGAGGAATGCGAGCGGCACCCAGGTGAGCACCGAGCGGTAGAGCGACCACGAGGTGAACCCACCGGCCGCCAGCCCGATGACGACCCGCATCACCACGTCCGACCAGCCACCGCCGCGCGGCGCACCGCGACCGTCACCCATGCGAACCCCCTGATCAGCGCCCGCGCTCGGCCGCCATGGCGGGGCGACGCTAGCAGGGGGGAAGGGGCCGATGTGCCCGTTTCGTCAGCTGACTGCGCCGCGCGGTTCACTGCTCCAGCAGCGCCTGCAGCCTCCCGAGGTCCTCTGCCACAAGCGCTGCGTCCCGATCGAGCTCCTCGTCGGACACGCCAGGGAGCCGGTAGAGCGTGAAGACGACCTCGCTGCCGCGGTCGTTGTGCAGCACGCGGAGCGGGTTGTGCGCCACCGTGCCGTCCGGGAGCGTCACGTCGTGGTCGAGGATGCCCAGCTCCACGGGTCCGACGAACGCCACCTCGACGACCCCCATCGGCGAGTCGGTGAGCCACCGGTCGCCCTCGCGGCGGATGCCGGAGCTCAGGCCACCCGCCCACAGCGGCAGGTTCGCCGGGTCGCCGGCGAACGCGGCGACGTCGGCCGGTGGCCGGTCGACGGGTACGGAGACGTGCCGGCAGTCCCAGGTCATGCCGGCAGGCTAGGTGCCGGCACCGACAGCGACCCACCTCAGGCGGAGGCCCAGAAATGTCGTCGACACCCGCGCCGACGCAGGGGATCCTGGCGGCGCGAGGCCGACGACCGGAGGGGGTGAGCACCGATGAACGCTGTGTCCCACGGGTGCTCCCCACGTCGTCACTGACCGGCCTGCTCGCTCGGCGCCGGGAGCCCTCCGTCAGCTGATCGGAAGGCGTCCGCCATGCACCTGCACACCTCCTCGTCCGCCGACGGCGTCGACGAGCACGACTTCATGCTCGACGACGTCCCGGGGGTCCTCTGGACCCCGAGCGGTGCCGTCGACCCTCCCCCCGCCCTCGTGCTGATGGGTCACGGCGGCGGGCTGCACAAGCGCGCGCCGGGCCTCGTGGCGCGTGCTCGTCACCTGGTCGCCACGTACGGGTACGCCGTCGCGGCCGTCGACGCTCCGGGGCACGGCGACCGTCCGCGCAGCGCCGTGGACCAGCGCCTGATCGACGCGATGGTGGCCGCCCGCGCGGCCGGTCAGCCGCTCGCGCCGTTCGTCGTCGAGCTCAACGCCTCGATCGCCGAGCGGGCCGTGCCGGAGTGGCGCGCGACGATCGACGCGCTGCAGGCGCTCCCGCAGGTCGGTGCCGAGGCGCCCATCGGGTACACCGGTCTGACGCTGGCCACCGGCATCGGGATCCCGCTGATCCTGGCCGATGCCCGCATCCGCGCGGCGGTGCTGGGCGGGTACTTCGGCACCGAGCCGGTGCTCGCCCTCGCCAGGCAGGTGACCATCCCGGTCGAGGTGATCCTCTCCTGGGACGACCCCGAGCTGGACCGCCCCTCGGGGCTGGCGCTGTTCGACGCCTTCGGCTCGCCGCACAAGACGCTGCGGGCCCACGTCGGCGGCCACCACCAGGTGCCCTGGGTCGAGGTCGAGCAGTCGGAACGGTTCCTCGAGTGGTACCTGACGGGGAGTGGTACCTGACCGGTCCGGCTCTGCCGCCGTGTGATCTCCCGCGTAGTCGTGCCGGATGGCTCACCGATCGGCCCTCACCGGCCGATCGGTAGGGCATGACCGCCTCCGTCGACCGACGCGACCCGCTCGTGGGGCAGCCCGGCGACGCCGGGCTGGCGGGGCTGCAGGAGGCGTTCCTGCGGGCACGCGTCCGCGACACCACCGTTCGCCTCAGCCTGGCGATGTTCCGCGCCCGCGGCTACGCAGAGGTGTGGGGCCGGGACGACGACGCGCGCCGGTGGGCGCAGACGGCTGCAGAGCTCCGGACCGAGCTCGACGGGCTGCACCGGCAGCTGGACGAGGACGATGCCGGCGGCTCGGTCGACGACGGTGCCAACGGCGCGGTCGAGGCCCCGGAGGGCCCCCGGAGCCGTCGCGCCTAGTGGCAGTAAAGGGTGAACTGGACGCTTGACCATGACAATCGCCCAGACTCTGAGAGGGTGTGTCCTCGCAGGTCAGGGCAGGTTCGGGTGGTGAGTCGCTCACCCGGGCGGGTTATGTGACACGGTGTCGCGACGCGTTGTCATGGGGGGCGAAAACACAGGACGTTTGTCCCAGGCGCGCTCCGGCCGGGCCAGACTCACGGCATGGAACCGAACAACGAGCTCCCGACGACAGCGGACTGGCAGCTGTACATATCGGACGCGGAGATCCGCGTGGCGAAGTACGAGTGGCTGGCGGCGCGCGACGGCGACGACGAGGTGCCCGCCGAGCGGGTGGCCATCCTCTTCGAGTACTACCGGGCCCTGATCAGCCTGCAGGCCCAGCAGATCGCCGACGAGTTCCGCGCCAAGCGCCGCATCGCCTGAGACGCACCACGCGGACGCAGCGTCGCGCCCGCAGGTCTCACGCGAGGCCGGTCAAACCGAATCGCCCGACGACGACGTCGCCGGGCGATTCCTGTGTCCGGAGGTCGACGCAACCCGGGCCATCCAGTCCAGCCGGAGCCGAGCAGCAGCCGCAGCCGAGCACTAGCCGGAGCTGAGCACCAGCCGCAGCTAGAGCAGCGGCGGGACCTCGCCCACCAGCACGGGGTCGCCGAGCGGGCCGGTGCCGAGCGCGTCCTCCACGAACCGGTGCGCCACCTTCAGCCCCGGTGCTCCCGCCTCCGACGCCTCGATCAGCACCGCCGGGAACCCCTGACGCGGGTCCGGGATGCCGGCCGGGTGCCGGTCGATCCAGCCGATCGCCACCGCGCGGGCATCTGACGTACGCGCGGTGTCCCGCGCCTGTCGCAGGGCCTGCGACGGCTCACCGGTGCAGGCGAGGGTGCGGGTGCCCGACTCGTCGACCAGCATGACGAACGCCTCGCGGTCGAACGGTCCGCGGCGCAGCACGACGAGCGCGTGCTCGAGGGCGCGCAGCGCCAGCTCCTGCGCGGCGGTCGACGGAGGGTGCGGCAGGTTGGTCGGCCGCCGCGGGGCGGTCGGCTGGACCGCCGTCGGCTGGACGGCTGCCGGCTGGACTGGTGCAGGCTGGACGGCTGCCGCCTGGACGGCTGGCGGTTGGACGGGTGCAGCCTGGACGGGAGCAGGCGCGGCGGCCGCCGGCCGGGCGGCGCCCGGTCCCGGGTCGGCAGTCGGTGCGGCACCGGCAGCTGCCGCGGCGGTTCCGTCCGCCGGGGCGTGGTGGCGGCTGGGCAGCGGTGTGCCCGGCGCCGGTACGACGACCGGGGTCCACTCCGTCGCCTCCGCCTCCGCCTCCGCCGCCGCCGGTGCGGCATCCGGCACGATGCCGGCTTCTGCGAGGGATGCGGCGAGGGAGTCGGCAGGGGCCGAGGGCTCGTCGTCCACGGGCGCGGATGCCGGCGCGGTGGTGCGCTCCGAGGCGGTCACGTTCTCGACCGACACGCGCGGCTGCGGCATCGTGACGCCCGCCAGGTGCGCGGCTGCCGCGCCGAGGTAGCCGCCGATCCAGCCGCGGGCACCGGCGTCCCACCGGTCCTGCGCGTCCGGGATCGGCACCACCGGTGCCAGGGGGTGCGCATCGCCGACGATGCCGAGCGTCGGTCCGGACGGTCCCGGGCACACCACCCAGCGCGAACCGGCGACATGGGTGACCAGCAGGTCGCCGAGTGCGACCCCGACCCACTCCACGAGTCCCGCCGGTGCGGCCGTGCCGGGCTGCGGGACCACCCGGTCCCAGAACCAGCTCAGCGCCCGGGAGTCCGTGCGGTCGACGCTGCCGGCGAGCGGCGCTCGCAGCCGATCGAGGTCGGCGTGCTCGTGCGAGGTGAGGTCACGCGGGCCGACGAGGGTGGGGTCGGGCGTGAGCGTCTGCACCATCGCAGTCAACTCGGTCATGGTGTGGGGATCGACCAGCGCCGCGCCGGTCTTGAGGAACCCGGAGAGTGAGATCGCTCCCGCGGGTGGTCCCGGGGGTCGTCGGACCTAGTCGTGGGGCGGTCCTCCGCGCACCCACCGTGTGGTGGCCGGGGCTGGGCGCCGCACGGGGCAGCGGGTTAGCCTGGCTCGTCCGTCGCGCCGCACTGCTGCGGACCCCGTCGCACCGATCGGGGAGGTACGCCATCCGTCGTCCCGCCGCTGTCGCGCTCGCCGCCGCCCTGGTGCTGGGTGCGGGCGGCACGGGGGCGTGGGCCTGGCAGGACGGTCGGCGGCCGGCCGCTGCGGACGATCTGACGTCGGCTCGGGCGGCCGCGGCCGTGAGCGACGACGCGTCGCAGGTGTCCGGCCTGACGGCCCAGGCTGCGCAGGCGGCAGCCCAGGGCCTGACCGACCAGTCCCGTGCCGAGCTGCAGCAGGCGGTCGCCGCGGCGCGTGCCGTGCTGGACGGCAGCGCTGGGCAGGTGTCCGACGACGCGGTGCGCACGGCCCTCGCGTCGGCGCTCACCGAGGCGGACCAGGCGCTCGCCGGGACCGTGGCGCCCGCTCGCGCCGCGACGCTCACCGCCTCCGTCTCCACCGCCGCGGCGCAGGTGAACCAGGCGCAGCAGGCCTGGCAGGCCGCCCGGGCGGCGCAGGCAGCGGCGCAGGCAGCGGCGAAGGCACGTGCCGCAGCGAGCCCCGCGCCGACGTCGTCCGTCGACCCCTGCCGCACCACCTACACCGGACCGCCCTTCTGGACGTCGGTGCCCACCGCGACCGGCGACGGCTCGAACGGGAACCTGCCGGCCTCGTCCATGACGGCGCTGTCCTGGACCACCGACTCGCACGGCACCCGCTTCTACCTGCTCACCCCGGCGGCGCAGGCGCTCGAACGGCTGAACGTCGCGTTCCGGGCGGCGTTCGGGCACAACCTGGACATCGACCTGGCGTACCGGGACTACGCGACGCAGGTGGCGATGCGCGCCGCGCTCGGCACCGTCGCCGCGGTGCCGGGGACGTCGCCGCACGGGTACGGCAAGGCGATCGACGTGCCGGAGCTGCCGTGCGAGTACGGCTGGAACAGCGCGCAGCGCGCGTGGCTGCTGGCGCACGGTCCGTCGTTCGGCTGGGTGCAGCCGGCGTGGGCGCTGCAGAACGGGTCGGGGCCGGAGTACTGGCACTACGAGTACACGGGCTGACGGGTCGCCCGCGCAGCGCGCCGGGACGAACCGCCGATGACCGAAGGACCGAGCGTGCCGTCCGAGCCGAGCCGGCGGGATGAGGTCCTGGCCGTGTGCCGGTCCGTGGCGGCGTGGGCGGCGGCACGTCCCGACGTCGTGGCGGTGGGGCTGGCGGGGTCGTGGGCACGTGGCGCTGCGCGCGCGGACTCCGACGTGGACCTCGTCCTGCCGACCGACGTGCCCGAGCGCTGGATCCAGGCGGACGACTGGATCCCGGTGGCGGTCGGCCAGGACGCGACGCCGGTGCGGACCCAGGCGTGGGGAGTGCTGACGGAGCGACGGGTGCGGCTGGCGAGCGGCCTGGAGGTCGAGCTGGGGATCGTGCCGCGCGACTGGGCGGCCGAGCCGGTGGACGACGGCACCGCGCGGGTGGTGGGCGACGGGTTCCGCGTGCTGCACGACCCGGTGGGCGTCCTGAGCCGGCTGCTCACCGCGCTCGGCGTCGGGGGCGACCGCTGACGGTCGCGCCACTGACAGGCGCGCCACTGACAGGCGCCCGTCAGCGGGGGCGGTCGGCGTCCTTGCTCGGCTGCACGCGCTTCGGCTCGCCCGGCATCTTCGGGTACTCCGGCGGGTAGGGCAGGTCACCCTCACCCTCGTCGCGCTCCTGCCGGTCGGCCAGCTCCAGCAGCGACTCGATCGAGTAGCGCGGTTCCCGGTGGGCGACCAGCGGGGCGAAGAGGTCGCCGACCTCGGCGAACCGCGCCGGCATCGTCGTGACGTCGAAGTCGTCCGGCGCCACGTCGCCGATCTCGTCCCAGCGCAGGGGAGCGGACACGGTGGCACGGGCGTTGGCGCGGACCGAGTAGGCCGAGGCGATGGTGCGGTCCCGCGCCATCTGGTTGTAGTCGACGAAGATCTTCGAGCCGCGCTCCTCCTTCCACCACTTCACCGTCACCTGCTCCGGCAGCCGGCGGGTCAGCTCCCGGCCGAACGCGATGGTGGCCCGCCGGGCCTCCGTGAAGGTCCAGCGCGGCTCGATCGGCACGAAGACGTGGATGCCGCGGCCGCCGGACGTCTTGGGGAACCCCGTCAGACCGTGCTCGGTCAGCAGCTCGCGGACGTGCGGCGCGACCCGGGCGGCATCGGAGAAGTCGGTGCCCGGCTGCGGGTCCAGGTCGATGCGCAGCTGGTCCGGCCGGTCGACGTCGTCCCGCACCACCGGCCACGGGTGAAAGGTCAGCGTGCCGAGGTTGGCGGCCCACGCGACGACGGCCAGCTCGGTGGGTGCCACCTCGTCGGCCGTGCGACCGCTCGGGAAGCCGATCCGGCTGGTCTCGACGTAGTCCGGGGCGCCCTGCGGCACCCGCTTCTGGTAGAACGCGTCGCCCGACGAGTCGGCGCGGGTGGCCCGCTTCGCGTCGGCGAACCAGCCGCGGGGCCAGCGTTCCAGCGTCGTCGGGCGGTCCAGCAGCGCGCCGAGGATCCCGTCACCCACCGCGACGAAGTACTCGACCACGTCGAGCTTGGTCAGCCCCCGCTCGGCGAAGTAGACCCGGTCCGGGTTGGACACGCGCACGGTGCGGCCGCGCACCTCGAGCTCGACGGCGGGCGTGCTGGCGCTCGGCATGGGCTCACGCTAGAGCCGCGCACCGACACCGGCACCCCCTGCCGCCGGCCCGTCGGCTCAGCTCAGCAGGCCTCGGTGGTGGGCCACCGCGACGGCCTCCGCTCGGCCGGACACGCCGAGCTTGGCCAGCAGGTTGGAGATGTGCACGGACACGGTCTTGGCGGAGATGAACAGCCGCTCGCCGATCTGCCGGTTGGACAGGCCCTGGGCCACCAGGCGCAGCACCTCCGCCTCGCGGGCCGTCAGCACGTCCGCCGTCTCGGCCCGGGTGCCGGGCAGCTCGAGCCGGCCGCGGCGCGCCAGGGCCCGCACCGCGGTGGCCAGCGGGCGTGCGCCCATCGCCTCGGCCTCGGCCAGCGCCGTCAACGCCTGTCCCTGCGCGCCGCTGCGATCGCCGGCGGCCAGCAGCGCCTCGGCCCACCGCCACCGCGTGCGGGCCACCTCGTACCGGAACCCGTTGCCGAACTCCGCGACCGCCGCCGCCCAGAGCTCCGGCTCCGGCCGACCGTTCAGCCGCGCGTGCTCGGCGCGGGCCCGTGCCGCCCAGCCGCGACCCTCCGGTCCCAGCCGGCCTCCGCGCGGACGCCCCTTCACCGCGGTGTCCTCGGCGTGGCCCAGCAGCCGTTCGCCGGCCTCGAGCCGCTGCGTGACGTCCCGACCGGCGAGCCGCTCCTCCTCCGCCGCATCGGCGTGCGCCGCCAGCGCGAGCGCGCACACCCAGATGCCGCCGAGCACGTACTCGCCCCAGGAGGCCGCCACCCCGGTCATCACGTCCGCCGCGAGCTCGACGGCCGCGTCGGGCTCGCCACGCCACGTCAGCGCGTCGACCGTGGTGCCGCCCGCGATCAGCAGGATCTGCGGGTCCCGGTCCCGGTGGGCGACCAGCGCCCGCCCGCGCTCGACGGCGTCCTCGTCGCCCCGCGCGACGGCGGCGTACGTGCACGCCACGGCCAGCCACGACGTGTGCTCGTCCCACTGGTCGACCGGGGCGCGCGCCGCCGGCCCGGGGGTGAGGTCGCCCGACTGGTACCGGATCAGCTCCGCCATCCAGCGCAGCTCCAGCGTGTACGCCCCGCGGCCGGCGCCGAGCCGCTCGGCGCGCGCCACGCTGCTCGCCGCGAGCGCGGCGGCCCCGGCGAGGTCACCCGCGTAGTACCGGCCGGACACCAGGTTGAACCGGGTCCGCAGCTCCGTCGCCAGGTCCCCGGACTCCTCGGCGCGCACCAGCGCCGCCTCGAGCAGCTCCTCGGACCGTTCCGGCGACTCCCTGACCAGCAGCGCCCGCGTGGTCAGCGCGTCCGACTCGGCGTCGGTGGCGCCGACGGCCCGCGCCACCTCGAGCGCCTGGGTCGCCACCACCTCGGCCTCCTCGTCGAGGTCCATGTTCATCGCGGCGCGCGCGTAGGTCGCCAGTGCCCACGCCCGGTCGGCGGACGGCTCGTCGAGCACGGCCACGGCGCGGGACGCCTCGGTCCGGGCCTCGTGCACCCGGTCGGCATCGAGCAGGAACCGGGCGAGCGCCGTGCGGCAGCCCGCCTGGCGGCGTGTGTCGTGGCCGGTCTCGTCGACCGCGGCGCGGGCCAGCTGCAGCGCGTGGTCCGCCCGCCCGGCCTCCGACGCCGCGCCCGCCGCGAGGCCCAGGAGCGCCACGTGGTCCTCCGGCAGCCCGGCGGCCGCACGAGGGGCCGCGTCCCACAGCCGGAGCACCACCTCGAGGTGCTGCAGCTGCTCCTCGGGCGCCAGCACGGCCTGCGCCTCGCTCGCCGCGGCGTAGGAGGCGGTGAGCGCGACGTCGAGGTCCGGGGCGCGCAGCGCGTGGCTGGCCAGGCGGGCCGACGAGGCGACGGTCGGGTCGGCCTGCATCGCGCGGAGGTAGGCGCGGTGCAGGCCTGACTTCTCGCCCGGCAGCAGGTCCCCGTACACCGCCTCGGCCAGCAGGGCGTGCCGGAACGCGATGCGGCCGCCGTCCTCGGCGGCCAGCACGTGCTGGGCGACGGCGTCCCGCAGGGCGAGGTCCACGGCGCCCGGCCCGCTCAGCACCGCGGAGTCGTCGGCCGCGGCCGCGGCGCGCAGCAGCGTCTCCGGGACGCTGCGTCCGGCGGCGGCGACCAGCTCCGCCAGCCGCTGGGACGCGGGCTGCAGCGCCTCGAGCCGCACGCGCAGCACGTCGACCAGGGACCACGGCAGCTCGTCCGTCTCGGGACCGGCCGCCAGCAGCTCCTCGGCGAAGTACGCGTTGCCCTCCGAGCGGGCGACCACCCGGCCGAAGGTGTCGTCGTCCAAGGGAGCGCCGAGCACCGCCGTGGTGAACTCCCGCAGCTCCGGCTCGTCGAACGGCAGCAGCTCCAGCCGCTGCACGCGCGGGTGCCGCACCAGCTCGGCGATCAGCGGGCGCAGGGCGTGGCGCCGGTGCAGGTCGTCCGTGCGGTACGTGGCGACCAGCAGCAGGTGCTGCATGGCCAGGCGGCTGACCAGGAAGCGCAGCAGGTCCCGCGAGGAGGCGTCCGCCCAGTGCAGGTCCTCGAGCACCACCAGCAGCGGCCGCTCGGCCGTGCCCATGCGGGCCAGCACGTCTGCCACGCCCTCGAACAGCTCGAACCGGTCCTGCGCCTCGTCGGCCCGGGCCGGTCGGTCCGTCCCGCCGGGCAGCAGCCGGCCGAGCGCCGGACGGTCCGCCACCACCGCGTCGACCACGTCCGGCTCCACGCCCTGCAGCGTCGCGAGCGCCGCCGCGAACGGCAGGTACGGCAGGCCGATCTCACCGAGGTCGACGCACGCCGACACGACCGTCCGGGCGCCGGCCTGCTTGGCCAGGCTCCTCACGTGGCGCACCAGCCGCGTCTTGCCGACGCCGGCGTCACCGGCGACGACCACCAGCGACGGGTCGCCCGCGCTCGCGCCCTCGAACGCCTCCCAGAGGCGCTCGACCTGTGCCGCACGGGCGACGAACGGCGTGCTCATCGGGCTGCGTGCCATGCCCCCGATCCTCGCAGGGACCACCCACGCAGCCACCTGTTTAGTGACCGGCCGCCGGACCGCTCCCGGCCGGCGGCGTCGCGGCGCGCGGCACGCTCGGCGCGGGCCGCCCGGCTGAGGTACGCCGCCCGGCGTGCCTCGCCCAGCTCGTCCAGCAGGTGCTCGCGACGGTAGGCCAGCTCGGCGTCGACCGCCGGTGCCTGCCACGTCCTCGTGATCTCGATCATGGTGGTGCGCTCCCCGTCCTTCGTCCTTCTCCTTGTGATGACCCCAAGGTCGTCGTGAGGCCCGGGTCGGCGGATCGGTCGATCGCCCAGTCCTGCAGGTGCCGTGCGCCCGACGACGTCTGAGGTGGCACCGGCCGCCCCTGAGGTGGCCCGCCCGCGGCGCTGAGGCGGCGGCGCTGAGGGGCTCAGGGACGAACCCGGGACGGATCAGGGCTGTCCCCGATGGGCCGGGACGGACGCCCGCGCCAGGCTGGGAGCACACCGGCCCGTACGGGGGTCGGCACCACGACGAGACGGCGCGGACGGCGCCGGAGAGCGCTGGACGACCGAGGGGCGGACACCCGACCCGGACGTCCGGTGACAGGAGGACGAGATGAGCACCATCCAGGAGCCGCTGGGCCGCACGGGCCTGATCCGGGTCTACGAGGGGCGGGTCGTCGCCGGTGTGTGCGCCGGCATCGGCCGGCGCATCGGCCTGGGCCCGTGGGTGACGCGGCTGCTGTTCCTGCTGGCCAACCTGGTGATCCCCGGCAGCTTCCTCATCGTCTACATCGCGCTGTGGATCCTCATGCCGATCGAGTCGTCGGTGTGGCGGCCCGCCCCGCCGGTGCGCCGCTGACCCCGTCCGGCAGGCGGGGGGAGCCGGGGCGACCTCGTCCCGAGGGGCGGATCACCCATCGGTGCGCGCGCCTCGGAGGGCGCTGCGGACGACCATCAGGCACGCTGGTCCCGTGGGCGACGTCCGAGACCTCTCCAGCGCACCGAGTGCGCGCCGGAGTGGCTGGCGCCCGGTCGACGACGAGCTGACGCTGCGCGCCGAGCGGCACGCACCTCGGCTGGCGCGCCACTGGGTGATGCGGGCCATCGCCGCCGAGGGTGTGGTCGGCTCGAACAACCAGGTGATCGAGCTGCTGACCGGGGAGCTGGTCTCCAACGCGGTCGTGCACGGACCCGCCGACGGCGAGGTGCTGGTGGGCCTGCGGGTCGACCGGCGCACCGTCCGGGTGAGCGTCCGGGACACCGGTCAGGGCCGTCCGCGGGTGCGGCACCCCGAGCCGACCGCGCCGAGCGGCCGCGGCCTGGCTCTCGTCGAGGCGCTGTCCTCCGCCTGGGGCACCGCGACGCACGCCGACGGCGGCAAGACGGTGTGGTTCGACGTCGAGCTGGACGACTAGAGCCGACCTCGTCGGCCGTCCCGTCGACGGTTCGGGGGGCTGTGCCGGCCCCGCTGGCCTGGGCGTTCGTCGCTCTCCCGGTGCGACCTGAGACCCTACGGCGTAGTTTCGTCGCGCATGCGTGGGTTGTCCGCGCGACGGAGCTGCGCAGATTCGGGCACAGCGGTGGACGACGAAGGAGCTCTCGGGGATGACCGACGGCAGCAGCCTGACGACCAGCACGGGGCGTGTCCCCACCATCACGGCCGAGGTGCGCGACGACGGCACCGGCGAGCTGGTGGTGGACGGCGACCGCCGCCCGGTGGCCCGCGAGGACCTGGCGCAGGCCGGTGCCGAGGTGACGTCGCAGGTCGCGGCGCTGGCCGCGGAGCTCGGCCGGCCGCTGCCGGTGCAGGTGCGCGACCCCGACGGGGTGTGGTCCCTGCTGATCCACCCGGACGGACGCGTGGACGAGGCACCGCCGGAGCCCGACGAGGCCGACAAGCTCGGAGCGCCGCCGGTGCCGGCCGCGCCCCTGCCCTCCGGCGCACCGGTGCCGGGAGCCTCCGCGCCGATCGGGGCCCCGGTACCCACCGCCGGGCCCACGCCGGCCGGTGCGACGGCTGCGGCCTCGTCGTCGGACGCCCGCACGGCGGACGCCCGCACCGCCGAGCCCCGCGCCACCGGGACCCGGAGCGCCGCGGACGCCGCTGCCAGCCGGCGCCGCGACGGCGAGGTGCTCCCCACGCTCGAGGACCTGGTGTCCGTCCGCCGCTCGGACCGCAACGGTCCCGCCCGCCAGGGCTGGCAGCGCGGCGTTCGCACACTGACGTTCGGCGCGGTCAAGCCCGGCCCCGGCCGCGCCGAGCGCCGGCTGCGTGCCGACATCGCCGCCGTGCGCCGGTCCCTCGACGGGCCCCGCACCGTCGTGGTGATCAACCCCAAGGGCGGCGCCCACAAGACGACGGCCACCATGCTGCTCGCCTCGACGTTCGGCCTGCAGCGCGGCGGGTACACCCTCGCCTGGGACAACAACGAGACGCACGGCACCCTGGGCTGGCGGTCGGCGCCGTCGGACCACACCCGCACCGCCGTCGACCTGCTGCGCTCGCTGCCGACGCTGACCTCGCACGGCGCCGTGCGGATCGGCGACCTCGACGGGTACATGCGCACCCAGCCGACCGAGCAGTTCGACGTGCTCGCCTCGGACGAGAACGCCGCCTCGGTCGCCTCCGTCGACGCGGAGAGCTTCCAGCGGCTGCACCGGCTGCTGTCGCAGTTCTACCGGGTGCTGGTGGTGGACACGGGCAACAACATGCGCGCCTCGAACTGGCGGGCGGCGGTCGACTCCGCCGACCAGCTGGTGGTGGTGAGCACCATCCGCGAGGACACCGCGCAGTCGGCCGCGTGGGCGCTGGACGCGCTGCGGGCGATGGGCCACGAGGACGCCGTCCGCAAGGCGGTGACGGTGCTGTCCGCCCCGGACCCGAAGGTGGACAAGGCCCTGCAGAAGCGGCTGCGGAACCACTTCGGGGCGCTCACCAGGACGGTCGTCGAGGTGCCCTACGAGCGGGCGCTGGTGTCCGGTGGGCCGATCGACTACGACAAGCTGCGGCCGGCCACCCGGCGGGCGTGGCTGCGGGCGACGGCGGCGGTGGCCGAGGGGCTCTGAGGACCCGTCGTCGGGCGCCGGCGCGGACCCTGCGCAGGGCGCCCGGCGCGGCGTGCGGCGGATCCGCGCCCTGCAGCGTGCAAGATCCGGCACGCTGGGCACACCACAGGGGTGTCCGTGCGTCCGCGCCTCCAGGAGCCACCGTGTCAGCGAGGACCTCGCTCGAGCCGACCACCGTGTCGGCGCACGACGAGGCGTGGTTCACCACCCTCGTCCGTCAGCACGCGACCGCCGTGCACCGGTACCTGGTGCGCCGTGACGGCATCGGGGACGCGGACGACCTGACGGCCGACGTGCTGGTGGTCGCCTGGCGGCGGCGCGAGGACGTGCCGGAGGGCGCCGAGCTGCCGTGGCTGTACCGGACTGCGGCGTACGTGCTGGCCAACCACCGCCGCAAGGTCCGTCCGCTGGTGATGGAACAGCTGCCCGAGCCGCCGGAGGCCGACGACGACCCCGCGCTGCGTGCGGTCGGCGACGAGCGGGTGCGCCGGGTGCTCGCCGGCCTGGCGCCCCGCGACCGGCAGATCCTGCTGCTCGCCGCCTGGGAGGGGTTGGGCGGTGCCGAGCTGGCCGCGGTGCTGGGGATCGGCAGGGGCGGTGCCGATGCGGCGCTGAGCCGTGCGCGGGCGCGGCTGGCGGCGGCGTGGACGGCCGACCAGGACTGAGGAGGGGTCGGCCGGCCGGCCGTTGCTGGCGGCTCAGGGTCGGGTGATCGCCGTCGACGTGGCGTGCAAGGTCCGCGGCGGTGCGGACACAGGACGGATGACGGGTCGCACGGGCGGCCCCGACGGAGGTCGACGGAGGTCGTCATGAGCGAGAAGCTGCCGGGCTGGACGCCGTCCGACGGGTCGGTCCCCCCGGACGTGCCGTCGGCGCCCGAGCCGACGGTCGGTGACGACCCGGCGTTCGACGGCGACCTGGCGTTCGATGGCGAGCCCGCGTTCGACCGGCTGCGCGCCGCCGACCCCGCTGCCGACGCGGCACCGGACGCGGATCGCCTGGCAGCGACGCTGCGCGCCGCGACGGGTGTCGACGTCGGCCGCACGGACGGGGCGACGGGCTCGGGCCCGGCCGCTGAGGCGGCTCGACGTCGGTGGCGGCCGACGGCTGCCCCGCGATGGCTGCAGGTCGCGGCGGCCGTGGCGGCGTTCGCGGTGGTCGGCGGCGGGGCGTATGCGCTGGGCGGCCGCACGGGCGGCAGCTCGACGGCCGGTGCGACACCGCTGCCGGCGATCGCGCTCGGTGGTGCGCAGGTCGGTGGTCCGCAGCGCGCGGGGGCCGACATGGCAGCGCCGGCGAACGGCGCGGCATCGGGCAGCGCCTCGTCGTCGTCCATCGCCGTGCCCGCACCGGGCCGCTGGTGGGGCTCACGGACCGTCTTCACCGCGTCCGGCCTGTCCACCACGGGCGGCACCGGGACGGCGAGGGCGTTCGACGCCGCGTCCGTGGTCAGCGCCGACACCGTCCGTCGAGCGGCCAAGGTGCTCGGGGTGCCGGGGGAGCCGCGCGCGCAGTGGGGCACCTGGACCGTCGGGACGCTGGACGGCAAGGGTGCCGTGCTGACCCTCTCCGGGGACGGGATGGCAACGCTCTCCTACTCCGACCCCGCCTGGGACCCGTGGACGTGCACCGGCGAGAAGACCGCGGCCAACGCCTCGGTGTGCGGCCCGAACGCGGCGGCGGCACCGACCGGCGATGCGGCCGTGGCGAAGGTGCGGGCGCTGTTCCACGCGGTCGGCGTCGACCTGACCGGCGCGACGGTCCAGGTGGGCGAGCCCGAGAAGCCCGTGCGCGACGGCACCGGTGCGACGGTGCCGACGGCCGGTCGCGAGACCGTGAGGTTCTCGCAGGTGGTGGACGGTCAGCTGACCGGCGTCACGTGGTCGGCCACCCTGGTCGGCTCGGGCGTCCAGTCGTTGTGGGGACCGCTCGCGCCGCTGGTCGACCTGGGTCGCTACCAGGTGATCAGCCCGGCCGCGGCGGTGGAACGGCTCAACGACCCGCGGTTCGGCGCGTTCGGCGCCGGCCCGATGCCGATGGCGGCCGGCGGCGTGCAGGTGGACAGCGGTGCGGCGGAACCGGCGGTCGGCTCTGCGACGTCGGGGGCGGTCCCGCCGCCTGATGGTGCGAGCACGGGGTCGGCGACCTCGGGGGCCGTCCCGTCGCAGGTGCAGCCGTCCGTCACGGCGCCTTCCGCCGCTGCGTCGTCCGGCACAGCGCCGTCCGCGTCCACGGGATCCGGCTCGTCCGGCACCGCGACGTCCGGCACAGCGACGTCCGGCACAGCGACGTCTGGCACAGCGACCGCCGGTCCGGGTGTCATCGCTCCGGCACCGGCCGTCACGCCCGGTGACGAGCCGACCGGAGGCCCGTCGTCCACCGTCCCGCCCGTGGCGCCGACCACCCCGTCCGCGGGCAGTGCGATCGCATGGCCGGTCCGCCACGTGACCATCACGTCAGCCCGCCTCGGGCTGGCCGTCACCACGCTGCCGTCCGGCGCCTCCGTGCTGGTGCCGACCTACCAGCTGACCGACGCCGACGGTGGCACGTGGTCGGTGATCGCGGTCGTCGACACCCAGCTCGACCTCAACGCTGCCGGCTGAGGCCGCCGAACCGGCCCCGCGGGGGTGTCCGGCACGCCACGATGGCCGGATGATGCGGACCGACGTGCTGCACGCTCTGGGCCAGGGCGCGCTCATCGTGGTGATCGTCGTCGTCGTCCGGGCCGTCGTGCACGGCCCGCAGGACATCGCCTTCACGGTCCTCATGGGCGTCGTGGCCGCGTCCGCCGACCTTGTGCGCGGGCGCCGGGCCCGACGTGGGACCCGGGTGCCAGACTCCACGCCATGACGGACCGCGCCGACCGGCTGATGCTCCTGGACACCGCGTCGTCGTAGCTCTCCAAAGGCACCATCTCGGTGCCGAGCAAGGCTCAGGAGGTTCAGCGACCAGCGTTGCCGCTGGGCCGCGCGTGGACCGGGTTGGCGCCTACGGCGCAGGCTCGCCGACCGGCCACCCGAGCGGCGGTGGCCAGCCGGCCAGGCCGCCGAGCAGGGCAAGCTCCTCCGGGAGTGCAGCGACGCTGCCCGCCCCCGCGGGTCCGTCGAGGTCGAGGACCCACCACCGGTGTGGCAGTCGCACGGCTGTGGAGACGGTTCCGGGCGCGTGCGCGGCGACCGCTGTCAGGCGGTCGAGCGGAAGACGCCTGCGCAGGCCCTGGTCGTACGTCGCTCCGTCCTGCGTGAGCCGCAGCATCCCCGTGCCCGGGATCGCGGGACACCACGAGGCCGCACCGAATATCGCGGCGCTCGCCGAGGCGCTCCCGCCGGCGCGTATGTCGGCGAGAGTCCTTGCTGGTGCTGAGGACACCGAGAGGGCACCGGCACCGGCGAACAGGCCGAGAGCGACCTCGATGGTCCAGCCGAGGGCGCCGAGGAGGCGCTCGTTCGTTCTGCGCGCGGGCACTGGCCAGGGCCCCGGCGCAGGGCTGGGGCCTTGATGGTCGGCCGTCGACATGGCGCTCAGTCTCGTGGGTCCGGATGCGGCATGGCGACGGCCACTCTCGGTAGCGTCTCGGCCCAGGGTGACCCCGGACAGCTCCTCCTGTTGGGCAGCACCTCGCTGCAGCGCGCCGAACCCGCATCTTCGGTCGGCGCCCGGCACGACCGAGCCACGGTCCCTAGGGACAGTGACGCGTAGATTCGCGGCGTGGCATCGTCCGCCGGAGCGACACTCCGCGAGATCGCGACGGCTGCTGGGGTTGCTGAACGCGCAGTCTTCGGTGTGTGGGACGCCTATGGGGCGGTCGGGCTGCCATTCGTGCAGGTCTCCGCACCGGATGTCCGCGGCCTGACGTTGCGCCTGACGTCTGAGGACGAGCGCGTCTTCTACATCGAGGTCTGCACCCCCCGAGGTCGCTTCTGGAGCGGTGACCTCACAGCCGGGCCGCACCTCGCCGCATGGCTCCGGACGTTCAGCGCGGGCTCGTTCTCGATCGATAGTCGGCCGTTCCGGTCATGGCGGTTCGAACCTGCCGACGACGCGCCCTCTCTTCGCCTTCACCGGCTGCCTGCGTGACCGCGAGGACCGCGGCTCCCCGCGGCGTTCGGCACTCCGCGTAGGCGATCACCTAGCGTGGGCCCATGTCGGGTCGTGCGTCGCTCATGTTGCTCGATACCGCGTCGCTGTACTTCCGGGCGTTCTTCGGGGTGCCGGACAGCGTCAAGGCGCCGGACGGCACGCCGGTGAACGCCGTGCGCGGGCTGCTGGACATGATCGCCCGGCTGGTGACCGACCACCGGCCCGCCCGGCTCGTCGCGGCGTGGGACGACGACTGGCGGCCGGCCTTCCGGGTGGCCGCGATCCCCACGTACAAGGCGCACCGGGTGGCCGGTCAGGACGGTGAGCGCTGGGTCGAGGAGGTCCCCGCGGCGCTGACGGCGCAGATCCCGGTGATCGTCGAGGTGCTGGCGGCGGTCGGCGTCGCGCGCGTCGGCGCCCCGGGCTTCGAGGCCGACGACGTGATCGGCACCCTGGTCACCCGCGAGCTGGCCCGGCCGGCGGCCGAGCGCGCGGCCGTGGACGTGGTGACGGGTGACCGGGACCTGTTCCAGCTGGTCGACGACGAGGCGCGCGTCCGGGTGCTGTACCCGTCGAAGGGCGTGAAGGACCTGCTGGTGGTGGACCAGAGCATGCTCGCCGAGCGGTACGGCGTCTCGTCGGGCGCGGCCTACGCCGACCTCGCCGTGCTGCGGGGCGACCCGAGCGACGGGCTGCCCGGCGTCCCCGGCATCGGGGAGAAGACGGCCGCCCAGCTGGTCGCCCGGTTCGGTGACCTGCCGGGGGTGCTCGCGGCGCGGGACCGGTCCGACCCCGCGCTGGCGCCAGCGGCCCGGCGACGGCTGACCGACGCCGCCGACTACCTCGCCGTGGCACCCGCGGTGGTGCGGGTCGCCCGCGACGCCCCGGTGGAGCAGGTGCCCGACGAGCTGCCGCGCGTGGTCGCCGACGCCGACCGGGTGGTCGAGCTGGCGCAGCGCTGGGGCCTGACGTCGAGCGTCCGGCGCCTGGTGGACGCGCTCGCGGCCGTCTGAGCGCGCTGCACCCTAGGAGGGGTCACGCCCGACGACGGGTCAGGCGTGCGTCCAGACGTTGGCCCCGGCCGACTTCCAGCCTTCCGCCGCCGCGGGCGTCGGACCGCCGTCGGCCACCAGCCGCACCTGCCCCTCACGGGGGGTGCCGACGGTCAGCACCACACCCTTGCGGTCCGGGCCGCAGGTCTCGGTCGAGACGTCGCCGGTCGGCAGCTGCATGATGCACAGCCGGCCGGACACCGACCGTCCCACGTAGGTCGCGGCGGCCGGGGTGTGCACCACCAGCCGCGTCGAGGCCGGGTCCACCTGCAGCTGGTCAGCGTCGTCCGCGTCGAGCTTGTCGCCGTCCTGCTGCGGGTTGTCGAAGGCGGCGACGTGCGCCGCGGGCCCCGACGAGGAGCCGGGCGCCAGCAGCCACCAGCCGATCCCGCCACCGGCCACCACCAGGGCGGACGCGACCACCAGCGTGATCCCGGCCCGCCGGTGCTGCTGCGGCGTGGGCGCGGTGCCGTGCGTGCCGAACCCCGAGAGCAGCTCGTCGGTCGGCGCCGATTCGGTGAAGGCGGACATACCGGTCCATCGGCTGCTCGACGCCTGAACCTGAGGCACGACGGCCAACGAGCCGGTCGAGGGCTCAGCGGCGTCGCTCGTCGTCCGGCGTCCCGTCCTGCGGTTCGTCACCTTGTCCGTGGTGATCCCGCCCTTCCTGGTCCGGCCCCTGCTCGTTCCACGGTACGGCGTCACCCGCCGGATCGAGCACAGCCGACGACAGCCGCGCCGCCTCCGCGACATAACCGGCGAACCACCCGGGCTCCGCGGTCCCCCACCGCTCGGCGACGGCAGCCACCGGGAACACCACCAACGGGTGCGACGAGTGCGCCAGCACCAGCTCGGTGCCCACGTCGTCGCGGTAGACGGCCCACGACAGGCCGGGCACCCGCTGGGCGATCAGGTCGCCGAGCGCCACCCCGAACACGTTGACCAGCAGGTCGGGGTCGGCGGGTCGCACAGTCGCACGCCACGCGGTGTGCACCCGGTCGAACAGCCGACCGACGGTCGGGGCGTCCACCACGGCGTCGCACAGCTCGAGCAGCAGCTCCCGCTGCTGAGCCGTCCACAGCCGCTCTGCGTCGTTCAGCTCCTCGACCACGCCCGGCGTGATGTCCGGCGGGGTGGGGCCGGACACCTCGTCCTCCACCGACCCGAAGGGGGTCGGGATCAACGTCCCGCCCGACGGGCGCGGCGTGCGGCGGAACAGCGGCATGCGGTTCTCATCGGCGCCCGCGCGGCCACCCTTGATCGTGCCGACCGGTCGCCCCCGAAGCCTCACCCGTGAAACCGGTACGGAGCGGGACGAACTCGTACTGGCCGTGCCGGCTGATCTCCGGTGGCCCGTCGGCACGGCTGACCACCAGGGTCATGGTCGTCTGCACCGGCACCACCATCCGGCCGCCGACCGCCAGCTGGTCCACCAGCTCCTGGGGCAGCACCCGCGGCGACGCCGAGACGAGGATCCGGTCCCAGCCGCCGGGCACGGGCCGGCCGAGCCGGCCGGGGTCCGCCTGCTCGATGCGTGCCCAGGGCATGTGCCACGGGGCGAGGTTGGCGGCACCGAACGCGCACAGCTCGGCGTCGAGCTCCAGACCCAGCACCTCACCGCTCGGTCCGACCAGCCGCGCCAGCAGGGCCGTGCTCCAGCCGGAGCCGGAGCCGACGTCGAGCACGCGGCCGCCGACCGGCACCTGCAGCAGCCGGAGCATGGCGGCGACGGTCGACGGCTGAGAACCGGTCTGGCCGTGGAACAGGGGGAGGGCGCGGTCCTCGTGGGCGTGGAACACCTGGTCGGGCGGGAGGAACCGGGCGCGGTCGAGGGCCCGCATCGCGGCGACGACGTCCGCCGACCGGTCGGAGTCCGCACGGTCGGCGCCGCCGGCGCCACCCGTCCAGCTCACCGCGGGCCCACGTCCGTCACCGTCCGGACGAACCCCAGGGGCCGTCCGGACGTCCGGTCTCGGGGACGACCGGGATGGGGCCGGTGCGGATCAGGTCCTGGGAGACGATCGGGAGCGGGCCCGTGCGAGCGACGTCGGCAGCGGCCGGTGCCGAGCGGTAGCGCGGCTTGGGGCCGGGGCGGCCCGGCCGACGGCGGTCCTCGAGGCCCTCGAGGGTCGTGGCGCGCCAGACGGCGCCACCGTTGAGCCGCCCGTCAGGGGCGGGCAGCCAGGGCACCTTGCGGGACAACCACACCCGGATGGTGGCGTGCTCGACGCCGAGCCGGTCGGCCAGCCGCGCGATGTCGTACAGATCGTCCAGTCCCCGCGGGGCCGTCGCGAGGTGGTCCGCCGGGGGCTGCTGGGCGTCTGGCACGGCGGCAGCGTAGCGGCAAGCCGGGGTCAGTCTTGTGACGACACCGTGACGAGATCATCACAAGATCTTCGCCGCCCAAAGGCCTCAAGCGGTCTGGGCGACCGTCCGATGCACTTAACGTGTTTCGCGTGAGTGACAGATTGCCGCCCCGGCGTCGGTCCGGAGGCGGCAGGCATGTCGCCACCGCGCCGGCCGCCGCCACGCGCCGCAGCCGTCAGGCCGGCGCCCACCGCGCCCCGCAGGACCACCGTCCGCGCACGCCGCGTCCGCTCGCGCCCCGCATCGCCCAGGGCGGTGTCGTGGTGGCGTTGGCCGTCGCGCTCGGCGTCGTGCTGGTGAACCCCGCCACCGGTGAGGGCGCCACGGCCTCCTCCTCGACGAGCCTGACCGGCGCCGACACCGCCGCGCAGGCCGACCAGGCCGCGCGCTCCACGCGGGAGAAGGTCGCCCAGGTTGCCGACGCCGTGACCGCGCGGGCCGTCGCCGTCCGTGCCGACGGTGCGCAGGCCCAGGTGTCCGCGGACCAGCTCGCCCAGCTCGACTCGCTCCGTGCCCAGGTGGCCACCCTGGTGACCAAGGTGCAGCAGGAGAACGTGGCGGCGCGCACCGACCGGGCGGGAGTCGCCTCGCGCGGCGGCGCGTCTGCCGAGCGCGGCGGCGCCCCCGACCCGTCGGCCCCCACCGCGAGCCCCTCGTCGACGGCGTCGACCCCCCCGACGCCCGGCGCGACAGCCGCCGGTGCGGACCCGACGTCCACCGCAGCCGCCCTCGCCGCCCCGTCGCCGAGCGCGTCGACCGACACCCCGGCCGCGAGTGCCAGCCCGGCACCGACCGGCTCGACCTCGACCGGATCGCCCTCGACCGCGCCTGCCCCGACCGGCTCCGCCTCGACGGACGTGGCCACGCCGTCGCCGGACGCCCCTTCGGCCAGCGCCACCCCGTCCGCGAGCGCCACGCCCTCCGCCGCCACCTCCGCGACGCCGTCGGCCACCGCCGTCGAGACGCCTGACCAGGTGGCTGCCGCCATCCCGCAGGTGCTCGGCACGGACGACCCGGACGCCGCCCAGCTGCGCGACGCGGTGATCGCCCTGGCCCGCAGCACGGCGGCCGTCAGCGCCGCCGCCGACGCCAACCGCACCGCTGCCAAGGCCGCGGCCGACGCCGCCACCCAGGCAGCCGCCTCCGCTGCCGAGGCCGCCGCCGCCCAGGCCGCTGCCGACGCGCAGCGGGCCGCCTGGAAGACGTCGCTGCAGGGCTACCCGAACGGGAAGATCCCCGCCTCGGCGTTGTGCGCGCCGACGTTCGACGGCGGTGCGCTGCTGCGGTGCGACGCCGCGGAGGCCCTCGACAGCCTCGACGCCGCCTACTTCCAGGCGTTCGGCGCGCACCTGACGATCAACGACTCCTACCGGTCCTACGCCGCGCAGGTCGCCTGCCTGTCCACCCGTGGCTGGCTGTGCGCCACGCCGGGCACCTCGCACCACGGTCTGGGCATCGCGGTGGACCTCGGCGGCGGCATCGAGCAGCCGGGTTCCGCGCAGCACGCGTGGATGGTGAAGAACGCCGCGACCTTCCAGTTCGAGCACCCGTCGTGGGCGCAGCCCGACGGCAGCAAGCCGGAGCCGTGGCACTGGGAGTACACCGGCTGACGAGGCGCCCCTAGCATCGGGCGGGTGGACCAGCGCGATCCAGCGGGGCCGGGGCCCGGTTCGGGTGCGCTGGTCGGCCGAGCCGGTGAGCTGGACGACATCGACGGGCTGCTGACGTCGGTGGCCGGCGGTGCCGGTGCCGCCGCGCTGCTGGAGGGCGAGGCCGGCATCGGCCGGTCGGCCCTCCTGGCCGCCCTGGTCCCGGGCGCACGGCTGGTCGCGGTCGAGCCCGTGCTCGTGCGGGTCGACGCCGCGACGGTCCCGTACGGACCGCTCCGTCAGCTGGTCGCGCCGCGTGCCGACGTGTGGCCGGCGGGACCGGAGGATGCGGAGCTCGCGGCGCTGCTGGCGGCGCCCGACGAGCCGCCGGCGCCACGACGCATCGCCGAGCTGGTCGCCACCGTGGCGCTGCGCCGCGGGGCGCAGCACCCGTGGGCCCTGCTGCTCGACGACGCGCACCTGGCCGACGCGGCCACCCTGGACGTGCTGACGCGCCTCGCCCACGAGGCGCCGCTGCCCGGCGTGCTGGTGGTGCTCACCCTGCGGCCGGTGCCGCACCGGCGGGAGGTGCAGGACCTGGTCGCCGCCTGGGTGCGGGCCGGCGCCCGCAACGTCGAGCTGCGGCCCCTGTCCACGCCGGCGGTGCAGACCCTCGTGGAGCGGACCGTCGGGAGAACCCCCGGCCCGGTGCTGCGCGGCGTGCTGGCCACCACGGGCGGCAACCCCCGGCTGGTCGGCGACGTGCTGGCCGCTGCGGCGACCACTGGGTCGCTGAGCACGTCGGACGGCACGGCAGAGCTGACCGGCTCTGACTGGCAGGCGGAGCTGGACGCGCGGGTGCGTCGGCACGTCGCCTACGTCGACGCGTCGGTGCGCACGCTGCTGACGCAGGCGAGCGTGCTCGGCACCTCGTTCGTCGTGCCGGACCTGGCCGCCCTCGCGGCGCTGGACGTCACCACCTGCTGGCGCACGCTGCGGTACGCGCTCGCGGCGGGGCTGGTGGCGGCTCGCGGGGACCGGCTGGCCTTCCGGCACGACGTCGTCCGCACCGCCCTGTACGACGACCTGCCCGCTGAGCAGCGGCGGGCCCTGCACGCGCGCGCCGCCTGGGCCCTCGAGGCTGCCGGCGCGCCGTCGCACGTGATCACCGGCCACCTCGAGCGCGCGCGCTGACCCGCTGACTTCTAGCGTGGGAGCCGGGCGCCGACCCGCGCCCGGACTCCCATCACGAAGGAGATCTGCGATGGCCACGCGCAGCGCACGCACCGACTGGACCGGAGGCCTCGAGGACGGCGGCGGCCACGTCGAGCTGCTCAGCTCCAAGGCGGGGCGGTACGACGTCTCGTTCCCGCGGCGCACCTCCGACGACGCGCAGGGCACGACGAGCCCCGAGGAGCTGATCGCCGCCGCGCACTCGTCCTGCTACGCCATGCAGCTGTCCGCCCTGATCGCGCAGGCGGGCGGCACGCCGAGGAGCCTCGACGTGCTCGCCGACGTACGGCTCAGCCCGGACCCGGCTGGCGGCTTCCGGATCAGCGGGATCACGCTCACCGTGCGCGGTGAGGTGGACGGGATGGACGCCGACGGGTTCCAGGCGGTGGCGGAGGACGCGAAGGCGAGCTGCCCCGTCAGCAAGGCGCTGACCGGCACCACCGTGTCGCTGGACGCCGCGCTGATCTGATCACCCGGACGCCGGGACGACGGCGCCGACCGGCGGGTGCAGACCCGCGGGCCGGCGCCGTCGTCGTGCGCGGCTCCTTGTGCCCGACGTCTTCTCGCGGCTCGCCTCACCGCGGTCCAGCGCGCTGTGGCCCACCTCACCACCCCGTCCCACCGCCCGGGACCACTGTCCTATGAGGCAAGGCAACCCTTAGTTAGCGTGAGGGTATGGAGCTGGGAGCCTGCCGGGCGGGCATGGTCGTGCGGATCGTGCGGGTGGACGTCGACCCCGCCGCACGCCTCCGCTTCGGTGAGCTCGGTCTGCGCGCCGGTGCGTTGGTGCAGGTCACCCACGACGTCGGGGCACAGGGCCGGGTGGTCGCCGTCGGCGCCGACCGGTTCGCGCTCGACTCGGCGACGTGCGCGCGGATCACCGTCGAGCCGGCGACGGCCGGCGCGGTGGCGGGCGCAGTGGCCGGCGCGGGATACGCCACCTCGGCGGCGGCCCGATGAGCTGCCACGAGTCGTCCGACGTCGCCACGCTGGCGGCACGCCGCGGCACGGGGGACACCGGGCCCGGCACCCGGCAGGCGACCGTCGCCCTGGTCGGCAGCCCCAACGTCGGCAAGTCGACCCTGTTCAACGCGGTCACCGGCTCCCGGCAGCAGGTGGTCAACGCCCCCGGCACCACCGTCGAGCTGGCCACCGGACCGTGGCGGGCGGCCGGTGCGCTGCTCGTCGACCTGCCGGGCGCGTACAGCCTGCTGGCGCGCACGCCGGACGAGCAGGTGACGGCCGACGCCGTCGCCGGCACCGGGCCGCTCGGCACCCTCGACCTGGTGGTGGTGCTGGCCGACGCCTCGGCGCTGGCTCGGTCCCTGTACCTCGTCGCGCAGGTGGCCCGCGCTGGGATGCCCGTGCTGGTGGGGCTGACCATGCGGGACGTGGCGGCCGCCCGCGGCATGGACGTCGACCCGGAGGCGCTCGCGACGGCGCTCGGTGTGCCGGTGGTCGGGCTCGACCCGCGGACCGGCGCGGGTGTGGACGTCCTGGTCGGCGCGGTGCGGTCGGCGCTCGACGGGCCGCCCGTCCGGCTCGTCGTGCGTCCTGGTGCGTCGCGCGCGACGGGGCCGGGCGCGACCGGGCCCGACGAGGCCCGGGCGCTCGACGACCTCGCCCTCGACGACGACCTCGACCCGCGGCTGGCCGAGGCGGCCGACCTGTTCGAGTGGGTCGAGGGGGTGCTCGCTCGGCTCGCGCCGTCGGACGACTCGGCAGCCGCTGCCGACGGCGCACGGTCGGGCGCGGCGGCCGGTGCCGTCCGCACGTGGTCGGACCGGGTGGACGCCTGGCTGCTGCGGCCCTGGGTCGGCGTGCCGGTGCTGCTCGCGGTGATGTGGGGCCTGTTCCAGCTGGCCACCACGGCGGCCGCCCCGCTGATGGACGGCGTGAACCACCTCGTCGTCGGCTGGTTCGGCGGGCTGCTGCGCGGCTGGCTCGGCGGTGCACCGCCGTGGGTCGGCGGGTTCGTCGTCGACGGCCTGCTCGCCGGCGTCGCGACCGTCCTGTCCTTCGCACCGCTGATGGCGCTGATGTTCGTCGCCGTCGCGCTGCTGGAGGACTCCGGCTACCTCGCCCGTGCGGCGTTCGTCGCCGACCGCGCGATGCGGGCGCTCGGGCTCGACGGCCGTGCCGTGCTGCCGCTCGTCGTGGGATTCGGCTGCAACGTCGCCGCCCTGTCGGCCACCCGCACCCTGCCGCACGCCCGCCAGCGGCTGCTGTCCGGCCTGCTGATCCCGTTCACCAGCTGCACGGCGCGGCTGACCGTCTACCTCATGCTCGCCGGGGCGTTCTTCCCGGGGCACGCCGGGCTGGCCGTGCTCGCGATGTACCTGCTCTCGGCCCTGCTGGTGATCGGCATCGGCCTGCTGCTGCGCCGGACGGCGTTCCGCGACCTGCGCCGCGAGCCGTTCGTGCTGGCGCTGCCCGCCTACCAGCGGCCCCGCCTGCGGGCGATCGCCACGTCCGCCTGGGTCCGGGTCCGGGCCTTCGTCACCAAGGCCGGGACCATCATCGTGATCACCCTGTCCGCCGTGTGGGTGCTGATGGCCATCCCGGCGACATCCGGGTACTCGGTGGCCCAGGTGCCGGTGGCGGACAGCGTGTACGGGCGGGTGGCGGCCGGCATCGCGCCGGTGTTCGGCCCCGCCGGGTTCGCCGACTGGCACGCGTCCTCGGCGCTGATGACCGGCTTCGTCGCCAAGGAGGTGGTGGTCGGCTCGATGGCGCAGACCTACGCCGTCCAGGGCCCGACCGGCGGTGCCGCATCGACGACGGCCTCGTCAGGCACGTCGTCGTCGGGCGCCTCGTCGTCCGGCGTCCCCTCGGCGACGTCGGGTGGCTCCCTGGGCACGCAGCTGCGCGCCACGTTCGACCGGACGTCGGGTGGCGCCCCGCAGTCGGCGGCGTTCGCGTTCATGGTGTTCGTGCTGGCGTACACGCCGTGCCTCGCGACGGTCGCCGAGCAGCGCCGGCTGTTCGGGTCGCGCTGGACGGCCGTGTCCGTCGGCAGCTCGCTGGTGATCGCCTGGCTGCTCGCGGTGGCGGCCTTCCAGCTCGGCTCACGACTGCTGGGCGCCTGATGAGCGTCCTGACGCAGGTGCTGCGCGAGACCGGCCGCGGGCTGCCCCCGCAGCGGGTCGCCGCGGTGCTCGGTGTGGACGAGGGGCTGGTGCACGCGGCTCTCGACCATGCGGAGCGGATCGGCCTGGTGCTGCGCGCCGGGGGAGAGTCGTCGGGGCGGAGTGCCGCGCCGTGCGGCACCGGCTGCCGGACGGCGACCGTGAACCCGTTGGCCTGCGCCGGCTGCCCCTTCGCCCGCTGAGGGCGGACCACCCCGGTCCCCGGCCAACCGCGTCCTCGGCCCACCGTGTCCTCGGCCCGGCCCTCGAGCCGAGACGAGCACTTTGCACTCAGGTGAGCAGTGCGAACTGCTCGTCTGGATGCAGAGTGCTCAGCTCGCGGTGGCGCGTCCGCCGTCTCGCCGGAGAGGGGTCCACAGAACCGTCTGAATCGCCCACCGTGACTGGTGTCAACCAGTACATTCCGGGCATGTCCCCAGGTTCTCGTCCGCTCGCGCGTGCGCTCGTCACGGTCCTGCTGGTCGGGGCGGCCCTCGCGGGTTGCGCCCCAGGTGGCCCTGACGGTCCGCCTCGTGAGCCTCCCTGGGGCACTACGACGGGACCGACCGTGTCCCCGACCGCGGCGCCGTCATCGACACCGGCCTCCGCGACACCCACGGCCGCCGCGGTCGCCAACCCCACGCTCGGGCCGCTGCCCGACGGTGTCGCACCGGCACGGCCCGCCGCACTGGATCAGCCGCCGACCCTCGACGGCGCGAAGGCCGTCGCCGCCTACTTCCTGCTGCTCTACCCGTACGCCTACCAAACAGGCGACCTGTCTGCGTGGAACGCCCTTGCCCACCCGGACTGCAACTTCTGCGCGAGTGTGCGGACCCACGTGTCCGAAGCCACCAGCGTGGGCCGGCACACCGTGGGGGGAGCCTTCACCATCACTGCTGTCAAGGGGACAGAAGTGACCCCCGGGAAGTTCTTCGACATCCAAGTCACAAGTGAAGGCGCCACGTCGCAGGTCGTCATCACCGCTGGCGCGGTCGTGAAGGATCAGCCCGCCGGACGCTATGAATCTGACATCGTCGTTCTGTTCGAAGACGGCACCTGGCGCGTGCGCGGCGTCCAGCCGAAGCAAGCCGAATGACGCTACGACTGCCGCTCTCGCTCGTGGTGGCCGCGGTGCTCGCAGCAGGCGGTGGTACCGCTGGCAACGACCCTTTCCTCGCTGAGGCGCGCGACGGGATGGTCGAGCTGACGGCGTGGGAGGCGGCGCAGGCTGTGGCGGCCGCTCGGCGTGTGGCACCGGATCAGGTGCTCGTTCGGTTCATGAGGGCGCCACTGTGCGATTCCTCGACCGACGCGAACCCGGAGCCGGGGCCGGCCGTCGGCGAGGTCGTCGGGGGCGATCCGGCGCTTCCCGGCTGCTCCGCCAACAACGCCACCCGCCGTCCGCTGGTCTGCGACGCCGGACAGCCCACGCTGCCGCTCTGGCGCCAGACCCGACCCGCGGTCACGGTCCCCTGGACCGGCCTGCCGTGGCAGCTGGTCCGCGGGTACGGCTGCCCGGAGGACGTCGTCCCGCCGATGACCGCCGAGGACTTCCGCCGCCTGCCGCTGCCGGCGCCCACCCTCAACGTCCAGCCGGCCCGCGCCTGGGTGCTGGTCAACAAGGAGACGATCGTCTACACCGACCCCGCTGTGGTGCACCTGACGACGGACCTGCTCGGGTATCCCATGGAGGTCGAGGCCACCCCCAGCCGGTTCACCTACGACTTCGGCGACGGGTCGGCTCCACTGGCCACCACCAGCCCCGGCGCACCGTGGCCGCACCAGGACACCAGCCACGTCTACCGCCGACTCGGTACCCGGACCATCACCCTCACCACCACCTGGACGGGCCGGTACCGCGTCGTCGGCACCACCGTCTGGCACGACGTCGCCGGCACGGCCACCACCACCGCGACCAGCGCCCCCTTCGAGGTCCAGGAGCTGCGCGCCCACCTCGTCGCCGGCACCTGCACCGAGCACCCGGACGACCCGGGCTGCAGCTGACGTCCCCGGCGGTTGACCGCTCAGCGGGCACGCCGTCCACCGCCCGTCAGGCGATGCGAGACTGCCAGCCGTGGCCACCGCGACTGCGACCGACGCCCTCGTCGCCGGGCTCCGCTCGGCGGTGCGCGGCGAGGTCGACGACTCCGCCCGCCGTCGCGCCGAGTTCTCCACCGACGCCTCGAACTACCGCGTCGTGCCGCGCGTCGTCGTCTTCCCGCACGACGAGGACGACGCCCTCGCCGCCCTGACCGTCGCCCGCGAGCTCGGGATCCCGGTCACGTCCCGCGGCGCGGGCACCTCGGTGGCCGGCAACGCGATCGGCCCCGGCGTCGTGCTCGACTGGTCCCGTCACGTGAACCGCGTGCTGGATCTGGACCCGGAGGCGCGCACCGCCCGCATCCAGCCCGGCACCGTCATGGCGACCCTCCAGCGCGAGGCCGCGCCGCACGGCCTGCGGTTCGGCCCCGACCCGTCGACGTGGACCCGCGCCACCCTCGGCGGGATGATCGGCAACAACGCCTGTGGCCCCCACGCCGTCGCGTACGGCCGGACCAGCGACAACGTGCACAGCCTCGACGTGGTGGACGGCACCGGTCGGCGGTTCACGGCCGGGGCCGGTGCCGGTGCGCTCGACGCGGTCCCCGGCCTCGATGCCCTGGTCAGAGCCAACCTGTCGACCATCCGCACCGAGCTGGGCCGGTTCGGTCGGCAGGTGTCCGGCTACTCGCTCGAGCACCTGCTACCGGAGCGCGGCACCGACCTGGCCAAGGCGCTGGTCGGCACCGAGGGGACCGTGGTGACCGTGCTCGGGGCCACCGTCCGGCTCGTCCCGACAGCCGCGGCACCCGTGCTGGTGGTGCTCGGCTACCCCGACATGGCGGTGGCGGCCGACGACGTCCCGGCGCTGCTGGCCCACGCGCCGCTGGCGATCGAGGGGATGGACGCCCGGCTGGTCGACGTGGTCCGGCGTGTCCGCGGCGCCGCCGCCGTACCGGACCTGCCGGAGGGCGGCGGCTGGCTGTTCGTCGAGGTGGGCGGCGAGACGCTCGACGAGGCGCTGTCGACGGCTCGCGCGCTCGCGGCCGATGCCGCCACCGACGCCGTCGGCCTGTTCCCGCCCGGCCCCGAGGCGACCGCGATGTGGCGCATCCGCGCCGACGGCGCGGGTCTGGCCGGCCGCACCGCGTCCGGCGCACAGGCGTGGCCCGGCTTCGAGGACTCCGCGGTCCCGCCCGAGCACCTCGGCACCTACCTGCGCGAGCTGTCCGCGCTGATGCAGCGGCACGACGTGGACGGCATGGCCTACGGCCACTTCGGCGACGGCTGCGTGCACCTGCGTCTCGACATGCCCCTGGAGGACTCCGGTACGCCGCTGCGGTCCTTCATGGAGGACGCCGCCGCCCTGGTCGCGTCCCACGGCGGCTCCCTGTCCGGCGAGCACGGAGACGGCCGGGCCCGCTCCGACCTGCTGCCGGTGATGTACTCGCCGGCGGCCATCGGCCTGTTCGAGCAGTTCAAGGCGCTGCTCGACCCGAAGGACCTGCTCAACCCGGGCGTGCTGGTCCGCCCCCGACCGATCGATGCCGACCTCCGCCGACCCGCGGCCCAACGCCTGGGCGCGGTCGGCTTCTCCTTCGCGCACGACGACGGCGACCTGACCACCGCCGTGCACCGCTGCGTCGGCGTCGGCAAGTGCCGGGCGGACAACACGGCGGCCGGCGACTTCATGTGCCCCAGCTACCAGGCGACGCACGACGAGAAGGACACCACCCGCGGCCGCGCCCGCGTGCTGCAGGAGCTGGCCAACGGCCGCCTCGTGTCGCGCGGCTGGTCGGCACCGGAGATCCGCGAGTCCCTCGACCTGTGCCTGGCGTGCAAGGCGTGCTCGTCAGACTGCCCGGCCGGCGTCGACATGGCCCAGTACAAGTCCGAGGTGCTGCACCGGGCCTATCGGCACAAGCTGCGGCCGGTGTCGCACTACGTGCTCGGCTGGCTGCCCCGCTGGACCCGGCTGGTCACCTCCGTGCCGGGGGTCTCGTCCCTGGTCAACACCGCGCTCCGGATCCGCCCCCTGGCTCGGACCGTCCTGCGCGCAGGCGGCATGGACCCCCGACGGCAGATGGTGACCTTCGCCGACCGGCCGTTCCGGGCGTGGGCCCGTGCCGAGGGTCGCGATCAGGTGGTCGTCGCCGGCACGCCTCCGCCGGCCGAGCGGGCGGCCCGTCGTCCGCCCGTCCTGCTGTGGACCGACTCGTTCAGCGACTCGCTGGCCCCCGACGTCCCGCGCGCGGCCGTCGCCGTGCTGCGCGCCGCCGGGTACGAGGTGATCGTCCCCGACCACGACGCGTGCTGCGGCCTGACGTGGATCACCACCGGGCAGCTCGACGGTGCCAAGGACCGCCTGCGCCACCTGCTCGGAGTGCTGGCGCCGTTCGCGGTGAACGGCATCCCGATCGTCGGCCTGGAGCCGAGCTGCACCGCGGTGCTGCGTTCCGACCTGAAGGACCTGCTTCCCGACGACCCCCGCGCCGCCGCCGTCGCTCGCGCCACCCACACGCTGGCCGAGCTGCTCACGGCACCGGCGCCGATCGGTCCCGGCGACCGCTGGTCGATGCCGGACCTCTCCGACGTCACCGCCGTCGTCCAGCCGCACTGCCACCACCACGCGGTGATGACCTGGACTGCCGACCGCACCCTGCTGCGCGAGGCCGGCGCTCAGTTCTCCGAGCTGGCGGGCTGCTGCGGCCTGGCGGGCAACTTCGGCATGGAGGCCGGTCACTACGACGTCTCCGTCGCGGTCGCCGAGCACGCCCTGCTGCCGGCCCTGCGCGCCGCCGCTCCCGGCGACGTCTACCTGGCCGACGGCTTCTCCTGCCGCACCCAGGCCGACCACCTCGCCGGTGTCCAGGGCGTCCACCTCGCCCAGCTCCTCGCGTCCCACCTCCCCACGAGCACCACCGCCGACGCCTGACCCACCACCCGCGGAGCACGGCGCCGCCTCAGGCCGTCGCGTGCACGAGGCAGCCGGCGTGCGGCGGCGAGCGGCGTGCGGGGGCGACCGGCGTGCGGGGGCGACCGGCGTGCGGAGGCGACCGGCGTGCGGCGGCGAGCGGCGTGCGGGGGCGAGCGGCGTGCCCGGGGCGGCGACCGTCCTTCACCGGGCGGCGGGGTGGACGTCGCGGCCTCCTCGGTGCCGTCGCGGTTCGACGGGGCTCAGGTCCACGGTCGGCACGTCGCCCGGTCGTCGGCGGTCCCGGGCGAGGAGCGCCTCGGCCACCATCGCCACCAGATCGGGATCGTCCGGGATCCGCGGGTCCCTCCGGTAGCGCGCCGGGTCCTCGGCGATCAGCGCCAGTTGCAGCCGGCTGTTCCGCTCCCGCCCCACCACGTCGGCCGCCCGGTCCAGGGCGGCACCGAGCACGAACGACGTGAGGTCCTGCGCGCGCAGCTCGGCCGCGGTCCGCAGCGCCTCGAGCGCCGCCGGTTGCAGGCGCAGCGAGATCCGCGCGGACCGAGCCGCCCATGGGCCGTCCTCCGGTTCCGACGCCCAGCTCGTCAACCCGTCCTCACCTCTCCGGTCTCCTGGCGGCCCCGTCTGGCGCCGCCATCACCGTGGGCCATGAGGGGGCCCGGCTGGCCCAGGGACAGCCCTCCGGCGGTGGCGTCGGGGAGCACCCGGGGCTGTGGATCGGTCACGGACGGCGCGGCAGCCGAGGCCGCGACCGGCGGGGAGCGGGAAGCCCTTTTTCGGTGTGTGCCTCGTGTACGTACACAAGGCGCACAGCCGAAGACACCACCGCCGCCTGACTGCGGGTGTCCACCGCGTTGTCGCCACTTCGCTGGTCTGTGGACGACGGGGGGTCGGCTGGGGATGGTGGGGAGGTTCAGGCGGCGGGGAGCGGGATGCGTCTTCGGTGTGCGCCTGGTGTACGTACACCGGGCGTACAGCCGAAAACACCGCCGCGGTCTGGCGGCGGCACGTCGGCGTCCGCCGCGTTGTTGCCACTGCGCCGGTGGGTGGACGGCGGGGGGTCGGCGGGGGAGGGTGGGGACATGCTCGTCGCCTTCTCCGTCTCCCCGATGGACACCGGGGACTCCGTGTCGCACGCCGTGTCCGAGGCCGTCCGGGTCGTCCGCGAGTCGGGGCTGCCCAACCGGACCGACTCGATGTTCACCACCATCGAGGGGGAGTGGGACGAGGTGATGGACGTGGTGAAGCGCGCGACGGAGGCCGCCGGGCGCGGGGCCGGCCGGGTGGCGCTGGTGCTGAAGGCCGACATCCGGCCCGGGCACAGCGGTGAGATCGACGGCAAGGTGGCGCGCGTCGAGCGGCTGCTCGGCGAGGGCGGCTCCGCGGGCTGACACGCGGCGGAGCGGCTGTTCGGCGAGGGCGCAACCGTCGGCTGACGCCGGGACGGCTCCGTCGGTCGAGATTCGCTCGGACGGAGCAGCGTCGCGCCTCGGCCGGGGCAGGGTGCTGTGGGATCCTTGGCCGACGCCGTGGCGGACGGTGAGAAGGGCCCCGGGGGCGATGCCGATCTTCGAGATGGACGACGGGCGCGCGCGCCTGCTGCAGCCGATGCAGCCACTGGCGTCCTCGTTCGTCGCCGAGCTGCGCGGGCTGCTCAACGAGCACCTGCCGGTCGTCGTCGGCGAACCGCTGTTCCGCGTACGGTCACGCGCGGTGCTGCCCGAGCACGCCGACGGGCCCGAGCTCCTGGCGCTCGACGCGGCCGGCAACCCCGTGCTGGTCGAGGCGATGCAGGTGGTGGACGACGACGCCCTGGTCACGCTGCTCCGGCACGCCGGCACCGCGGCACGGCTCACCGCCGGCGACCTCGCCCGCGCCTACCACGCCGACCCCACCCGGTTCACCGTCGACTACGCGGGCTTCCGCGAGCAGGTGTCGTTCCATCCCTCCACCACCGACCGCCCGCACGTGCGCGTGGTGCTGCTGTGCGCGGAGGTCGCCGCCGAGACGGCCGATGCGCTCGGCGCGCTGCGAGCGGCCGACACTCGCATCACCGTGCTCCAGGTCGGTGTGATGCGCGGCTCCGACGACCGCCGCCTGCTCGACGTGTCCCCGCTGGCGGTGCACGAGCGGGAGCGTCGGCCTGTCGAGCCGACGGCGCTGCGCCTGGTCCGTGCGGCGGCCGGCGGGGTGCCGGACGAGCGGCTCGGCGGCGGGGGCGAGTGGTCGGCGCCCGTCCGGGAGGACCGGGTGTCGACCGCACCGATCCCCACCCCGCACGAGACGCCACTGCCGGCCCAGACAGTGCTGCCGGCCGAGACGCCGCTGCCGGCCCAGACAGTGCTGCCGGTCGAGACAGCGCTCCCGACGGTGCCGGCGCGCGTGACGTCGCACCGGGCTCCGGCGGACCCCACCAGCATCGACCTCTCGTTCCCCACGGATCCCGCGCTGCCGTACGCCGGCGCTCCGGCTCCGGCCCCCGCTCCGGCTCCCACTCCGGCGCCCGCTCCGGCGCCGCCGGCCGGCACGCTCCCGCCTGCCGCGCCGTCGGGTCTCGCGACCGCAGGTGCCGCCCCCGCCGGTCGCGAGCGGCCCGCACCGCCGGCGTACGCACCGGTGGAACCCCCCGCACCTCGCCTCGAGGTGCCGCCGGAGTTCCTGCCAACGGGTGGCGACGCACGGTCCTCCGTCGCGGCGCCGGCGCCCCGCAGCCCCGAGCTGCCCGACCGGCAGTGGCCCATGCCTGAGCTGACCAGCCTGGCCAAGCGCCGGCAGGCGGTGACGCTGCTGGTGTGGGTGCGTGAGCGGCGTGGGCAGCGGTTCGAGGCGATGCTGCGCGCCGACGGGTTGATCCAACTGCCCGACGGGTCGGTGTTCGCCGACCCGGACACCGCGGCAGCGCGCGCTGCCGGCGTCGACGGGCTGGTCGACGGGTGGCGTGCGTGGCGCCTCGGCGTCGGTGGCCCCACGCTGGCCGACGCTGCCGGTCGCTGAGGTCGCCGGTCAGGACCAGCCGTAGGCCGCGAGCCAGCGGTCGATCTCGGCGTAGAACCTCGCGCGGACCGGTGGTGCGGAGAGCGTGAGGTCGTGCAGCCCGTCGGGGATGCGGACGACGGTCACCACGGGTCCCAGCTGCACCGCGCGGCGCGCGACCAGCTCGACGTCCAGCACCACGTCCGACCGGCGCATGTCCTCGCTCCAGCGCGGGCTGATCACCGTCCGGGCCGAGGCGAGCGTGAGGATCGGCGCGGGGATGTGCAGCCCGCGGGCGACGGCGGCGTGGCCGACGATGATCGCGTTCAGCCAGCCGGCACGGACGGGGAACGACGGCACCGGCCGCCAGGTGTCGTCGTACTCCCACTCGCCGTCGGGCGCCCGCAGCGTCCGGGCGTAGTAGCCGGGGTCGATGCTCGGGAGGGGCGTCTTGGGCTGGTACCGCGCGAGGCGGCCGATCGCGGGTGCCGAGATGTGCCGCACCACGGACGAGCCCTGCAGCTCCAGCCAGGGGCTGTTCAGCACCAGCCCGGCCAGCGCGTCGGGATGCCGCTCGGCCCACAGGGCGGCGACCAGCCCACCGGTCGAGTGCGCCATCACCATGATCCGGGCCGCGTCCCCGTGGTCGGCGCGCAGCACGGCGAGCGCTGTCTCGAGGTCCTCGTCGTACACCCGCAGGTCGTCGACGTAGCCGGGCGTCTGGTGCTCACGCAGCGAGCGTCCGTACTTGCGCAGGTCGAGGGCGTAGAACGCGGCACCGGTCGCGTGCCAGAAGCGCGCGAGCTCCGTCTGGAAGAAGTAGTCGGACCAGCCGTGCAGGTAGAGCACCACGCGCGAAGGCCGCACCGGCTCCTCGGTCGGCGGCGCGTAGCGGACCAAGGTGGCGACCACGTCGCCCTCGTCGTCCGGCGTCAGGTGCAGCGTGCGCGCCTCGAACCCGTCGCCCAGGACGTCGGGGAGCCAGCGGCTCACGGGGTCACGACGATCTTGCCGAACTGACCCCCGCCCGCCAGCCGTGCCAGCGCGTCCGCCGCCTGGGTCAGCGGGTACGTGCGGTCGATCACCGGACGGATCCCGGTGCGGGCGCAGAAGGCCGCGAGGCGGCCCAGCTCGTCACGCGACCCCATGGTCGCGCCGACCACGGAGATCTCCTGGAAGAACAGCCGGTTGATGTCCATCCGGGCGGGTTCGCCGGTGGTGGCGCCGATGACCACCACCGTGCCGCCTGGCTTGACTGACCGCATGGTGTGGGCCCACGTCGCCGCGCCGACCGTCTCGAGCACGAGGTCCACCCGACCGATCCGCGCGCCCGTCTCCACCGCCTCGGCCGCACCGAGCTGCAGCGCGCGCTCCCGCTTGCCGGCGTCGCGGCTGGTCACCACCATCTCCAGGCCTGCGGCGGCCCCGATCACGACCGCGGCCGTCGCCACCCCGCCGCCCGCGCCCTGCACCAGCACCCGCTGACCGGGCGTCGCACCGCCGCTGCGGAACAGCGACCGGTAGGCCGTCAGGTACGCCGTCGGGAGGCAGGCGGCGTGCTCCCAGGACAGGTCGGCCGGCTTGTCCACGAGGTTGGCCGTCGGGACGAGGAGCTGCTCGGCCAATGTGCCGGGGTACCGCTCGGACAGCAGGCTGCGGGGCTCGTCGGCCGGCACCGCCTGACCGGTGGGCGCGTGCGGCCCGCCGATCACGCCGTGCACGATCACCTCGCGCCCGTCCGGGGTGGTCCCGGCGGCGTCCGTGCCGAGGATCATCGGCAGCCGGTCGGCCGGCAGGCCGACACCGCGCAGCGACCACAGGTCGTGGTGGTTCAGCGCCGCTGCCCTGACGGTCACCACGGTCCAGCCGTCGCGCGGCTGCGGATCGGGGCGCTCCCCGACCTCGAGGGCGGTCAGCGGGTCCTCGGCGTCGGACCGGGCGGCGTACGCGGCGAGCATGGGTGTCACCGTAGTGACTGCCGGTGACGCGTCCGCTCAGAGCAGCGGCAGCATCCGGCCGAGGTCGGGCACCGCGTCGGACGCGAAGCGGGGGTGCAGGGCGCGGGCGAGCGCGTCGACGTCGTAGGGGACCCGTCCGGCGGCGAGCCGCAGCCACAGCCGCGCGTCCGCGACCTCCAGGTCCCAGCCGCCGCGCGCGACGACGATGTCGAGCAGCTCCTCGGCCACCAGGTGCAGCGCGACCGGGTCCACGGGGTCGGGCGCGGCGTCGGCGCCGCGGACGCGACGGACCGAGCGCAGCAGGTCGTCCGCGTGCACGACCAGCTCGAGGATGCGGGACACCAGCATCGTGCTCAGCAGCACCGGGGCGCGGCGGCCCTGCACGACGACGTCGTCGGGCCCCAGCGACTCCGCCTCGTGCAGCGCGGCCGTCGCACGGGCGTCCGCCCACTGCAGCGGGGCGTCCTCGATCTGCCGCGCGATGATCCGGGCGGTCTCAGCCACCTCTTCGGCACGGTCCGGGTAGCTGCCGAGGTACTCCGCGAACGTGGCCGGCACCGTCGTCGGCTCGGCCGGGACGCAGACGGCCAAGGCATCCATGGCACGGGCGAGGTGCGCGACGAGCTCGGCGACCGTCCACCCGGGCAGCACCGACGGCTCTCCCCGCACGTCGTCGCCGACCGCATCCCCCACCCAGGTGCGGACGCGGCGCCACTGGCGGGCCAACGTGTCGGTGAGCAGGGCGATCTCGGTGGCGGGCAGCGGCATGCCCTCATGCTGCAGTCGACGGGCGGGGACTGCTCGCCGGGTCCGCCGACTGGGCAGATGTCCAGCACGGGCGGGGGACGGGTCGAGCACGGCGATCACGCCCAGGGCATAAGGGCTTGCGGCCGTGTCGGTGGCGTGTGGAACGCTGACGGCGAGCGTGAACGGGGGTCTCGCTGAGGTTCCCCGTCGTCCGCGGACACCTCAACCAGCCCACCGTTTCCCCTGGAGACACCCGTGCTCGCACGACTGCTGTGGCGCTACCTGCGCCCGTACCGACCGCTGCTCGCGGGCGTGCTGGTGTTCCAGCTGGCCTCCGCTCTGGCGATGCTCTACCTGCCCAGCCTCAACGCCGACGTGATCGACAAGGGCGTGGCCGCGGGCGACACCGGCTACATCTGGCGCACCGGCGGCTTCATGCTGGCCGTGTCGCTGGGCCAGATCGTGGCCGCGATCATCGCGACGTACCTCGCGGCGCGCGCGTCGATGCAGCTGGGGCGGGACATCCGCGACGAGGTGTACCACCAGGTCAGCGGCTTCTCGGAGCGCGAGATCTCGCAGTTCGGCGCCGGGTCGCTGATCACCCGCAACACCAACGACGTCCAGCAGGTGCAGATGCTGGCGATGATGGGCTCGACGATGCTGGTCAGCGCCCCGCTGCTGGCGATCGGCGGGATCGTGATGGCCCTGCGGCAGGACGTCGGGCTGTCCTGGATCATCGCCGTCGCCGTGCCCGCGCTGCTGATCATCGCCGGGCTGGTGATCAGCCGGATGGTCCCGCTGTTCCGGTCCTACCAGCTCAAGCTCGACGCGGTGAACCGCATCATGCGCGAGCAGCTGACCGGCGTGCGCGTGGTCAGGGCGTTCGTCCGCGAGACGATCGAGGCGGAGCGGTTCCGGCTGGCGAACACCGACATCATGGTCGTCGGCCGCAAGATCGGCTCCCTGTTCGTCGCGCTGTTCCCGCTCGTCATGCTCGTGCTGAACGTCACCGTGATCGGCGTCATCTGGTTCGGCGGCATCAAGGTGAACGAGGGGCAGGTGCAGATCGGCACGCTGCTGGCGTTCATGCAGTACGTCGGTCAGATCCTCATGGGCGTCCTGATGGCGTCCTTCATGACCGTGATGCTGCCGCGCGCCGCCGTGTCCGCCGAGCGGATCAGCGAGGTGCTGGCCAGCCGCTCGACGCTGACGGAGGCCGCCGAGCCGGTGCACCAGCTGCCGACCCCGGGCGAGGTCGCGTTCGCCGACGTGACGTTCTCCTACCCCGAGGCCGAGCACGCGGTGCTGTCCGGCATCTCGTTCACCGCCCGCCCCGGGCAGACCGTCGCCCTGATCGGCTCGACGGGTGCGGGCAAGACGACGCTGGTGTCGCTGATCCCGCGGCTGTTCGACGCGACGGGCGGCACCGTGCGGGTCGGCGGCGTCGACGTCCGGGACGCCGACATGGAGGCGCTCTGGTCGCAGATCGGCCTGGTGCCGCAGCGGCCCTTCCTGTTCGCGGGAACCGTGGCGTCGAACCTGCGGCTGGGCCGGGACGACGCGACCGACGCGGACCTGTGGAAGGCCCTGGAGATCGCGCAGGCGAGCGACTTCGTCGCGCAGATGGACGGCGGCCTGGACGCCCGCATCGCGCAGGGCGGCACCAACGTGTCCGGCGGTCAGCGGCAGCGGCTCGCGATCGCCCGCGCGATCGTGCGGCGACCGGCCGTGCTGATCTTCGACGACTCGTTCTCGGCGCTGGACCTCGCCACCGACGCCCACCTGCGGCAGGCGCTGTGGCGCGAGCTGCCTGAGGTCACCAAGATCGTCGTCGCCCAGCGCGTCTCGACGGTGACGGACGCCGACTCGATCCTCGTGCTCGAGGACGGGCACATCGCCGGTGCGGGCACCCACACCGAGCTGCTCGCCACCAACCAGACCTACCGCGAGATCGCGGAGTCCCAGCTCGCTGTGGGGGCCGGCGCATGAGCAACCAGACGTTGACCGAGGACGAGAAGCTCGAGATCGAGCTCGGTGAGCAGGCCCGGCTCGCGTCCGACACGTTCGGCGCCGCCGTCGCGCCGGGCAAGGCGGACCACTTCAAGGAGTCGTTCACCCGCATGCTGGGGCTGCTGGCCCCGTACAAGCTCGCACTGGTCGCCGTCACACTGATGGGCGCGGCCGGCGTGGTGCTGACGGTGCTCGCACCGCGGGTGCTCGGCCGGGCGACCGACGTGGTGTTCACCGGCTTCGTCTCCCGACTGCTCCCGCCGGGGATGACGCAGGCCCAGGCGGTGGCGGGTCTGCACGCGCAGGGTCAGGACCGGTTGGCCGCGATGGTGGCGGCGATGGACCACCTGGTGCCGGGTGCCGGCGTCGACTTCGACCGGCTCGGCCGGCTGCTGCTGACGGTGCTGGCGCTGTACCTGGCGGGTGCGCTGCTGACCTGGGGCCAGGGCTTCGTCATCAACGTGGTGATGGTCCGGGCGATGTGGCGGCTGCGCGAGCAGGTCGAGGAGAAGATCAGCCGGCTGCCGCTGGCGTACTTCGACCGCGTGCAGCGTGGCGAGCTGATCTCCCGCGTCACCAACGACATCGACAACATCACGCAGACCATGCAGCAGTCGCTGTCCGGGGCGCTGACCTCGGTGCTGACCGTGATCGGCGTGCTGGTCATGATGTTCTCGATCAGCTGGAAGCTGGCGCTGGTCGCCCTGGTGTCCCTGCCGTTGATGGGCGTGATCTTCGGGATCATCGGGCCGCGCTCGCAGAAGGCGTTCGGCATCCAGTGGCGCAAGGTCGGTCGGCTGAACGCCCGCGTCGAGGAGTCGTTCTCCGGCCACGCGCTGGTCAAGGTGTTCGGCCGCCGCGCCGAGTTCCAGCAGCGGTTCCGGGCGGAGAACGAGGAGCTGTACCAGGCGTCGTTCTCGGCGCAGTTCCTCTCCGGGATCATCTGGCCGGGCATGTCGTTCGTCGGCAACCTGACGTACGTCGGCATCGCGGTGCTCGGCGGGCTGATGGTGGCCAACGGGTCGATGCGCCTCGGCAGCGTGCAGGCGTTCATCCAGTACGCGCAGATGTTCAGCCAGCCGCTGTCCCAGCTGGGTGGCATGGCCGCGGTGGTGCAGTCCGGCACGGCCTCCGCCGAGCGCGTGTTCCAGCTGCTCGACGAGGACGAGCAGAGCCCTGACACCGTCCCCGCACCGGCACCGGCCGACGGTGACGGCACCATCGAGTTCGAGCACGTGCACTTCTCCTACAGCCCCGACCAGCCGCTAATCGAGGACCTGTCCTTCACCGTGCACCCCGGCCAGACGGTCGCCATCGTCGGTCCGACCGGTGCCGGCAAGACGACGCTGGTGAACCTGCTCATGCGGTTCTACGAGCTGGACGGCGGACGCATCCTGGTCAACGGCCAGGACATCGCCACGCTGACCAGGCACGACGCCCGAGCACGCACCGGCATGGTGCTGCAGGACCCGTGGCTGTTCGCCGGCACCATCACCGAGAACATCCGGTACGGGCGGCAGTCCGCCACGGACGAGGAGGTGCTGGAGGCCGCGCGGGCGACCTACGTCGACCGGTTCGTGCACTCGCTGCCGCACGGGTACGACACGGTGCTCGAGGAGGACGCCGCCAACCTCTCGGCAGGGGAGAAGCAGCTGCTGACGATCGCGCGGGCGTTCGTCGCGCAGCCGTCGGTGCTGATCCTCGACGAGGCCACGTCCTCGGTGGACACCCGCACCGAGCGTCTGCTGCAGCGGGCGATGGCCACACTGCGCGAGGGGCGGACGTCGTTCGTCATCGCCCACCGCCTGTCCACCATCCGCGACGCCGACCTGATCCTGGTGATGGAGCACGGCGCGATCGTCGAGCAGGGCACGCACGACGAGCTGATCACCGCCATGGGTGCGTACTACCGGCTGTACCAGTCGCAGTTTGCGGGGGCGGCGGTGGAGGCGGACGCCTGATCCGGCCTCGGCCTGGCAGTCGTTCGGCCGCGCGCGGCGCAAGCCGCTAGCCACGGCGGGCGACGGTCCGGCCGCGTGATGGCGTGACCGCGCGCCGGCCGCGGAGTGCGAAGGCCGGGACGTGCGCCGGCCGAGACCTGCGACGACCGAGACCTGCGACGACCGACCCGTGCGACAGCCGAGACCTGCGACGGCCGACCCGTGCGACAGCCGAGACCTGCGACGGCCGACCCGTGCGACAGCCGAGACCCGCGACGGCCGACCCGCGCGGCGGCCGCGACGTGCGAGGGCCGGCGGACGCGCAGGGCCCGGCCTGTGTTTTCGCGGTGTACGCCCGGCGTGCGTACATCAGGCGTACACCGCGAAATGTCTATCCGGGACTGGGACAAGGCGGCGACAAGGCCGCGACCGGGACCCCGACAACGCCGCGACCGGGACCGGGACAAGACCGCGACCGGCACCGGGACAAGACCGCGACCGGGACCGGGACAAGACCGCGACCGGGACTGGGACTGGGACCAGACCGCGACAGGGGCTGGGACTGGGGCGGGTCCGGGACGGGGACAGGGCTGCGACCGGGCGCGCGTCCGAGTCCGAGTCGCCTTCGGGTTCGGGGCCGGTGTGAGGCTGCCGGTCTGGTGCGCGGTGCGGGTCAGCGCACGCGGACGTCGTCGCCGAGGAAGTCCGCGACGAGCGCGCCGACCTGGCCCTCCTCGATGAGGAACCCGTCGTGCCCGTACTCGGAGCGGACGTACCGCACCGGGCCGGCGCCGCGGATGCCGGCGGCGATCCGCTCGGACTGCGCCGGCGTGAACAGGCGGTCGGAGTCGACGGCCACCACCAGGGCACGCGCGGTCACGCCCGCGAGGGCCGCCTCGACCCCGCCGCGGTCGCGGCCGAGGTCGTGGGTGATCATCGTGCGGGTCAGCGTCACGTAGGTGTTCGCGTCGAACCGCCGCGCCAGCTTGTCGCCGTGGTGGTCGAGGTACGACTGGACGGCGAACCGGCCGCCCTCGAGCGGCTCCTCACCGCCCTGCGGGATCCGCCCGAACCGCTCGTCGAGCTCCCGCGCCGACCGGTAGGTCTGGTGCGCGATCTGCCGGGCGATGCCGAGGCCGACGTGCGGGCCACTGCCGTCGGGCGCGTCGTAGTAGTCGCCGCCGCGGTACCCGGGGTCGGCGGTGATCGCCGCGAGCTGGGTGTGGAAACCGGCGATCTGGTCGCCGGAGGTCTGGGCGCAGGTGGCGATCGCCGCGACGGCCGCCACGCGCTCGCGCGCGGACACGGCCCACTCGAGCGCCCGGTGACCGCCCATCGAGCCGCCGATCACCAGGGCCCACTGGTCGATGCCGAGCAGGTCGGCGAGCCGCACCTCGGCGGCGACCTGGTCGCGGACCGTCAGCAGCGGGAACCGGCCGCCCCACGGTCGGCCGTCGGGCGCGAGCGATGCCGGACCCGTGGAGCCCTGGCACCCGCCCAGCACGTTCGGCGCGACGACGAAGTACCGGTCGGTGTCGATCGGCGCACCGGGGCCGATCAGGGAGGACCACCAGCCCTCGGTCGGGTGACCGGGGCCGGCCGGACCGGTGACGTGGGAGTCGCCGGTCAGCGCGTGCAGCACCAGCACCGCGTTGTCGCCCGACGGCGACAGGGTGCCCCACGTCTCGTAGGCGAGCCGGACGGCCGGCAGCCGGCCGCCCGACTCGAGCGCGAACGGGCCGAGGTCTGCGAACCGGCGGTTGCCGACCGGGTCGCCCTCCCGCCAGGCGGCCGTCGCGCGCACCGGTGGGCGCAGCGCCGGGGGGATGCGGCTGGTGGACGACGCCCGCCCGCCCGCCGACCGGTGGGCACGGTCGGCGGACGGGCGAGGCGTGTCGGCACACATGGGGTCAGGCGCCCTTCGCCGCGCGGAACCCCGCCTCGAGGTCGGCCAGGATGTCGTCGATGTGCTCGATGCCGACGGCGAGCCGGACCAGGCCGGGCGTCACGCCGGACAGCGCCTGCTCCTCGGCCGTCAGCTGGCTGTGCGTCGTCGACGCCGGGTGGATCACCAGCGACCGCACGTCGCCGATGTTCGCCACGTTCGAGTGCAGCTCCAGCGCGGAGACGAACGCCTTGCCGGCCTCGGCACCGCCCTCGATCTCGAACGCCAGCACCGCACCGGCGCCGCGCGGCGCGTACTTCAGCTGGTTCGCGTGCCACGGCGAGGACTCGAGCCCGGCGTAGTGCACGCCCAGCACGTCCTCGCGGGCCTCGAGCCACTCGGCGACCTTCTGGGCGTTGGCCACGTGCCGCTCGACGCGCAGCGAGAGCGTCTCGATGCCCTGCGCGATGAGGAAGGCGTTGAACGGGCTGACCGCCGAGCCGAGGTCGCGCAGCAGCTGCACGCGGGCCTTGAGGATGTAGGACAGGTTGACGCCGAACGCGCCGCCGACGCCGAGGTCACGGGCGAACACCAGGCCGTTGTACGACGGGTCCGGGGTGTTGTAGTTGGGGAAGCGCTCGGGGTACTGCGCGTAGTCGAAGGACCCGCCGTCGACGATCACGCCGCCGATGGCCGAGCCGTGCCCGCCCAGGTACTTGGTGGCCGAGTGCACGACGACGTCGGCACCCCACTGCAGCGGGTTGATCAGGTACGGCGTGCCGACGGTGTTGTCCACGATCAGCGGGACGCCGTACTCGTGGGCGACACCGGCCACCGTCTCGATGTCCAGCACATCGGACTTCGGGTTGGGGATCGTCTCGGCGTAGAAGAGCTTGGTGTTGGGGCGGATCGCCGCGCGCCACGACTCGGGGTCGTGCGGGTCGTCGACGAACGTCGTCTCGATGCCCAGCTTGGCCAGCGTGTAGTGCAGCAGGTTGTACGTGCCGCCGTAGAGCGACGGGCTGGCCACCACGTGGTCACCGGCCTCGGCGACGTTGAGGATGGCGAACGTCTCGGCAGCCTGGCCGGAGGCGACCAGCAGGGCGCCGACACCGCCCTCGAGGCTCGCGACGCGGTTCTCCACGACCTCCTGGGTCGGGTTGCCGATGCGGGTGTAGATCGGGCCGAGCTCCTTGAGCGCGAACCGGTCGGCGGCCTGCTGGGCGGAGTCGAACACGTAGGACGTGGTCTGGTAGATCGGCAGGGCGCGGGCGCCCGTCGTCGGGTCCGGCACCTGGCCGGCATGGATCTGGCGGGTCTCGAAGTTCCAGCTCTCGTTGCTCATCGTCGTGCTCGCTCCTGCTCTCGGTCCTGCGGGTGGGTGGGCGACCCGGGACAGGGAGTGCAGCCGACGACCGTCCCGGGGTGGTGCTCGGGGGTGTGGCGCACGTGCGAGCCGAGGCTCGAGGCGGGGGAGCGTCCCAGAGGGGGCGCGACCGGCCCGCGGGCACAGCCGAACGTGCGCTGGTCAGCGACACATTCGGCGGGACATGGCAGGGAGCCTACGGGCACCGTCCCGGCTCGTGGAACCGACGTCTCATCATTCGGACGTCAACCGTCCAGGAAGGCCGGGAGCGGCCCGGTGAACGGGGACAGAAGCCCTCAGACGGGTGAAACCTCCCATACGGAGCAGACCGTTCATCCCACGGTCACGCACAGGATGCTCACAGCGGTTGCGGTTCTGCTGCGATCCCCTCGCACGCACCCGTCGGGTGCAGTCCTGGAGAGGCACCATGCGGTCCGCGGCGCCCGTGTTCCAGCTCTACCGGTTCAGCGGTGAGACCGACCTGTGGTGGCGGCTCATCAGCCCCAACGGCCGCGGCCTCGGCCGCGCGGTGACGCCGTTCCCGTCGGTCGCCGACGCTCGAGCCGGCCTTGCCCTCGTCGTGCAGCACGCCACCGAGCTCGACCTGGGGGTGCGGCTCACCGCCGACTACCGCTGGCACTGGACCGCGCGGCTAGGCGGTGAGGCGCTCGCCGAGGGGATCGGTGACCAGGACCGGCGGGTCCGGTGCACCGACGCGGGACGCAGGTTCCAGCTGCTCGCACCTGCGGCGGTGGTCGAGGTGGAGACGGCGGTGTTCCGCCGGGTGATCAGGACACCACTCAGCGTGCGGGGCGGCAGCGTGCGCGTCGGCGACGGGACCGCGGTGTGAGGTCGACCCGCACCCGTGCGCGAGGCCTCGCGCTCGTCGTCGGGCTCGGGCTGGTGCTGGTCGGCGGCCCGAACGTGGCGGCCGCTCTGTCCCGGCCCGCGGCGCCCGAGGCGCGCGTGCCGTACGTCGACCCGCTGACAGGCTCCGCGGACGGGCGGACACCGGTGGACGGCTCGGGGGCGGCCTCGTGGAGCGCCACCGCGCCGCCGGACGCGGCCGCAGCGCCCGCGGCGGCCGCGGGGCCGACCGTCGAGCCCGTCTCGAAGCCCGTTGCCTCGGCACCGCCGACCACCGTGCAGCTGCCGTCCCGGCCCGGGCTGCCGCGAGCGAGCGGTGCCTGGGTGGGTGCCACCGCGGCAGCGACCGGCATCCCGGCTCGCGCGCTGCAGGCGTACGGCGACGCGGCGCTCCGGGTCGGTGCGGAGCAACCGGGATGCCGGATCGGCTGGCCGACTCTGGCCGGCATCGGGTGGATCGAGTCGGGGCACGGCACCCACGGCGGCGCGGTGCTCGGCGCCGACGGCCGGCCGTCGATCCCGATCGTCGGTCCGGCGCTCGACGGCAGCCCCGGGACGGCGGCGATCCGCGCGACGCCGCAGTCGACCGGCTGGCACGGCGACCCGGTGTGGGACCACGCGGTCGGGCCGATGCAGTTCATCCCGTCGACCTGGGTCCGTTGGGGCGCGGACGGCGACGGGGACGGGGTGGCCGATCCGCAGGACGTCGACGACGCCGCGCTCGCGGCGGCCCGGTACCTGTGCGCCGGCGGCCGTGACCTGTCCACGTGGGACGGCTGGCATGCCGCGCTGCTGTCCTACAACCACGCCGAGAGCTACGCGCAGTCCGTGTATGCCCGCGCCAGCACGTACGCGGCGGAGTCGAGATGACTGCCGACGTGCCGGCCGGACACCGGGTCGAGACGTCGGCCTGCACCGGGGGCTGCACGGGGGCCGGCACCCCGGACGGCGTCGTCCCGCGGGGGCCTGCGGGACGCCCCTCGGTCGGCCGGCGTTCACCGGCTGTCGCGACGATCTGCGCTGCGGCGCCCGACGTGCCGCCGAGGGGAACGGGGTGGTCATGACGGTGCTGCGCGACGAGCCGGCGGTGCTCGGTGCTCCCGGCCCGCGGCCGCGCTCGCTCGTCTCCCGCCCGTCGGTCGCGGACTCGGTGTTCCGCCGCATCACCTACGCCGGGGGCGTCGCGACGGTCGGCATCCTGCTGGCCGTCGGCCTGTTCCTGGCGCTGCGGGGCGGGCAGGCGCTCGGCGTCGCGAAGTGGCACTTCCTCACGCAGGCGCAGTGGCAGCCGGAGGGCGGCGTGTTCGGCATCCGGGCGGTGCTGTTCGGCACCGTGACGATCGCCGTGATCGCGATGGTGGTCGGCTTCCCGCTCGCGTTCGGCACCGCGCTGCTGCTGTCGGAGGTGGTCAGCCCGCGCATCGGGCGGCTGCTGGTCGCGCTGGTGGACCTGATGGCCGCGGTGCCGAGCATCGTCTACGGCCTGTGGGGTTTCTACTTCCTGCAGAAGCAGATCGTGCCGGTGGCGCAGTGGCTGGCGGTGACCGTCGGGCAGGTGGTCCCGGTGCTGGCCGTCACCGACCAGGACGGCAAGCCCGTCAGCGACCCGAACTTCTACACGTCGACGGCGTTCATCGCCGGCCTGGTGGTGGGGCTGATGGTGGTGCCGACCATGACGTCGGTGATGCGCGAGGGCTTCTCCCGGGCGCCGGCCGGTGAGCGCGAGGGTGCGTACGCGCTGGGTGCGACGCGGTGGGGGATGATCCGCGCCGTCGTGCTGCCGTTCGGCAAGGGCGGCGTGATCGGCGGCACCATGCTGGGCCTGGGGCGCGCGCTCGGCGAGACGATCGCCGTCGCGATGATCATCTCGCCGCTGTTCGCCATCAACTGGCAGGTGCTGAAGAGCGGCACCAACTCGGTGTCGGCGCTGATCGCGCTGCGGTTCAGCGAGGCGAGCCAGTTCGGGCTGTCGGCGCTGATGGCGGCCGGGCTGGCCCTGTTCGTCGTGACTCTCGTCGTGAACTTCACCGCCTCGTCGATCGTCGCCCGGTCGCGCTCCGGCGCGCAGAGCGAGGGGTGACGGGCGTGACTGCTCTGGAGGAGAGGACCGCGGCGGTGCCGGCCACGACCGCGCGCCCGGGGACCACCACGCGGCCCGTGGCGACCGGCCCGGCGGCGCCGCGTCGCCGGCTGCGCGGCGTGACCGCGGTCGAGCTGTTCGACGTGCTGGGGGCCACCGTGGCCGCCGTCGCGACCGCCACCCTGCTGTTCGGCCGGCTCACCGCGATGCACGGCGCGATCGGCTGGGTGGTGGTCGCGCTGGCCGCCTTCCTCGGGTTCTACGCGCTGCTCGCCTCGCTGCACGCCACCGGCGAGGAGGTGAAGGACAAGGTGATCACCGCGCTGCTGCGGACGGCGGGCGTCGTCCTGTTCGGCACGCTGGTGTTCATCGTCCTGTTCACCTTGTTCCGCGGCGTCTCGGCGCTGCACCACCTGAACTTCTTCGTGCAGACGATGTGGGTGGCCGGGCCGCAGGACCCGCTGTCCAAGGGCGGGATCCTGCACGCGATCGCGGGCACGCTGATCCAGATCGGCATCGCGCTGTCGATCACCGTCCCGCTGGGGCTGACGACCGCGGTGTTCCTCAACGAGGTCGGTGGACGGTTCGCGCGGTTCGTGCGGACCATCAGCGACGCGATGACCGCGCTGCCGTCGGTGGTCGCCGGCCTGTTCATCCTCGCGGCCGTGGTGCAGCTGGTGTTCCACGAGCGGAACGGCTTCGCGGCGGCCCTGGCGATCACCGTGATGATGCTGCCGATCGTCATCCGCTCCGCGGACGTGGTGCTGCGGCTGGTGCCGGGGAACCTGCGTGAGGCGTCCTACGCGCTGGGGACCTCACGGTGGCGCACCGTCTGGCACGTGGTGCTCCCCACCGCCAGGTCGGGACTGGCGACCGCGGTGATCCTCGGCACCGCCCGCGGTCTGGGCGAGACCAGCCCCGTGCTGCTGACGTCGGGCATCTCGACGGTGCTCAACCTCGACCCGTTCAAGGGGCCGATGACGTCGCTGCCGCTGGCCGTCTACAACTTCATCGGCTCGCCGCAGCCGAACCAGGTGGTGCGCGGGTTCGGCACCGCGGCCACCCTGCTGGTGCTGGTGCTGGTTCTGTTCGGGCTCGCCCGCCGCATCGGCGGCCGTGGGCCGGGGACCATGTCGCCGCGGCAGCAGCAGCAGGTGCAGGCGGAGTCGACCCGCGCCGCGATCCGCATCGCGGCCTACCACCAGCAGCCGCCGGCCCACCAGCAGCCTTCGGCCCTCCGGCAGCCTCCGGCCCCCCGGCCGTCCGACCGCCCGGGCGCGCAGCCCGACCACCCCGAGGAGCCCCTCCGATGAAGCGCGCCCACCGCGCCCTGTGCGTCCTCGCAGCCGTCGTCGGCGCCGCCGTCGCCGTGGTCCCGGCGCTGGCTCTGCCGGCCCAGGCGGCCGGCTGGACCCCCATCACCGGGTCCGGCTCGACCTGGTCCGCCAACGCGGTGCAGTCCTGGCAGTCCAACGTGGCGGCCAACTACGGCATGCAGGTGAACTTCAACGCCAACGGCTCGAGCGCCGGGCGCCAGGACTTCATCAACAAGATCGTCGACTTCGCCATCTCCGAGATCCCGTTCCAGGCGCACCCCGAGGACGGCTCCGCCCCGGAGACGCCGACCACGCCGTACGCCTACATGCCGATCGTGGCCGGCGGCACGTCGTTCATGTACAACCTGCGGATCGGCGGCAAGCAGGTCACCGACCTGCGGCTGGACGGCACGACGATCACCAAGATCTTCACGGGCGTGATCACCAAGTGGAACGACCCCGCGATCCAGGCCAGCAACCCGGACCTCGCGCTGCCGGACCGGACGATCACCCCCGTCGTTCGCTCCGACGGGTCCGGGACCAGCGCGCAGTTCACGCTGTGGATGGCCACGCAGTACCCGGACCTGTGGCACGCCTTCTGCGGCAAGGTCGGCCTGCCGGCGACGTGCGGGATGACCTCGCAGTACCCCGTGCCGACCGGGTTCAAGAACCTCAAGGGTTCCGACGGCGTCGCCGGCTACGTCTCGCAGAACACCAGCGAGGGTGCCATCACGTACGTCGAGTTCTCCTACGCGGCGATCCTGTCGCACTTCCCCGTGGTCAAGGTGCTCAACCCCGCCGGCTACTACGTGGAGCCGACGGCCCAGAACGTGGCGGTCGCGCTGATGGCGGCGAAGATCCACACCGAGGACCCCAAGGCGGACAACTACCTCACGCAGGACCTGACCGGCGTGTACACGAACGGGGACAAGCGTGCCTACCCGTTGTCCAGCTACTCGTACCTCATCGTGCCCACCCAGGTGGTCTCAGGCTCGAACTTCAACCCGGACAAGGGCAAGACCCTCGGCGCCTTCGCCAACTACATGGTGTGCGAGGGGCAGCAGAGCGCCGAGTCGCTCGGCTACTCACCGCTGCCGATGAACCTGGTCCAGGCGGGTGCGACGCAGATCGCGCGGGTGCCCGGCGCGGGGCCCGTCGACATCAGCACGTGCAACAACCCCACCTTCAAGCCCGGTGACAGCCCGTCCACCAACCAGCTGGCGCTGACGGCGCCCAACCCCGCCGACTGCGACGCCAAGGACAGCGCGCACCAGTGCACCGTCCCGACCGGCGGCGTGCCGGGCTCGTACTTCAGCACCCACAGCGCCGGGACGGCCAAGAACCCGGCCGGGTCCACGGGCGGGGGCTCGAGCGGCTCCGGCGGGAAGGCCGGCGCCGGCGGGTCGACGAAGTCCGGGTCCGGTACGGGTTCGGCCCAGGGGCCGGCGGCGGCGTCGGCCGGGCCGGTGGTCGCCGGGGCGCAGGATGCCGCGGCGGTCGGTGCCGGGGCGGCGGTCGACGAGTTCGGGAACGTGGTGTCCGGCGGTGCCGGGAACGGGTCCGCTGGAGGCGGTGCGGCGGCGGTGTCGTCGCCGTTCACCCTGGCGTCGTCGAACGCCGGCTGGGTCACCCCGGTGATGGGTGGCGCCGCGGCGCTGTTCCTCGCCGTCGTCGTGGTGCCACCCCTGCTGTCACGCCGCCTGCGGCGCCCTGACCAGCCGCATCGCTGAGCCGTCGGCGTCCACACCCGCGCCGGAGCGCCATCCCCGGTCCATCGAGGGGGTGGACCTCGGATGGGTCCCGTTTGCCGGGACTTCACTCCGCGCCGGAAGTGTCAGTCACGTCGGGATTGCCCGGGAATGCGTCCCGTGACCGAGGAGCGACGTGACTGCTGGTGGTGCCGCGCGGCCCGGCTGGGCCCGGACGGCGGCGACGTCCCTGGTGGTCGGCCTGGTGAGCTCCGGGTCGATCTTCGCCGGGTTCGTGGCGCTCGCTCCTGCCGCTCACGCAGTCGCCGCCGGGAGCGCCGTGACCGTCACCGCCGCGGAGCAGGACCCCGACGCCGCGAAGGCGCCCTTCCCCGGCCTCTCCGTCACGGTGTCGCAGACGACCGACCTGGTCAGCCAGGGCGTGCGGATCTCCTACTCCGGCGGGACGAAGTCGTCACCCCCGTCCGCCCTGAACGAGGGTCAGAACTTCCTGCAGGTCATGGAGTGCTGGGGCGACCTGAAGGACGCCGCCGGGAACCCGGTCAAGGACAAGGCAGGCAACGCCCAGCCCGACCGGACCACCTGCCAGTACGGCTCCGCGAGCATCAACCAGGGTCAGACGCGCCACACGACGCTGGCGAGCGTCGACCAGGCCGACCCGGCGGACGTCGCGGCCGGCTACGTCTACCCCGGCTCCGGCTTCTTCGACCCGGCACAGGTCTCGATCCCGTTCCGCTCCGCCACCGGCAAGACGCTGGCCGGCGTCGTCGACGGCAAGCTGGTCACCGACCCGGCGACGAAGAGCCTCGTCAACCTCGACAGCAACGAGTTCTACGGGCCGTACACCACCAACGAGGTGCCCTGGGCCGGGTTCGGGGCTGACGGCACGGGCACGTCGACCTTCGAGGTCCAGACGGCGATGCAGGCGCCCGGTCTGGGCTGCGGCAACCCCGTGACCTCCGGCGGGACCGTGACGGGGCAGTCCTGCTGGCTGGTCGTCGTACCGCGCGGCGCGAACGACGGCATCGGGGCGGTCGGCAACACCGGGTCGGGCCTGCTGGCGCAGATCTGGAAGCACCGCCTCGCCGTGCGCCTCGACTTCAAGCCGCTGGGCGTCCGGTGCCCGCTGGGAGCGGCGGAGCGGCAGGTGGCCGGCAGCGAGCTGGTGGCGCTGGCCCTGCAGTCGTGGCAGCCGGCCGTCTGCACCAAGGCGGGCGGGTCGATCTACAACGTCGTCACCTCGAGCGAGGGTGATGCCGCGTCGAAGGCGAACGGCACGGGGACGGCCCCGTTGGCCCTGGTCAGCCGGCCGCTCGACGCTGCGGCCTACGGCACGACGGACGCCCTGACCTATGCGCCCATCGCGGTCTCCGGCCTGACGATCGCCTTCGCGGTGGACCACAACGCCGACCCGCTCAAGCCGCCGTCCGCGGACGTCCAGGCGCTGAACGCCCTGCCGTTCACGCACATGAACCTGACGCCACGTCTCGTCGCGAAGCTGCTGACCAACTCGTACCGGAACTCGGTCCCGACCACGGCCAAGGTGCCCTACCTCGACAAGAGCCCCGGCAACATCACGCAGGACCCGGACTTCCTCGAGGTCAACCCCGACTGGGCCGGTCAGTCCATCTACTCGGTGGCGCTCGCGGACGTCTTCGTGCCGCTGGGCCACTCGGACAGCGCGTGGACCGTGTGGAGCTACGTCCTGTCGGACCCGAGCGCACGCGACTTCCTCGCCGGCAAGGCGGACCCGTGGGGCATGAAGGTCAACCCCTGGGCGACCACCAGTGCGGAGTGGGACGCGACGGTCAACCCGCCCGGCGTGGCGAACGAGTACCCCACCGACCGGTTCCTCAAGCCGGACCCGACGGAGGGGCGCCTGATCGAGGCGGACCCCAAGACCACGGTCGACGCGATCGCCTGGCGCCCGTACTCGCTGAGCTTCGACCACGGCAGCTACTGGGTTCTGCGCGGCGACAAGCGGGAGATCACCTGGAACACCGGAGCCGCCGGGGGTGGCACGGGTGCGGCGACCTTCACCACCTTCCCGCGGGACTACGCCGGTCAGCAGAAGGTGATGGGCCTGACCGACACGGCCTCCGCGGCCAAGTACCAGGTGTACACGGCCGCCCTGCAGAACCCGTCCGGGGCGTTCGTCACGCCGACGACCGACTCGATGGCCGCCGCCGCGGCCGCCATGACGCCGGACGCCGCACAGCCGCAGGTCGTGTCCTTCGACCCGAGCAGCGCCGAGGCGAAGGCCGCCGCGGGCGCGTATCCCCTGACGGTGCCGGTGTACGCCGCGACCAACCCCGAGGGCGGTGACGCCGGGTCGCGCACCGCGGCCGCCGCGCTGATCCGGTACGCCGCGGCCGACGGCCAGACGCCCGGCACGTCCCTCGGGCAGCTGCCCCCGGGGTACGCGCCGATCCCGGCGTCGTGGCGCACGCAGGCACTGAAGGCCGCCGACGCCATCGCCGGCGGCCCTGCCGCGGCGCCGACCCCGACACCGACCGACACGGGGGCGGCCACACCCGGTGACGCGGTGCCCTCGACGGACCTGCTGCCGACGTCCTCCGTGGTGCCTAACGCCACGGTGCCGTCGGCACCGGCACCCGCCGCCACCACGCCGGCGGCGGCGACGCCGACGCCTGCACCCACGCCGTCCCCGACCGGCCCGCCACCGCCGGTGCTCGGCGCCGCCACCCCCGCCGACAAGGGGACCGGTGCGCTCGGCGCTGCCGTCCCGATCAGTGCCGGCGGTGGGCTGCTCGCCGCCCTGCTCGTGCCGGTCGTCGGCCGCCCGCGCCGCGGCGCGTGACACAGACCCTCTCCCCTCCGCAACACCAGGCATCACACACGGAAGGAAGTGCCATGAAGGTTCGCAAGCTCGCCTCGGTCGGCATCGCCACCGGCCTGCTGGCCGGTCTCGTCGCCGTCGCGACCCCGGCCTCGGCCGACCCGGTGACGGGCGGCTACGCCGTCGTCGGGTCCGACACCCTGCAGGACTCGATGAACGCCCTGGTGAACGGCACGTCGGTGACGGGCGCGAACGTTCGTGTCGCGGCCAACGGCGTCAACCTCGGCAGCTTCGACGCGTTCGGTGCTTCGAAGATCCGGACGAAGGTCTCCGGTGGCTACTTCACGCGCCCCGGCGGCTCGGGCGCCGGGATCAGCGCGCTGCTGGCCTCGATCAGCGGCAACCCGCTCAACGGGGAGACCCTCACGGGCCAGGTGGACATCGCCCGGTCCTCGTCCGGCCCCAGCGTCGTCAACGTCAACGGCGCCCTTGTCTTCGTGCCGTTCGCCCGCGACGCCGTCGCGTACGCCTACCAGGTGCCCGCCTCCGACACCGCGTGCGCCTCGGCGCTGTCCAGCCTGACCGCCGCGCAGCTGACCGCGCTCTACAACGCCAGCAGCGCCAACACCACCCTCTGCTCCACCCCGGTGACGCCGCGCCTGCCGCAGAGCAACTCGGGCACGCGCAAGTTCTTCCTCAAGGCCCTGGGCGTGACCACCGTCGGTGCCGCGGTGCCGGCCACGGACAACCAGCCGACCGGCCCGCAGGAGAACGCCGGCGGCCAGATCTCCGACTACCAGATCATCCCGTTCTCCGCGGCGAGCTGGATCGCCCAGTCCAACGGCGCCGCACCGAACACCATCGCCGCATCCCCGACGCTCAAGCTCGGCGCCGTCAACGGCCAGCTCGCGTACAGCGGCACCGGCAGCAACCTGTCGCCGGTCGCCGCCGCGTACAGCGACACGACGTTCGGCCGCGACACCTACCTGGTCGTCGAGTACGCCCGCGTCAACTCCGCGGACCCGAAGTACGACCCGGCGCTCGCCACTCTGGTCGACCCGAGCAAGGGCACGAACAGCCTCGTGAGCTTCGTCACCGCGCTGGCGGGTCAGCCGGGTGCTGTCAAGGCGAAGTTCGGCTTCATGGCTCCGAGCACCACCACGCCCACGCGTGCCGACAGCTGACCCTTCCCGAACGGTTCATCAGTGCACGACCAGACACCTCGAAAGGACAGTGACATGAGTGCACGACTGACCCGCCGGCTCGCGGCGGGCGCGACAGCGCTGGCCATCGCCGGCCTCGGCCTCGGGTTCGGTGCGACGGCCGCGAGCGCGGTCGACACCGTCCCGAGCACGCCGACCTTCGGCGGCTCCTTCTACCTGGGCAACGGGAACACGGCGGCCGACCTGGCTCCGGGGACGGCAAGCCTGGCCTGGAACGGGGCCGACGCGCCCCTGGCGATCGGTGCGCCGGGCAACTTCAACGCCACCGTCGGTGTGAACCCGACCACGATCGGTGCCACCGGCATCGACGTCTTCCTGTCGCCCCAGGGCCAGGAGGCCAACAAGACGGCGTGGAACGCCTACTCCCCGACCGGCTTGTCGGCCAACGGGCAGCTGCAGCAGAACATGACCCCGATGAACCTCACCAACCCCGGGACGGGTACGCCGACCGGTCAGGGTGCCGTGATGGCGGCCGGTGGCGACTACTCGCTCGGTATGGCCTACACGAAGAACTCGGACGTGACCGTCGTCAAGGTCTGGTACGTCCACATCCACGTCACGGCCGGCACGGGCGCGTGGACCTACCAGCCGGTCCAGGCGGCGGTCGTCAAGACGGCCACGACGACGACCATCACGTCGTCCCCGTCGGGCACGGTCAACACGGGTGCGCCCTTCACCCTGACCGCCACGGTCTCCGACCCGACGGCGACCGGCACGGTCGCCTTCCAGGTCGGCGGGACGACGATCGGCTCGGCGACCGTCGCCAACGGCGTCGCCACGACGACGTCCGCGTCCCTCAGCACCGCCGGGGCCAACTCGGTCGTCGCCGTCTACTCCGGTGACTCGGCGTTCTCCGGCTCCACCTCGGCGGCGGTGACGGTCAACGCGGTCCTCGCACCGATCTCCACCACCACCACCGTGACGGCCGCCTCGGCGGACAGCACCGCGCTGCACCCCGCGACGCTCACCGCGACCGTCACCCCCGCGGGTGCGGCCGGCACGGTGAGCTTCACCGGTTCGGTCAACGGCGGTGCCGTGCAGACCCTGGCCAGCAACGTGCCGGTCGACGCGACCGGTACGGCCTCGGTCTCGACCACGGGCCTGACCCAGGGCACGTGGACCATCAACGCGGCGTTCACCGGCACCTCGCCGTACGTCAGCTCGGCGTCGACCACCGCCGCCACGCTGACGCTCGGCGCCGCGGCCTACCCCAGCGCCACGCCGGCCGCCGCCAACGTCACGACCACGATCCCCACGGGCTCGCTGGTCATCACCACGCCGTGGAGCACGGCCACGCCGCTGAACCTCGGCACCGCCGTCCTCGACAGCGCGACGTCCACGTGGAGCACCCCGGTGACCACCTTCGCGTCCGCCACGGACCAGTCGAAGGCCATCCAGGTCGTCGACACCCGTGCCGGTGCCCCCGGCTTCACCGCCCAGGTGTCCTCGACCGACTTCAAGAACGGCACCCAGTCGTTCCCGGTCAGCTTCATGGGTCTGGTGAACGTGGCGGCCCACCAGGTGGCCAACAACGCGATCCAGGCGGCCGGCGTGGTGACGAGCAACGTGGCCAGCCTCTCGGGCTCGGCGCAGACGTTCGCCACCTACCACCCGGCCAGCTCGACCTTGGGCACCGCGTGGATCTCGGGCGACCTGAGCCTCAAGGGCGTCCCGACTTCTGTCCAGCCGGGCACCTACACGGCGACGCTGACCTTCACCGCGTTCTGATCGACCGAACGTGACCGCCCCGGGGACGGGGCGACCAGCAGGACCCGTGGGGGCGAGGCCGACGTGGCCTCGCCCCCACGGCGCTCACCCGACGGGCCCGACCATCTCCGCCCGAGCCCGACCAGCCCGAACAGTCCCACGGAGGCACCTGTCCATGAGCGTCACACCCCACGTGCGGCCGCCGGTGACGGCCGCGGCGCTGGGCCTGACGGCCGTGCTCCTCGTCGCCGTCTCGTCCACCACCCCACGTCCGGCACAGGTCGTCGTGGTGGTGGGAGCCCTCCGGCCCGCGAGCCTCACCGCGGACGACACGACGGCGCCGGCCCTGCCACGCCCTCCGGGCGACGTGCGCGTCGCGCTGCCGGCCGGGGTGCTCGCCATCACCACGCCGTACACCGCGGCCGGTCCGCTGGTGCTCACGGCGACCTCGGCGGGGGGAGTGGCGGCGGTCGCTGCCCCGTTCGGCTCGTCGACCGACATCGCGCGGGCGGTGAAGATCGTCGACACCCGGCCCGCGGAGCTCGGCTTCGTCACGCAGCTGACGACCGAGGACCCCGGCGCGCACGCGCGGGCCGACGGCGCCGCGACGCGGGCGGAGCTGGTGGACGTGCAGGCGGTCCAGGTCCAGGGCAACGGTCTGCGGTCGGCCGACGTGCACGCCGGCACCACGCCGCCGGACCCGCGGGGCCCCGCGGCGCCGCAGGTGGTGGCGACCTACGGCTCCGGGCTCGGCATCGGGACGGCCTGGCTCGCGGGCACCCTCGAGCTGACGGGCACGGCAGCCGGTCACGACGCGCTGACAGTCACCTTCACCGCCTTCTGACGGCCGGCCGTCCGTCGTTCCCCCGCCGTTCACCACCCGTGCGGACCCGAGTACCCGACGGCCTCGACGATGGCGGCGTGTTCGCGCACCGGACCCGTCCAGCCGTCGCCCGTGCGGCCGCTGTCGCCGCCCTCGTCGTCGGCCTCGTCGTCCCTGCTGCGGCCGCCCACGCGGCGCAACCGCTGCCGTCCGGCGTCGCCGCCGCGCCGAAGCCCGCACCGAGCCCGGGCCCGGGCCCGAGCTCGGCGAACGACGGTGCGGGCGGCGGGCGGATCACCTTCGGCATGACGACGGCGTCCGGCGGGACCACCGACGCGCGGGGGTTCATCGCGGTGAACGCGCCCGCCGGTTCGGTGCTCTACGACAACGTCGCGGTGATCAACCTGTCCGACGCGCCGCTCGCGGTCGACGTCTACGCCGCGGACGTCACCAACGGCAGCGACGGCGCGCTCGACGTGGCCGCCAGCACGGACAAGAAGCAGCTCGCCGGCGGCTGGGTGACCCTCGGCGAGACGAAGGTCGATCTGGCCGCCCAGTCGAGCAAGGCCGGTCCGGGGTTCAAGCTGGTGCCGGTCACCATCACCATCCCCAAGGACGCCGAGCCCGGGGACCACCTCGCCGCGGTGCTCGCCTCGGTGACCGCGCAGGGCAAGCCCGGCGAGAACGCGCCCGCGGTCAACCTCGAGCACCGGGTGGGTGTGCGGGTCTACGTCACGGTGCAGGGCAGCATCAGGCCTGGTCTCAGCATCAAGGACGTGCGCACGCACTTCCGGCCCGGCAGCACGTTCGGCCCCGGCTCGCTGGACGTCGAGTACACGCTGACCAACAGCGGCAACGTCCGGGTCGGCGTCAAGCCGTCGGTGCGGGCCACCGGCCCGTTCGGCACCTCGCCGCACACCGCGGACGGCACGGCGGTCGCCGAGCTGCTGCCCCACTCGTCGGTCACCCAGAAGGTCAGCTTCGACGGGGTGCTCCCGGCCGGGCTCGAGAACGTGGTGGTCTCGGCTGCGGCCGTCGCCGCTCAGGGCGGGTCCGACCCGGGGATCGGCACCGTGCACGCCTCGTCGTGGACGTGGTTGTGGACCTGGGTGCTGCCGGGGCTGCTGCTCGTCGCCGGTGGGGTCGTGACCGGGTTCCGCGTGCGGCGGCGACGCAGCAGGCCGGGGGTTTGGGGGCCGCCCGAGGAGTTGTGGGCCGCGTCGACGCCGGCGGGGCCGTCCGGGGACGGCCCGAGTGCGGCCACGGCCGCCGCGGCTGCGCCTCCCACGGGCGACACGGCTGCGTCACCCGCCACCGGCACGGAAACGACGCCGGACCCGGAGCCGGTGCGGTGAGCCTCACGTCGGTCCGTCCGGCCGTCGTGCTCGCCGCCGTCGCAGCCGCGGTGGGCGGCGCCCTCCTGGTGGCGCCCGCGGCGTCGGCGCTCGACGTGGTGCCGGCCGAACCGGCGGTCGGCGGCACCCTCTATCTCGCGAACGCCGACGACGGCACCGACTACCCGGTCGGGGCGTCGATCGGCTGGAACGACCCCGTGCTGGCGCTCCCGGCGCCCGGCGACCTGAAGAACCGGCTGACCGCACCGCCCGGGGCGGAGGCGGTGGTGACCTTCGTCGGGCCGCAGGGGCGCGAGTCGGACCCCACGTCGTGGAACGCGACGGCCCCCTGGGATCTCACCCCGCCGGGCCAGTGGATGGCGGACGTCACGCCGTACCACCTGATCGCACCCGGCAACGGGACGCCGTCGGGCACCAATGCGACCGCCACGGCGAGCGGCGACTACTCGCTCGGGGTCGCCTACCTGACGGCCGGCGGGCAGCGCGTGGCGCCCGGTGGGCTGTTCTTCGTCCACATCCACCTGACCGGGAACGCCGTGCCCGACAAGGCGACGTACACCTGGACACCTGTCCAGGCGACCGGCCTGGCGGCCGGTGCCGGGGCGTCGCGGGCTCCCACCGGCCAGCAGCAGTGGCCGGGGCTCCTCTCCTTCGTCGCACCCGCGAGCGCGGCGACCACGGACGACCCCGCCGGTGCGATGGTCGTGGTCGTGGACGCGGGCGGTGCGGCGGCGTCGGGCACGGGCTGGACGGTGGTCCTCTCCGCGACCGGGGTCACCCGGACCGTGGCGACGGGTCCCGGCGCACGGACCGTCGACGCCTCGACGACGACGGGACCGACGACGACGGATCCGACGACGACGGGTCCGACGACCCTCACGCTCACGCTCGTCTCGGGCTGAGCGCGCTCGTCGGCCGTCGTCCGTCCTGCATTCACCGGCGCGTCACGCCGGCGGCGACCGACGGACACCTCTGCCCGCGTGAATAGGCGGGTGCTCGTGCCGCTTTGTCCCGATGTCGCCGCACCCGTCCGGACCTGGCCTCGCGCGGCCCTCCTCCTCGGCGCCGTGCTGACCCTGGGCGTCCTGCTCGGGTTCGCCGGCCCCGCCGCGGCAGACGCCGGACCCACGGTGGGCATCGCCGCCGCACCCGCCAAGCAGGGGCAGCCGGACGGCCGGTCGCGCTTCAGCCTGCTCGTCCAGCCGGGTCAGAAGGTGGGCGACGAGCTGCTGGTGCTCAATGCGGGCAGCACCGACCAGCGGCTGCACGTGTACGCGACCGACGCGTTCGACACCGCCGACGGAGCCTTCGCGCTGCTCGACGGGTCCGCGACGCCGGCGGGGGCGGGGACGTGGGTCCGCTTCGACGCCGGTGCCCGCGACACCGTGCTGACCCTCGCGGCCGGCGCACAGGCGCTGGTCCCGTTCACCGTGACGGTGCCCGCGACGGCGACGCCCGGTGACCACGCGGCCGGCGTCGTCGTCTCCGTCGCCTCGTCTGCGGGCCAGGTCACCGTGGATCGTCGCCTCGCGACCCGCCTCTACGTCCGCGTCCGCGGCACCGTGCAGCCCTCGCTGACCGTCCGGTCGGTCACGGCCGCGCAGCCCGTGGGCGGCGACCCGTTCTCGGCGCCGACGACGATCACGGCGGTCGTGGCCAACACCGGGGACGTCGCGCTGACCGCACGGGCGACGGCGAACCTGCGCACCTGGTTCGGCCGGCCGGTCGGCACGGCCGGGTCGCGGGACGTCGCGGAGCTGCTGCCGGGCGCAACGCGCACGCTGACCTTCGACGTCGGCCGGGTGGCCCGTGCCGGCTACCTCGAGCCGCAGCTCACGCTCGTGCCCGTCGCGGACGCGGACGCCTACGGGTTCGCGCTGCCGCCCGTCGTCGGTCGCGGGACCTCCGTAGCCGTGCCCTGGCTGCTGCTCGGCGTGGCCCTCGCCGCCTCGGCCGGCCTCGGCGTCGTCGTCCTGCGGCGTCGACGGGCGGCGGTGCTCGAGGCCACGCCCGGGAGCGCGGGCGTGGCGGAGCCGCAGGAGGCGGCGCGGGAGACCGCGGCGGTCAAGCCGACGCCGACCCCGCAGACCGCCGCAGGCGGACGCTCGTGAGCACCCGGCCGCTGCTCGGCGTGGCCCTGACCGCGCTGCTCGGCGTCGGGCTCGGCACCCCGGCGCTCGCCGCCGGCACCCCCACGCCGCCCACCAGCACCACGGCGCCGGCCCCGTCCGGCACCGCCACGTCCACGGCGCCGGCCCCGTCCGGCACAGCCACGTCCACGGCGCCGGCAGCGGCCCCCACCGACCGCGCCGCGGCCCCCACGCCGTCGTCGACCCCCGGTGCGACGCATCCCGTGAGCGTCGGCGGGGTGCTGTTCGTCAGCGGCGTCCGCACCACGTACCACCCGTCCTGGGACCCGATCGGCGGCACGCTCCACGTCGAGCTGACGGTGCGCAACGCCACCGACCAGGTGGTCGACGCCTCGGCGAGCATCGGTGCGGCCACCCTGCTCGGCGTCGACCTCGGCAACGCGGACAGCATCGCCGTGCAGGGGTTGAACCCCGGGGAGGTCCGCACCGTCGGCACCGACATCGAGGGCGTCGGTCAGTGGGGCCCGCTGCGTGCCCACGTCACCGTCGCCCCGCCCGCGACGCTGCGCGGGGTGACGCTGCAGCCGCTCAGCCGCGACCGCTGGCTGCTGGTGCCGCCGTGGTACCTGCTCGCGCTCGTCGCGGCGGCGGGTGCCCTGTGGTGGGCGCTGCGGCACTACCGCCTGGTCCTGGCGCCCCGCCCGGTCGGCGGTCCGCGGCACGGGACCGGCGGCAGAGCGCCCGAGGTGGTGGTCCCATGACGATCGCGCCCCCGCTGGCCCACGACGACACGCTGGTGCTCGGCACGGTGGTCCCGCCGCCGCCACCCGCACCGCGCGCCTCGTCGCGGCGCCGCGTGCCGCGGTGGGTCCCGCGCGACCGGGCCCGCGCGACGGCTGGTGCGTCCGTGGCCGCCCAGGTCGCCCGGTTGCTGGCCGCCGCCCTCCTCGCGCTCGCGGCGTACGTGGGCATCGTGTCGGACCTCGAGCACGCCATCGCCCAGGACCAGCTGCACCGCACGCTGTCCGACCAGCTCGCCGCCGGCACGGCGCCGGTCAGCGAAGGTGACGTCGACGACGTGCTGCTGCCCAACGGCGCACCCGTCGCCCAGCTGACGATCCCGCAGATCGGGCTCGACGAGACGGTCGTGGAAGGGACCGACTCGTCGAACCTGGCCCACGGGCCGGGCCATCGTCGTGACACCTCGCTGCCGGGCCAGGCCGGGGTCAGCGTCGTCATGGGCCGGCGTGCGGCGTTCGGCGGCCCGTTCGCCCGGCTGGAGGAGCTGTCCCCGGGATCGCGCTTCACCGTGGTGACCGGCCAGGGCAAGCAGACGTTCGAGGTGATCGGGGTCCGGTACGCGGGCGACGCGGCACCGGCCCCGACCAAGGCGGGGGAGAGCCGGCTGATCCTCGAGACCGCTCGTGGCCCGGCATTCGTGCCGCACGGCGTGGTCCGGGTCGACGCCGAGCTGGTCACCGAGACGCAGCCCCGCGGCGCGCGGTACACCACGTTCCCGACCTTGCCGCCCTCCGACAAGGAGCTGGCGTCCGACACCTCGCGAGCCTGGGCGCTGGTCTTCGCCCTGCAGCTGCTGGTGGTCGTCGCGGTCGGCGCGGTGTGGACGTACCGCCGGATCGGCCCACGTCAGGCGTGGATCGCGTTCGTGCCGGCCGGCCTGCTGGCCTTCCTCGTCGTCGCGGACCAGGCGGTCCGCCTCCTGCCCAACCTGCTGTGACCAGGGCGTCCGTCCGTGACAACGCGTGGAGCGAGCACCAGATGACCCAGACCGTACGGTCCGACGACTCCCCGACCCAGCTGCTCGCCCCGGTTCGGGTGATCGAGCCGGTGAGCGAGCCCGGTCCGCCCGCGCCGGGACCGCTGCACGCCGCGCCGGCCCTCGACCCGCACCCGGGCGGCCTGTCCTCCCTCGACGCACGCTCGATCTCCGCCTGGTTCGGCGACCACAACGTGCTCGACCGGGTCTCGCTGACCATGCCGGGCGGGGTGGTCACGTCGCTGATCGGCCCGTCGGGCTGCGGCAAGTCCACGTTCCTGCGCATCCTCAACCGGATGCACGAGCTGGTGCCCTCGGCGTCGCTGGCCGGCGAGGTGCTGCTCGACGGCCAGGACATCTACGACCCGGCGTGGCGGCTGACCGATGCGCGCCGCCAGATCGGCATGGTGTTCCAGAAGCCGAACCCCTTCCCGGCGATGTCCATCTACGACAACGTCGTCGCGGGCCTGAGGCTGACGGGCCGGCGCGTGGCGCAGGCCGAGAAGGACTGGCTCGTCGAGACCTCGCTGACCAAGGCCGGCCTCTGGACGGAGGTCCGCAACCGGCTGGCCGCCCCGGGCGGCGGGCTGTCCGGCGGCCAGCAGCAGCGCCTGTGCATCGCGCGGTCGCTCGCGGTCCGCCCGCGCGTGCTGCTGATGGACGAGCCCTGCTCCGCCCTCGACCCGACGTCCACCCGGGTCATCGAGGACACGATGCTCGAGCTCGCGTCCGAGGTCACCATCGTGATCGTCACCCACAACATGCAGCAGGCAGCCCGCGTCTCGCAGCAGTGCGCCTTCTTCCTCGCCGAGGCCGGTACTCCGGGCGTCATCGTCGAGCACGGGGACACGAGCGCGATGTTCACCAGCCCGCAGGACCCGCGCACGGAGGCGTACGTCCAGGGACGCTTCGGCTGACCTCCGCCGTCGGGTGAACTCCGTCCCCACGGCCCAACCTCACCTGGACAACCGTTCATCTGCTTGCCCGTCGAACCGATCTTCAAGACGTGGACCGGTGGTGGAAGGGCTACCTGCTGGTCGTCGCAACGTTGGCGACGGCCTGGGTCCTCGTGCCGTCCGTGCTCGCCCGGGACGTGCTGTACCAGGCGATCGGCCTGGTGTCGGTGGGGGCCGTCGTGCTGGGTGCGACCCTGCGGCAGTCGCGCTGCCACCGTGCCTGGTACGTCCTCGCGCTGGGCCAGCTGCTGCTCATCGTCGGCGACGGGATGTACGCCTGGTACCAGGACGTCCAGCACGTCGACCCGTTCCCGTCGCCGGCCGATGCGGTCTACCTCTCCGCGTACCCGGTGCTCGCCGTGTCCCTCATGTTGCTGGCGCAGTGCCGCCGGACCGGCTGGGACCGCGCGGGCTGGATCGACTCCGGCGTGGTGGTGGTCAGCCTGGGTCTGATCGCGTGGGTGGTCGTCGGCGCGCCGACCCTCGCCGAGCAGGGCCCGACGTTCCCCGCCCTGCTCTCCCTGGCGTACCCGCTCGCCGACCTGCTGCTGCTCGCGGTGGCGTCGCGGCTGTTCGTCGGCGCCGGCAACCGGCCCTTCGCCTACCTGCTGCTGCTGGGCTCGCTGGCGACGCTGATGACGGCCGACGTGGCGTACACGCTGCTCGGCGCCGGGCCGTCGGCCGCCGACCGCTGGCTGGACGCCATCTGGCTCACCTCCTACGCGCTGGCCGGCGCGGCCTCGCTGCACCGGTCCGCCGGTGCGGTGTCCCAGCGGGCTGACGGGCCCGCGACCATGTCGACGTGGCGGGTGGTGGGCCTGCTCGGCGCGCTGCTCGTCGCCCCCGGCATCGAGACCGTGGAGCACCTGAGGGGCCAGGAGTACGACACCTGGCCGCTGATCGCCGGCTACGCCGTGCTGACCACCCTGGCCGTCGCGCGGCTCCAGCTGGCGCTGGTCGACGCCAGGACGGCGGCGGCCGAGCGCGCCGTGGTCCTGGACCGGCTGGCGCACGAGGCGACGCACGACGCGCTGACCGGCGCCATGAACCGAGCGAGCACGCTCGCCGAGGTGGAGAAGGCGCTCGCCGGCGTCCGTCCCGGTGCGCCCGTCGGGCTGCTGTACGTCGACCTGGACCACTTCAAGCAGGTGAACGACACGTTCGGCCACGTGGTCGGCGACGAGGTGCTGCGCTCCGTCGTGGCCCGGATCCGCGAGGTCGTGCGACCCGAGGACGTCGTCGGCCGCATCGGCGGCGACGAGATCGTCGTGCTGGTGCGCGCGGTGCCGTCCCAGCGCCCCCTGGTGGACATGGCCAGCCGCATCGTCGCGGCGGTGGAGCGGCCGCTCCGGCTCGAGGGTCAGCCGCAGGCGCTGTGGCTGTCCGCCTCCGTCGGCGTCGCCTTCTCGCGCGAGGGCATGGTCGACCCGGACGACCTGGTGCGGGAGGCCGACGCCGGTGCGTACCAGGCGAAGGCCGAGGGCCGGGCGCGCGTCCAGGTGTTCGGCGAGGAGCTGCGCAAGGAGCTGATCGAGCGCGCCGACGCGGAGGCGGCCGTCCGGCACGCCCTGGTCGCGGGCGAGCTGGTGATGCACTACCAGCCGCTGCTGGAGCTGAGCAGCGGGTCGGTGGTCGGCTACGAGGCGCTGGCGCGGTGGCAGCGACCGGGGCACGGTCTGCTGCCGCCGAGCGAGTTCATCCCGCTGGCCGAGAAGAGCTCGCTGATCTGCGACATCGGGCGGTGGGCGCTGTACGAGGCCACGGCGCAGGCCGCGGCGTGGGACCGCGAGGGCCGCCCGCACGTGCACATGTCGGTGAACATCTCCGGGCGGCACCTGATGTCGGCCGTGATCGTCGACGACGTGGTCGGCGCGTGCGTCGCGGCGGGGATCGCTCCGGAGCGGCTGGTGCTGGAGGTGACGGAGACCGTCCCGCTGAACTCGCCGGTGATGCAGGCCCAGCTGACGACGCTGCGCCGGCTCGGCGTCGGCATCCACATCGACGACTTCGGCACCGGGTACACGTCGATCGGCCAGCTGCGGAACCTGCCTGCGTCCGCGCTGAAGATCGACCGCAGCCTGATCGCGCTGGACGACGTCGGCTCCCGCGAGCTGGTCGCCCTCGCCGTGCACGCCGCACACAGCGCGGGCCTTCAGGTGGTCGCCGAGGGAGTGGAGACGGCGGCCCAGATGGTGGCGCTGCGGGCGATGGGCTGCGACCTGGCGCAGGGCTTCCACATCGCCCGCCCGGCACCGGCCGACGAGGTCGCGGTGAGCCTGGGCGCGCGCTACCGGAGCGAGCTGGAGCCCGCGGTGTCCGATCCGTCCCGAACCACATCCGTGTGACTTCTGATGCCGGTGTGACAGATGTTCACTTCTGGGATCTGCGCAGGTAGCGTGCGTGACGCACCCCCCGGAATGAGCACCGGTGCGCGGCCGCGCGGCCGCCACCAGATCGAGGCGAGACAGCCCGTGACACCCGCACCGCGGCCCCACCGAACCGCCCGGCGATCCCGCCTCGCGCTGACGTCCGCCGTGCTGGCGACCCTGCTCGTCCTCGTGGACCAGTCCGGGGCGCTGGCCGACCCGTCGCCGTCGCCCACACCCCCGTCCGCCGCCGACGTGCAGAGCGCCCAGGCCGCGGTGCAGGCGGCCAAGGGGTCTGTCGCGCAGATGGAGGTGCGCCTCGCCGAGCTGTCGGTGGTCGGCGACCAGGCCGACGTCGCCGTGCAGGTGGCCGGCGAGAAGTACACCCAGGCGCTGTCCGACGCGCAGAACGCGCAGACCGCCGCCGACCAGGCCGCCCAGCGCTCCACGCAGGCGGCCGCCGACGCGGAGACCGCCCGGCGGGACCTCGTCGCGCTCGCCCGGCAGATGGCACGGTCCGGCGGTGGCGCGGACCTGCTCGAGGCCGTGCTGTCCGCCGACGGGTTCCAGGACGTCGCGCAGCGCACCAGCACGCTGGCGCACCTGACGGGCAAGGCCGACGAGACGGTCCAGCGGTTCCGCGCCGCGACGCTCGTCGCCGACACGCTGCGCGACCACGCCGCCGCGGCCGCCACGGAGGCCTCGGCCGCCAAGGACACCGCCCAGCAGGCGCTCGACGCCGCGCAGAAGGCGTCCGACGACGCGCAGGCGCAGATCGCAGCGGCGTCGACCGAGCGGGACCAGCTGATCAACGCCCTGGCCGTCGCGCAGCAGACGTCGGCGACCGTGGAGCGCGCCCGCCAGGACGCGCTCGACGCCGCTCGTCAGCAGCGGGAGAACGCCGCCGCGCAGGCCGCGCGCATGGCCCCGCCGGCTGGGTCGACCAGCACGACGTCCACCACCACCCCACCGGCCGGCGGCACCACGGCACCACCGGCCACCACGACGCCGCCGGCCGGCACGGGCTCCGGCGGTACGTCGGGCGGCACGTCGGGCGGCACGTCGGGCGGCACCACCGCCCCTCCCGCCACCACGCCACCGGTGACGACGCCTCCCGTGACGGCCCCGGTCACCAACCCGGTGACCCCGCCGCCCGCCCCGCCGACCAGCGACCGCTACGGCCTGGGCACCGGTGTCTCGCGCGGGTCGGCCGGTCAGGGTCAGGCGGCCGTGTCCTGGGCCGAGGGCCAGGTCGGGCTGCCGTACATCTGGGGCGGTGTCGGGCCCGACGGCTTCGACTGCTCAGGCCTGACGATGAAGGCGTGGTCCGCGGCGGGCGTCGGGATCAACCGCACCGCGGCCGACCAGTACAAGCAGGTCCTCAAGATCAGCTACTCGAGCATGCGACCCGGTGACCTGATCTTCTGGTCGTCCGGCACCACGGACGCCGACTCGATCTACCACGTGGCCATGTTCATCGGCGGCGGGCAGATGGTGGAGGCTGCCAAGCCGGGCGTGCCCGTCCGGATCACCTCGATCCGCTGGTCGGGCACCATGCCGTTCGCCGGCCGCCCCTGACGCACCGCCCGTCCCGCGCGGCAGCGCGCACGAACGACGAAGGCCCGCACCCACCGTCCGGTGGTGCGGGCCTTCGAGCGCTCGTCGTGCGGGTGCGTCAGTGCGCGTAGTACCCCGCGTCGATCGCCCGCTGGCGCGACCGCTCGATCTCGGCCTCCGCGTCGGCACGGCCCACCCAGTGGGCGCCCTCCACGGACTTGCCGGGCTCCAGGTCCTTGTAGACCTCGAAGAAGTGCTGGATCTCCAGGCGGTGGAAGTCCGACACGTCGTCGATGTCCTGCCGCCAGGCGGCGCGCTGGTCGCCCATCGGCACGCACAGCACCTTGTCGTCGCCGCCCGCCTCGTCGCGCATGCGGAACATGCCGAGCGCGCGGCACCTGATCAGGCAGCCGGGGAAGGTCGGCTCCTCGAGCAGCACCAGGGCGTCGAGCGGGTCACCGTCCTCGCCGAGGGTGCCCTCGATGAAGCCGTAGTCGTCGGGGTACCGGGTCGAGGTGAAGAGCATGCGGTCCAGGCGGATACGGCCGGTCGCGTGGTCGACCTCGTACTTGTTGCGCTGTCCCTTGGGGATCTCGATCGTGACGTCGAACTCCACAGCTCTCCTCCGCGCGCGCCCGGCGGCAGGCGCTGGTTCGTAGTCGGTGCACAAGTCGTCGCGCGGCGCCGTGGCGCCCCGGCTCTAGGACAGTAGTCTGACGCACCGGCGGCGGGCAGCCCGCCCTGAGGCGCGGTGCCGTGGCAGCGGCCGTGACCGCTGCCGTGACTGCGGCGTACGGGAGCAACGGGAGAGCATGGCCAGGACGGCTCGGGTGGTGGGCACCAGCATCCTGGTGGTGGTCCTCGCCGGAGCCGCGTACGTGACGGCCGACGCGTACGACGTGGTGCCGGGCGTGCTGACCCTGGCCCCGCCCGGGCCGACCGCCTCGCCGTTCCCCGTCGCCCCCGGTGCCCTGCTGCCGGTGGCGAACCCGGCGTCCCTCGCGCCGCTGCACGCCCTCGACTCCGCGGCCCCCGTGCCGTCGACCACCGCCGTGCAGGCCGCGGTGAACGCGTTCGCCGCCGACCCGCGGGTGGGACCAAGCGTGGGCGTCCTGGTCACGGACGCCGCGAGCGGCAACGTCATCGCGGAGCACGACTCGGCGAGCCCGCACGTGCCGGCGTCCACCGCCAAGCTGGTCACGGCTGCCGCCGCCCTCGGCACCCTGGACCCGGCGTCGACGCTGCCGACCCGGGTGGTCGCCGGTGCCGGCGGCTCGATCGTGCTGGTCGGCGGCGGGGACATGCTGCTCGCGCCGGGCGCCGGCGACCCGAACGCGGTCGACGGGCACGCCGGCCTGGGCGACCTGGCGGCGCAGGTGGCGCGGGACCTCAAGCTGACCGGGACGACGACGGTCCACCTGTCGGTGGACGACTCGCTGTTCAGCGGTCCGGCGACCTCGCCGGGCTGGGACCCGAGCTACCTGTCCGAGGGGTTCGTCGCCCCGGTGACGCCGATCGCGGTGCACGACGCACGGGTGCACCCCGAGGTCGAGTACTCGGTCCGCTTCCCGGACCCCACGATGAACGCCGCCAACGTCCTGGCCCAGCGGCTGACGGAGGCGGGCATCACGGTGCAGGGGGCGCCGTCCCGCGGCACCGCGCCGGCCAACGGCCGGGTGCTGGGGGAGGTCCGGTCGGCACGGCTGGACCAGGTGGTCGGCTACTTCCTGGACAGCTCGGACAACACGATCACCGAGGTGGTGTCGCGCCTGGTCGCGGTGCACCAGACGCTGCCGGGCAGCTTCGAGGGCGGCACCCAGGCGGTGCTGCACGCCGTCTCGACGCTGGGCGTGGACGTCAACGGCGCGCACCTGACGGACGCCTCCGGCCTGGCGTCGGGCTCGGCGCTGCCGCCGACGCTGCTGGTGCGGCTGCTCAAGCTGATGGTCGACGGCTCGCACCCGGCCCTGACGGAGGTCGCCACGCAGCTGCCGATCGCCGGCCTGACCGGCACCCTGTTCGACCGGTTCACGCAGAGCGACGCGCGCGGCCTGGTGCGCGCCAAGACGGGCAGCCTGCCGAACGTGACGTCGCTGGCCGGCACGGTGATCACCGCCGACGGCCGCCAGCTGCTGTTCGCGGTGCTGGCCGACCAGACCGGTGCCGTGGGGCAGGACCCGCCGCGCCGGGCGCTCGACACCTTCGTCAGCGGCCTCGCGGCGTGCGGCTGTCGCTGACGCGGTCCCGGCCGGCCCGGCGCCGCACCGGGTTAGCGTGAGCGTCATGGTGGACGACGACGCCGCGGGCCCGGTCGACTGGAGCGCCGCCGCCAGGGTGGCGGGCCGCCTGGCACCCCCGGGACCGACAGCCGACCGCGCCGAGCTGACCGCCCTGGTCGCGGAGCTGCGCGATGCGGCGGCGCGCGCCGGCACCCCGGTGCTGGAGACCACCGGCATGCGTCCGGCGGACGGTCGGCCCGCGGAGCAGCTCGCCCGGGTGCTCGTCGTCGACCGTCCCCGCTGGGCCCTGGCCAACACCCAGGTGTTCGCGTCGCTGCTCGGCCCGCTGTCCCGGCACGCCGACGGCAGCCCCGTCGTCGTGCCACCCGCCGCCCGGCAGGCCGCCGCGGCGCAGGTGGGGGGCGTGCTCGCGCTGCTGGCCGGCAAGGTGCTGGGGCAGTTCGACCCGTTCACCGAGCCCGCGGGCCGGCTGCTGCTGGTGGCGCCCAACGTGCTCGCGGTGGAGACGGCGATGGGGGTGGACCCGGCCGACTTCCGGCTGTGGGTGTGCCTGCACGAGCTGACGCACGCGCTGCAGTTCGCGGCGGCACCGTGGCTGGCGGACCACCTGCGGACCCGGGCCCAGGAGCTGCTCGGCGACCTCGCACCGGGCACGGGTCGGCTCGAGGCGCAGGAGCTGCTCGAGGCGATCGGGCGGGCGCTGGCGGGCGGCCGCGGCGGTGGGGTGCTCGGCCTGCTCACGCCGGCGCAGCGGGCGGTGTTCGACGAGGTGGGCGCCGTGATGGCGCTGCTCGAGGGGCACGCCGACGTCACCATGGACGAGGTCGGCCCGGCGGTGGTGCCGACCGTCGGCCGGATCCGCACGGCCTTCGAGGCCCGCCGGGACGCGAGCGCCTCCGCCGGTGGCCTCGAGCGGCTGCTCCGCCGGCTGCTCGGCATGGACCTCAAGCTGGCGCAGTACCGCGAGGGCGCCGCCTTCGTGCGCGGGGTGCGGGCCCGCGTCGGCACCGACGGCTTCAACGCCGTCTGGACGTCCGCCGACACCCTCCCCACGGCTGCCGAGATCGCCGACCCCGCGGCGTGGGTCGCCCGCGTCCGGCCCTGAGCGCGTGACCGGCCCCTCGGCCGCCGTCGCGGCGGTGCGGCTGGCGGTCAGCCGCGAGCTGGCGGACCTCCCGGCGGGCTCGCTGGTGCTGGTCGCGTGCTCCGGCGGTGCCGACTCCCTGGCGCTGGCGGCGGGCATGGCGTTCGTCGTCGGACGCGCCGCGCGCCACGCGGACGAGGCCGGGGGAGTGCCGCCGCTGCGCGCCGGGGCGGTGGTGGTGGACCACGGGCTGCAGGACGGGTCGGCCACGGTGGCGACGCGCGCCGCGGAGCAGTGCCGTCGGCTGGGCCTCGATCCCGTGCTGGTGGTCCCGGTCACCGTCGACGGCCCCGGCGGGCCCGAGGCTGCGGCGCGGGACGCCCGCTACGTGGCCCTCGAGGAGGCGGCGCGACGCACCGGTGCCGCCGCGGTGCTGCTGGGCCACACCCTCGACGACCAGGCCGAGACCGTGCTGCTGGGGCTCGCGCGAGGGTCCGGTGCCCGGTCGCTGGCGGGCATGCCGACGCGCCGCGGCCCGTTCCGCCGCCCCCTGCTGCAGCTGCGCCGCGCCGACACCGCGGCGGCGTGCACCGCCCAGCGGCTGGCGCCGTGGCAGGACCCGACCAACGCCGCCGCGCCGGACGGCCCGCGCCGCAGCCGCGTGCGGCACCAGCTGCTGCCGGCGGCCGAGCGGGTGCTCGGCCGCGGGGTGGTGCCCGCCCTGGCACGGACCGCCGAGCAGCTGCGCGAGCAGGCGGACGCCGTCGACGAGCTCGCCGACCGGCTGCTCGCCGAGGCGGCGTCCCGCGGGGTGCCGACTGTCGGCTGGGACGCCGACACCCTCGCGGCGGCCGTCCCCGGCGTCCGGCGGGCCGCGCTGCACGCGGCGGCGCTGCGCACCGGCTGCCCGCCCGGCTCCGTCACGCGCCGCCACGTCCTGGCGCTCGACGCGCTGCTCGTCGACTGGCACGGGCAGGGGCCGGTGCACCTGCCCGGCGGGATGGTCGGCGTCCGGGAGTGTGGCAGGCTCGTCCTCACCGAATCCCCCTCCCCTTCACGACAGGAGTAGCCGCGGTGGACGCTGCCGACATGGGAGCCGACCTGGAGCGGGTGCTCCTCACGCAGGAGCAGCTGCACGGCCGGCTGGACGAGCTCGCGGCGCAGATCGACGCCGACTACGCCGGCAAGGACCTGCTGCTGGTCGGGGTGCTCAAGGGCGCCGTGATGGTGATGGCGGACCTGGTGCGCCGCCTGCACCTGCCCGTGCAGATGGACTGGATGGCGGTCTCGTCGTACGGCTCGGGCACCAAGTCCTCCGGCGTCGTCCGCATCCTCAAGGACCTCGACGCGGACCTGACCGGCCGCCACGTGCTGATCGTCGAGGACATCATCGACTCCGGCCTGACCCTGTCCTGGCTGCTGTCGAACCTGCGCTCGCGCGGGCCGGTCAGCGTCGAGATCGCCACCATGCTCCGCAAGCCGGAGGCGCTGAAGGTGGACGTCCCGGTCAAGTACGTCGGCTTCGACATCCCCACGGAGTTCGTCGTCGGCTACGGCCTCGACTACGACGAGAAGTACCGCAACCTCCCGTTCGTCGGCACCCTGGCGCCGCACGTCTACGCGGGCTGAGACGCCGGCTGAGACTTCGCTGAGGGCGCTGAGCCCTGCGCGAACAGGGCGGACCGGGCCGCGGGACCGTCAGATTCACCATGTACCGTCGAGGCCAGCAGCCCTGCGACCCGGAGGATGAGGGGCCCGGCCCCGATCGCCCATGAATCTCAAGCGCCTCGCCCGCGGACCCGTCGTGTGGGTCGTCATCGCCCTGCTGCTCATCGTGTTCGCGTTCAGCGCGCTGCGGGTGCCCACCGTCCAGCGGATCGACACCTCGGACGGTCTGGCGCTGCTCAAGGGCGGCACGGTGGACCAGGTGCGCATCGTCGACACCGCCCAGCGCGTCGACATGACCCTGACGCAGGACTTCAGCAAGAACAACCACGACTTCGGCAAGCAGGTGCAGTTCTTCTACGTCGCGCCGCAGGGCCCGACCGTGGTGGACGCCGTGCAGAGCGCCAACCTGCCCAAGGGCTTCACCTCCGACGGACCGGCGGTCTCCTCGTGGTGGAGCAGCCTGCTGTCGCTGGTGCTGCCGTTCGTGCTGATCCTCGGCGCCTTCTGGTTCCTCATGTCGAACATGCAGGGCGGCGGCAACCGGGTGATGAGCTTCGGCAAGTCACGCGCCAAGCTGGTGAGCAAGGAGTCGCCGCAGGTGACGTTCGCCGACGTGGCGGGCGTCGACGAGGCGGTCGAGGAGCTGCAGGAGATCAAGGAGTTCCTCTCCGAGCCCAGCAAGTTCCAGGCCGTCGGCGCCAAGATCCCCAAGGGCGTGCTGCTGTACGGCCCTCCCGGTACCGGCAAGACGCTGCTGGCCCGCGCGGTCGCCGGTGAGGCGGGCGTGCCGTTCTACTCGATCTCCGGCTCGGACTTCGTCGAGATGTTCGTCGGCGTCGGCGCCAGCCGCGTGCGCGACCTGTTCGACCAGGCGAAGCAGAACGCGCCGGCGATCATCTTCGTCGACGAGATCGACGCCGTCGGCCGGCACCGCGGTGCGGGCCTGGGCGGCGGGCACGACGAGCGCGAGCAGACGCTGAACCAGATGCTCGTCGAGATGGACGGGTTCGACGTCAACGCCAACGTGATCATGATCGCGGCGACCAACCGGCCCGACATCCTCGACCCCGCGCTGCTGCGCCCCGGCCGGTTCGACCGGCAGGTGTCGGTGGAGCCGCCGGACCTCAAGGGCCGCGAGCACATCCTGCAGGTGCACGCCAAGGGCAAGCCGATGGCGCCGGCGGTCGACCTGACCGCGGTGGCCCGCCGCACCCCCGGCTTCACCGGTGCCGACCTGGCCAACGTGCTGAACGAGGCCGCCCTGCTGACCGCACGCTCCAGCGCCAAGATCATCGGCGACCGCGAGCTGGACGAGGCGATCGACCGCGTCGTCGCCGGCCCGCAGAAGCGCACGCGCGTGATGAACGTCAAGGAGCAGAAGATCACCGCGTACCACGAGGGCGGCCACGCCCTGGTGGCGGCGGCGCTGCGGTACACCGACCCGGTGACCAAGGTGACGATCCTGCCCCGCGGCCGCGCCCTCGGCTACACGATGGTGATGCCGACGGAGGACAAGTACTCCACCACCCGCAACGAGCTGCTCGACCAGCTGGCGTACGCCATGGGCGGCCGCGTCGCGGAGGAGCTGGTGTTCCACGACCCCACCACGGGTGCGAGCAACGACATCGAGAAGGCGACCGAGGTCGCCCGCAAGATGGTCACCCAGTACGGCATGAGCGCCTCCCTCGGCTCGGTGAAGCTGGGCCAGGAGTCGTCCGAGGTGTTCCTCGGCCGCGACGTCGGCCACCAGCGCGACTACTCCGAGTCGGTCGCCAGCCGGATCGACGTCGAGGTCCGCGCGCTGATGGAGAAGGCGCACGACGAGGCGTGGGCGATCCTGGTCGAGTACCGCGATGTCCTGGACCGCCTGGTGCTCGAGCTCCTGGAGAAGGAGACGCTGAACGCCGAGCAGCTGCGCGAGGTGTTCCACGACGTCGTCAAGCGCGAGCCGCGCGAGGTGTGGCTGTCCAGCGAGGAGCGTGCGGTGTCCGAGCGCGGCCCCGTGATGACGCCGGCGGAGAAGGCCGCGCTGAACGGTCACGACGTGGTGCCGCAGGACGAGGCCGCCGCCGCGACCCACGAGCACCCGCCGGTCGAGGTGGTCGAGGTGCCGCCGAACCGGACGCCGGACACCCCCGGCCCCACCGACACGACCGGACGCCTCTGACATGGCCGACCGCGCCGTGGGTGCACCGGTCGAGGACGACCTGGCCGACGACGAGACGCCCGAGCAGCGCTCGGTGATCGGTCCGCTGGTGGACGGCGGCCGCGCGGTGCGCCCGTTCGACGCCGCCCGTGCGGAGGCGGCCGTCCGCGAGCTGCTGATCGCCGTCGGCGAGGACCCGGACCGCGAGGGGCTGCTGGACACGCCCGCGCGGGTCGCCCGCGCCTACCGGGAGACGTTCGCGGGGCTGTTCCAGGACCCGCGCGACGTGCTGACCACCACGTTCGACGCCGGTCACCAGGAGATGGTGATGGTGCGCGACATCGCCGTGTACTCCACCTGCGAGCACCACCTGGTTCCGTTTCACGGCGTCGCCCACGTGGGCTACATCCCCGGCACGGACGGTCGCATCACCGGCCTGTCCAAGCTGGCCCGGGTGGTCGAGGTCTACGCCCGCCGCCCGCAGGTGCAGGAGCGGCTGACGTCGCAGATCGCGGACGCCCTGGTCGAGGTGCTGAACCCCGGTGGCGTGATGGTGGTGCTCGAGTGCGAGCACCTGTGCATGTCGATGCGCGGCGTGCGCAAGCCCGGTGCCCGCACGGTCACCTCCGCGGTGCGCGGTCAGATGCGCGACGCCGCCACCCGGGCCGAGGCGATGGCCCTGGTGCTGGGTCGCTGACCCGTGCACCGGCCTGCGTAGGGTGACGCCCGTGAGCACCGGCGCGCGCAGCGGCCCGGCGTCCCTCGCGCACCTGGGTGACGGTGACCGGACGCTGGTGATGGGCGTCGTCAACGTCACGCCCGATTCCTTCAGCGACGGCGGCCGGTGGTTCACCACGTCGTCGGCGGTGGCGCACGGCCTGCAGCTGCTGGCCGACGGTGCCGACCTGCTGGACGTCGGCGGGGAGTCCACGCGCCCCAACGCCCCGCGGGTGCCGGTGGACGAGGAGCTGTCCCGGGTGCTGCCCGTGGTGCGCGAGCTGGTGGCGCACGGTGCGACGGTCAGCGTGGACACCACGCGGGCCGTGGTGGCGCAGCAGGCGGTCGACGCCGGCGCGCTCCTGGTCAACGACGTGTCCGGCGGCCTGGCGGACCCGGAGATGGCGGCGCTGGTGGCGCGGACCGGCGTCGCGTACGTGGCGATGCACTGGCGGGGGCACGCCGACGTGATGGACGCCCACGACCGGTACGACGACGTGGTGGCCGACGTGCTGGCCGAGCTGCGCACCCGGCTGGCCGAGCTGCGTGCCGCCGGTGTGCGGGACGAGCAGGTGGTGCTGGACCCGGGCCTCGGCTTCGCCAAGGCCGGTGCGAGCAACTGGCCGCTGCTGGCGCACCTCGACGTGCTGCAGGCCGAGGGTTTCCCGGTGCTGGTGGGCGCCAGTCGCAAACGGTTCCTGGGGCACCTGCTGGCGGGCCCGGACGGCACGCCGGCCCCGCCCGACGAGCGGGACGGGGCGACTGCCGCGATCAGTGCGCTCGCGGCCGCGGCCGGGGCGTGGGCCGTCCGGGTGCACGAGGCCCGGGGGTCGGCCGATGCGGTGCGGGTCGCCGCGGCGTGGCGCGCGGCCCGGGGCGGCGGCAAGGACGGGATCGGGCACGATGACGTGCACGACGAGACGGTAGGAGGCCCGCGGTGAGCGGTGAGCAGCCGGTGGTGGACGAGGCCGGGCGCGAGCTGGACCGGATCCGGTTGACCGGGATCGCAGCCACCGGCCGGCACGGGCTGCTGCCCGAGGAACGGCGCGACGGTCAGCAGTTCCTGGCCGACGTCGTCGTGCACCTGGACACGCGCCGCGCCGCGGCGCGGGACGACCTGACGTACTCCGTCGACTACGGCCGCCTGGCGCAGGAGGTGCACGCCGTGCTCGCCGGCGAGCCGGCCGACCTGATCGAGACGGTCGCCGAACGGATCGCCGCCACCGTGCTGGCCCACCCCGGCGTGCTGGCCGTCGACGTGGCGGTGCACAAGCCGCAGGCGCCGATCACCGTGCCCTTCGGCGACGTCGTCGTCGAGATCCACCGGGACCGGCGCAAGCTGCCCGCCGCGGAGCCGTACCGCGCGCAGCAGGGGACGGGCGAACCGCCCACCTCCAGCGCCGCGACCCGTGCCGCCGCCCACGCCCACCCGCGCACGGCGCCCCTGCCGCTCGCCGAGACACCGGCAGGCGTCCCGCTGCCCGCACCGTCCTCGGCGCGCGCCCCGCACGCACCGAGCGCCCCGCTCGAGATCCCGACGTTCGCCGACATCGTCGGTCCCGAGGCCGCCGCCCTCGCAGCCGCGATGCTGCCGGGCACCACCGCGCCGGGCGCCGCGGTGCCCGGGGTCGCCATGCCGGCCGTGGCCGTGCCCGGGATGGGGTCGCCCGAGCTGGCCGCGGTCCCGGCCGAGCCCTCCGACGCGGTCGCCGTGCCGTCGTGGGAGCCCGTGATGGCGGTGCCGGACGACGTCTCCGAGACGACGGTCCTGCCCCGCACGCCGGCCGACGCACCCGAGCCGGCCGCACCGGAGCCGCCGGCCGCACCGGTGCCCGTGCCCGCGGCCCCAGCGCCCGGCGACACGCTGGACCAGCGCCCGGCGACCCCGGTCGACGTGGTGCTGGCCCTGGGCTCGAACCTCGGCCCGTCCCAGGAGACGCTGCGCGAGGTGGTCGCCGAGCTGGGCCAGCTGCCCGGCCTCGAGGTGGTGAAGGTCTCGCCGCTCGCCCGGACGGCACCGGTCGGCGGTCCGGAGCAGCCGGACTACCTCGACGCGGTGGTGCTGGCCCGCACGACGCTCGCGCCGCGGGAGCTGCTGCACGCCCTGCAGCTGCTGGAGGACCGCCACGGTCGGGTGCGGCTCGAGCGGTGGGGGCCCCGCACGCTGGACCTCGACATCGTGGTGTACGGCTCGGTGCTGGCCGTCACGGACGACCTCGAGCTGCCGCACCCGCGTGCCCACCAGCGCGCCTTCGTGCTGCAGCCGTGGGCGCAGGTGGACCCGACCGCCGTGCTGCCGGGCCTCGGCGGCGGCCCCGTCGCCCAGCTGGCGGACACCGCACCGGACCGTGACGGTGTGCGGTGGATGGCCCTCGACTGGCTGACGGCGCCGGTGCAGCACACCGGGTCGCTGGACGTCGCCGGGCACGGCTCCGCGGCGCAGGGACCCTCGGCGCACGCAGCGTCGGCGCAGGCACCGGGCGCTGCGCCGGCCCCAGGGGCGGCACCCCACGAGGACCCGGCCGACGACGACGCGGGACCCGCCTGGCCGTGGGGTCCGTGATGCGGCGCACCCGCTGGCAGAGCCTCCTGCTCGTCGCGCTCGTCGTCGGGGTGCTGGCCGCGCTGCTCACCACGGAGCTGTCCCGCCGCGGACCCGGCATGCCGACGGTGCCGTGGCTGGTGGCCGTGGTGGAGCTGCTGATCTCCGCGGTGGTGTTCTCGATGGGCTGGGCGGTGCGGCAGTTCCTGCGGGGGCACCGGCCGGACCTCGACCCGATCCGTGCGGCACGCACCGCGGTGCTGGCCAAGGCGGCGTGCTACACCGGCGCCCTGCTGGTGGGCTGGTACGGCGGTCAGCTCGCGGCGCTGCTGCTCTCCCGGGACGTGCCCGGGAGCGGCCCCCGGGCGGCTGCGGCTGGCGTCGCCGCGGGAGGCGCGCTGGTGATGGCGGTGGTCGGCCTGGTGGTGGAGTGGTTCTGCCGCATCCCGCCGCCGCAGGACGAGCAGCGCCAGGAGTCCGGCGGTGCGGAGCCGGACCCGTCGCCGAGCTGACGTCGGGGCGCCGTCTCGACGTCAGGGCACCGGCCCCGACGGCACCCGGATCGGCGCAGGTCCCGGCCGCAGGCGTTGCGGCCGATGCTTGGATGGCCTCATGACCAGCTCCGGCCCTGTCTCGACCGACGCCCTGTTCCAGCCGGCGGACATCGTCTGGACGCCCGTCTCCCCACGGCTGGCCGCTGCGCGGCTGACGGTCGCGGCGATCGTCCTCGTCCCGCTCCTCGTCGCGGGCGTCGTGTGGGCGGTCCTCACCGGGGCGGCCGCGGTGTGGACCGCGCCTGCCGCGGTGCTGGCGGTCGGGGTGTGGCTCGGATGGCTGGTGCCGCGGCAGGTGCGCGCCGTCGGCTACGCCGAGCGGGCGGACGACCTGCTGATCCGCCGCGGCATCATGTTCAAGACCCTGGTCGTGGTGCCCTACGGCCGCATGCAGTACGTCGACGTGAACGCCGGACCGGTGGACCGCAGCTTCGGCATCGCGGCCGTCCAGCTGCACACCGCCGCACCCAACACCGACGCCTCGATCCACGGCCTGCGGCCCGAGGAGGCCGCACGGCTGCGTGACCGCCTCGCCTCGCGCGGCGAGGCCCGGCTGGCGGGCCTGTGAGCACCGCCGAGACGCCCTCCGTCGCCGGCCCGGCCCCCGTCACGGCAGAGGCGGTCGGGGAGGACGCCTACGCCTGGCGGCGGGTGCACCCGATCACCCCGCTGCTGCGCGGTTGGAAGGCGCTGGTCGCCGTGCTCGCGATCTTCGCGGCGCAGGCCGGTGACAACGTCCGCAACCTCGCGCACGTGCTCGGTGGGCGCACCTGGCTGGCGCTGGTCGGCGTGCTGGTGCTGGTCACCGTGGTGACGTTGGTGTACTCGGCGTTCGCGTGGCGGGCGATGCGGTTCGCCGTCACGGACGAGGCGGTGCACCTGCGGCAGGGCATCGTGTTCCGGCAGCAGCGGCAGGCCCGGCTGGACCGGCTGCAGGCGGTGGACGTGGTGCAGCCGCTGCTGGCCCGGCTGGTCGGCCTGTCGGAGCTGCGGCTGGAGGTGGCCGGCGGGCACGGTTCCGCGGTGTCGCTGTCGTTCCTGCGCGAGGACGAGGCCGATGCGCTGCGCGCCGAGCTGCTGGCGCTCGCGGCCGGCCTGCGTCGGCCGTCGGCACCGCAGCCCTCGGCCGTGCCCGGCGCGCAGACGGTGCCCACGGCACCCGGCTCCCCGCTGCCGCCGTCGTCCGCCCAGCCGGCGGTGTTCCCGATGCCCGGCCCTGCCCCTGTCTCTGCCCCGGCCTTCGCGCCCGCACCGGAGCAGCAGGTGTACGAGCTGCCGATGCCGCGGCTGCTCGGCTCGATCCTGCTGTCCGGCGGCACCGTCTGGCTGGTGCTCGGCGTGGTCGCCATCACCGTCACGATCGTCGTGAGCGAGAGCATCGACGCCGCGTTCGGTGTGCTGCCCGCCGTGCTCGGTGCCGTCAGCTGGGTGTGGTCCCGGCTGAACGGCGCCGCGACGTTCCGCGCAGCCATCTCCCCGGACGGCATCCGGCTGCGGCACGGGCTCACCGAGACGCGCACCCAGACGGTCCCGCCGGGCCGGGTGCAGGCGGTCCGGCTGCACCAGCCGCTGCTGTGGCGGTCCCGCGACTGGTGGCGGGTGCAGATCAACGTCGCCGGCTACGGCACGGAGGCCAAGGAGCGGGAGAACGAGGCGGTGCTGCACCCCGTCGCCACGCGTCAGGAGGCGATGACGGCCCTGTGGCTCGTGCTGCCGGACCTCGGCGTGGCCGACCCGCAGGCGGTGCTGGACGCCGCGTTCACCGGCAGGGGCGACGACGGCGGGTTCACGCCGTCGCCGCGGGCCGCTCGTTGGGTGGACCCGATCGGCTGGCGGCGGCGGGGCGTGCTGGTGACCGACCGGGCGCTGCTGGTGCGGTCGGGCCGGTGGTGGCGGTCGGTCGAGGTGGTGCCGCACGAGCGCACCCAGTCGCTGGCCGTGCGGCAGGGGCCGATCCAGCGGGCGCTGGGCGTCGCGACCTTCGTCGTGCACTCCACGCCGGGTCCGGTCTCACCGCGTGCGGAGCACCTGACCGAGCAGGCGGCGGCCGCGCTGATGGACGAGCAGGCGGCGCGCGCCCGGCACGCCCGCCAGGCGGCCGGGCCGGAGCAGTGGATGCGCCGGGGCACGTCGTGAGCCGGACCGCATGAGCACCCAGCCCGTCGACCCCGCCGCCCGCCCCGGTCGGCTCGGGGTCGGGGTGGTCGGCGCCGGCCGGGTCGGTGCGGTGCTGGGCAGCGCCCTGCGGGCCGCCGGACACCCGGTGGTGGCGGTGAGCGCCGTCTCGCAGGAGTCGCGTGACCGCGCCGACGCGCTGCTGCCCGGCGTCCCGGTGGTCGACGTGCCCGAGGTGGTGCGCCGTGCCGAGCTGGTGCTGCTGGCGGTGCCGGACGACGCGCTGGCACCACTCGTCGCCGGGCTGGCGGAGGTCGGTGCCTGGCAGGCGGGACAGCTGGTGGTGCACACCAGCGGCCGGTTCGGCACGGACGTGCTGACGCCGGCGCGCACCGCGGGGGTGATCCCGCTCGCGCTGCACCCGGCGATGACGTTCACCGGCACCTCGCTGGACCTCGCGCGGCTGGAGGGCTGCCCGTTCGCCGTGACGGCGCCGGCGCCGGTGCTGCCGATCGGTCAGGCGCTCGTCGTCGAGGTGGGCGGCGAGCCCGTCGTGCTCGCCGAGGAGGCGCGTCCGCTGTACCACGCGGCCCTGGCGCACGGGGCGAACCACCTGGTGGTGCTCGTGGCGCAGGCTGCGCAGGCGCTCGCGGCGGCCGGTGTGGACGATCCCGGCCGGATGCTGCGCCCGCTGCTGGAGGCGGCGCTCGACACCGCCCTGCGGGCCGAGTCGGCAGGCGGCGCCGGGGCGATCACCGCGCTGACCGGACCCGTGCGACGCGGTGATGCCGGCACCGTCGAGCAGCACCTGGAGCAGCTGACGGCCCTCGGCGGACGCACCGGAGCCGTCGACGTGGTCGGGGGGTACCGTGCTCTCGCGCGCGCCGCCACGGCGCGGTCGCTGGCTGCCGGCCTGGTGGATGCCGCGGCGGCCCAGCGGCTGCTGGACGTGCTGGCGGGCGCCCCGGACGGCCGGTCCCAGACCGGCGACGGCGGCCCGCAGGAGGACTGATGACGGACAGCGCGCCGGTGCTGGTCCACGACGTCGCGCAGCTGTCGGCGGCGCTCGACGCGTCGGCACCCGACCGGGCCGCGGCGCCGTACGGCCGGGCCGTCGTCATGACGATGGGGGCGCTGCACGCCGGCCACCTGTCGCTGGTGCGCGCCGCCAAGGAGCTCGCGTCCCGCGTCGTCGTCACCATCTTCGTCAACCCGCTGCAGTTCGGTCCGGGCGAGGACCTGGAGCGCTACCCGCGCGACCTGGACGGCGACCTCGCGCTGCTGTCCGGCCCCGGCCTGCTCGGGGCGGGCGACGTCGTGTTCGCCCCGACGCCGCAGGTGATGTACCCCGACGGCGAGCCCTCGGTGCGCGTGTCCGCCGGGCCGATCGGCACGGTGCTCGAGGGTGCTGTCCGGCCCGGGCACTTCGACGGCGTGCTGACGGTGGTGCTCAAGCTGCTGCACCTGACCCGGCCGGACGTGGCGCTGTTCGGCCGCAAGGACGCCCAGCAGCTGGCCGCCGTCCGTGCGATGGTGCGCGACCTGGACGTGCCGGTGGAGGTGCGCGGCGTGCCGATCGTCCGGGACGACGACGGCCTGGCGCTGTCCAGCCGCAACGCGTACCTGCGCCCGGAGGACCGGCAGCGGGCGCTGGCCCTGTCCCGGTCGCTGGCTGCCGGCCGGGACCGCGCAGCCGCCGGCGGCGCCCCCGACCAGGTGCGTTCCGTCGTCCGGGCAGCTCTCGACGAGCAGCTCGACGAGCAGGTGGACGCCGTCGACTACGTCGCCCTGCTCGATCCCGACACCTTCACCGAGGTCCCCGACACCGCCGTCGGCACCGCAGTGCTGGCCGTGGCCGCCCGCGTGGGCGGTACCCGGCTGATCGACAACACCGACGTCGAGCTGATCGGACGCTGACCTGATGACCCTCGCCGAGACGGGCGCCCGCACGGCGCCCACCCGCACCGGTGTGCACGTCGCGACGCACCTGGCGGCACCGGAACCGGGTTGGACCACGCATGCGGACGCCGTGGTGGTCGGCTCCGGCGTCGCCGGGCTGACAGCCGCGCTGGAGCTGCGCACCCGGGTGCCGCGCGTGGTGCTGGTGACCAAGGACGTGCTCGCCTCGGGCTCCACCGTCTGGGCGCAGGGCGGCATCGCCGCGGCGCTGGCGCCGACCGACTCCCCGGAGGCGCACCTGGCGGACACGCTGGTGGCCGGGGCCGGGCTGTGCGACGAGCGCGCGGTCCGGGTGCTGGTCACCGAGGGCCCGGCGCGGGTGCGCGAGCTGGCCGCACGCGGGGCGGTGTTCGACCGGGCGCCCGACGGCAGCATCTCGCTGGGCCGCGAGGGTGGGCACCTGGCCGACCGGATCGCCCACGCCGGTGGCGACGCGACCGGTGCCGAGGTCAGCCGGGCGCTGGTCGCCCAGATCGAGGCGGTGCGCGACGACCCGGGCATCGAGGTGCTGGAGCACGCCCTGGTGGTGGACGTGCTGACCGGCGCTCCGGGGGACGGGGGACGGCCCGGTCCGGTGGCCGGTGTCACGGTCCACGTGATCGGCGAGGGCAGCCGGGACGGGGTCGGTGCGGTGCTCGCGCCCGCGGTGATCCTGGCGACCGGCGGGATCGGGCAGGTGTACCGCTCGTCCACCAACCCGGTGCAGGCCACCGGGGACGGAATCGCCGCCGCGCTGCGCGCCGGTGCGCGACTGGGCGACGTGGAGTTCGTGCAGTTCCACCCGACGGTGCTGTGGCTCGGCTCCGCCGTGAAGGGCCAGCTGACGCTGGTGTCCGAGGCGGTGCGCGGCGAGGGCGCCCGCCTGCTGGACACCGACGGGGTGCGGTTCATGCCGCAGGTGCACCCGCTGGCCGAGCTGGCACCGCGTGACGTCGTGGCCCACGCGATCGTCCGGCGGATGGCCCAGACCGGCACCGACCACGTGTGGCTCGACGCCCGCCACCTCGGCGCCGACTTCCTGCGGCACCGGTTCCCGACGATCACCGAGCGGCTGGCCGACCACGGGGTCGACTGGACCACCGACCTGGTGCCGGTGGCGCCGGCGCAGCACTACTTCTCCGGCGGCGTGGTGACCGACCTCGACGGGCGCACCGCCGTGCCCGGCCTGTACGCGGTGGGGGAGGCGGCGTGCACGGGTGTGCACGGGGCCAACCGGCTGGCGTCGAACTCCCTGCTCGAGGGGCTGGTGTTCGCGCACCGGGCCGCGAACCACGTGGCCGAGGCGATCTCCTCCGGCACGCTGACCGTCGTGCCGGCGGTGCCCCGCCGCGGGGAGCCCGCCCTGGTCGCGGCGGCCGCCCGCGCACGCGTGCAGCGGGTGGCGACGGACGGCTCGGGCGTGCTCCGCGACGCCGAGGGCCTGCGCCGGGCGCTCGACCGGCTGGGTCAGGTGGGCACCGATGCGTACGTGCCGCCCGAGGACGGGCGGGCGGTGGCCGAGCCGCAGCCGGCCGAGTGGGAGACGACCAACGTGCATCAGGTGGCCACCGCGATCACGGCCGCTGCGCTGCTGCGCGAGGAGACGCGCGGTGGCCACGTGCGGACCGACTTCCCGGTGCCCGACGAGGCCTGGCGGCTGCGTCAGGAGCTGGAGCTCGACGCGGACGGCATGCTGACGGTCACCCCGGTGGCCCTCCCGTGACGGCGCCCGACGTGCGCACCGCCGTGGCCGGCGCGCCTGCTGCCGCGTCGGGCACGCCGATCGGCGTCCTCCCCGGTGATTCGGGCCCGGACCGCTCGGCCGTCGAGCGCCTGGTCACGGCCGCGCTCGACGAGGACCTCGGCGTCGCCCCGGGCCGGGACGTCACCACGCAGGCGACGGTGCCGCCCGACGAGGTGGGCACCGCCCGGCTGATGGCTCGCGCCGACGGCGTGCTGGCCGGCGTCGTCGTCGTCCCCGCGGTGCTCGCCCAGGTGGCCGGGCGCCTCGCCTTGCCCAGCCCGACCATGACCGTGCACCTCCCGGACGGTTCCGCGCTGCACCGCGGCGACGTCGTCGCCGAGCTGACCGGTCCGGTGCAGGTGCTCCTGGTCGCCGAGCGCACCCTGCTCAACGTCGTCTCCCGCGCCTCCGGCGTCGCGACGCACACCCGCCGCTTCGCCGACGTCCTCGCCGGTACCGGCGCCCGCGTGCTGGACACCCGCAAGACGACCCCCGGCCTGCGCGCGCTCGAGAAGTACGCCGTCCGGTGCGGCGGCGGCACCAACAAGCGCATGGGCCTGTACGACGTCGCGATGGTCAAGGACAACCACGTGGTGGCCGCCGGCGGGGTCGCCCCGGCGGTGCGCGCGGTCCGCGAGCGGTTCCCCGACGTGGCGATCCAGGTCGAGGCGGACACCCTGGACCAGGCGATGGAGGCGCTCGACGCGGGCGCCGACTTCCTGCTGCTGGACAACATGCCGGTCCCGGTGCTGACCGAGGTGGTCGCGGCAGTCCGTGCCCGCGAGCCTGAGACGGGTCATGTCGAGCTCGAGGCCACGGGCAACCTCACCCTCGACACCGCTGCCGCTGTGGCCCGCACGGGGGTGGACTACCTGTCCGTCGGCGCCCTCACCCACTCGTCCCCGATCCTCGACCTGGCCCTCGACCTCGACTCCCCGGCGCTCGTCCCTGCGTCCGGCAGCTCGTCCCGCCCGACACCGCTCGCCGCGGCGTCCGCCCCCGCAGCCGGCGCGGCGCGGGTGCCCTCCGACCTGACGCCCTCTGACCTGACGTCCTCTGACCTGACGCCTTCTGACCTGGGGGCCTTCGTCGCCGCCAACCCGATGGGCGTGCTCGCCACTGTCGGGGCGTCGGGTGAGCCGGAGGCTGCGCTGGTGGGCGTCGTGGCGCTTGCGGACGGAACGCTCCTGGTGGACGCGCTGGGGAGCTCTCGCAAGGTGCAGAACATCCGCCGTGCGCCGCGGGTCGCCGTGGTGGTGGGCCTCGGAGACGTCACGTTCCAGGTAGAGGGGGTGGCGCGGATCGCCGACGGCTCGGAACGGGCGACCCTGGCTGCCGCGTACGAGGCGGCGTCTCCCGGCTCGCGAGCGCTCGACCCGCAGCTGGCGATCATCGCGGTCGTCCCGGGCTGGGTGCGGCGGTACGACGCCACCCGGCGGCCGGCCGACGTCACCGAGGCGCAGTGGTGACCGTGCGTGTGCCCTCGGCGGCGTCGTCGTCCCCGAGGTGCTCGCCCAGGTGGCCGACCGCCTGACCCTGCCCGCCCCGACCGCGGCCCATCGGCCCGTCGGCGTGCCGCGGAGGGATCTGACCTCCTTCTGCCGCTGTACGCCTGGTGTACGTACACCGGGCGTGCAGCGCGAGATCACTGGCCGGTCGAGGCGCGGCACGCCACGCTGCGCCAGCGTGGCGCGGCGGCGGGCGGCCGGAGAGACCCGCGGGGAGGTGCGTCGTTGCGGAATCGCCCACCGAACCACGTCTGCCGTGCGTCCCCCGATGCCACGATCGGCCCATGTCCCGTCCCGCCGCCCAGCCCATCTCCGCCGCCGAGCTCCGGTCCACGGCCGTCCCGCGGACCCGCTGGCGTGAGGGCTACCAGACGGACCAGGTCGACGCCGCAGTGGAGCGCTGCGTCCGGGCGATCGACGCACGGGCCCACGGCCAGCGCCCGGAGCTGACGGCCGACGACGTGCTCGCGCTCCGCTTCGCCTCCACCAAGTTCCGCGAGGGCTACGACCAGGACGCGGTCGACGACCTGCTCGACCGCGTGGTCGCAGCCCTGCGGTGACGGGCGTCTCGACGACCGTCGTGGTGCTTTCTACCGTCACGTCGGCCGTTGTGGCGTGCGCGCTGCTGGGCGGCTACGTCGTGCGGTCGTGGTCGCGTCGTCGTCGCGCCACCGTGGAGGACAACGCGGTCGAGGAGCTGCCGACAGGCGGCGCCTACTCCTTCCACGGTGCCGTGGGTGAGGTGTGGCACGACCACGTGCTCGTAGGCCACGTGCGGATCGAGGTGCAGGAGTGGACCCGGACGCCGAGCACCGGCGCTGTGGTCCAGCCTCGCTGGGAGCCGCTCGTGGAGTTCCTCCTCGCCTGGGCGGACCCGGCGCCTGACGCGGTGCCGTACGACGACGGGATCGACCGGGACACCTCGGCAGCGTTGGCCGAGCTGCGCTCGGGTGGCTTCACCTTGCGGGGCGTGCGCTACGAGGTCCTCTGGCTCGACGGTGCGGAGAGGCGCGCGGTGCTGGACGAGGTCTTCGGTCTTCCCGGAGGCGACCAGAGCTGACGGACCCGATGCGCCCGATGGCAGCGATACCGATCCACTCTTCGCGCTGTACGCCTGGTGTACGTACACCAGGCGTACAGCGTGAGATCACAGACTGGTCGAGGCGCGGCACGCCGAGCGGCGCCCGGTGCGGCGGTCGGCCGCAGAGACGGTCGGGGGGTGAGTGGTTTGCGCCGGGTCGGCGGTCAGGCGGTGACGGGGTCGTACGAGAAGCGCCGGACGTGGGCCACGGTGCTGGTCGGGCGGGCGTTGCTGGTGGCGTAGACGCCGATCCACAGGCCGAGGAACCCGCCCGTTGCGACGCTGTCCAGCGTGCGGGCGTCGGCCGTGGCGACCTGGACCAGCACCTCGTCGTCGGTGGCGACGAGCAGCCGGTACTCCGGGCCCCGCGCCTCCACCGTGAGCGTCACGGCGCCGTTGCCGGCGATGGGCGCCGAGCCCAGCGTCGTGTCGACCCCGCCCTGGCGGTGCACGGCGACCGCGCTGCGTCCTCCCGTCGAGCCCGTGACGAAGAACCGGACGTGGTCGTCCTCCGACTGCCGGATCGCCACGCCCACCTCCTCGCCGAGCACGGCGGGGGCGTCGAGCACCGCACGGACGTCCACGTCCACGTGCTGCTGCCGCACGCCGAGGAAGGCGGGGGTGAACGGGTCGGCCAGCGTCGTCGGCCGCATCGTGAGGTCCCAGCCGTCCTCCACGGGCACCGCGAGCTCCGCCGCCGGCCGGCGCAGGGACGTCCAGCGCAGGTCGTCGGGACGCACCACGCCCGAGGTCCGACCCTGCGAGGAACCCAGCGGCCCCCCGAGGGCGAACGGCACGTCGACCTCGTCGGGCACCCGACCGAGCCCCGGTGCGAAGACGGGCCAGCCGTCCTCCCACGTCACCGGCACCAGGAACGTCTCGCGGCCCAGCGGGTAGTGGTAGCCGCCGTACGTCCGCATGCCGAGCAGCACCGCCCACCAGCTGCCGTCGGCCGCCTGGACCAGGTCGGCGTGACCGACGCCGACCACGGCGGAGCCGTGGCCCAGGTGCCGGTGGGTCAGCACCGGGTTGCCCTTGTTTCCGACGTACGGACCGGTCACCGTCTCCGCGCGGGCAACCGACACCGCGTGGTGGAACTCCGTCCCACCCTCCGCGGCGAGCAGGTAGTACGTGCCGTCGACCTTGTACAGGTGCGGTCCCTCGGCCCAGACGACGTCCTTGAGCGCGCCGTTCCAGATCACGCTCTCCGGACCGACGAGCGTCCGGGTGGCCGGGTCCAGCTCACGGACCCAGACCTCCGTCTGGTCGTGCCACTGCGGATCACGCGCGAGCCGGGTGCCGTGCAGCCACGCGCGGCCGTCGTCGTCGAAGAAGATCGACGGGTCGATGCCGTCGGCGTCCAGCCACACCGGGTCGGACCACGGCCCGGCCGGGTCGGTGGCGGTCATCAGGAAGTTGCCACCACGGGTGGCGTCCTTCTGGTCCACGAGGGTGCAGACGAGCCAGAACAGCCCGTCGTGATGGCGCAGCGTCGGCGCGTACAGGCCGCCGGACGACGCGATGCCGTCGTAGTCCAGCTGTCCGGGCCGGTCGACGACGTGGCCGATCTGCTCCCACGACACCAGGTCGCGGCTGTGGAACACGGGCAGGCCGGGCCAGTACTCGAACGTGGACGTGACCAGGTAGTAGTCGTCGCCGACGCGGCAGATGCTCGGGTCCGGGTGGCAGCCCGGCAGCAGCGGGTTGTGCACGGTGCTCATGCGTCGGCTCAGGCCCCGGCCAGCTTGACCTCGACCCAGCGCGAGTCGGCCCCGCTCACCCGGTGCACGTCGCCCGTGACCGCCAGGACGGCCCGGTCGGTGGCGGTGCCCGGCAGGGTGCGGCGTGCGACCGCCTTCTCGTTGGCGATCACACCGCCGGTCGCCTCGTCGGTCCGCGCGCCGGCACCGGAGGCAGCGGCGTGGGCACCGACCCACACCTCGACGTCACCGGGCTCGACGACGCGCACCAGCCGCCGGTCGGAGAACGCGAACCGCGTGGTCGGCACCAGGAAGGTGACCCGGACGGCCTCGCCGGGGTCCAGCTCGACCCGGGTGTAGCCCAGCAGCTGCACCACGGGGCGGGTGATCGTCGCCTGCACGTCGTGCCCGAACAGCTGCACCACGTGGCTGCCCGCCACCGTGCCGGTGTTGCGCACCGTGACGGCGGCGGTGAACGTGCCGCCCGCCTCGACGGACGGGTCCACGACGAGGTCGTCGTACGCGAAGTCCGTGTACGACAGCCCGAAGCCGAACGGCCGCAGCGGCGTCGAGTCGGCCGACGTGACGTCGGACGGCCCGCCGAGCACGGGGTGCAGGTAGGAGTACGGCTGCGCACCGGTGGACCGGGGGAGCGAGACGGGCAACCGTCCCGACGGGTTGACCAGGCCGGTCACCACGTCGGCGATCGCCAGGCCGCCGCCCTCACCGGGGAAGAACGCCTGCAGCACGGCCGCCGGCACCGCGCCGCCGTCCGGACCGCCGTCGAACGCCCAGTCCACCGCGTACGGCCGACCGGTCAGCATCACCAGCACCACCGGCGTGCCCGTGGCGACCAGCGCCTCGACCAGCTGCCGCTGCACGCCGGGCAGCTCCAGGGACTCGGCGTCGTTGCCCTCGCCGACCGTCCCGCGCCCGAACAACCCGGCCTGGTCGCCGACGACGACGACCGCCACGTCCGACCCGGCCACGGCCTCCACCGCCGGCGCGAAGCCGGACGTGTCGTCCCCCTCGGGGTCGCACCCGCGGGCGTACACCAGCTCGGAGCCCGCCAGCCCGGCCCGCGAGAACGCGGACCCGAGCCCCTCGAGCACCGTCGGGATCGAGAACCCCAGCGGCAGCTCGGGGTGGTGCGCCAGCACGTGGTTGGCGAAGGAGTAGCAGCCCATCAGCGCCTCGGACCGGTGCGCGTTGGGGCCGACGACGGCCACCCGCCTCGGCGTCGTGGTCCACCGGTTCAGCGGCAGCACCCCGTCGTTGGCCAGCAGCACCACCGACTCCTCGGCCAGCCGGCGCGCCAGCGCCTGGTGCCGGGGGGAGTCGAGGTCGATGTCCGTCGGCGGCTCGTCCTCGAACGCATTCTCGTCGAGCAGCCCCAGCTGCTCCTTCTGGCGCAGGGCCCGCAGCACCGCCCGGTCCACCCACGCCTCGTCGAGCTGCCCGGACCGCACGCGCTCCGCCAGCGGCTCCAGGTACGCGTCGCCCGTCGGCAGCTCGATGTCGATGCCGGCCTGCAGCGCCAGAGCCGCGGCCTCGCCGCGGTCGGCCGCCACCTTGTGCATCACCTCGAGGAACGCCACCGCGAAGTAGTCGGCGACGACGACGCCGTCGAACCCCCACTCGTCGCGCAGCAGCGTGGTGAGCAGGTCGGCGTTGGCCGCCATCGGCACGCCGTCCACGTCGGTGTAGGAGTTCATCACCGACCGCACGCCACCGTCGCGCACCGCCATCTCGAACGGCGGCAAGAACACGTCCGCCAGCTCGCGCGGCCCGGCGCTGACCGGCGCGTGGTTGCGGCCGGCCTTCGACCCCGAGTAGCCGACGAAGTGCTTGAGCGTCGCGTGCACCCCGGCGTCCTGCAGACCGCGCACGTACGACGTGCCGACGGTGCCCACCAGGTACGGGTCCTCGCCGATGCACTCGTCGACCCGCCCCCAGCGCGGGTCGCGGATCACGTCGAGGACCGGTGCCAGCCCCTGGTGGATGCCCAGCTGGTGCATCGAGTCGCCGATCGCGCGGCCGGCCTCCTGCACCAGCTCGGGGTCGAACGATGCCCCCCACGCCAGCGGCGTCGGGTAGGTCGCCGCCTGCCAGGCGGCCAGGCCGGTGAGGCACTCCTCGTGCACCAGCGCCGGGATGCCCAGCCGGGTCTCGCGCTTGAGCCGGCGCTGCTCGGCCCACAGCCAGGCGGCCCGCTCGGCGGGGTCCACCGGCCGGGTGCCGTACACCCGGGTGTAGTGGCCCAGACCGTGCTCCGTGATCTCGCCCAGCCGGCCGGAGTCCTTCTGGCCCGAGGCCATCTCCGACTGCATCGGCGCCACGGTGCCGTTCTGGTCCAGCCAGTAGCCCACCAGCTGGGCCAGCTTCTCCTCGAGCGTCATGCGGGCGTGCAGGGCGCGGACGCGCTGCGAGACCTCCGGCACGGCGGGGACGTCCTCGGACACGGGCACAACTTCTCTCTGGTCAGCGGAGGTGAAGGCAGGGCGGCCGCGCCGCGCGGCTCGTGAGGCAGTGAGCCAGGGGCGCGGCCACCGGGAGGAGGAGCTGGGTCAGCCCTTGACGGCGCCGGTCAGGCCGCCGACGATGCGGCGCTCGAACAGCGAGAAGAAGATCAGGGCCGGGATCATCGAGAGGGACGTGAACGCCAGCACGCGGGCGGTGTCCACCGCGTACTGCGAGGCGAACGCCTGCACCCCGAGGGGCAGCGTGTACGACGTCTCGTTGTTCATGAGGAACAGCGGGAGCATGTAACTGTTCCAGGACGCGATGAACGCGAGGATGCCGGTGGTCACCACACCCGGCACGGACAGCGGGACGACCATCCGGAAGAAGAACCCGAGCCGGCTGGCGCCGTCGATGGACGCCGCCTCCTCGATCTCCTTGGGGATGGCCCGCAGGAACGGCACCAGGATGATCACCGTGGTCGGCAGGGCGAAAGCGATCTGCGGCAGGATGATCCCGGCCAGCGTGTTCATCAGGCCGAGGCTCTTGATCATGATGTACAGCGGCGTGATCGCCACGGTCATCGGGAACATCAGACCGGCGGCGAACAGCGAGTACATCGCGCCACGGCCCTTGAACTGGTACCGGGCGATCACGTAGCTCGCCATCACGCCGAGCACCACGACGCCGAGGGTGGTGAACACCGCGGTGATCACCGAGTTGCTGACCTGCCGCCAGAAGATGCTGCTGCGCAGCACCTCGAGGTAGTTGTTGACCTGCCAGTGCGTGGGGAACCCGGACGGGTCGGTGGTGATCTGCGCGTTGGTGCGGAAGCCGCCGATGATGATGTAGATGACCGGCCCGATGCAGATCGCCACGAAGACGAATGCGATGAAGTACGTCAGCGGGCTGCCCCAGCCGACGCTGTCGGCCTTGCGGGTCCGTGCGATCCGGCCCGGCGCCTGAAGGGTCGTCGTCGCCATCACTTCTTCCCTTCCGTGAGCGCGCCCTCGGTGTCACGTCGGAGCACGAAGCGCTGGTAGATCAGGGCGACGATCAGGGAGATCACGAACAGGACCACGGCGACCGCGTTGCCGAATCCGTAGTTCCCGGCGTTGCGGCCGTTGGTCACCATGTACGTCGCCATCGTCGAGGTGCCCGCCGTGGAGGACACGTACTGGCCCCAGATGATGTAGACGAGGTCGAACAGCTGCATCGAGCCGATGATCGACAGGAACGCCCAGATGCGGATGGTCGGGCCCAGCAGCGGCAACGTGATGCGCCGCTGCGTCTGCCAGTAGCTTGCGCCGTCGATCGAGGCGGCCTCGAACAGCTCCTCGGGGATCGACTGCAGGCCGGCCAGGAACAGGATCACGGCGAAGCCGATGTACTTCCAGCTGATGACCAGCATCAGCGACCAGATCGCCAGCTTGGGGTTGGACAGCCAGTCGATCGGGTGGTGGATCAGGCCGATCTTCTCCAGCACGCTGTTCACCGCGCCGACGGTCTGCAGCATCAGCGACCAGCCGGTGCCGACGATCACCTCGGAGATGACGTACGGCACGAAGATCAGCACGCGGATGATCGAGCGTCCGCGCATCTTCTGGTTGAGCAGCAGGGCCAGGGCCACGGCCGCAGGTCCCTGGATGATCAGGGACAGCACCACGATGAAACCGTTGTGCATCAGGGCCTGGTGGAACGTCGGGTCCTGGAAGATCACGACGTAGTTGTGCAGGCCGACGAAGTTGGTGGGCCGGCCGAAGCCCTTCCACTTGTAGAAGCCGTAGTACGCCGCCATCAGCACCGGGAAGATGACGAACGTCAGGAACACCAGGATGGCCGGGCCCGCGAGGATCGTGATCTCGAGCCGCTTGCGCCAGTCGGGCCCGGATCCTCGCCGCGGCCGGCGGGCCGGGGACGGTGCCGTGCGGGCACCGCCCCCGACCGCCGAGGGACCCTCGGGCGACGTCGTGAGTGTCGGCGAGTTCTCGCCCAGAGAGTCGCTCATGGTGCTGATCAGCCCTTGGCCGCCGCGTCGTTGGTGGCCTTCACGATGCCGGCCGCGTCACCCTTGCCGGCGAGCATGTTCACCACGCCGCTGTTCAGCGCGTTGCCGACGTTCTGGCCGAACAGCGTGTCCAGCCAGACGGAGACGTACGGCGCGTTGTTGTACGCCTTGAGGATGTCGAGCAGGGCGGGGTCGGTGACGGCGCTCTGGGCGTCCTTGCTGGCGGGCAGCGTCTGGAAGGCCTTGGAGTAGCCCTCCTGGTACTGCTTCTGCATCGCGAAGTTGAGGAACTTCGCGCACTCCTTCGGCGCCTTGGCCGAGCAGGAGTAGCCGTCGACGCCACCCATCATGGCCGCCGGGTCACCCTTGCCGCCGTCAACGGCCGGGAACGGGAACCAGCCGAGGTCCGGCAGAGCCTTGGCGTCCGGCGTCAGGGACGCGATCACGCCCGGGTCCCACGCACCCATGAGCTCCATGGCCGCCTTGTGGTTGGCGATCAGACCGGCCGACGAGCCAGCGCCCTGCTGGGCGGAGGTGGTGAGGAAGCCCTGGTTGAACGGGTTCGTCGCCGCGAACGTCTGCAGGTCCTGGCCCGCCTTGGTCCAGCACGGGTCGTTGAAGGAGCGGGACTTCGCGGCCGCGGCCATCGTGTCCTTGCTGCACTCGCGCAGCGCGAAGAAGTAGAACCAGTGCGCGGCGGGCCACGCGTCCTTGGCGCCGAGCGCGATGGGCTCGATGCCGGCCGCCTTGAGCTTGGTGACCGCGTCGTTCAGGTCCGCCATGGTCTTCGGCGTCGAGGTGATGCCGGCCTTGGTGAACAGGTCCTTGCTGTAGTAGATGCCGCCCGGCAGCACCGCGACGGGCATGCCGTACACCTTGCCGTCGACGGAGAACGCGCTGAAGGCGCCGTCGCCGACGGCCGACTTGGTGGCCGCGTCGATCGACTTGGTGAGGTCCTGCGCCTGGCCGGCCGCCACGACGTCGGCGAGCTTGCCGCCACCGCGGGCCATGAAGATGTCCGGCGCGTCGCCCGAGTTCAGGGCGGTCTGCAGCTTGCCGTCCATGTCCTCGTTCTGGATGGCCTGGATGTTGATGGTGACGTTCGGGTTGGCCGTCTCGAAGTCCTTGACGGTGCTCTCCCAGTACGCCTTGCCGTCACCCGTGGTCGAGTTGTGCCAGAAGGTCATCGTGACCTTGCCGCCGCCGGCGGCGGAGCTGGCAGTGGACCCGGAGCCCGAGCCACCGCTGCTGCACGCGGTGAGCACGAGGGCGCCCGCCGCCAGGACGGCCGCAGCCGCCAGGGACTTCCTTGCCTTCATGAGATCTGTCCTCTTCGTTGAGCTGCACTCAAGTGGTCAGGTCCCCCCGGAGGGGTGAACCGGTGCGCTGCCGGTGCCGGAGCGTCAGTCCGAGCCGGCGGGTGGTGCGTGCGGTGCTAGGCGCCGCGGCGTCGGTCGTCGTCGCTGCCCCGGGGGGCGAGGACCACCATCGTGGTGGCGACCGTCGTGCTGTCGGGTCTCTTCATCGAGTGGACTCCTCGTCGTCTTCGAGAGGGGGACGCAGGAGCGACTTTGACACCCGTCCGACAGGGCTGTCAAACGTTATCGATAACGTTTTAGTAGCGATACTCTGATCCGCATGGCAGACCGGGTGACCATCACCGACGTGGCACGGGCCGCCGGCGTGTCGGTCGCCACCGTCTCCAAGGTGCTCAACGACCGGTACGGCGTCGCGAGCTCGACGTCGGAGCGCGTGCGCGACGTGATCGCCCACCTCGGCTACGAGTCGAGCCTGGTGGCGCGCAGCCTGCGCTCCCACAAGACGCACGTGATCGGCATCCTGGTCGCCGAGTTCGAGCCGTTCAGCACCGAGATCCTCAAGGGTGCCGCCGAGGCGCTCGGGGACACCGGCTACGAGCTGCTCGCCTACACCGGAGGCCGCCACAACGAGGGTGCGGGCTGGGAGCGCCGCTACCTGTCCCGGCTGTCCGGCACGCTGATCGACGGCGCGGTGCTGGTCACCCCGACGGTGGTCGACGTGCAGTCGACCGTGCCCGTGGTGGCCATCGACCCGCACGAGGGGCCGACGGGCCTGCCGACGGTCGACTCGGACAACCTCGCCGGCGCCGTGCGCGCCACCGAGCACCTGCTCGAGCTGGGACACCGCCGCATCGCCCTGGTGGCCGGCCGTCCGGACCTCGAGTCCTCACGCCTCCGCGAGGAGGGCTACCGGCAGGCGCTCGCCGCCGCCGGCATCGCGGTGGACCCGGCGCTTGTCCGGGTCGGCGACTACCGCAAGCCGACGTCCCGGGGGCCCGCGACCGAGCTGCTGACGATGCCGGACCGGCCCACCGCCGTGTTCGCCGCCAACGACCTGTCCGCCATCAGCACCATCGAGGTGGCACGGGAGCTCGGGCTGCGGGTGCCGGAGGACCTGTCGGTGATCGGGTTCGACGACATCCCGGAGTCGCGCACCACGACGCCGCCCCTGAGCACGGTGCGGCAGCCGATCCAGCAGATGGGCGCCACCGCGATCGAGCTGCTGATCGCCCTGCTCGACGGCACCCCGGTGGACTCCACGCACGTGCGGCTGCCCACCACGCTGGTGCGCCGCGCGTCCACGGCGCCGGTGCCGTCCCCCGTCGTCGCGGCCACGGTCCCCGCCACCGTCCCCGCGCCGCCCGCCACCGAGGTGGCCGCCCTCAGCTGACCGGCCCGTCGGCACAGCCGGCGCAGCGTCGCGCCGGGTGTCGCCCGCCAGACCCTCGTCCCACCACGCGAAGGAGCGTCCGTGCACGACGTCGTCGTCCCCCGTCCCGCCGAGCTGGCCCACCGCACGGCGCGCACCGTCGTCACGGCTCTCGGCCCGGACGGTCGCCCGCTGGCTGACGTCGACGTGGTGGTCGCCCAGCAGCGGCACGCCTTCGGCTTCGGCAACATCGGCTTCGACCTGATCCCGCTGGCCAACGGCGAGGTCGAGGCCGGCGGCTCGGTGTTCGGGGGCGCCCGCGCCGACCTGCTGCCCGTGCTGGCCGAGCAGTGGCTGGCGCTGTTCAACACCGCGACGCTGCCGTTCTACTGGCGCGGCTTCGAGCCCGAGCGCGGCCGGCCGGACACGCAGCGCCTGCTGCGCACCGCCCGCTGGTTCGCCGACCGTGGCGTCGAGCTCAAGGGCCACCCGCTGGCCTGGCACACGCTGGCTCCGCAGTGGCTCGACGAGCTGTCGATGGACCAGGTGGCCGAGGCGGTGCGGGCCCGGATCACCCGCGAGGTGACCGACTTCGCCGGGCTGATCGACACGTGGGACGCCATCAACGAGGTGGTGATCATGCCGGTGTTCGACAAGGAGCCGAACGGGCTGACCCGCCTCGCGGCGCGGGACGGCCGCGTGGCCACCGCGCGGCTGGCGTTCGAGACGGCGCACGCCGCGAACCCGGCGGCGCGGCTGCTGCTCAACGACTTCGACATGTCGCCGCGGTACGAGGCCCTGATCGAGGAGTGCCTGGCGGCCGGCATCCGCATCGACGCGCTGGGGCTGCAGAGCCACATGCACCAGGGCTACTGGGGCGAGCAGAAGACCGCCGACGTGCTGGGCCGCTTCGCCCGGTTCGGGCTGCCGCTGCACCTCACCGAGACCACGCTGCTGTCCGGCGACCTGATGCCGGCCGACATCGTCGACCTCAACGACCACCAGGTGCCGTCCTGGCCCTCGACCCCCGAGGGCGAGGCGCGGCAGGCCGACGAGGTGGTGCGCCACTACCGCACCCTGGTCGCCCATCCCGCGGTGCAGGTGGTCACGTACTGGGGGCTGTCCGACGACGGCTCGTGGCTGGGCGCCCCGGCCGGCCTGGTCCGCACCGACGGCACCCCCAAGCCGGCCTACGACGCGCTGCTCGCCCTGGTGAAGGGCGAGTGGTGGCTGCCCGCCACGACCGTCCGCACGGACGCCGACGGGCGGTTCGGGCTCGACGGGTACCTCGGCGACTACACGGTGACGGCGTGGGGCCGGCACGGTGCCCTGACGCTGTCGGCCGACCGGCCCGCCGAGTCCGTGGCGGTCGACGAGGCGGTCTGACGAGGTCCGGTGCCGGCCGCGCGGCCCGGGCCGGCCCTGCCCGTCGTCGCACCGGCCCGGCAGGCCCGTCCGGCCCCGCGACCTAGGATTGCGCGGTGACCGTCAGCCCCACCCCGTCGCAGCCCGCCGCACCCGTCGAGCGCGCGCAGCCGGCCGCCCCCGCGTCCGACGACGTCCCCGAGCAGATCGCCATCCGCCGGGCGAAGCGGGAGCGGCTGCTGTCCGAGGGTGTCGCGGCGTACCCCGTCGGGGTGCCCCGCACACAGACGATCGCCGCGGTGCGTGCGGCCCACCCGGACCTCGAGCCGGGCCAGGAGACGGACGACGAGGTGGGCGTCGCCGGCCGTGTCGTCTTCCTGCGCAACACCGGCAAGCTCTGCTTCGTCACGCTGCAGGACGGTGAGGGGACGCGGCTGCAGGCGATGCTCTCGGAGGCCAACGTCGGCGCCGAGCGGCTCGCGGCCTTCAAGGCCGACGTCGACCTGGGCGACCACCTCTTCGTGCACGGGCGCGTGGTGTCCAGCCGCCGCGGCGAGCTGTCCGTGATGGCCGACGAGTGGCAGATCGCCGCCAAGGCGATCCGGCCGCTGCCCAACCTCTACGAGGGTGCCGAGCTGTCCGACGAGGCGCGGGTGCGCCAGCGCTACGTCGACCTGATCGTGCGGCAGGGCGCCCGCGACATGGTCCGCACGCGGGCCGCCGTCGTCCGCTCGCTGCGCGAGAACCTGTGGCGGCGCAGCTTCCTCGAGGTCGAGACCCCCATGCTCCAGTCGCGGCCTGAGGGTGCGGCCGCGCGTCAGTTCGAGACGCACATGAATGCGTTCGACATCCCGCTGTTCCTGCGCATCGCACCGGAGCTGTTCCTCAAGCGCGCCGCCGTCGGTGGGGTGGAGCGCGTGTTCGAGATCAACCGGAACTTCCGCAACGAGGGTGTGGACGCCACGCACTCGCCGGAGTTCGCGATGCTCGAGGCGTACGAGGCCTACGGCGATTACGACACCATGGCGGCCCTCACGCAGGATCTGGTGCAGACCGCCGCCCAGGAGGCGTTCGGCACCACCGTGATGACGTTGGCGGACGGCACGGAATACGACGTCGGCGGGCAGTGGACGCATCTGCCGATGTACGACTCGCTGTCCGAGGCGATCGGCGAGGAGATCACGCACGACACCTCCGACGAACATCTTCGCAAGCTGCTGGAGAAGGCCGAGGTTGAGCTGGACCCGGCGGTGCGCAACCACGGGAAGATGGTCGAGACGTTGTGGGAGCACCACGTCGGCCACCATCTGGTCGCGCCGACGTTCGTGCGCGATTTCCCGGTGGAGACCTCGCCGTTGACCCGCGACCACCGGTCCAAGCCGGGCCTGGTGGAGAAGTGGGACCTGTACGTGCGCGGCATGGAGCTGGCGACGGCGTACTCCGAGCTGGTGGACCCGGTGGTGCAGCGGGCCCGCTTCGAGGCGCAGGCCCTGCTGGCGGCGCGTGGGGACGACGAGGCGATGCGGATCGACGAGGACTTCCTCACCGCGATGGAGTTCGCGATGCCGCCGTCGGGGGGCATGGGCATGGGGATCGACCGCCTGCTGATCGCGCTCACCGGCCTCGGAATCCGCGACACCATCCTGTTTCCGTTGGTCAAGCCGCAGGGGTAGGTCCTATGTCCGGGTGGGGTGGCGTGCTCGCCGCGGTGCTGCCGTCGATCGGTGTCGGCCTGCTCTTCTGGTTCGGCCTGCGTGCCGTGATGAATGCAGACCGCAACGAACGCCGTGCGCAGGCGCAAATCGATGCGCAGCAGCGGCAGCAGTCTCGCGAAGAAAATGTGGACGGTCCTCCTACCGTTTGACGGACTTTTCACGGGGGTGTCATCCTTGGCGCGTCGGCGCACAATGCGCTGGCGGGACCCCCGGGAGCACGCAATGGCACAGAAGGTCCAGGTCCTCCTGGTCGACGACCTCGACGGCGGAACTGCTGACGAGACGGTCACGTTCGGTCTGGACGGCGTCTCGTACGAGATCGACCTCACGACGGAAAATGCCGCCAAGCTGCGCGACGCGCTCGCCCAGTGGACCGGTCACGCACGCAAGGTGAGCGGCCGCGGCGGCGCCGCGAAGACGTCGGCAGCGCCCCGCGGGCGCGCCTCGCGCGGCGACGCGCAGGCGATCCGCGACTGGGCGAAGGCGAACGGCCACCACGTCTCCGAGCGCGGCCGGATCTCGGCCGAGGTGCGCGCGGCGTACGAGGCCGCCCACTGACGGCTCGTACCCCCGAACGACGAAGGGGCCCGGTCACCGATGAGTGACCGGGCCCCTTCTCGTCGGCCGTTTCGTCGTGACCCCGCACCGGCTCGTGCCGCCGGTGCGGGAACGGCCGCGCTCTGGCGACCCTCAGCGCACCCGCTCGAGGGTGAGCTCGCGTGCGGCGGCGTACCGCTCCCGCACGTGCGGCTGGGGATCGCCGGTGAACCGCTCCGGCTCGCCACCGAGCTGCCATGCCGGGGGAGTGTCCCCGCCGGACAGCACCCACGCGGCCTGGCGGGCCGCGCCGTCGGCGACGTACTCGCCGGCCGGCGGCACCAGGACGTCGAGCCCCAGGACACCGGGGGCGAGGCGGCGGACCGCCTCGGACCGAGCCCCGCCGCCCACCAGGAACGCCCGCTGCACGGGCACCCCGACGGCACGCAGCGCGTCGATGCCGTCGGCGAGCGAGCACAGCAGCCCCTCGACAGCGGCCCGGGCGATGTGCTCCCGGGTCGAGCTGGTCAGCGTCATCCCGTGCAGGGACGCCGTGGCGGTGGGCCGGTCGGGGGTGCGCTCACCCTCGAAGTACGGCACCAGCACCAGACCGTCGGCACCGGAGGGTGCCGACAGTGCCAGCCGGGAGAGCTCGTCGTAGTCCACGCCGAGCAGCCGGCACGCCCAGTCGAGGATGCGCGAGGCGTTCAGCGTGCACGCCAGCGGCAGGTACCGGCCGGTGGCGTCGGCGAATCCGGTCACCAGGCCGGACCCGTCGGCGGTCGGGGAGTCGGCGACCGCGGCCACCACGCCCGACGTGCCGATGGACACCGACACGTCGCCCGGGCCGAGGCCCAGGGCAAGCGCCGCGGCGGCGTTGTCCCCAGCACCCGGGCCGAGCGGCACCCCGGCGGCCGTGCGACCCGCCACGTCGTGCGGACCGAGCACCCGCGGGAGTGCGGGGGCGGAACCGAGCGCCCGCTCCAGCAGGTCCAGCCGGTACGCCTCGTCGAACGGCGACCAGTAGCCCGTGCCGGACACGTCCGACCGGTCGGTGGCGAGGCCCTCGAAACCGAGCTCGCCGAACCCGCCGGCCAGCCGCCACGTCAGCCAGTCGTGCGGCAGCGCGACGGCCGCCACGCGGGCGGCGTTCGCCGGTTCGGCGTCCCGCAGCCAGCGCAGCTTGGTCACCGTCAGCGACGCGACCGGCACGGAGCCGATCGCCGACGCCCACGCCTGCGGCCCGCCGAGCTCGTCGATCAGCTCGCGCGCCGCCGGTGCCGACCGGGTGTCGTTCCACAGCAGCGCGTCCCGGACCACCTCGCCGGAGGCGTCCAGGGCGACCATGCCGTGCTGCTGCCCGCCGACGGCCAGCGCCTCGACGTCGTCGAGCCCGCCGGCCTGGTCGATCGCGACCTGGAGGGCCGCCCACCACGCCTGCGGGTCCACCTCGGTGCCGTCCGGGTGCGCCGCGCGACCGGAGCGCACGAGCGCTCCGGTCGCGGCGTCCCGCACGACGACCTTGCAGGACTGGGTCGAGGAGTCGACCCCGGCGACCAGGCTCATCGCGCGCCGAGAGCGTGCTCGAGCGCGAGCTGGTTGAGCCGCACGAACCGGAAGCCGCGCGCCGCGACGGCGTCGACGTCCAGGTCCTCGAACGCGGACCGGTCGGCCAGCAGGTCGGCGATCGTCTCGCCCTCCGCCATGGTCGGCTGGGCCAGCTCGAACACGCCGGCCTCCTCGAGGGCGGCCTGCACCTCGGGGTCGGCACGGAACGCCTGTGCGCGCTCCTTGAGCAGCAGGTACGTCGCCATGTTGGCGGCGGCGGAGTCCCACACGCCCTGCATGTCCTCGGTGCGCGAGGGCTTGTAGTCGAAGTGGCGCGGGCCGGTGTAGGTCGGGCCGCCGGACGGGAAGCCGTTCTCCAGCAGGTCGACGGTGCCGAAGGCGGAGAACAGCTCGCCGTGGCCGAACACCAGGTCCTGGTCGAACTTGATGGACTTCTGGCCGTTCAGGTCGATGTGGAACAGCTTGCCGGCCCACAGCGCCTGCGCCAGGCCGGTGGTGTAGTTCAGGCCCGCCATCTGCTCGTGGCCGGTCTCCGGGTTCAGGCCGACGATGTCGCCGTTCTCCAGCTTGGCGATGAAGGCCAGGGCGTGGCCGACGGTCGGCAGCAGGATGTCGCCGCGGGGCTCGTTCGGCTTCGGCTCCAGCGCGATGCGGAGCTTGTAGCCCTTCTCCTTGATGTACGCGGCGACGGTGTCGATGCCCTCGGCGTAGCGCTCGTGGGCGGCGTACAGGTCCTTCGCGGAGTCGTACTCGGCCCCCTCGCGGCCGCCCCACATCACGAACGTGTCGGCGTCGAGCGAGGCCGCCAGGTCGACGTTGCGGAGGATCTTGCGCAGGCCGTAGCGGCGCACGCGGCGGTCGTTCGAGGTGAACGCGCCGTCCTTGAAGATCGGGTGGCTGAAGGTGTTGGTGGTCACCATCTCCACGGTGATGCCGGTCTCGGCCAGCGCACCGCGGAAGCGGTCGAGGATCTTCTCGCGGTCGGCGTCCGAGGAGCCGAAGGGCACCACGTCGTCGTCGTGGAAGGTCACGTGCGCGGCGCCGAGCTCGGCGAGCTTGTGCACCGACTCGACCGGGTCGAGCCACGGGCGGGTGGCGCTGCCGAACTGGTCCTGCGCGGCCCAGCCGACGGTCCACAGACCGAAGGAGAAGTGGTCGTCACGGGTGGGGGTACGCGTCATGGGGGAGTGCTCCTCGTCGAGTTGCCGGGCGTATTAGTTCCCGCCATGAATTTATCGAGGCCGGGCGGTAGGGTCAAGCCCGTGCCGGCAGCCGACCCGTGGGCCTCGCAGTCCCGCGGCGCCCGTTCGGGCGTCGCCCGTCAGGAGCACCTGCGCGAGCACAACCTGTCCGTGGCGCTCGCGCACGTGCTGGACGCGCGCGAGCCCCCGTCCCGCGCCGAGCTGGCCGCGGTCACCGGGCTGGCCCGTCCCAGCGTCACCTCGCTGGTGGAGCAGCTGATCCGCGGCGGCATGGTGCGCGAGCTGCTGCCGCGCCCGGCGCAGCGTGCCGGCCGTCCTGCCGTGCCGCTGGCGCCCGCGCGCGGCACGTTCGCCGGCATCGGCATGGAGGTGAACGTCGACTACCTCGGCCTGCGGGCGGTCGACCTGGCCGGCACCGTGCTCGCCGAGCGGGTCGAGGCGGGGGACCAGCGGACCCGGTCGCCGGAGCAGACGCTCGACCGGCTCGCCGAGCTGGTCGCCGGTGTGCTGGGCCGGCTCGTCGGCCAGGGCGTGCGGGTGGTCGGCACCTCGCTGGCGCTGCCCGGGCTGGTGGACGCCGGCACGGGGCCGCTGCGCGTCGCGCCCAACCTCGGCTGGCGCGACGTGGACGTGGTGGGCCGGCTGGTGCAGCACCCGGCCCTGGCGGACCTGCCGCCGGACCTGGCCAACGAGGCGAAGCTGGCCGCGCTGGCGGAGGCGCGGGTGCGTCGCGGCACGCCGCAGCCGAGCTTCGTGTACGTGTCCGGTGAGGTCGGCATCGGTGGTGCCGTGGTGCTGGGCGGCGAGCTGTTCCGCGGTCAGCACGGCTGGAGCGGCGAGATCGGGCACGTCGTCGTCGACCCGTGCATGCCGGGCGGCCCCCGGCTGGGCACCCTCGAGGCGCGTGCCGGGCAGGAGGCGATGCTGCGGGTGGCCGGGCTCCCCGACGGTGCGCCGGTGCACCGGCTGGTCGCCGCGTGCGCCGCGGGGGACACCCGGGCCCTGGCGGCAGTCGCCGGTGCGGGGCGGGCGCTCGGCATCGCCCTGTCGGGCGTGGTCCACGTGGTGGACGTCGACCAGGTGGTGCTCGGCGGCACGTTCGGCCAGCTGTACGGCTACGTGCGCGACGAGGTGGCGCGAGCGCTCGACGAGCTGGTGATCACGGCGCCGTGGTCGCCGGTGACCGTGGGTGCCGCGCGGGCCGGGGAGTTCCCCGCGATGACCGGTGGGGCGCTGGCGGCGCTCCGTCGACTGGTGCAGCAGCCGTCGGCGTGGCTGGATCGGAGCACGACCACCACGACGACGACCACCACGACGGTGGCGACCGCGGGTACCGCGGCGGGAGGACCGGCATGACGATGCTCTGGATCGGCACGTACCCCAGTGCGGGCTTCGGCACGCCGACAGGCCGCGGCGAGGGGTTGTGGCGGGTCGAGCTGGACGCGCTCGACGGGATGCTCGGCATCCCGCACCAGGTGGTGGTCACGCCAGCACCGTCCTTCGTCGCGACCCATCCGGACGGCCGCACGGTCTACGCCGTCGACGAGAGCTCGCCGGGCACGGTCAGCTCTTTCGCGGTGCGGGACGGCGCGCTGGTGACCACCGCGACGGTGCCGTCGGGCGGCTCGGCCCCGTGCCACCTGCTCCTGGATGCCGAGGCCGCCCTGCTCTACGTCGCCAACTACGCCGACGGGGTGCTCGGCGTGCTGCGCCTCGCGGCCGACGGCACGCTCGCCGACGACGAGCCCGCGCAGCGGCTGCCCGGCGACGGCCACGGCCCGCGCGCCGACCGGCAGGAGGGGCCCCACGCCCACTACGTCGTCATGACCCCGTCCGGCGCCCACGTGCTGGTGATGGACCTGGGTGCCGACCAGGTGCGCCGCTACGCGCGGGACGTCGCCGGCCGGCGGCTGGTCCCGGCCGGGGTCGCCGCCACGCTCCCGCCCGGTACCGGTCCCCGGCACCTCGCCTTCAGCCCCGACGGCCGGTTCGCCTACGTCACCGGCGAGCTGGACGCGGCGGTGCACGTGCTCGCATGGGACGCGGCCACCGACACCGGCACGTCCGTGCAGGTGCTGCCGGCCACCGCGGCGCCCGCCCGCCCGGACGCGGAGGTCAAGCCGGCGCACGTGCTGATCGACGGCGACGAGGTGGTGGTCGGCGTGCGCGGCACGGAGGTCCTGTCCCGGTTCACGCGCCACGCCGACGGGCTGCTGACCCACCGCGCCGACGACGCGCTGCCGGGCCGCACCCCCCGGGACCACGAGGTGGTGGACGGCTGGACCGTCGTCGCCGAGCAGGACTCCAGCGCGCTGACCGTGCTGGACGGCGACGGCGGCGTGGTGTGCACGCGTTCGCTGCCGGTGCCGGCGTGCGTGGTCCCCGTCGCCCCGGTCGTCGAGCCTCCGGTCGACCCGGCCGACCCGGTCGGTGGCACCGCGGCCGGAACCGTGTGACGCGTCACGCCGACCCGCGCTCGTCCGCACCGAAGGTGAGAATGACCCGGTGACCCTCGAGCACGCACCGCGCGTCGCCATGCTCTCGGTGCACACGTCCCCGCTCGACCAGCCGGGCACCGGCGACGCCGGGGGGATGAACGTCTACGTGCTCGAGCTGTCCCGGGCGCTGGCGGCCCGGGGTGCCCGGGTGGAGATCTTCACGCGCGCGACCTCCTCGGAGCTGCCGGAGACGGTGGTGCTCGGCGGCACCGACGAGCACGGCGCCCCGCTGTCCCGGGAGGACCGCCGCGCCGTGCTCCTGGCCGACGACGTGCCGGCAGGTGTCGTCCCACCCGTGCTGGTGCACCACGTGCCGGCCGGGCCCTTCGAGCGGCTCGACAAGCGGGACCTGCCGGGGATGCTGTGCGGCATGACCGCCGGGGTGCTGCGGTCGGAGGCGGCCCGTCGTCCGGGCTGGTACCAGGTGGTGCACTCCCACTACTGGCTGTCCGGCCAGGTCGGTGCCGTCGCCGCCGCCCGCTGGGAGGTGCCGCTGGTGCACACCGCCCACACGCTGGCCCGCGTGAAGAACGCGGCGCTGGCGCCGGGGGACGACGCCGAGCCGGTCTCCCGGGTGGTCGGTGAGGAGCAGGTGGTCGAGGCGGCGGACGCCCTGGTGGCGAGCACGCCGGCGGAGGCGCGCCAGCTCGTCGAGCTCTACGGCGCCGACCCCGCTCGGGTGCACGTCGTCGAGCCGGGCGTGGACCTGGACCGGTTCCGGCCGGCCGACGCCGCCACCCGTGCGGCCGCCCGTGCGCGGCTCGGCCTGCCCGCCCATCGCCGGGTGGTGCTGTTCGCCGGCCGCGTCCAGCCGCTCAAGGCCCCGGACGTGCTAGTGCGGGCGCTCGGTCTGCTGCGTGCCACCGGCCGCCCCGTGCCGCTGCTGGTGGTGCTGGGCGGGCCCAGCGGGCGGTCGACGGCGGTGCGCGAGCTGGTCGCGCTCGCGGCGTCGCTCGGCGTCGGCGACGACCTGCTGGTGCACCCGCCGGCCGCGCGCGAGGACCTGGTCGGCTGGTACCACGCCGCCGACCTGGTGGCGATGCCGTCCCGCTCGGAGTCGTTCGGCCTGGTGGCCGCGGAGGCGCAGGCCTCCGGCGTCCCGGTGGTCGCCGCGGCCGTCGGCGGCCTGCGCAGCATCGTGGACGACGGCCGTTCGGGGCGCCTGGTCCGCGGGCACGACCCGGCGGTCTGGGCCGACGTGCTGGCCCAGGCGCTGGACGACGACGACACCCTCGCCGCCTGGGGCGAGGCGGCCCGGCCCAGCGCCGAGCGGTTCGGCTGGGACGCCGCCGCGGACCAGGTGCTCAAGGTGTACGCGGTGGCGGCCGAAGCCCGCTGACAGCGTGTCCTCAGAGGTGTCCGCGGGGGACCCCAGTCCTGCCGGGTGCCGCCCGCCTGCGGCAGGATGGACGCCATGACCTACACCCTCGTGCTGCTCCGCCACGGCGAGAGCGAATGGAACGCGAAGAACCTGTTCACCGGCTGGGTCGACGTCGCGCTGTCCGAGAAGGGCGTGCAGGAGGCCAAGCGCGGCGGGGAGCTGCTCAAGGCCGAGGGCGTGCTGCCGGACGTGGTGCACACCTCGCTGCTGCGCCGCGCGATCACCACCGCGAACTACGCCCTCGACGTGGCGGACCGCCTGTGGATCCCGGTCAAGCGCAGCTGGCGCCTGAACGAGCGCCACTACGGCGCCCTGCAGGGCAAGGACAAGAAGCAGATCCGCGACGAGTACGGCGAGGAGCAGTTCATGCTCTGGCGCCGCTCGTACGACGTGCCGCCGCCGGACATCGAGCTCGGCTCGGAGTTCTCGCAGGACGCGGACCCGCGCTACGCCGGTGAGCCGATCCCGCGCGCCGAGGCCCTGGCCAACGTGCTGACGCGGGCGCTGCCGTACTGGACCAGCGACATCGTCCCCGACCTGCAGGCCGGCAAGACGGTGCTGGTCGCGGCCCACGGCAACTCGATCCGCGCGCTGGTCAAGCACCTGGACGACGTCGACGCCGACACGATCGCCGGCATCAACATCCCCACGGGCATCCCGCTGGTGTACGAGCTGGACGAGGAGACGCTGAAGCCGACCGTCCGCGGTGGCAAGTACCTCGACCCGGACGCCGCCGCCGAGGCGATCAAGGCCGTGGCGAACCAGGGTCGCTGACCTCGGTCTGCTGAACGAGAAGGGCGCCGCTCCGAGCAGGAGCGGCGCCCTTCGTCGTTCGGGTGCCGGTCGGGCGCGATGCCCGAGCGGTGGCTCAGTGCGCCCGCAGGTTGGTCGGCTCACCCTTGGTCAGGTCGCCGGTCACCAGGTACACCACGCGCTGCGCGATGCTCACGCCGTGGTCGCCGAACCGCTCGTAGTACCGGCCCAGCAGCGTCACGTCGATCGTCTGCTGCGGGGTGGCGGACCACTCGCCGCCGAGCATCGCGGTGAACGTGTCGGCGTGCAGGGCGTCCAGCAGGTCGTCGTCGGACTCGATCGACTCGGCCACCGCCAGGTCGCGCGTCTCGAGCAGCGTCGTCATCCGGCGAGCCACCCGCACCGCAGCCTCGTGCATCTCGGCGAACGTGCCGGACAGCGACTGCGGCACGGCCTGCCGGGGGTACCGGCCGCGCGCCACCTGGGCGACGTGCCGCGCCAGGTCGCCCATCCGCTCGAGCGTCGCGCTCATGCGCAGCGCCGAGACGACGATGCGCAGGTCGGTGGCGACCGGCTGCTGCTGGGCGAGCAGGTGGATGCACCGCTCGTCGAGGTGCCGCTCGAGCTCGTCGATCGCGAGGTCGTCCACGATCACCTGCTCGGCCAGCCCCAGGTCGGCCGTCGCCAGGGCGATGCCCGCCGACGTGACGGCCTGCTCGACCTTGCGGCTCATGGCCTGCAGGTCCTCGCCGAGCGCCTTCAGCTCGGCGTCGAAGATCTCACGCATGAACGTCCTCTCCCGCTTGTGCGGGTGCCAGGGTGCCAGGTCCAGGTGAACGGAAGGGCCCCCCCAGGTGAACACTGGGCACTGTGCCACGGCACGGGCCCCTCCGGTGGGACCTGGCCGTGGCGTCGGCCCCTAGGGTGTGGCGCTGTGGACACCGAGCTCGCCTCCTTCGTCGGAGGCCTCGTCGGGCTGCTCGTGGGAGTCGGCGCGACGCTCGCCTTCCGACTGAGCGAGCGTGCCCAGCGGCACGTCCCCCCGCAACCGGAGCCCGAGCTGGACGAGGGCCTGGTGCGGGCGCTCGCCGTGCTCCGCTCGTCGGCGATCGTGCTGGACGACGCGGACCGGGTGGTGCGGGCGAGCCCGCCGGCCCATGCGCTGGGACTGGTGCGGGACGGTCGCCTGGTGCACGCCGCGGTGCGCGACATGGTGGCGGAGGTGCGCCGCGACGGCGTGATCCGGGACGCGGAGCTGGACCTGCCGCGCGGCCCGGTCGGCTCCGGCACGCTGCTGCTCGAGGTGCGGGTCGCCCAGGTGATGCCGCACCTGCTGCTGGTGCTCGCGGAGGACCTGACGCAGGCCCGTCGGCTCGAGGCGATGCGGCGGGACTTCGTGGTGAACATCTCGCACGAGCTGAAGACGCCGGTCGGCGCCCTGTCGCTGCTCGCCGAGACGGTGCAGGACGCCGCCGACGACCCGGCCGCCGTCCGCCGGTTCGCCGCCCGGATGCAGTCCGAGGCGCAGCGGCTGGCCCTGCTGGTGCAGGAGATCATCGAGCTGTCCCGCCTGCAGGTGACGGACGCCCTGCAGGACATGGAGCTGGTCGACGTCGACAGCGTCCTGGCCGAGGCGGCGGACCGCGCCCGGACCACGGCCAGCGGCAAGCGGATCGTCATCGACGTCGGCGGGCAGACCGGCGCGCGGGTGTTCGGCGATCGGAACCTCCTGGTCACGGCGGTGCGCAACCTGCTGGACAACGCCGTGGCGTACTCGCCGGACGCCACCCGCGTCGGCGTCGGCGTGTCCACCACGGCCGACCTGGTGCAGATCGCCGTGGTCGACCAGGGCGTCGGCATCCCGCCCACCGAGCAGGACCGCATCTTCGAGCGCTTCTACCGGGTGGACCCCGCGCGGTCGCGGAACACCGGGGGGACCGGGCTCGGCCTGTCGATCGTCAAGCACGTGGCCGCCGACCACGGCGGTGACGTCACCGTGTGGTCCCAGCCCGGCCGCGGCTCGACGTTCACGCTGCGCCTGCCGCGCGCCGAGGAGCCGACCGGCACGTCCGCCGGCAGCGCCACGGCCAGCAGCGCCACCACCAGCACCGCCTCCACCGTCACCACCGCCGAGCCGGCGTCGTCGGCCGACCGTCCCACGTCCGCACCCGGGAGCGCCCAGTGACCCGCATCCTGCTCGTCGAGGACGAGGAGTCCTACCGCGAGCCCCTCGAGTACCTGCTGCGTCGCGAGGGGTACGACGTGGTCACGGCGGCCACCGGCCCCGACGCGCTCGACCGCTTCGCGGAGACCGGTGCGGACCTGGTGCTGCTCGACCTGATGCTGCCCGGCCTGCCCGGCACGGAGGTGTGCCGGCGGCTGCGCGCGGTCAGCGACGTCCCGGTGATCATGCTGACCGCCAAGGACGGCGAGATCGACAAGGTGGTCGGCCTCGAGCTCGGCGCCGACGACTACGTCACCAAGCCGTACTCGTCGCGCGAGCTGCTGGCTCGCGTGCGGGCGGTGCTGCGGCGCCGTGAGGCGGTCCCCGCCCCGGTGGCGCCCGCGCCGGACGACGACCTGCCCGACGAGGACCAGAGCCGGCTGGTGCTGGGCCCGGTGGAGATGGACGTCGACCGGCACGTGGTGAAGGTGCACGACCAGCAGGTCGCCTTCCCGCTGAAGGAGTTCGAGCTGCTCGAGCTGCTGCTGCGCAACCCCGGGCGGGTGCTGACCCGCGGCCAGCTGATCGACCGGATCTGGGGTGCGGACTACGTCGGGGACACCAAGACGCTCGACGTGCACGTCAAGCGGGTGCGGGCGAAGATCGAGGACGACCCGTCCACCCCGCGCCTGCTGACGACCGTGCGCGGTCTGGGCTACAAGCTCTCCGCCGACGAGTAGACGCTTCCCCGACGAGTAGCCCCAACTGCGGGGCCGCGCCGGAGAACTCGGACGCGCGACCAGATCGTCGTCCAGCGTTCACCCGGGGTTCACCTTCCGCCGGGAAACCGGTCACCTCGGGTCCCTAACGTCTGCCCTCGACAGCGCCGCGCACGGCGCTACGACGAGACGATGGGGAACATAGTGAAGCGAACGCACGCAGTGGGCGCCGCCGTGCTGGCTGGGCTCACCGCCCTGGCGCTGGCCGCTTGTGGCTCGGACAACAACAACGCCACGGCCGGCAGCGGCTCGTCGGCGACGTCGGGCTCGGGCGCCACGAGCGCCGGACCGGCCATCTCGGGCACGTTCTCCGGCGCCGGCTCCTCGGCGCAGCAGCAGGCGATGCAGGCGTGGATCGCCGCCGAGCAGCAGAAGAACTCCGGCCTGACCATCAACTACGACCCGGCCGGGTCGGGTGCGGGCCGTCAGCAGTTCCTCGCCGGTGGCGTCGCCTGGGCCGGTTCGGACGCCGCGATGAGCGCCGACGAGCTGACCCAGTCGCAGAAGGTCTGCGGCCCCGACGGCGCGTGGGACATCCCGGTGTACGTCTCGCCGATCGCGGTGGCGTACAACCTCAAGGGCGTCTCCTCGCTGAACCTCGCGCCCGCGACGGTCGCCAAGATCTTCACCGGCGCGATCACCACCTGGAACGACCCGGCGATCGCCGCGGACAACCCGGGCGTGACGCTGCCGTCGACCAAGATCACGCCGGTGCACCGCTCCGACAAGTCGGGCACGACGAACAACTTCACCGACTACCTGAACAAGGCCGCCGGTGACGTGTGGACCAACGCCAAGGCCGACGCGTGGCCGCTGAACGGCGGCGACTCGGCGCAGGGCACCTCCGGCGTGGCCGGCGTGCTGTCCAGCACCGACGGTGCCGTCGCCTACATCGACGACTCCGGCGTGCCGCAGGGCATCAACGTCGCGGCGCTGAAGGTCGGCTCCGCCTGGAACAAGCCGTCCGCCGACGGCGCGTCCGCCGTGGTGAACGCCTCGCCGCTGGCCTCCGGCCGTCCGGCGAACGACATCGTGGTGAGCATCGACCGCAAGGCCTCCGCCTCCGGCGACTACCCGCTGCTGATGGTGTCCTACGCGATCGCGTGCTCCAGCTACAGCGACTCGGCCAAGGGCAACTTCGTCAAGTCGTTCCTCGGCTACGTGGTCTCGGACGCGGGCCAGAAGGCCGGCGCCCAGGCGGCCGGCTCCGCGCCGCTGACCGGCGCGCTCGCCCAGAAGGCGGCGGCCTCGGTCTCCGCCATCAAGGTCGGCTGACCGGCACTGCCGGCGTGACGCACAGCTGCCGGTGGCAGGGACGCCCCACCAGGGTGCCCCTGCCACCGGCACTAGCGTTCGGCGAAGTTCCCGTTGACCATCAAGCGATGAGAAGGTCCATGTGGTGAGCGCACCCACGCTCGATGCATCGAAGGCCCCACGGGGCGGTGACAGCTCCGGCCCGCGGAAGACCCGTGCACGGGGCGTCCCCGAACGCGGCATGTCCCGTGTGTTCCGCTGGGCGGCCACGGCCGCCGGTGTGCTGCTGCTGGTGGTCCTCGCCGCCGTGGCGGTGTTCCTGCTGATCAGGGGCTGGGCGGCGATCACCGCGTCGGACGCGACCCTGCAGAGCGAGGGCAACCTGCCCCCCGGTGCCCACAACCTGGCCGGGTACATCGGACCGCTGATCTTCGGCACGCTGATCGCCGCGGCGCTCGCGCTGGTGATGGCGACGCCGGTCGCCGTCGGCATCGCGCTGTTCGTGTCCCACTACGCGCCGCGCCGCGTCGCCGGGGCCGTCGGCTTCGTGATCGACCTGCTCGCGGCGATCCCGTCTGTGGTGTTCGGCCTCTGGGGCGCGCAGATCCTCGCGCCGCGGATCGCCCCGCTCTGGCAGTGGGTGGCCGACGTCCTCAGCGTGATCCCGGGGGTGACGGTGCGGGCGACCGCGACCGGCCGCTCGATGGCCACCACCGCGCTGGTGCTGGCGATCATGATCCTGCCGATCATCACGGCGGTGTCCCGCGAGGTGTTCAAGCAGACCCCCCACCTGCACCAGGAGGCGGCGCTCGCCCTCGGTGCGACGCGGTGGGAGGTGATCCGCATGGCCGTGCTGCCGTTCGGGCGCTCCGGCGTGGTGTCCGCCGCGATGCTCGGTCTGGGCCGCGCGCTCGGCGAGACGATGGCGGTGCTGATGGTGCTGTCCACCTCGAGCGGCACCGGCTACTCGTTCCAGATCTTCGACTCCGGCGTGCTGCAGACCATCGCGGCCAACATCGCTGCGAAGTTCCCCGACTCGAGCGGCCTGGCGGTCAACACCCTGATCGCGACCGGCCTGGCGCTGTTCGTCATCACCATGGCGGTCAACATGCTGGCGCGCTGGATCGTCTCGCGCCGCAACGAGTTCTCCGGAGCCAACTGATGAGCGCCACCAGCGCGTCGGCCACCGCCTCGACCGCCCCCGGACCGGACAACGCGCTCCGCGAGCTGCTCACGTCGGTCGACCGCGGCCGGCAGCGCAAGAACCGGACGATGACGGGGCTCGTCTGGGCCGCCTTCTTCCTGGCGATGACGCCGCTGTTCTCGCTGCTGTGGACCGTGCTCAGCCACGGTCTGGCGAAGTTCACGCCGTACTTCCTGCTGCACTCGATGCGCAACGTGTCCGGTGGCATGGACGCCGGCGGTGCCTACCACGCGATCGCCGGCACCCTGCTGATCACGCTGGGCACCACGGTGATCTCGGTGCCGATCGGCCTGCTCGCCGCGATCTACCTGGTCGAGTACGGCAAGGGACCGCTCGCGCGGGCCGTCACGTTCTTCGTCGACGTGATGACGGGCATCCCGTCGATCGTCGCCGGCCTGTTCGCCTTCGCGGTGTTCGCGATCTTCTTCGGCCCCGGCGTCCGCCTGGGCGTGATGGGGTCCGTCGCGCTGGCCCTGCTGATGATCCCCGTGGTGGTCCGCTCGTCGGAGGAGATGCTCCGGCTGGTGCCCAACGAGCTGCGCGAGGCGGCCTACGCCCTGGGTGTGCCGAAGTGGCTGACCATCGTCAAGGTGGTGCTGCGGACGTCCGTCGCCGGGCTGACCACCAGCGTGCTGCTCGCCGTCGCCCGCGTGATCGGCGAGACGGCACCGCTGCTCATCGCGGTCGGCACCACCGCGTCGATCAACTTCAACCTGTTCGCCGGCCGCATGATGACGCTGCCGGTGTTCATCTACGACCAGTACCACCAGGGCCCGGCGCGCTGCGCCCGGAACGCCACCAACTGCCTCGTGTCGATCAACCTCGACCGGGCGTGGGCCGCGGCGTTGACCCTCCTTCTCATCGTCGTCATCCTCAACCTCGTGGGTCGCCTCGTGACCTGGCTGTTCGCGCCGAAGCTGCGCTGAGCACCACGAGACCCCGTCGCAGAGAGCAGAGAGCGAGACCCGCATGGCACAGCGCATCGACGTGAAGGACCTGAACATCTACTACGGGTCCTTCCTCGCCGTCTCGGACGTCAGCATGTCGATCGAGCCCCGCAGCGTCACCGCGCTGATCGGTCCGTCCGGCTGCGGCAAGTCGACGTTCCTGCGCTCGCTGAACCGCATGCACGAGGTGATCCCGGGCGCGCGCGTCGAGGGCACCGTCGCGATGGACGGCGTCGACCTGTACGGCCCCGCGGTCGACCCGGTGGCGGTGCGCCGCCAGGTCGGCATGGTGTTCCAGCGGCCCAACCCGTTCCCGACGATGTCCATCGCGGAGAACGTGCTGGCGGGCGTGCGGCTGAACAACAAGAAGATCTCCAAGTCCGACGCCGCCGACCTGGTGGAGCGCTCCCTGGTGGGCGCCAACCTGTGGAAGGAGGTCAAGGACCGTCTCGACCGTCCGGGATCGTCCCTGTCGGGCGGTCAGCAGCAGCGCCTGTGCATCGCGCGCGCGATCGCCGTCACCCCGCAGGTGCTGCTGATGGACGAGCCGGCCTCCGCGCTCGACCCGATCTCCACCCTCGCCATCGAGGACCTGATCTCCGAGCTCAAGGCGAGCTACACGATCGTGATCGTCACGCACAACATGCAGCAGGCCGCGCGCGTGTCCGACCGCACCGGCTTCTTCAACATCGAGGGCGCCGGCAAGCCGGGTCGCCTGGTGGAGATCGACGACACCGCGACGATCTTCTCCACCCCGCGCCAGCAGCAGACCGAGGACTACATCTCCGGCCGCTTCGGCTGACCGGGCCGGGGCGCCGGTGCAGCCGTCAGGACGACGTGCTGGGCGTCGGCGTCGGCGTCTTCGCGCCCGGTGTCGCGGAGGCGACCGGTGACGACGACGCGGTCGCGCCCGAGCCCGACGCGGGTGACGGCAGCACCGACGTGTACTGGGGCAGCGAGCCGTCCACCACGGGCACCTGCACGGCGGCCGAGCCGGCGGACGGCACCTTCAGCGTGACCGTGGTCAGCGCACCGAGGTCGGCGTCGAGCGACTGGATCGGCATCGTGCGGCCGCTGTCCGACCCGGTGCCGATCAGCACCGACCCGTGCGCGGGCACCGTGAACGTCGACGTCTCGCCGGACACGGCCACGCTGACGGTCAGCGCGTCGGCACCGGTGTTCACCAGGCCGCCGGACAGCGCCGCGGCGTGGCCCTTCGCCGTGCCGGCGACCAGCAGGTTCGTCGTCTCGAGCGGGCCGAGCGTCGCACGCACACCGTCGGCCGGCGAGTACGGGCGCTGCGTCTGGATCGGGTTGGTCGCCGAGCAGCCGGCGAGCCCTCCGACGAGCGGCAGCGCCACCGCGAGCACCGCGACGGCGATCGTGCGGCGTGGGCGGCGGGTGCTGGTCACGGCTCCTCCTGTGCACGGACTGCGGCCGCGGCGCGGCCCGGTGCCCCCGGCTCCGGCCCCGACGTGCGGGAAGGACCTTGGTCCTGGGCGTGCCCAGCCTAGCGGCCCGTACCCCCCGTGCGCCGTCCCGGGACCGGGCTCCGGACGTGCCTGCTGACCTGCGACGACGGCAGGAACCAGACCATTTGGCCGGAAATACGGCGTGATAGGATAGGCCACTGCGAAAGGGGACACCTGCAGATGACTTTCACTGTTGGGGAGACCGTTGTCTACCCGCACCACGGTGCAGCGTTGATCGAAGAGATCAAGACCCGGACCATCCGTGGAGAGGACAAGATCTACCTCAAGCTCAAGGTCGCGCAGGGTGATCTGACCATCGAGGTCCCGGCGGAGAACGTCGACCTGGTCGGCGTGCGCGACGTGGTGGGCCAGGAGGGTCTGGAGCGCGTGTTCGACGTGCTGCGCGCCCCCTACACGGAGGAGCCGACCAACTGGTCGCGCCGCTACAAGGCCAACCTCGAGAAGCTGGCCTCCGGCGACGTCATCAAGGTCGCCGAGGTGGTCCGCGACCTGTCGCGCCGCGACGCCGACCGCGGCCTCTCGGCCGGCGAGAAGCGGATGCTGGCGAAGGCCCGTCAGATCCTCGTCTCGGAGCTCGCGCTGGCGGAGCACACCGAGGAGGAGAAGGCCGAGGCCATCCTCGACGAGGTGCTGGCCTCCTGAGCCGCCTCGCGCCACCCACCTGCTGACCAGCGCCCGAGGAGCACGGCCGTGACGGTCGCCGCCATCCTCACCGCCGCCGGGAGCGGATCCCGACTGGGCCACGTCCTGCCCAAGGCCTTCGTGCCGGTGCAGGGGGTGGCCCTCGTCGTGCATGCGGCGCGGTCGCTGCTGGCGGCACGGCCGGCCGACGGGCCCGGTGTCGAGCGGCTGGTAGTCACGGTGCCCGCGGGACAGGTGACCGCGGCTCAGGCGCTGCTGCGGGCCGGGCTCGGTCCGCGGGCGTCGTTCGTGGTGGTGGCCGGCGGCGCGACGCGGCAGGCGTCGGTGGCGGCGGGGCTCGCCGCGATCCCGGACGACGCGACGGTGGTGCTGGTGCACGACGCGGCGCGGGCCTTCGCGCCCCCCGAGCTGGTCGCGCGGGTGGTCGAGGCCGTGCGGGCAGGGCACCCCGCGGTCGTGCCCGGGCTGGCCGTCACGGACACGATCAAGCGGGTCGGTGCCGGCGGCGCCGAGGGTGCGCCGGTGCTGGCGACCGTGCCGCGGGAGGAGCTGCGCGCCGTGCAGACACCGCAGGGGTTCGACCGGGACGTCCTGGTGCGGGCGCACCAGGCGGGGGCTGACCGGGCGGTGGGCGAGGCGACCGCGGCGTCCGACGACGCCGGGCTGGTCGAGGCCCTCGGGCTGCCGGTGTGGATGGTGGCCGGGGACGAGCGCGCCGTGAAGATCACCACCCCGCGTGACCTGCACCTGTCCGAGGTGCTGGCGGCGGTGGCGCCGTGACGACGGGCGAGCCGCTGGCCGGTGGACTGCCCCGCACCGGCATCGGCGTGGACGTGCACGCCTACGACCCGGATCCCGCCGAGGGCGCCGTGCTGCACCTCGCCGGCCTCGAGTGGCCGGGGGAGCGACCGCTGGCGGGCCACTCGGACGCCGACGTCGCCGCGCACGCCGCCGCGGACGCCCTGCTGTCGGCCGCCGGGCTCGGTGACCTGGGCTCGCAGTTCGGCACGTCGGACCCCGCCTGGGCCGGTGCGGCCGGCACGGTCCTCCTCGCGGAGACGGCGCGGCGTGTGCGCGCCGCCGGGTTCGTCGTCGGGAACGTCGCCGTGCAGGTGATCGGCAACCGGCCGCGCCTGGGGTCGCGGCGGGACGAGGCCCAGGCGGCCCTGTCGGCGGCGGCGGGCGGCCCTGTCACGGTCTCCGCGACCACCACGGACGGCCTGGGGCTGACCGGCCGCGGCGAGGGCGTCGCGGCCGTCGCCACCGCGCTGGTGCTGCCAGTCGGCTCCTGAGAGCCGGTCACCGCAGGGCCGAGCGGGTGACCCCCTTGTGCCTGGGTGCGGAGTGCACGCCACTTATGACTATCGTCATCCTTGGTTATTCGCCTCGTCGCGGCGCTGCGGTGCCGCGAGCGGCGCCGGTACAAGGAGGGCCCCATGAACCGACTGCCCGTCGCCGAGCGGCGCGAGCAGCTGATCGACGCGGCCATCCGCGTCGCGAGCCGTGACGGCATCGACGCCGCCACCGTGCGCGCCATCGCCTCCGAGGCCGGCGTCTCGCTCGGGGTGGTGCACTACTGCTTCCGCGACAAGGACGAGATCCTGCGGTCGATGGCGCACTACATCACGCGCCAGAACCTGACCACGGGCCTGCAGCAGATGCCGCCCGAGGGCGAGGCGGCCGAGATCATCCTCGGTGCGACGCACCTGCTGTGGTCGAACATCGCGGAGACGCGCGGAGCCCAGCTGCTCAGCTTCGAGCTGACCACCTACTCGATGCGCCACCCCGAGGTCCGGCAGGTGTCCGCCGAGCAGTACTCCGTCAGCCACGAGGCCGCGCGGACGTTCCTGGAGAGCGTCGCCCGGGCGGCGCACGTCGAGTGGACGTTGCCGCTCGCCCAGCTCGCGCGGCTGGTGGTGATGGCGACGGACGGCATCACGCTCGCGTGGCTGGCCGACCACGACGGCGACCAGGCGCTGGCCGCCCTCGAGGTGTTCGGCGCGTTCCTCGCCTCCCACATCCGCCCCGTGCAGGTCCGCACGGACGCCCTCGACCAGCCGCTCGCGGACCAGCCCGTCTGATGGCGTCGCCGGCGGACGCGCTCCCGCGCAGCCTCGCCGTCCCGGTGGCGGCTCGTCGGGCGCGCATCGCGATCTCGGCGGCGTTCGCGGCCCAGGGGCTGTCCTACGCGCTGACCCTGAACAGCCTGCCGGTGCTGGAGCGCCGCCACGGCGTCGGCACCGGGCAGGTGACGCTGGTGATCCTCGGGGTGTGCCTGCTGGCGGCCGGCGGCACGGTGCTGGCCGACCGGCTCGCCGCCTCGGCGTCCGGCAGCCGAGGCGGGCTGGTCGCAGGGCTGAGCGTGCTCGCGGCCGCCCTCGTCGGTGTCGCGGCGGCCCCGTCGTTCGCGGTGCTCGTGGGGGCGTTCCTGCTGTACGGCCTCGGCCTCGGCCTGGTGGACGCGTCGGTGAACATGCAGGCGGTCGCCGTGCAGCACCGGTACGGGCGGTCGCTGCTGGCGGGGTTCCACGGGGCGTGGTCGTTCGGGGGGATCGCCGGTGCGCTGCTGGTGGCGGCGCTGGCGCCGCGCTGGCCGGCGGATCCCGTGGTGGCGGTCATCCTGCTCGGCACGCCGGCCGCCGTCGCGGCGGCGGTCCTGGTGCGGCGGGCCGGGTGGTGGTCCGGGGGCGCGGCAGCGGTTGCCGCCGGGACGGCGGCTGACGGGACCGAGGCGGCGCCGGTGGCAGCGGACGGCGCTGAGCCGTCGGCCCCGACCGCCGAGCCCGGGTCGCGTGCGGTCGTGCCGTGGCGTCCGGTGGTGATGCTGGGGCTGGTGGTGGTGGCGTTCTACATCGTCGACTCGGCGGTGTCGGCCTGGAGCGCGCTGTTCCTGGCGCAGGACGTCGGCGCGCCGACGCACGTGCAGCCCCTCGGCTACGCGGCCTACCTGGGCACGACGCTGCTGTCCCGGGTGGTCGGCGACCTCGGGGTGCGTCGCGTCGGCCGGGCGGCGGTGGTGCGGGTCGGCGCGGTGCTGGGCACCGTCGGTCTGCTCGTGGTGATGCTGACGCACGACGCGTGGCTGGTCGTGGCCGGGTTCGGTCTGGTGGGCCTCGGCCTCGGCGTGGTGCCGCCCCTGTCGTTCTCGGCGGCCGGAGACGTGGCGCCCGGGCACGCCGATGCCGTCGTCGCGCGGCTGAACTACTTCAACTACGTCGGTGTGGTGCTCGGCGGCGTCGCGGTGGGAGCCGTCGGGTCCGTCCTCACCCTGCGGGCCGGCTTCGTGGTGCCTGCGGTGCTGGTGCTGGCGGTGGTGCTGGTCGCGGGGGTGCTGGGCACCCCTGGCGGGCGCGGGCCCACGCAGCCGCCCCGGTAGCCTTGGCCGGTGACCCTCCGGCTCTTCGACTCCGCGACCCGCGCGGTGCGTGACTTCGTCCCCCTCGTCGAAGGCCGGGTCGGCATCTACCTGTGCGGCGCCACCGTGCAGGCACCGCCGCACGTGGGCCACGTGCGCTCGTCGATCGCGTTCGACGTGCTGGTGCGCTGGCTGCGGCGCACCGGCTACCAGGTGACGATGATCCGGAACGTCACGGACATCGACGACAAGATCCTCGCCAAGGCTGCCGACGCCGGCGTGCCGTGGTGGGCGTGGGCGATGGCCAACGAGCGGGCGTTCACCGCCGCCTACGACGCGCTCGGCGTGCTGCCGCCGGACTACGAGCCGCGTGCCACCGGCCACGTGCCGGCGATGGTGGAGCTGATGACCCAGCTCGTCGACACCGGCCACGCCTACCGCTCCGGTCCCGGCGACGTGTACTTCGACGTGCGGTCCTACCCCGCCTACGGCGCGCTGACCAACCAGCGCCTGGACGACATCGTCGAGACCTCCGACGAGCCGGCCGACGGCGCCGACAAGCACGACCCGCACGACTTCGCCCTGTGGAAGTCGCCGAAGCCGGGTGAGCCGGACACCGCCGCCTGGGAGACCCCGTTCGGTCGCGGCCGCCCCGGGTGGCACCTGGAGTGCTCCGCGATGGCCCGCCGGTACCTGGGTGACTCGTTCGACATCCACGGCGGCGGCCTGGACCTGCGGTTCCCGCACCACGAGAACGAGCTCGCGCAGTCGCGGGCCGCCGGGTACGGGTTCGCGCGGTACTGGCTGCACAACGGCTGGGTGACGCAGGGCGGCGCGAAGATGAGCAAGTCGCTCGGCAACGGGCTGCTGGTCTCCGCTGTGCTGGCTCAGACGCCGGCGGCGGTGGTGCGGTACGCGCTGACCGCCGTGCAGTACCGCTCGATGCTCGAGTGGACGGACGGCACCCTGGCGGAGGCCGCCGCCACGTGGGACCGCCTGTCCGGCTTCGTCGCGCGGGCTGCCGAGAAGGTGGGGGCGGCGGACGCCGCCGCCGTCGCCTCGGCCGAGCTCCCCGCGGACTTCGTCGCGGCCATGGACGACGACCTCAACGTGCCGGCCGCGCTCGCGGTGGTGCACGAGGTGCTGCGCGCCGGCAACTCGGCCCTCGCGCGCGGCGACGACGAGGCGGTGCAGGCGGCGATGGTCGAGCTGCGGGGGATGCTCGACGTCCTGGGGCTCGACCCGGCCGGCGAGCAGTGGGGCTCCGCCCGCTCGGACGACCGCGAGGCGCGGGCGCTGGACGCCCTGGTCGGCGCGGAGCTGGCGGCACGGGCCCAGGCGCGGGCCGCCAAGGACTTCGCGACGTCGGACGCCATCAGGGATCGCCTCGGTGCCGCCGGCATCGTGGTGGAGGACTCGAAGGACGGTGCGCGGTGGACGCTCGCCGCGCGGGACGAGGAGAGCTGATGGCCGGGAACTCGCAGCGACGCGGAGCGACGCGCAAGGCAGGGTCGAAGAAGGCCCCCGGCGTCGGCACGGGAGGGCACGGCCGCAAGGCGCTCGAGGGCAAGGGGCCGACGCCCAAGGCGGAGGACCGGCCGTACCACGCCGCCCACAAGCGGAAGGTGGCGCAGGAGCGGGGTGGCTCCGTCGCACGCCCGGCGGCCACCGGCCGGCCCGGTGCAGGACGACCCGGTACAGGCCGGCCCGGCGCGGCCGGCCGGGGTCGTCAGACCCCGGGCAAGGAGGTGGTCGGCGGCCGCAACTCGGTGCTCGAGGCGCTGCGGGCCGGGGTGCCGGCCTCGGCGGTCTACCTCGCCGCCAAGCTCGAGGCCGACGACCGCACCCGCGAGATCATCACGATCGCGGCCGACGCCCGCATGCCGATCCTCGAGGTCAGCCGCCTCGAGCTGGACCGGATGACCGACGGCGGCGTGCACCAGGGCGTGGCGCTGCAGGTGCCGGCCTACGTGTACGGCGACCCGGACGACCTGCTGGACACCGCCGAGCGGTCCGGCCGGCCTGCGCTGATCGTGGCGCTCGACGGCGTCACCGACCCGCGCAACCTCGGCGCGGTGCTGCGCAGCGCCGGTGCGTTCGGCGCGCACGGCGTGCTGGTGCCGTCGCGTCGCTCCGCCGGCGTGACCGCCGCGGCGTGGAAGGTGTCCGCCGGTGCCGCCGCGCGCGTGCCGGTGGCGCGGGCGACCAACCTGGCGCGCACCCTGGCGGAGTACCGGCAGGCGGGCGTGTTCGTCGTCGGCCTGGACGGGCACGGCGACGTGTCGGTGGGTGACCTGCCGTTCTCCGCCGACCCGCTGGTGCTGGTGGTCGGCTCGGAGGGCAAGGGGCTGTCCCGCCTGGTGCGCGAGCAGTGCGATGCGGTGGCGGCGATCCCGATCGCATCGGCGGTCGAGTCGCTGAACGCCGGGGTGGCCGCCGGGATCGCGCTGTACGAGGTGGCGAAGACCCGCTCGGTCGGCTGACCTCCTGACGTCACCGGCTGGTGACGTGACGACGCGAACGTCCGGGTCGTGCCGGCAGACCGGCGTCAGTCCTGGGCGACCGCGTCCTTCACCGCTGCGTCCTCCACGCTGGGGATGGCGCCGGTCTCGTCGCGGATGTCGCCCGGCAGCCCGCCGAGGATCGCCTGCTCGTCGGGGCGCAGCGGCAGGATCGTCGACAGGTACGAGGCCACCGTCTCGTCCATCGGCACGTCCCGGTGCTGCTGCTGGGACAGGTACCAGCGGTGGTCGAGCAGCTCGTGGAACACCTGCGCGGGCTCCAGCTTGCCGCGCAGGTCGCGCGGCACCGCCCGGACGGCCGGCTCGAACACCTCGGTGAGCCAGTCGTGGGCGACGAACGCCTCGTCCTCACGCTGCCGGTCGGTGGCCGCGCGGTACTCGTCGAGGTCGTTCAGCAGGCGCCGGGCCTGGTTCTCCTGCACGTCGAGGCCGGTCAGGCGCATCAGGCGGCGGGAGTGGTGGCCGGCGTCGACCACCTTGGGCTGGATGCGCACCGTGGTGCCGTCCACGTCGGTGGTGATGTCGATCTCGTCGACGTCGAAGCCCAGGTCGTTCAGCCGGTCGATGCGGGCCTGCACGCGCCACCGGTCGCCGAACCCGAACGACTCCACCTCGGTCAGCGCCCGCCACAGCTCCTCGTAGCGGACCGCCAGCGCGTCGCCGATCGCCACCGCATCGGTGTCGTCCTCCAGGAACTCACCGGCCTGCAGGTCCATCAGCTCGCCGATGATGTTGACGCGCGCGATCTCCAGGTCGTACGAGCGCTGCCCGTCGGTCAGCTTCTCGTGCAGGTCGCCCGTCTCCGCGTCCACCAGGTACGCGGCGAACGTCTCCGCGTCCCGGCGGAACAGGGTGTTGGACAGCGAGACGTCGCCCCAGTAGAAGCCGGCCAGGTGCAGCCGCACCAGCAGCACCGCGAGCGCGTCGATCAGTCGGGTGGCCGTGTCCGGGCGCAGCGACTGGCTGAACAGCGCCCGGTAGGGGAGGGCGAACTGCAGGTGCTCGGTGATCAGGGCGGCCTCGAGCGGTTCCCCGTCCTGGGCGTGCCGACCGGTGATCACGCCCAGGGGGACCACGCTCGGCACGTCGAGCCGGCGCAGCTGGCGCAGCAGCTCGTACTCGCGGAAGGCGACCGTCTCGCCGATCTCCTTGACCGCGATCACCCGTCCGGACAGGCGGGCGAACCGCACGATGTGCCGGGAGATGCCGCGTGGCAGAGCGGCGAGGGCCGACGTCGGCCAGTCCTCCAGGGCGATGTGCCAGGGCAGGTCGAGCAGCGCCGGGTCTGCCGAGGCGGCGGTGATCTGCAGGCTCTGCGCCATCGTGGTCCTCTCGGCGGGCTGGGCGGGCGCGGCGGGCTGGGCGCGCGTTGGTGCGGGTCGGCGAACGAGTGCCCGGAAGGCTCCGAGACGACGTGAGGGGCGGGACCGGGTGCCGGTCCCGCCCCTCACGGGCGTCACGTGGAGCGGATCAGAAGCGCTCGCCCGTACCGGCGTGGAACAGGTGCAGGTCGTTGGGACGCACCTTGACGGCGATCTTCTCACCCTTGGCCGGGACACCACGCGGGTCGATGCGGACGATCACCTGCGCGTCGCCGGCACCGGAGTGGATGGTCTCGGCGTTGCCGAAGTCGTCCGTCAGCGAGCCGTACACGAACGCGTCGGAGCCGAGCTCCTCGACGATGTTCACGGACACCGGGATGGAGTCCGGGGTACCGGCCGGCACCACGTCGAGGTCCTCCGGGCGGAAGCCGACCGTGATGTGGCCCTTGTCGTCGTCCGACAGCGCCGTGATCGCCTCGCGAGGCAGCGTCACGCGGGTGGAGCCGAGGTTGGCCGCGCCGTTGAGCACCGGGAACGTGCCGATGTTCATGGCCGGGGAGCCGATGAAGCCGGCGACGAAGACGTTGGCCGGACGGTCGTACATCTCGCGCGGGGTGCCGACCTGCTGGAGCAGACCGTCCTTCAGCACGGCGATCCGGTCACCCATGGTCAGGGCCTCGGTCTGGTCGTGCGTGACGTAGACCGTGGTGACGCCGAGGCGGCGCTGCAGGCCCGCGATCTGCGTACGCGTCTGCACGCGGAGCTTGGCGTCCAGGTTCGACAGCGGCTCGTCCATGAGGAACACCTGCGGCTGGCGGACGATGGCGCGGCCCATGGCGACGCGCTGACGCTGGCCACCGGACAGGGCCTTCGGCTTGCGGTCGAGGTACTGGGTCAGGTCGAGGATCTTGGCCGCCTCCTCCACCCGCGTGCGGATCTCCGCCTTGGGGGTGCCGGCGATCTTCAGGGCGAAGCCCATGTTGTCCGCGACCGTCATGTGCGGGTACAGCGCGTAGTTCTGGAACACCATCGCGATGTCCCGGTCCTTGGGCTGCACGTCGGTGACGTTGCGGTCGCCGATGAAGATGTTGCCCGAGTTGACGTCCTCGAGGCCGGCGAGCATGCGCAGGGAGGTCGACTTGCCGCAGCCCGAGGGGCCGACGAGGACGAGGAACTCGCCGTCCTCGATGTGCAGGTCGAGCGAGTCCACCGCGGGACGCTCGGTGCCCGGGTAGATCCGGGTCGCGTGGTCGAAAGTGACCGTAGCCATGACTGTGCCAATCCCTTCACCGGCAGGTACGTGCCGGACGATCCGAGTGAAGAGCTGCCCCGCACCACAGCGGAACGGGGAGGTGTCGTCGTCGACACCGTCGACGACGACGGGTACGCGGACCGAGAGGTCCGCGCGCAGTCATCATGCCACAGGGGTCGACGGCGGGACTGGGCCCCTCGGTCCTCGGGTGGCCGGGACAAGCCGGTCGGGCATCTGCCGGCCGGGGGTCAGCCGGCCGTGGTCAGCCGGCCGTGGTCAGCCGGCCGTGGTCAGCCGGCCTCGGTCAGCCGGCCTCGGTCAGCCGGCCTGGGTCAGCCGGCGGGGGTGGCCACCGGCGTCGGGGTGGACGTCTGGGCCGGGGTGGCCGTCGGCGTCGGCGTGGCCGTGGCGGCCGAAGCCGAGGCGGCGAGCGAGCTGTACACGGAGGCGACGAAGGTGGAGAACGCCGTGGTGTCGTCGACCGAGCCGGTGTACGGCCGGCCCGCGACGTCGACCGTCACGCCCGTGACCCCCGAGCGGTCGGTGGCCTGCTGCGCCCAGTCGACGTAGCGGCGGCTGGTGATGCACGAGCTCACGGTGCTGGAGGTGACGCCGGCGTTGTTCACGAGCGTGACGAGCTGGGCCTGCGTCAGGCCGGCGGAGCCGAAGGTGTGCTGCGCCGTGAACAGGGCGTCGTTGACCGCCAGGGCCGAGCTCGGCTGGTAGCTGGCGACGCAGGCGAAGGCGTTCGCGGCGCGCAGCGCGTAGTCCTGGGCGGTCGTCTCGGTGTTGGTGGTGGCGGTCGGCGTGGGCGTGGCCGACGGAGTGGCGGAGGACGACGTCGCGGGGCTGGGGGTGGCGGACGGCGTCGCCGCCGGGGTGCTGGTCGTGGGGGTGGGCGCCGGGGTGGGTGTGTACGCCGTCCGACCGGAGGAGAGGGCCACGGGCTTGATCTCCAGGGTGGCGGCCCCGGACGTGACCCACTGCTCGATTGTGCTGCCGTTGGCGGCCCAGAACGCCGCCGACCGCGGGTCGCCGTAGTCGAGGCTGACCACCAGGTCGAGCGCGCCCGTGCCGGTGCTGACCGGGTGCGGGGTCGGGGTGCCGCCCGCGGGGATCGGCGCGCTCGTCGCCGGGGACAGGGTGCTGCCGTCGCCGGTGATCAGCAGGCCGTCGCTCATCATGTTGACCGGGCCGACCTGCAGCGCGCGGGCGTGCGCCTGCACCGCCACGGCGACGCCGGCCGCCACCACGACCACGGAGGTCACCGCGCCGACGCGCAGACCGATGCGGCGTCGTCGGGCGCGGGCGGCCCGGCGCTCCCGCTCCAGGCGAGCCAGCTCGCGGTCCTCCGCACGCCGCTGCTTGCGGCTGACCTTCTGCTTGGCGGACCGGTTGTAGCTCACGGCGCGGGCACCCCTTCGTTGCGGCTGCTTCGTTGCGGCTGCCGGACCCGCACCCACGCGACCGGGACGTCGCGGCGGCCGTGGCCAGGCATGACGTTCGAAGCCTGGCACCGCGGGCTGGCCGTGCGCCTGAAGTCCGCTGAGAGGTTGCTGTGTCCGGTGCCGCGTGCTGCGCCGGGGCGTGGCCCGAGGTCAGGCCGAGACGGCCTCCACGCACAGGGCGGTCGCGGTGGACAGGGCCGCCGGCACCGCGTCGAGGTAGGCGTGGGCGACGGCGAACGGGTCGATGCCGGTGGCGATGACGGCCTGCGGGTCGTCGGCCTCGTACGCGACCACCGCCGCGAGCACGGCGCCGTACCGGCCGGCGCCGTTCAGCAGCGCGTCGGCGACCTGGGCCGAGACGCCGGTGCGCCGCACCATGGTCGCCAGGGAGAGGTTCTGCTGGGCGCTGACCGCCGACAGCAGGCCGACGGTGTAGCCGGTCTCGTCGGTGAGGGTGCGGCAGGCGAGCGCCCGGGTCAGCACGGCCCACAGCGGCCCGACGGCCGTGGGGCGGGCGTCGATCAGCGAGGCCATCGCCAGGGCGGCCAGCCGGCGGGCACCCATCAGCACCACCGCGGTGCGGACGGAGTCGACGGTGCGGGCGAGGGCGAACGCCGAGGAGTTGACCATGTGCAGCACGCGCACGGACATCTCCGGGTCGCTGGCGACCATGTTCGCCACCGCGGTGAAGTTGATCTCGTCCTCGACCGACAGCAGCCGCACCAGCTCGAGGCACTGGAGCTCGCCGGCGGAGCCCTCGCGGGTCTGCGCCTCCTCGCGGCGCACCAGCATCGGGCCCTGCAGCAGGTCGGCGCCCGCCTCCTGGGCCGCCTGCAGGTCGCGTGCGGTGCCCACGCGCTCGGCGATCACCTGGCCGCCGAGCGCGTGCGCCCGCTCGACCAGCGCGCGCAGCCGCTCGGGCTCCGCGGTGGCGTCCACCTTCGCCCAGCCCGCCAGGGGCAGCAGCGCGTCCTGGCCCGGGGTGGCGGCGTAGTCGCCCAGCACCGTGCGGACGTCCCGGGTGCGCAGGGTGACGACGTGCGTGGCGGCATCCGGATCAGCGGCCATCCGTGCCGTCAGCTCGAGCCAGGTGCCCTGGGCAGCCGTCGGCAGCGGGAGGGCGCCGGACAGGATGCGGGCGGTCGCCCGGAGGATCACCGGGGCGTCGCCGGCGAGCTCGGTCAGGTCCAGCTGGGCGTAGTGCGCCTCGACCAGGTCCTCGGCGACGGGGTCGGTCGCGACGGCGGAGGTGGCGGCGCGCAGCGCGTACGCGCGCACGTTGCGGTCGAGGTCCACGACCGGCTGTCGGTAGACGGCGACCGGGGACGACGGCGACGAGTGGGGCATGCCCGGTCCATCGGCCGGAGCGGCCTCGTCGTGAGGGTTCGGCGTCAGCCCAGCGGGGCGCGCAGCGGCAGGTCCTCGTCGAGGACCGTCTGCACGGCACGCCCGTTGTGCGGGTTCACCACGAGCGGGGCGAGCAGGTTGGCCGTCGGGTGCTCACCGTCGGCCTCGCCCGGGTGCACCACGCTCAGCAGCACCGGGTCCGGTGCAGGACCGGCGGCCGGGCGCCCGCGCACGCCGTCCAACGCGTCCGTGGGGATGGAGGGCGCGTAGTCGGGGAAGAACAGGCCCGGGCTGACGACGAACAGCCGGACCCGCGGCGCCGCCGCGTCGGGCGCGCTGCGCAGCGCGAACAGCAGGCCCTCGTCGTCCAGCGCGTCCAGGGCGTACTCCGTGCGGCCCGGCAGGCCCGGGAGCGGGTCGGCGAACCGCAGCACGGCGGGCACCTGGCGGGGGCCGGTCGCGGTGGACACCGTCACGGTCTGCGCCGCGGGGGCGGGGGTCACTTGAGGAAGTCCATCAGCGTCGGCTGCAGCACGCGACCGGTGGCGCCGAGGGCGCCCTGGTAGGCGACCTCCTGCGACTTCAGCTGCATGATCACCGCGGCCAGGTCGATGTCCTGCAGGCCGGAGGTCTGCGTCTTCACCGTCTGGCTCGCGCTGGTCAGGTCCGCCGTCGAGGCGTCCAGGACGCGCTGGCGGCTGCCCACCGAGGCCGCCTCGTTGGTCACCGCGTTCAGGTGCTTGTCCAGGTCGGCCAGCTGCGAGGTCGGGTCGCCGCCGGCGTTCAGGGTCGCGGCGATGCCGTCGAGCGTCGCGAACACCGAGCTGCTGCCGTTGCCGAACACAGCGGAGCCGTCCGAGTCGACCCGCACCTGGGTGTCGGTGCCGACCTGCCGCTGCACGGAGGACGTCGCCACGCCGTTGAACGTGTAGGTCGGGTTGCCGCTCGCGTCGGTGCCGACGGTGTACGCCGCCCCCGTGTTGGACGTGCCGGCGAACACCGTGCGGCCGAGGAAGGTGGTGTTGGCCTGCTTGAGCAGGTCGTCGCGGATGCCGGCGATCTCGGTGGCCAGTGCCTGCCGCGACGTCGTGCCGTAGGCGCCGTTGCCACCCTGGACGGTCAGATCGCGGGCACGCTGCAGCGCGGTGGTGGTGGACGAGAGGGCGGTGTCGATGGTGGTGAGCCACGACGTGCCGTCGGAGGCGTTGCGGCTGAACTGGTCCAGCTGGCGCGAGGAGGCGTTCAGCCGCATCACGTCCGAGGTGGCCGACGGGTCGTCCGACGGCAGCGACAGCTTGGTGCCGCTGGACATCTGCGCCTGCAGGGCGGCCATCCGGCTGAGGTTGGACTGCAGGTTGCGCAGGCTCGAGGCCTGCACCGTCTGCTGCGTCACACGGCCGAGCATGCTCATCTCCCCACGGTTCCGGTGCGGTTGATCAGGGTGTCCAGCATCTCGTCCATCGCGGTGATCACGCGGGCGGCGCCCTGGTAGGCCCGCTGGAAGGCGAGCATCGAGACGGTCTCCTCGTCGGTGTCCACGCTGGCGCCGGACTGCTGCGCCGTCTCCGCCGAGGCGCGGGCCTGCTCGGCCACGCCGCTGCGGGACGAGGCCGACGCCGACATGCTGCCGACCTGCGCCACGGCGGCGGCCCACACGGCACCGGGGCCGGACGAGCTGTCGGCGAGCGCGGCGATCTTCTGCCCGACGGAGCCGTCGAGCGGCCCGCTGCCGGGTGCCGCGACGGCGATCTGGTCGGGGGTGCTCAGTGCGACGGAGATGCCGGCGGCCGCCGATCCGCCGCTGATGGCGAAGAAGTCGGTGCCGCCAGGGGCGGTGGAGCCGGCCGTGGCCTGGGCGACCGTCTGACCCTGCCGGTGCAGGGCGTTGACGCCGTCGGCCAGCGCCTGCGCCACCGTGTCGAGGCTCGCGGCGGCCTCGGTCAGCATTCCGCCGGTGCCGGAGGCGTCCGGGGGGGCCAGCACGGTCAGCAGGCCGGCGACCCGGCCGCCGGACAGGGCCGCGTCCTGCGTCGGGGCGTCGGCCCACACGACCCGGACGGCGGCCGCGACCACCGGCGGGACGGCCGAGGGGTCCCCCGTCGCACCGGAGAAGGCTGCCGGGCCGCTGACGGCGAGCTGCCGCACGTGGTCCCCGGACACCAGCATGTTGCCGCCGACCATCACGTCGAGCTGGCCGTCGGGCCGCTGCCGCGCCGTGGCGCCGACCAGGCCGGACAGCTGCGTGACCAGCTGGTCGCGCTGGTCGGCCAGCTCGTTGGCGCTGCCGCCCGAGTTGGTGATGTCGAGGATGCGCTTGTTCAGGTCCGCGACGTTCGACGCGAGCGTGTTGGTCTGGTCCACCAGGGTGCCCGTGGTGCTGCGCGCCTGCTGCCACTGCGTCTGCAGGTCGCCGTACCGGGCGTGGAGCGTCTCGGTCACCTGGCGGGCGTCGTCCAGCAGCACGGTGCGGGCGGCGGTGTCGTCGGGGGAGTTCGCCACGTCGTGCCAGCCGGCCCAGAACGTCGACAGCTGGGAGGACAGGCCGGTGGTCGACGGCTCGCCGAGGCTCGTCTCGAGCGTGGTGTACGCATCGGCGCGAGCGGCCAGGAAGGAGGCGGTGCCGGTGTGCGAGCGCAGCTGGGTGTCGAGGAACTGGTCGGACAGCCGCGAGATCCCGGTGACCTGCGTGCCCATGCCGACGCCGTCGGAGGTGGCGAACATCGACGGCACCTGGGCACCCGGCACCGAGGCGAGATCGACGCGCTGGCGGGTGTAGCCGGGCGTGTTGGCGTTGGCGATGTTCTGGCCCGCCACGGTGAGCGCCTGCCGCTGGGCGATCAGGGAGCTCAGGGCGGTGCCGAGGCCCGAGAAGGTGCTGGCCATCCCCGCCTCAGATCGACCGGTCGAGGACGCGGGAGCCGTGCTCGGCGAGCACCGCGGCCTGGCCCGACCCGTCGTACGTCTGCACGGAGTCCTGCAGGGACATCAGGGTCTCCTGCGTGGCGCGGTGCGACATGGCCAGCAGCTCGCGGTTGTCGTCCGCCAGCCGGCTGATCTCGCCGGTGAGGGACAGGAAGGCCTCGTGGTGGGCGCGCAGCAGCTCGTTCCACGGCTCCGGGGCGGCGTCGGCGAGGGCGCGCAGACCGGCGTCGGGGCTCAGTCCGAGCTCGCGGGCGGCGGAGTCGGCGGCCACGGCGCGGGCGATCTCGGCAGAGCGGATCTCGTCCAGCACCGCCTCGACCTCGCGTGTGGCGTTGGCGAGCCAGCGGGTGCGGCCGCTGCTCAGCACCAGCTGCTCCTCCTCGAGCTTGAACAGGAGCAGGTCCAGCAGGTGACGTTCCTGCCAGAGGACGTCGGACAGCTGGGTCAACGACATCTCGTCTGCCCTCCTCTCGTGCACGGTCCGGTGGTCGGCGGGTGAAGCCGCGGTGAACTCTGCCGTAGGTATCGGCCGGTACAGCCGGGATCTGACCCGAACGGCCCAATCCGACTCTGACCTGCATACCGAGCGGTAGCCCCAGGCTGACGGTGACCAGCATCTGAGACGGGTGTGCAACGTCGTAGGAATCGGCGATGTGACGTCGGTCACACGCATCCCGGGACGTGGAGCGATCTGACGGAGAACGTCCGAATTTCCGGCGGACCATACGTCCGGATTTGTTGCACGCCCGACGCAATGACCCCTTCGGGCGTTCCTCTCCACTGCAGCGGAACCGTTCAAGTCGTCGCGTGGGAACGACGACCTTTCTCCCATGAACGCGCACGACGAGCTGGTGGTGAACAACCTCGCGTTGGTCGGCTACCACGTCACCGAGCTGCTGCACCGCGTCCCGCCGTCGGTGACGCGCGACGAGCTGGCCTCCGCCGGTTCGCTCGCCCTGGTCCTCGCCGCCCGCAGCTTCGACCCCGAGGCCGGTGTGCCGTTCGCTCGTTACGCCTCGCTGCGCATCAAGGGCGCCCTGCTCGACGAGCTGCGCTCGATGGACTGGGCCAGCCGCTCCGCCCGCCGCCGGGTGCGTGAGCTGTCCGAGGTGACCGAGCGCCTGCGCGCCACGCTGGGCCGCGAGCCCAGCCGGGACGAGCTCGCCTCCGCCCTCGGCACCGACGCCGCCGGTGTGGACGTCGCCCGGCACGACGCCGAGCGGCGCGTGCTGTCCATCGACGCGTCGGAGACGCCGATCGCCGACTCCATCGCCGACGACGACGCGACCCCCGAGGAGCAGGTGCTGGCCGCCGAGCAGCGGCACTGGCTGCGCGCCGCCGTCGAGGTGCTGCCGGAGCGGCTGCGCGCGGTCATCAGCGGCCTGTACCTGGAGGACCGGTCGATCGCCGACCTGGCCGACGAGCTCGGCGTGACCCAGTCGCGCATCAGCCAGCTGCGCACCGAGGCGCTGGGCCTGCTGCGCGACGGCATGAACGCGTCGATGAACCCCGGGCTGGTGCGCGGCGGTGAGCGTCCGGGCGGCGTCGCCGAGCGGCGCCGGCAGGCGTACTTCGCCTCCGTCGCGGCGCGGGCGTCGATGCCGGCCAGCGTGTACGGCGCCAGCGTCCCCTCGCCGCGGACCGGCAGCGTGATGCCGACGGCGTTCGCGAGCCGGGCGCTCGGCGCCTGACGCCTGCGCCGAGGCGATCTGCGCACCACGACGAAAAGTCCGCGCAGAACTTCTCAGACCAGCGCCCCCGGTGGCGATGAACGGGGTGTGCCCACGGATGGGCCGCCCGACCCGAACTCAGGAGGAAGAGAACGATGGGTCTCTCGATCAACCAGAACATCGCGGCAGTCAACGCGTACCACAACCTCTCCAACACCCAGAACGACCTCTCCAAGTCGCTGGAGAAGCTGTCGTCGGGCTTCCGCATCAACCGTGCGGCCGACGACGCGGCCGGCCTGGCCATCTCCGAGGGCCTGCGCTCGCAGATCGGTGGCCTCAAGGTCGCCGTCCGCAACGCCCAGGACGGCACCTCGGTCGTCCAGACCGCTGAAGGTGCGCTGAACGAGTCCACCTCGATCCTGCAGCGCATGCGCGACCTGTCCGTGCAGGCCTCCAACACCGGTGGTCTCTCGGCCGACGCCAAGGGCAACATCCAGTCCGAGATGAGCCAGCTCAAGTCCGAGCTGACCCGCATCTCCGACACCACGCAGTTCAACGGCACCAAGCTGCTGGACGGCTCCTACAACGGCAAGTTCCAGGTGGGCGCGAACGTCGGCGAGACGATCTCGGTCGCCGTCAGCACCTCCATGGGTGCCAAGGGCCTCGGCGTGGACGGCGTCGACGTCACCACCACGAACGTCGGCAACACGGTGGCGCAGACCACGGCCTCGGCCGCGGGCACCGCCGGTGTCGTCACGGTCGCCGGTGCGAAGGACTTCACGCTCTCCGAGAGCTTCGACGGTCTCAACGGCACCATCTCGGTGGGGGGCAAGTCCCTCGACCTCTCGACGGTGCAGTTCGCCTCGGGTTCCACCGCGACGGACCGCAACGCCGCCGTGCAGAAGGCGGCCGACGCCACCTTCGGCACCGGCTACCTCACGGTGGCCAACACCGCGACTGGCCTGACCTTCACCCAGGCGGCGGCTCCGACGGCGGCGAACCTGGCCACCAACACCCTGACGGGCAGCCAGGCGTCGGGTGCGGACCTCGCGATCACCGCGATCGACACCGCCATCCGCACGGTCTCCACGGTCCGCGCCAACCTCGGTGCCGTGCAGAACCGCTTCGACCACACGGTGAAGAACCTCAACGTGGCGGTCGAGAACCTGTCCGCGTCGGAGTCCCGCATCCGTGACACCGACATGGCGTCGGAGATGGTCTCGTTCACCCGGGCCCAGATCCTGTCCCAGGCCGGCACCTCGATGCTCGCCCAGGCGAACCAGCTGCCGCAGAGCGTGCTCAAGCTCCTCGGCTGAGTTACCCCGGTGACCGGCTGACGGTCACCAGACGCGAGCGCCCCTGCGGCGCCCGCACCCGGCACCGGCGGCGACGGGCTCCTTCCCGCGCCGCCGGTGCCGTCTGAACCACTCTCGACGGCAGCAAGGGCGGATCTCGTGGCGACCAGCAGCATGGGCATCGACGGCCTGGTCAGCGGTCTGAACACGACCGACCTGATCAACCAGCTGATGTCCGTCGAGTCGGGCCCGCAGACCCTGCTCAAGACGAAGCAGTCCGACACCCAGACGTTCATCGCCGCGCTGCAGGCACTGAACACCAAGGTCTCCTCGCTCGGCACGGCGGCCACCACCGCCTCGACCGCCACGTCGTGGGCCGCCTTGACGGCCACCTCGTCGGCCACCTCCGTGACCGCGACCGCCACGACCAGCGCCTCGCCGACGCAGGTCAGCTTCACCGTCGACAAGCTGGCGCAGCGGCAGGTGTCGCTGACCGACGTCTTCACCGACGTCGCGTCCTTCACCGGCAGCGGCAACTCGCTGACCCTGACCTCCGCCGCCGGCTCCACCCAGATCGACACCACCGGCATCACCAGCGTCACCGGCCTCGCGAGCGCGATCACCAACTCGAACGCCGGCGTCTCCGCTGTCGCCGTGCAGGTGACCGGCGGCTACCGCCTGCAGCTCTCGGCCAAGCAGACCGGCGCCGCCAACGCCTTCCAGCTGTACCAGGGCACCCCCGCCGACGTGACCGCCGGGACGGCGACGGCGAAGACGCTCACCTCGCTCACCGCCGCGCAGGACGCCCAGCTGACCCTGTGGCCCGGGACCTCGGCTGCGCAGACGTTCACCTCGACCACCAACACGTTCAGCAACGTGCTGACGGGCGTGTCGATCACCACCAGCGCCGTCGAGACCAACCCGGTCACGCTCACGCTCGGCCGGGACACCACCGCACTGAGCACGCTCGGCTCCAACCTGGTCAGCCAGCTGAACCTGGTGCTGGGCGAGATCTCCAGCCGGACCAGCTCGACGACCACCACCGACCCCACCACGGGCGGCACGGTGGTGACTCCCGGGGTCCTCGGCATGGACTCGTCGGTGAGCACGCTGCAGCAGCAGCTGACCGCGGCCGCGTCCTACCCGGTCAACGGCGTCTCCCCGTCGACCGTGGGCATCTCCATCCAGCGGGACGGCACGTTCGCGTTCGACCAGGCCGCGTACAGCGCGGCGCTGGCGGCGGACCCGCAGAAGGTGCAGGACGTCGTCTCCGGGCTGGCCGCCCGCGTCGCCGCGGTGACCACGTCGACTTCGGACCCGACCAGCGGCAGCCTGACCGCCGAGATCACCGCCCAGCAGGGCGTGGTCAAGGACCTCGGCGACCAGATCAGCCAGTGGGACGTCACCCTGCAGCTGCGCCGGGAGAGCCTGCAGACGACGTACTCCAACCTCGAGGTGACGCTGTCCAACCTCAAGTCCCAGTCGAGCTGGCTGTCCAGCCAGCTCGGGTCGCTCAGCGGCTCGTCCAGCTCGTCGTCGAACTGACACCACCGGAGGACTCCTCATGTCCGACCTGCGCGCCCGCTACCTGGCGGACTCCGTCGCCACGGCCTCGCCGGCGCGGCTGCTCACGATGCTGTACGACCGGCTGCTGCTGGACCTGCACCGCGCCACGTCCGCGCTGGAGACCGGTGACCGCGGCGGTGCCGGCACGCACCTGGCGCACGCCCAGGACATCGTGTGCGAGCTGATCGCCACGCTGGACGTCTCGGCGTGGGAGGGCGGCAACCGCCTGATGTCGCTGTACGGCTGGGTGCTCAACGAGCTGCTGACCGCCGGCACCACCGGCGACGCCGCCCGCGTCGAGGCCTGCCGCGGCGTGGTCGCCCCGCTGGCCGAGGCCTGGCACGAGGCGGCCGACGCGCTCGCCGGGGCCGACCGCCCCGCGTCCGAGCCCGTCGCGGCCACCGGGCTGCTCGGCGTCGCATGACCACCGGGTGGTCGGACGCCTGGGAGCAGGCGCTCGACGCACTGGAGCTGGACGTCGCCGCCGCGGAGCTGCTGCTCGCCGCGGCGCACGGCACCGGGGGAGGCATGGCGCCCGCCGTGCGCACGTGGCGGCCGCCGGTGGACCTGGGCCCGCTGCCGGCCAGCCTCGAGGAGCGGGCACGCACGCTGCGCGACCGTCAGCTCGAGGTGGCGCAGGCCGTCTCGGAGGCGGTCGTGCGGTCGCGGCGGCAGCTGGCCGCCACCCGCGCCGTGCTCGGCACCGTCGCCGAGCGGCGCCCGGTGTACGTCGACATCGACGGCTGAGGGCGCCCCCCGCCGGGGAGAACACGACAGATCCCCGGGATTCGGGCCTGACCCGGCTCGTCGTGAAGAAACTCCTCAGCACCTCATCAGCCCTGCCGATCGACAGGGCTGAGCACGGATCGCTCGACCCTTTGGCCACGGATCGGCCTCTCGTACTCGTCGATGAGGTGTGCACGGCCATGGGTCTGTTCGACTCGGTGAGCTATGTCGCGCTGCACAGTGCGTTGGACGGGCTCGCCCTGCGTCAGCGTGCGATCGCGGACAACGTCGCCAACATCAACACCCCGGGGTACACGGCCCGACGGGTGTCGTTCGAGCAGGCGCTCAGCGCCGCCGTCTCCCAGGGCTCCGGTGCGGTCACCGCCACCGAGTCGCGGTCGCTCGAGCCGACCCGCACCGACGGCAACAACGTCAACCTCGACACCGAGACCGTGCTGAACATCGACACCAACCTGCGCTTCCAGCTCGCGTCGCAGGCCGTGTCCAGCCAGCTGTCCGACGTGCGCGCCGCGATGCGGACCGCCTGATGACGATCTTCGGCGCTCTCGGCATCGCCGGCTCCGGCCTGACGGTGCACCGCAAGTGGCTCGACGCGGTCAGCGACAACCTGGCCAACGTCAACGACGCGACCAGCACCTCCCAGTCCGCGTTCCAGGCCCGGTACGTGGTGGCCCAGGAGATGGGCGGCGAGGGCGGCGTCGCCGTCGCCGGCACCCAGCTGTCCGGCGACACCACCGGCCGGGTGGTGTACGAGCCCGGCAACCCGCTGGCCGACGCCCAGGGCAACGTGCGGTACCCGGAGATCGACACCGCCAGCCAGATGACCCAGCTGATCATCGCCCAGCGCGGCTACCAGGCGAACGCCGCCGTGATCGAGCGCGCCACCGAGGCCTACCAGGCCGCTCTCCAGATCGGGAAGTGACCATGAGCGTCTCCGCGATCGGCGCAGTCGGCGCCGCGAGCCCTGCCCTGACCGCCCTGACGGGCGTCGCACCGACCACCGGCGTCACCGCCGCCGGCTCGACCGCCGGCACCGCGGCCACCTCCGGCGCCGGGTTCGCGAACGTGCTGTCCGGCGTCGACCGGCTGCAGCAGCTGCAGTCCACGGCCCAGGACCTGTCGGTCAAGGCCGTCACCGGTGACCTCACCGACGTGCACGACTACACGATCGCCGCGTCCGAGGCGAACCTGGCGATGGAGCTGACCGCGGCGGTCCGCAACAAGGCGGTCGACGCGTTCAACGAGATCATGCGGATGCAGGCCTGATGCCCGCGCCGCTGCAGTCCGTCATCGCCCGCCTCCAGGCGGCGGTACGGCAGTTCTCCCTCGCCCAGCGCACCTTCGCGGTGCTGGCCGTCGCGGCCCTGGTGCTCGGTGGCGTGGCGCTGTCCAGCTACCTGACCAAGCCGACCATGGGCCCGCTGTTCAGCGGCCTGTCCGGGGCGGACGCCAGCGCGATCGTCGACCAGCTCGGCTCCAAGGGCGTCAAGTACCAGCTGGCCGACGGCGGCTCCACGATCCTGGTGCCGCAGGACAAGCTGTATGCCGAGCGCATCGCGATGGCGGCGGCTGGCCTGCCGGCCAACAAGAGCGGTGCCGGGTACTCGCTGCTCGACTCGATGCCGGTCACCGCGTCGGAGTTCCAGCAGAAGACCACCTACCAGCGGGCGCTCGAGGGCGAGCTGGCCAAGACGGTCGGCGCGATCGACGGGGTCGACCAGGCCACCGTGCAGCTGGCGATCCCGGACGACTCCGTCTTCGTCGAGAAGAAGAAGGACCCGACCGCCTCGGTGTTCGTGCGGACGCGCACCGGCGCGACGCTGAGCAACGACCAGGTGCAGGCGATCGTCCACCTGGTGTCCGCCGGAATCCAGGGCATGACGCCCACCGACGTCGCGGTGATCGACGCGTCCGGCAAGGTGCTGTCCGCCGTCGGCACCGGCACCACCAGCGGCCCGATGTCGTCGGGCGCCACCACCGACTACGAGGCCCGCGTGCAGCAGGCCGTGCAGCGGATCCTCGACCCGCTGGTGGGCGCCGGGAACTCCGCGGTGACGGTCACCGCGCAGCTCGGTACGTCGTCCAGCCAGACCACCACGGAGACCTTCTCCGCCACGCCGACCACGCCGCCGCTGGCCTCGTCCACCAAGACGGAGCAGTACGCCGGCGCCGGCGGCGCGGGTGCGGCCGGTGTGCTCGGCCCCGACAACATCGCCGTCCCGTCCGGCTCGAGCACCGCGGGCACCGGCACCGGCAGCTACACCTCCACCAGCACGGACGTGACCAACTCGGTGAACAAGAGCACCCAGGTGGTCACCACCCCGCCGGGTGGCGTGCAGCGGCAGTCGGTGTCCGTCGCGGTCGACGCCAAAGCCGGCGGCGGGCTGGACATGACCGCGCTGACCCAGGCGATCTCGGCCGCCGCCGGCATCGACCCCACCCGCGGCGACACCATCTCGGTGCAGCGGATGGCCTTCGACACCACGTCGGCGCAGAACGCCGCCACGGCCCTGGCCAAGGCGGACGCGGCGACGGCGGCCGAGAAGAAGCAGTCGATGATCAAGCAGGCCGCGATCGCCGGGGCCGTGCTGCTGCTGGTGATCTTCCTGGTGGTGCTGGGCATGCGCCGGTCCCGCCGGGCCCGTCGCGAGGCGCTCGACCTGGGGTCGCTCACCGCGGTGGACGAGGGCTTCGACCTGCCGGGCGGCATCGACGGCGCCGGCCTGCACCCGGTGCTGCCCCCGGGGCCGTCGCCGCTGCTGCCGGACCCGCGCGCCGTGCGCCGTGAAGAGGTCGAGGCGATGGCCGACGAGCAGCCCGCGGAGGTCGCCGAGCTGCTGCGCGGCTGGCTTGCCGCACCGTCCTCCGGGCGGCGGCGATGAGCCTCGGCCTGACCGGCCCGCAGAAGGCCGCCACGCTGCTGCTCCAGCTGGGCAAGGACCGTGCCGCCCGGGTGCTGTCCCAGCTCAGCGAGCAGGAGATCGAGGAGCTGACCGCCGAGATCATGCACCTCGAGCGCGTCGACCCCGAGGTCGCCGGCGAGGTGCTGGACGAGTTCTGGGAGGCGACCAACACCGGGCCGTCCTTCGGCGGCGGCATGGGGCTGGCCCAGCGGCTGCTCGAGGCGTCGCTCGGCAGCGAGCGGGCCGCCGGGATGATGGAGAGGCTGCAGACCACGCTCGCCGGTCAGCCGTTCGAGTTCCTGCAGCAGGCCGACGCGCGGCAGGTGGTGTCGCTGCTGTCCGGTGAGCACCCGCAGACGGTCGCCCTGGTGCTGGCGCACCTGCGTCCGGAGCACGCGTCGGCGATCCTCGCCGGCCTGCCCGGCACCGAGCAGGCAGACGTGGCGCACCGGATCGCGCTGATGGAGCGGGCCTCGCCGGACGTGGTCGCCGTGGTGGCCGAGAGCCTGCAGCGCAAGGCCTCCGCCGTGCTCGCGCCGCGGGAGCTCGCGGCCGTCGGCGGCGTGCAGCCGCTGGTCGAGATCATCAACCGGGCGGACCCCGGCACGGAGAAGGCGATCCTCGAGGGGCTCGCCGCCCGCGACGAGGCGCTGGCCGAGGAGGTCCGCAGCCGGATGTTCGTGTTCACGGACATCGTGCTGCTCGAGGACCGCGCGATGCAGCTGGTGCTGCGCGGCGTCGAGGTCCCCGCGCTGGCGCTGGCGCTGAAGGGCTCCGGCCCGGAGGTGCGCGACACGGTGCTGCGCAACCTGTCCGAGCGGGCGCGCGAGAACCTGCTCGAGGAGATCGAGCTGCTCGGTCCGGTCCGCATGTCGCAGGTGGAGGACGCCCGCGCGGGCATCGTGCAGGTGATCCGCCGCCTCGAGGAGAGCGGGCAGATCACCATCCGCCGCGACGCCGAGGACGAGTACGTTGCCTGACCGCGACGTGGTCACTGTCGCCTTCCCCGCGCTGGACGCGCCGGGGAGCGTCGGGGTGCCCACGCAGCGCTCGGGCGACGGTGCGCACGCCGCCGGCTTCGCGGCGGGGTTCGCCGCGGGGGCCCGGGCCGCCGCCCGGACCGCCGCGCGGGCCCAGGCGGTGGCCGACCAGCGCCGGCTCGCCGACGAGCACCGGCGCACCGCCGAGCACGCGGCGGCGCTCGCGGCGCTGGCTGCGGCGACCAGGGGAGCGCAGTCCCGGACTGCTCCCGTGCTGGCCGAGGCCGAGGCGACCCTGCTGCGCTGCGCGCTGGAGCTGGCCGAGGCGGTGCTGGGCGTCGAGCTGTCCGACGGGGCCACCGGCGCCGTGGCCGCGCTGGCCCGGGTCGCTGCCGCCGACGTCGAGCCCGTGGTGGTGCGGCTGAACCCGGACGACGTGCGCGCCCTCGGCCCCGACCCCGAGCTGCCGGACGGTGCCCGGCTGGTGGCCGACCCCTCGCTGGCGCGCGGCGACGCGGTGGCCGACCTGCCGGACGGCTGGCTGGACGCGCGGATCGGCACGGCGCTCGACCGCGCGCGGGCGGCGCTGGCCTCCGGGGGTGCGTCGTGACGGCGCTCGACACGGCCGTGCGGCCGGACGTCACCGTGGTGCCCACGTGGGGGCGGGTGCTCACCGCTGCCCGGCCCGAGCGGGTGGGCACGGTGCGGTCCGTCGTCGGCCTGTCCGTCGAGGTGTCCGGGCTCGACGCGCCGGTGGGCGGGCTGCTGCGCATCGGCGACGGCGCGGACGCGATCCCGGCCGAGGTGGTCGCCACGGCCGCCGGCGCCGTGCGGTGCCTGCCGCTGGGCCCCGCCGACGGGCTGCGTGCCGGGCTGCCGGCGCGGTCGACGGGCGGCACGCTGTGCGCGCCGGTCGGGCGCGGGCTGCTGGGCCGGGTGCTGGACGGGCTGGGCCGGCCGATCGACGGGCACGGACCGCTGCAGGCCGACGGCTGGCTGCCGGTGGAGCACGCCGCACCGCACCCGCTGGAGCGCGCCCGTGTCGACACCCCCCTCGACCTGGGTGTCCGCGTGCTCGACACGCTGGTGAGCGTCGGGCGCGGGCAGCGGCTGGGGCTGTTCGCCGGGTCCGGCGTCGGCAAGTCGAGCCTGCTGTCGATGATCGCCCGCGGCACCGAGGCGGAGGTCTCGGTGATCGCCCTGGTGGGGGAGCGCGGCCGCGAGGTGCGCGAGTTCCTCGAGGACGACCTGGGCCCGGAGGGCCTGGCCCGGTCCGTGGTGGTGGTCGCGACGTCCGACGAGCCGCCGCTGGTGCGGCTGAGGTCGGCGTTCCTGGCCACCCGCATCGCCGAGCAGCTGCGCGACGAGGGCCGGCACGTGGTGCTGATGATGGACTCGCTCACCCGCGTCGCGATGGCGCAGCGCGAGGTGGGGCTGTCCGTCGGCGAGCCGCCGGCGACCCGCGGCTACCCGCCCAGCACGTTCGCCATGCTGGCCCGGCTGCTCGAGCGCGCCGGCACCGGGCCACGGGGTTCGGTCACCGGCCTGTACACGGTGCTGGTGGACGGCGACGACCACAACGAGCCGGTGGCGGACGCCGCCCGGTCGATCCTCGACGGGCACGTGGTGCTGGAGCGCCGCCTGGCCGTGGCCGGTCACTTCCCGTCGGTCGATGCGCTCGCATCGATCAGCCGGGTGGCCAACCGGGTCACGTCCCGCGAGCAGCGGGCCGCCGCCCAGCGGCTGCGCAGCGTGCTGGCGGCGCGGTCCCAGGCGCAGGACCTGATCGACGTCGGCGCCTACGTGCCGGGGTCCAACCGGCAGGTGGACACCGCCCTGGCCCACGCCGACGCGATCGAGGCGTTCCTGTGCCAGGACATGGCGGAGCGTGCACCGGCGGAGCAGTCGTGGCAGCGGCTGGCCGCCCTGGTCGGCGCGATGGACGGGGGCGCGGCATGAGCGTGTTCGGGCTGGGCGGGCTGCTGCGCGTGCGCACGTTCCGCGAGGAGACGGCCGCCGCCGAGCTGGGTCAGGCCGAGCGGCGCCGGCGCGAGCGGCGGGCCGCGGCCGACGACACCCTGCAGCGGCTGGCCGCGACCGGCGAGCCCGTTGACCAGGTCCTGTTCCACGCCACCATCGCGTCCCGGCTGGCGCTGTCCAGCCTGCTCGCCGAGCGCTCGGCCGAGGCGGCCGAGGCGGACCGCGCCGCGGACGAGCGCCGGGACGCCTGGTCGGCCGCGCGGCGGGACCTGCGGGCCGTCGAGCGGCTGGCGGAGCACCACGAGGAGCGCGAGCGCCTGGCCGAGGGCCGGGCCGAGCAGCACGTGCTGGACGAGGCGGCGGCCCGTCGTCGCACGGACGGCGGCGTCCCCGGACGCGACGACGAGGGGACGCAAGGATGAGCACGACGACGGTCACGCCGACCGCCCCGGCGGTGCGGCCGGCCCGGTACGCGGCCGCGCAGACCAGCGGCAGCGGCTTCGACGACCTGCTGGCCGCGCACCTGGCGAGCACGGCACGCAGCGTGCCGTCGCCCGGGGCCGACCGTGCGGACCGTGCCGACCGTGCCGACCGTGCCGACGACGCCCGGCCCGACCACAGCCCCGAGCGGGTGGCGGACCGTGGTGCCGACCGGGCGGTGGACCGCCGGGACCGACCCGCCGGCAGGGGCACGCGTGCGGCGTCGGGGAGCGACGCGACGACGTCGGGTGGACCGGTGGGTGCCGCGGCAGCGGGCTCGTCGGCCGGCGCCTCGTCGTCGGCCGGGTCCGCCGGCACGGCGACCTCCACCACCGCGCAGGGTGCGGCGACGCAGGGCGCCGCCGTCCAGGGCGCCGCGGTGCAGGGCGGCAACGCGCAGACGGTCGCTCAGCTCGCCGCGGCCGGTGCAGCGGTGACCACGACCACGATCGCGGCTGCGACCACGGCTGCGACCACGGCGGCAGTGACGGCGGCGGGGCAGGCGACTGCGGCAGCATCGGCCACCGCCGCGGTGCCGTCCGGAGCCGCTGTCGCCGGTGCGACCGCCGTCGGAGCCCGTGCAGCCGTGCCTGCGGGCGCACCGGCGGCCGGCACGCCGACCACCGCCACCCTCCCGACAGGAGCCGGCGAGGTCGCCTCCGGTCAGCCCGGCCGTGCCGGCGCGGACCCGCGGACCCTCGCCACCGGGACCACCGCCGCCGCTGTCACGGCGACGCCGAGTCCGGCGGCAGCCGGCACGAGCGGCACCCGCACCGCCGACGACCACCGCGCACCGGACGGCCCCGCTGCGACCGCCACCGCACCGGTCGGCGCCGCGACCCAGCCGGCCGCTGCCGTCCCCGACGCGACCGCGACCGCGACCGTGCGGGTGGACGCCACCGGCGCCACCGCCGCGCAGGCCGCCGTGCCGCTCACCGCCCCCTCCGCGCCGACCACCTCCGCGCCCACCGCGGCCGCCCCAGCCGCCGCGCAGGCGACGCCCACGACGCCGCTGCCCGTCGCGGACCAGCTCGGCGCCCGGCTGCGCTCGCTGACCGGCCTGGCCGCCGGTCACCACGTGCTGTCGGTCCCGCTGGACCCGGAGAACCTCGGCACCGTCCGGGTGGTCGCCCACATCACCGCCCAGTCCGTCCGGGTGGAGCTCGCGGGGGCGACCGACGCGGCGAAGGACGCGCTCCGCGGTGCGCTGTCCGACCTGCGCAAGGACCTCTCCGCCGCCGGCATCACGGTCGACTCCGGGAGCTCAGGCCCCGACCAGGGGAGCGGCCGCCAGGGGACGGGTGGCCCGGCGGCCGGCCAGACCGGCAGCCAGTCCGGCAGCCAGCCCGACGGCCGCTCGGGCGACCGCCAGGGTGCACCGGCCCGGCCGGCGGACGACCGCACCGGACCGTGGGCCGGCGCACCGGCCACCCAGCGCGGACCGGCGCCCGGCGCCGCCGGGGTCCGACCCGGAGGCCTCGACCTCCTCGTCTGACCCCCGACCACCCACCGGCCCCGCCGACCCTCAGCCCACCACGGAGACCCGCATGAGCATCGACGTCTCGTACCTCACGTCCGACCGGACGGCCGCCACGACGGCCGCCTCGGCACCGAAGGACAAGACCCAGCTGGACAGCAAGGCATTCCTGCAGCTGCTGATCGCCCAGCTGAAGAACCAGGACCCCAGCTCGCCGATGGACACCTCGGCGATGATGACGCAGACCACCCAGATGTCGACGATGCAGAGCCTCACCGAGCTCACCACCACGTCGCAGAACGAGTTCGCGCTGCAGATGCGCGTCGCCGCCGCCACGCTCGTCGGCCGCCAGGTGACCTGGAACGACGCCAACGGGACCGAGCAGCACGGCCAGGTCTCCGCCGTCTCCTACACCTCCACCGTGCCCACCCTGCGGGTCGGCACCACCGACGTCGGCCTCGACGAGGTCCGCACCGTCACCCCGTCCAGCACGTCTGCCGGCACCACGGCCGGCACCTCCGCCAGCGCCTGACCCGCTCCACCCGAAGGGACACCACCATGCTTCGCTCGCTCTTCTCCGGCATCAGCGGTCTGCGCAGCCACCAGACGATGCTCGACGTGACCGGCAACAACATCGCCAACGTCAACACCACGGGCTTCAAGAGCTCGCAGATCCAGTTCCAGGACACGCTCAGCCAGCTGGTGTCCAACGCGGGCGGTGCCCAGCCCGGCGCGGGCGTCGGCGGCACCAACCCCGCGCAGGTGGGCCTGGGCGTGCGGGTGGCCGGCATCACGACGAGCTTCTCGCAGGGTGCCTCGCAGCTGACCGGCCGCAGCACCGACATGATGATCCAGGGCGACGGGTTCTTCGCCGTCCGCAAGGGCGCCGACACGTACTACACGCGCGCCGGGTCGTTCGACTTCGACTCCACCGGTCAGATGGTGCTGCCGGGCGAGGGCGCCCTGGTGCAGGGCTGGGCCGCCACCAACGGCGTGATCGACACCAACGGGCCGCTGACGGACCTGCGGGTGCCCGCCGGCACACTGATGGCGGCCATCGCCACCAAGAGCGCGACGTACGAGGGCAACCTGGAGCAGTCCGCGCCGGACGGCACCACGATCACCCGCGCGATCGGCGTCTACGACTCGACCGGCAACGAGACCCAGCTCAACCTGACGTTCCAGGCCAGCACCACGGCGGCGGGCGTCACCACCTGGAACCTGACCGGCAACGACGGCGCGGCCAGCACCGCCTACGGCCCGCTGGCGTTCGACAGCACGGGCAAGCTGACCTCGGCCGGCACGCTGACGGTGGGTGGCATCACCGTCGACATCTCCAAGATCACCGGCTTCGCCGGCCTGGACACCGTCGCGGCGACCAAGCAGGACGGTCAGGCGGCCGGCACGCTGCAGTCGTTCTCGCTCGGCAGCGACGGCACCATCACCGGCGCCTTCAGCAACGGCCTCAAGCAGGTGATCGGCCGCATCGCGCTCGCGTCGTTCACCAACCCGGCGGGCCTGGAGAAGGCCGGCGGCTCGCTGTTCCAGACGACGGTGAACTCGGGCAACCCGCAGCTCGGCGCGGCCGGCACCGGCGGTCGCGGCACGCTCGCCGGCGGCGCGCTGGAGATGTCCAACGTCGACCTGTCCAGCGAGTTCACCAACCTGATCGTCGCCCAGCGCGGCTTCCAGGCGAACTCCCGCGTCATCACCACGTCCGACGAGGTCCTGCAGGAGCTCGTCAACCTCAAGCGCTGAGCCGGCTGATGGACGGTCTCTCGCAGATCTCCCAGATCTCCGCCCGGGTGCTGCAGCTGCAGTCCCTGGTGTCCGGCCCGGTCGCCGGTGTCGCCGGTGTCGCGCTCGCCTCGCGCCCGGGCGTCACGGCGGCCGGGGCGGCCGGCGGCGCGGCGTTCGACGACGTGCTGGCGCAGGAGCTGGCGAGGAGCTCGTCCTCGTCGGGCTCGTCGTCGGGCTCGTCGTCGCTCTCGTCGTCCACCACCGCCACGGCGGCCGGGACGCTCGGTGCCAACCGGGTCCCCACCGACCTGGCGGCCTACGGCAACGGCCGCATCCCCGACTCGGCGCTCGCGCCCGTCGGCGACACCGGCAAGAAGATGTGGGGCCCCGCGGCCGCCGCGATGACCAAGCTGATCGCCGCGGCGAAGGCCGACGGCGTCACCGTCGGCATCACCGAGACGTACCGGCCGTACGACGAGCAGGTGCAGCTGGCCGCCAGCAAGGGCCTGTACTCGCAGGGCGGTCTCGCGGCCAAGCCCGGCACCAGCGAGCACGGCTGGGGCATCGCCGCGGACCTGCAGCTGAACGGCGCCGCCCAGGCGTGGATGCAGCGCAACGCGCCGTCCTACGGCTTCCAGGCCGACGTGCCCGGCGAGAGCTGGCACTGGGCCTACCACCCGGCCGGCTGACGTCCTCAGCAGGCTGAAGTCCTCAGCAGGCAGGGCGCACGGCCGATCGGGAAGGCAACGAGCCCACGGACGGGCTCAACGGCATCCAGCCGCATGCAGGGACCAGGGACGGGACCACCGTGATCATCGTGACGCGCCTCAACGGCGGACTCTTCGGGGTGAACCCCGATCTGGTCCAGCGCGTCGAGAGTGCGCCGGACACGATCCTGACGCTCATCGACGGCAGCAAGTACATCGTCGAGGAGTCGATGGCCGAGGTGATCTCCCGCATCACCGAGCACCGGGCGCTGGTGCTGGCCCGGGCCCGCCAGATCGAGACCGAGCGGCAGTCGGTGCACCTGGCGCCGGTGCCGTCGGACGACGAGCCCGACGGTGGTCCGGACGACGAGCCGGACCCGCGAGGTCCCCACGACGAGGGCCGTGCCCACCTGCGGACGGTGCGCTGATGGATCCCGCAGGTCTGATCGGTCTGGCCGTCGCCCTCGGCACCGTCTTCGTGGTGATGCTCATCGAGGGCACCCCGCCGATGGCCATCGTGCTGCCCGGGCCGCTGCTGCTGGTGTGGGTCACCACGCTGGCGGTCGGCCTGATGGGCCACACGCTGAAGGACGCGATGGGCTCCTTCGCGGCGGTGCCGACGGCGCTGCGCAGCAAGGCGCCGGACCCGTCGGGCACCATCGAGACGCTGGTCAGCCTGGCGGACAAGGCGCGCCGGGAGGGTCTGCTCGCGCTGGAGGACGCCGCCCGCACCATCACCGACCCGTTCCTGCGCTCGGGCCTGCAGTCGGCGATCGACGGCACGGACCCCGAGGACCTGCGGATGATGCTCGAGGACCGGATCGCGTCCAAGCGCCGGCTCGACCGCATGCACTCCAAGTACTTCCACGACATGGCGGGCTACGCGCCGACCATCGGCATCATCGGCACCGTCATCTCGCTGGTGCACGTGCTGCAGAACCTGTCCGACCCCAGCAAGCTCGGCGAGTCGATCGCCTCGGCGTTCGTCGCCACCCTGTGGGGCCTGCTGTCCGCCAACGTCGTCTGGATGCCGCTGGGCAGCCGCATCCGCCGGATGTCCGACCTCGAGTGCGCCCAGATGGAGCTCGCGCTCGAGGGGCTGCTGGCCGTGCAGGCCGGTGCCAACCCCCGGCTGGTGGGCGAGCGGCTGCGCAGCCTCCTGCCCGACGACGCACGTGGCGCCGCCGGCGAGAAGAAGGCGGCATGAGCACCCCGCCGCGCCGTCGGCGCAAGAAGGTCGACGACGAGGAGCACACCAACGCCGAGCGCTGGGCGGTCAGCTACTCGGACATGATGACCGTGCTGATGGGCCTGTTCATCGTGCTGTTCGCGATCAGCCAGGTGGACCAGCAGAAGTTCACCGCGCTGCGCGACTCGCTGGCGACCGGCTTCGGGCAGGGCACGGTGCACAGCTCGGTGCTCGACTCCAACCCGGGCGTGCTGGACGGCGTCAGCGCCGCGACCAACGCGAACGAGGTGGGCACGGCCGGCCTGGTCACCGCCGACAAGGGGCTGGGCCAGCAGGCGAGCGCCCCGCAGGCGGCGGGGGCGAAGCCGGCCGCGAACTCGCCGACGACCGACCCGAAGCTGCTGCTCGCGGCGCGGGCCGAGGCGGCGCACCTGGAGCAGATCCGCGACGCGATCAAGTCGGAGCTCGGGGCCGTCGGCCTCAGCGACGCGGTGGACTACAAGATCACCGAGCGCGGTCTGATCATCGGCCTGGTCGCCCAGGACGTCTTCTTCGGTCCCGAGTCGGCGCAGCTGACGCCGACGTCCCAGCGGGTGATCGACACCCTCTCGCCCACGCTGCGCGGCATCTCCGAGCAGGTGTCCATCGAGGGGCACGCCAACACCCTGCCGGTGTCCGGCTCGGGCAAGTACGCCACCAACTGGGAGCTGTCCTCCGACCGGGCCACGCAGGTGCTGCGCCGGCTGGTCGAGTCCGACGCCATGCCGGCGGACCGGATCATGGCGGTCGGCTTCGGCGACGCCCGCCCGGAGGTGCCCGGTGCCGACGACCAGGCGCTCGCGGCCAACCGGCGGGTGGACCTGGTGGTGCTGTCCAGCGCACCCGACGCGGTCCGCAAGCTGCTGCCGATCGTCGCGGCCGGCGGCTGACCCCGCCGCGACCCGCCCTGCCGCGACCGCCCCACCCAGACCCTCGAAACCGTCACCCGAACCAGACACCCGAAGGAGGAGCCAGTGCCCACCGAGCAGCGGATCATCTCGCAGAAGATCGGCGCCCCCCGGCCGTCGTCGCCGTCCTCGACCATCGGCTCCCGCACGCCGGCCGAGCCGCCGGCGGACAAGAAGCCGAAGAAGTCCAAGAAGCTCCTGGTCGTCGTGCTGGTCGTCGTGCTGCTGCTCGGCGGCGGCGCGGGCTACTGGTTCTTCCTGCGGCCCACCGGCGGGACGCCCAAGGCGCACGCGACACCGACGCCGGTCGCCGGTGAGGTGCTCACGGTCGACGCGATCAGCATCAACCTCGCGGACGGCCACTACCTGCGCCTCGGCATGGGCCTGCAGCTGACCAAGGAGACCAAGACGGCCCCCAACCCGTCCCGTGCTCTCGACCTGGCGATCGCGGAGTTCTCCGGCCACACGGTGGCCGAGGTCTCCGACGCCGCCACGCGGGACAAGATGAAGGCGGAGCTGCTGACCTCCCTGGAGAAGGCCTACAAGGGGGAGGTGATGGACCTCTACCTGACGAACTTCGTCACCCAGTGACGGTCAGCGGCGGCACGGACCGCCGCACCGTCCCGCCGGGCACCAGCCCGGCGCACCCGGGGCGCCATGGAGGGCGCCGCACCGCCCCGTAGTCCTCGTTCGGGCACAGCACCACGAGGCGCCGGCCACGACGGCCGGTGGCGGGGAAGCACGACCAGATGCACGTGAGCGGCTCTCGCACACGTTTCGCTCAGGAAGCCGTGCTGCCCGCCGATGGGCTGCTCGTGACAGCCCCCCAGGCGCCGGAGGCGACCCTCGGCGTGCCCGCGCCCCGGTCCGCACCGGGGTCCGCATCCCGGACGGCGACGGGCCGCGCGCGCAACGCCGAGCCCGAGCTGTACGACTTCCGCCGCCCGATGACCCTCGCCCGCGACCACGGCCGCCGGCTGGAGATGGCCCTCGAGCGGTTCGCCCGCATGTGGGGCACCCAGCTGACCTCGCGCCTGCGCGCGCTGTGCTCCGCGACGTGCGACCGCGTCGAGCTGATGCCGTACGACGAGTACGTCGGCACGCTGCCCGCCCGCACCGCGCTCATGGTGTGCACCGTCGAGCAGACCCGCCAGACGGCGCTGCTGCAGACGCCGGTGGAGACCGTGATGGTGTGGGTCGACTACCTGTTCGGCGGCACCGGGCTCGGTGACGACCGCGAGGGCCGCGAGCTGACCGACATCGAGCTGACCGTGGTCCGCGAGCTGCTCCAGCCCGCGCTGGACGACCTGCGGTACGCCTTCACGACGGTCGCACCGCTCAGCCTGTCGATGCGGGCGGTCCAGTACAGCCCCCAGTTCGTCCAGGCGGTGCCGGCCAGCGACGCCGTGCTGGTCGCCCGGTTCACGCTGCACACCGGCGAGCGGGTGGACACCGCGACGCTGATGGTCCCGGCGGAGAACCTGCTGGCCGCGATGCGGCTGGCCGAGACGGACGAGACCCGGTCGGAGGACGACCGGCGCGAGGCGGCCAACGCGCGCGCGCAACTCGAGGTGGCCGTGACCGCGGTCCCGGTGGACCTGGTGGTGCGGTTCGCGCCCGTCACCGTCCGCCCCCCGGAGGTGGTGGGGCTCGCCGTCGGCGACGTCCTGCCGTTGCAGCATCCCGCCACCCGTCCGCTCGACGTGGTCGTCGACGGTGTGGTGCTCGCCCGCGCTGCCGTGGGCAGCCAGGGCTCCCGGCTCGCCTGCCGGGTGGTCGACGTCGAGGAGGAGAACGCATGAACGCCACCACTGTGAGCGACCTGGAGGTGCAGGCGGTCGCAGGCGCGGCGGCGGCGATGGTCCCCTCGACGGTGCCGCTGGTCGCGGTGCCGGCCGCCCCCGGTGACCGGCCGGACCCGGACGCCGTCGCGGTGGTCGCCTCGTTCGTCGGGTCGCCCAGCGCCGAGCTGGTGGTGGTCGCCGAGGCCGTGGTCGCCGAGCTGACCGCGGCCGGCGTCAGCGAGGGCACCCCCGTGGCGCTGACCGATGCGCTGCGTCCGGCGCTGGAGGCTGCGGCCGCCCGGCTCGGCACCGGCGTGCTGGAGTCCGCCCGGACCGACTCCGCGGGCAGCGTGCTGACCGACGACTCCCAGCTGTTCGCCCTGCAGGCCGCGGGCACCACGCTCGGCTGGTTCGCGGTGCGGGTGCGCGGCGGGCGCGTGCCGGTGGCCGGCGGCGCCTCGGCCGTGCCGACCCCGCGGGCCAGCATGCGCGTGCTCTACGACGTCGACATGACCCTGACGGCCGAGCTGGGCCGGGCTCGCCTGCCGCTGCGGCAGGTGCTCGAGCTCGCCCCCGGCACGGTGCTCGAGCTGGACCGCGCGGCCGGTGCGCCGGCAGACGTGATGATCAACGGCCGCCTGATCGCCCGCGGCGAGGTCGTCGTGGTGGACGAGGAGTACGGCGTCCGGATCACCGAGATCGTGTCCGGCGTGGAGGCCGACCGCTGATGGGCGAGACCCTTCTGGTGCTGCTGCGGGTCGCCGTCTCCCTCGGCGTCGTGATCGCGCTCATCGTGTACGTCGGCCGGCGGATGTCCGCCGGTCGCGCCGCGGAGCGCACGCGCGAGGCGGACGTGCACGTGGTGGGCCGGCAGGGTCTGGGCCGGCACTCCGGCGTCGCGGTGATCGCCGCCGGCGACCGGCGGCTGCTGGTCGGCTTCAGCGACACGTCCGTGCAGCTGCTGACCGAGCTGGGTCCGGTGGCCAGCGCGCCGGCCGGTGTGGCCGGCGACCGGACGGGCACCAAGGCGGCCAAGCAGGCGGCGGTCACGACGAGCACGCTTGCCGGCGCCGGCGTCCTGGGGCCGGTCGTCGGCGGCACGCCTGGCCTGCCGGGTGCCGGGCCGGCTCTCGGTGCCGTGCCCCACCCGCGTCCCGCGCTCGACGATGCGTCCCACCAGTCCGCGCTGGCCGGGGCGCTGGCCGGTTCCGTGCTGTCCCCCCAGACGTGGCGTGCAGCGGTCCGTGCGCTGCAGGACCGGACGGTCCGCCGGTGATGTTCGCTCCGCGCCGCGGCACCGGCGCGCGCACCGTGGTCGAGCCGGAGCTGGCGCAGGTCGCCGCCCCGGCGCGCGTGGTGCGCGCCCTGCGGCTGCTGGCGGCGCTTTGTCTGGCCGGCGGCCTGGTGCTGCTCGCCTCGTCGGGCGCGGTCGCCGACACCCCGGCCCGGTCGACGACGGCGGCTGCACCTGTCGCGGCCGCCGCCGCGGCGATCCCGGCGTCCTTCGTCGTCCCCGCCGCTGTCGTCCCCGCTGCCGGACCGACCGCGCCCGCGGCGCCCGCCCAGCCGACGCCCGCCGCCACCCCGGCCGCCCCCGGCTCGGTGCACGTCAGCGTGAACGGCGTGGACGGCACCCCGAGCAGCTCGATCACGGTGCTGCTGGGGATCACGGTGCTGTCCGTCGCGCCGTCGCTGCTGATCATGACCACCAGCTTCACCAAGATCTTCGTGGTCCTGGCCATGACCCGGAACGCGCTGGGCCTGCAGGGCGTCCCGCCCAACCAGGCGATCGCCGGCCTCGCGCTCTTCCTGTCCCTGTTCGTGATGGCGCCGACCATCGGGGACATCAACACCCAGGCGGTGCAGCCCTACCTGCACGGCGAGACGAGCTTCTCGCAGGCGATCGGCGCGGGGGAGAAGCCCCTGGCGACGTTCATGGTGGCGCACACCCGCGAGCAGGACCTGGCGCTGGTGACGCGTGCCGCCCAGCGGCCCAACCCGCAGTCGGCGGCCGACGTGCCGTTCACCACGCTCGCGCCGGCGTTCATGCTCTCCGAGCTGCGGGCCGCGTTCATCATGGGCTTCGTCATCTTCGTGCCGTTCCTGGTGATCGACCTGGTCGTCTCCAGCTCGTTGATGGCGATGGGCATGATGATGCTGCCGCCCGTCATGGTCTCCCTGCCGTTCAAGCTGCTGCTGTTCGTGCTGGTGGACGGCTGGGGCCTGGTGATCAAGGCCCTGCTCGGCTCGTACACGGGGGCCGGCGGATGACCACCGAGGCGGTCCTCGACATCGCGGTGCAGGCCCTGATGGTCGCCGCCAAGCTCTGCGCACCCGTGCTGGTGACCGCCCTGGTGATCGGGCTCGTCGTGTCCCTGGTGCAGTCGATGACCCAGGTGCAGGAGGTCACGCTCAGCTTCGTGCCCAAGGCGCTGGGTGCCGCGATCGCCCTGGTGGTCACCGGCCACTGGATGATCTCGACGATCGTCACGTTCACCACCGACCTGTACACGCGGATGCCCGCGCTCGTCGGGCACTGAGCCGGGCACGCAGATGGCCTTCTCCCCGGACCTGGCGGTGGACGTCCCGCTCGACGTCATCGAGACCACGGCGCTCGCGGCCGTGCGGATCACCGCGTTCCTCGTCGTCGCGCCGCCGTTCGCCAACAAGGGCGTGCCCGGCCCGGTGAAGGTGGCGCTGGGCCTGGGCCTGGCGCTGGTGGTGCAGGCCCGGCTGCCGCGGGTGGCGACGACGTCGGTCGCCCCGTTGGTCGGCGACGTGGCGCTGCAGGCGCTGATCGGCCTGGCGCTCGGGTTCCTGGTCTGGCTCGTGTTCGCCGCGGTGCAGTCCGCCGGGGGGCTGATCGACCTGTTCGGTGGGTTCCAGCTGGCCACCGCCTTCGACCCGCTGAACCTGGTCAACGGCGCGACGTTCGCGCGGCTCTACCAGCTGCTGGTGGTGGCGCTGCTCGTCGCCTCGGACGCGCACCACGTGATGCTGCTCGGCCTGGTGCGCAGCTTCGACTCCCTGCCGATCGGCATGGGCCTGGCGCCGGCGGCCCTGGCCAAGGCCTCCATCAGCGGGCTGACCGGCATGACGGTGTCGGCGCTGCAGATCGCCGGTCCGCTGATCGTCGTGCTCTTCCTCGCCGACGTCGGCCTGGGGCTGCTCACCCGCGTCGCACCGGCGCTGAACGCCTTCGCGATGGGCTTCCCGCTGAAGATCCTGCTGACCGTCAGCCTGGGCGGCTACGTGGTGCTCACGATGCCGGGCGTGCTGGCCGGCCTGTCCGGGACGGCCACCCACCTGATGCAGGGGGTGCAGCCGTGAGCGACGGTCAGGAGCGCAACCAGAAGGCCACCGACCGGCACCTGAAGGAGGTGCGCCGCAAGGGCAGCCTCTCCCGCTCGCAGGACCTGTCCGCGTGGGTCGGGGTCGGTGCGGCCGTGGTGATGCTGCCCGGCGTGCTGTCCCGTGGGCGGCAGGCCGGGATGGAGCAGCTGGGCTCGCTGCAGCGGCTGGCCGCGCACCCCGAGCCGGCCCTCGCCGTGACGGCCCTGGAGACGGGCATGCGCTCGGCCGTCTCGACGCTCGCGCCCCTGCTGATCGTGGTGGTGGCCGTCACGCTGGTGGTGGCCGCGGCGCAGGGCGGCATCCACGTGCGCTCGCCCAAGCCGCAGGTGCAGCAGTTCAACCCCGTCAGCGGCGTCAAGCGGATGGTCGGCGGGCACGCCTGGGGCCAGCTCGCGATGACGCTGGGGAAGTCCCTCGCCGTCGGGCTCGCGCTCTGGATGGCCATCAAGGCGCTGCTGCCGGTGCTGATCGCCTCCGGTCAGCTGCCGCTGACCCAGCTGCTGCACGAGGCGGGCTCCGGCGTCTCGTCCCTCCTGCGCGCCGGCATCGCCGCCGGCCTGCTGCTCGGCCTGGTGGACGTGGTCACCGTGATCCGCCGCAACCGGAAGCACACGCGGATGACGATGCGTGAGCTCAAGGAGGAGAACAAGCGCAACGAGGGCGACCCGCAGGTCAAGGCCGCCATCCGCGCCCGGCAGCACCAGATGAGCCGCCAGCGCATGATGCAGGCCGTCCGTGAGGCGGACGTGGTGCTGGTCAACCCCACGCACGTCGCCGTGGCGCTGCGGTACGAGCCCGGCAAGGGCGCGCCGCGCGTGGTGGCCAAGGGGGCCGGTGCCGTCGCCGCGAAGATCCGTGAGAAGGCCACCGAGGAGCACGTGCCGCTCGTGGAGGACATCCCGCTCGCCCGTGCCCTGCACGCCGCGTGCGAGATCGGCGCGGAGATCCCGGAGCACCTGTTCACCGCCGTCGCCCGCGTGCTCGCGTTCGTCATGGCCCTGCGCCGGCGCGGGGCGTCCGTCGGCAAGCACCACGTGCCCGGCGGCTCGACGCTGGCGCCCGACGACCACACCGACCACCGCGCGGTCGCCCGTGCCGCCGCACGTGCGGCGAGCCGGTCCCGTGCCGGGCGCCCCGCCGCCGCTGCGGATGCCTCCGCAGCACCGGCACCCACGAGCGACGACCTCGCTGTCGCCACCTCGACCACCCGCTCGACCACCGCAGACTCACCCGCTCGACCGGAGGACGGCCGATGAAGAACAAGGACCTGTCCGCGATGGCCGTGCCGATCGGCGTGGTCGGCATCGTGCTGCTGCTGGTGGTGCCGCTGCCGGCGGCGCTGCTGGACGTGCTGATCGCAGCCAACATCACCGCGGCGCTGGTGATCCTGCTGACCAGCATGTACGTGCGCCGGCCGCTGGACTTCTCGGTGTTCCCGTCGCTGATCCTGGTGTTCACCCTGTTCCGGCTGGGGCTCAACGTGGCGAGCACCCGGCTCGTCCTCCGCGACGGGTACGCCGGTCACGTCATCGACGCGTTCGGCCACTTCGTGGTGGGCGGGTCGCTGGTGATCGGCCTGGTGATCTTCCTGATCCTCGTGGTGATCCAGTTCGTGGTGATCACCAACGGCGCCGGCCGCGTCGCCGAGGTGGGCGCCCGGTTCACGCTCGACGCGATGCCCGGCAAGCAGATGGCGATCGACGCCGACCTGAACTCAGGCCTGATCGACGAGGACACGGCGCGCCGCCGCCGCGCCGATGTCGCCGCCGAGGCCGACTTCTACGGCGCGATGGACGGTGGCTCCAAGTTCGTCAAGGGCGATGCAGTCGCAGGAATCATCATCACGGTGATCAACCTGGTCGGCGGGTTCATCATCGGCATGGTCCAGATGAAGATGACCATGGGCGACGCCCTGAACCGCTACAGCCTGCTGACCATCGGCGACGGCCTGGTCACCCAGATCCCCGCGCTGCTGCTGTCGGTGTCAACCGGCATCGTCGTCACCCGCGCCAGCGCCGACGCGGACCTGGGCTCCTCCGCCGCCAAGCAGCTGACCCAGTCCAAGACCGCCCTGATGATCGCCGGCGGCGGCGCGGTGGCCCTGGCCCTGCTGCCCGGCATGCCCAAGGTGCCGTTCCTGCTGGTGGGCGGCGTGCTGCTGCTCGTCTCGCAGCGGGCCCGCAGCACCGAGCGGCGCGAGGCGGCCGCGAAGGCCGTCGCCAAGCCGGCCGGTCCCGCACCGGAGGCCGCGGACACCCCCGAGCAGCTGATCGAGCAGATGCGCGTGCCGACGCTGGAGATCCTGCTGGCGCCCGACCTGGTGGACCTCGTGGGCAGCGGCCCGGAGCGGGACCTGCTGGGCCGCGTGCGCTCGCTGCGGCGCAAGACGGCGATGGACCTCGGCGTCGTCGTCCCGCCGGTGCGGACCCGCGACAGCGTCGACCTGCCGCAGGCCACCTACGTCGTCCGCATCGCGGGCGTCGAGGTGGGCCGTGGGCAGGCGCCGGCCGGACGCGTGCTGGCGCTCGGCGACGACCTGGCCGGCCTCCCCGGCTCGGCGGTGGCGGAGCCGGTGTTCGGCCTGCCGGGCAAGTGGGTGCCGGCCGAGCTCCGGCACGCCGCCGAGATGACCGGTGCCACCGTCGTCGACCGCGTGTCCGTCCTGGTGACGCACCTCGGCGAGCTGGTCAGCCAGCACGCCGACCGGCTGCTGTCCCGCGAGGACGTGCGGGTGCTGACCGAGGGCGTCAAGCAGGTCAACCCGTCGGTGGTCGAGGAGCTGGTGCCGTCGCTGCTCTCGCTGGGCGAGGTGCAGCGGGTGCTGCAGGGCCTGCTCGCCGAGGGGGTGTCCATCCGGGACCTGTCGCGGATCTACGAGGCGCTCACGCTGCGCGCCCGCGTCTCCACGGACCCAGAGGGTCTGGTCGAGGCGGCGCGTGCGGCGCTCGGCCCGGCCCTGGTCGCACCGCACTCGCGCGACGGCGTGCTGCGCGTGATCACCCTCGAGCCGGTGCTGGAGCACCAGCTCGTTGAGTCGTCGCGTCCCGGCGAGCACGGGACCCAGCTGGTGGTCGACCCCGAGATCCTCGACACGATGCTCGGCCGGCTGCGCGGGGCGCTGGCGGAGGCCGAGGCGGAGGGCACCACCGCGGTGCTGGTGTGCGCGCCGACCATCCGCCCGGCGCTGCGCCGGCTGGTGTCCCTCGGCCTGCCTCGCCTCGCGGTGCTCAGCTACTCCGAGGTGACCGGTGCCGGCGTCAACGTCGAGACCGTGGGGATGGTGAGCCGTGGGCGAGCGCTTGCTGCTTGAGGGTGCCGACCTCGCGGGGCTGATCGTCCGTGTCCGCGAGGAGCTCGGTCCCGGTGCGCGGATCGTGCGCGCCGAGAAGGTGCGCAGCGGCGGGTTCGGGGGCTTCTTCGCCCGCGAGCGGTACGAGCTGACGATCGACGTGCCGGAGCTGGCGCGCGCGCCCCGGCGTCGGTTCACGCGTCCGACGGCGGCCTCGCTCGACGACCTGCTCGAGGCGGCCGACCAGGCCGAGCGCACCGGCGCGCCGTTCGCCGCGGCACCCGCCGGACTTGCCGCCTCGACCGTTCCCGGACCGGTCGGAACCGCAGTGGCGGGTCGTCCGGCGACTGAGGTGGCGGCGCCCGCCGACCCGGCCCCGGTGTCCACAGCCAGCGCCCGCTTCGCTGCCGTGCTCGACCAGGTGCGTGCGCTCGCCGAGGTGCCGCCCCCTGCCGAGGTGGAGGTGCCCGCGCCGACCTCGGCCGGCACCCTCGCTGCGGCCGGCACGGCGCCGGCTCCGGGCCTCGCACCGCAGTCCGACGACGCCCTGCGCGCAGCGCTGACCGCCGCCGGCGTCCCCGCTGCCCTGCTGACCCGCACGCCGCTGACCCTCGGCGGGGTGCTGGCCCAGCTCCCGCCGTCGCCCGTCCCGCCGCGCCAGTCGGGTCAGGTGCTCGTCCTCGTCGGTCCGCCGCTGGACGTCGAGGAGACCGCCGACCTGATCGCGCACCGCTGGGCGCTGCCCCCGCAGGCCGTCGTGAAGTGCGGTCCGGGGGCCATGTCGAGCGCCACGGCCACCTCGCGCTGGCGGGCCACCGCGCCGCGGGAGGACCACCCGTGGATCGTCACCGTCCCGGTGCGCGACGAGCGCCTCGACCGTGAGCAGGCCGCCGCCCTGGTCGCCGCCGCCCGCCCGGACCAGGTGTGGGCCGTCGTGGACGGCCGCACCAAGCCGGAGGACACCGGCCACTGGCTCGCGCAGGTCGGCCGCCAGCGCGCCGTCGACGCGCTCGCGGTACGGGGACTGTTCGACACGCGCGCACCGGGGACCGTGCTCGGCCTCGACCTGCCGATCGCCCTGGCCGACGGGGTGCCGTCGTCGCCGGTGGTCTGGGCGGCCCTGCTGGGCCAGGACGTGGACGCCGCCCGCGCCTGAGCGCCCGTCGCGGGCCGCGAGGCCCACGCCGCTAGAACGCCAGCAGCGCCAGGGCGAGCGTCAGAGAGGCCGAGCTGACGGCCAGTGCGGCGAGTGAGTCGGCGCCACGTCGGGAGCGGGACGCCGCGACCGCGACGATCCCCAACAGGCCGAACACCAAGCCGATGTACGTGCCCCAGAACGGTGCGAGGTGGACTCCTCCGGTGCCCTTCCGCCACGCCTCGGCCACCACGACCTGGAACGCCACGACGGCGAGCCCCACGACCCAGGTCGCACGGAAGGCGCCTCGTCGCTCAGCCCGAACCTCCATGACCACGTCCTCCCCGGACCCGCAGGTCCGTCTCGCAGCCCATGCCGCGCGTGACCCGCGCGGTCACTTTCCTCGGTCGTCAGCGATCGCCTGCGGCGACCTCCGGGCCGACGCCTGGCGGGCCCTGTGCGTCGCCTCGAGGCGGCGGCTCGCGTCGTACAGGATCCAGACCTGCGTGACGGCGGCGAGCGTGAAGCCCGCCCAGCGCAGCCATCCGCTGTGGGCGAGCACCGCGTTGACCACCAGGGTCACGGCCACCAGCTGCTGCCCGGCGATCCGGGGCCAGGTCATGATCGTCTCGCCGAACACCGCGGACCAGACGTTCCGCCGCCGCGAGGCCATGGACGCGGGTGCTCCTCTCGGGCCGAGCCGCGGCCGGTGGTCGCAGCCCTCGAACGGACCGTAGCCCGGGCGCCGCGGCCATCCGGGCGGAACTGCGAACGAATCCCAGCTGGGGTGCCGTTCGCCCGCTGCACCCCCCTGGGCACGGCTACGGTCCGACCATGGGAGGCCCCCGACGTCGACGTTCAGCACTGTTCTGGGCGACGGTCGGCCTCGGTGCCGCGGCGGTCGCCGGCTGTGCACAGGTGCCGCAGCCACCGTCGGCCAGCAGCCCCGCCTCGTTCACCTACACGTGTTGCGCGAGCGCCGACATCGACCAGGTGCTCCACCCCGGCGACGTGCTGGTGCTGCACTGGATCGTCGAGACCGTTCCGCCCACGCAGTCGTATCCCGAGGCGCCGGTCACGTTGTCGGCGTCGTTGACCGGCGCGTACCCCGACGTCACGACGCTGAAGAGCTCCAGCGGTGCTGGTGCTCCGTCGCCCAGCGTGACCGCAGCCCCTGTGCAGACGACGAACCGGGCGGGGGGTGCACCGGTCAGCACGATCGCCATCCCGGCTGACGCCGCCCCCGGCCTGTACAACCTGAGCACCTCCGTCGAGTCGGGCGGTGGCCGGGCGTCCGGTGCGTCGGTCGTGCGGGTCGAGGCGAGGGCTTCCTCGTAGCGAGCGCCGAGGCCTCGCCGATGGGCGCGGACGCGCGGCAGCCGGGGCCTCACGGCGCCGCAAGATAAGGTCACCGCATGCTGGTGCTGAGCCGTCGGGTGGGCGAGCGCCTCGTCATCGGGGGCGACATCGTCGTCACCGTGATCGAGGTGCGGTCCGACGGTGTGCGGCTCGGGATCGACGCCCCGCGGTCGGTGCGTGTGCACCGCGCGGAGGTGCTGGAGGCGATCAGCTCCGCCAACGAGGAGGCGGTCGCCGCGGACGCCGGCACCGAGGCGGCACTTCGCCGCATCATCGCCGCGCCGCCGTCGCCCGCGACGCCCGCCGACCCGGCCGTCCCCGCTGCGCCGGCCGCCCCGGCACCGGGCGTGGACTCCTCAGGAGACGCCTCGCTCGACCGATGAGCCTCCTGTACGGCCGGCGATGGACGCCGGCCCTCCATGAGGAGGCCGGAGCGTGGAGGACGCCGACGACATCGTCCGCGAGTTCCTCGTGGAGAGCTACGAGAACCTGGATCAGCTCGACCAGGACCTGGTGGCCCTCGAGAAGGAGCCCGGTGCGCGGCCGCTGCTGAGCAGCGTGTTCCGCACCATCCACACGATCAAGGGCACCAGCGGCTTCCTGGCGTTCGGCAACCTCGAGCACGTCACGCACGCCGGCGAGAACCTGCTGGTGGAGCTGCGCGACGGCAAGCGGTCGATGGACCAGCCGACCACCGACGTGCTGCTGGCCGTGGTGGACCGCGTCCGCGAGATCCTGCGCACCATCGAGACCGGCGGCGACGAGAGCTCCGTGGCGATCGACGACGTCGTGGCCCGCGTCGAGGCGGTGCTGGCCACCGACCCGGCAGCGGCTGCTGCGACCCCCGAGCCCGAGCCGCTGGCGACACCCGCGCCCGTGACGACGACGGCCGCCGAGCCGGTTGCCGCGGCCGAGCCTGTCGGCGAGCCCGCCCCGGTCACCACCGCGGTGATCGTCGAGCGCATCGCCGAGACGGTGCCCGCGTCGGCGTCTGCTGCCGTCGTGACCCCTGCTCCCACCCCCGCCCCGGTCGCCGCCCCCGTGCCCGTGGCGGCAACGCCCGCCGCCGCGACCGCCGCTCCGGCTCCCGCCGTCCCGACCCCCCGCATCCCGCCGTCGGCCGCGACCACGGAGACGCCGGACGAGGGCGGCGTCCGCACGATCTCCGACTCCTCGATCCGCGTCGACGTCGAGCTGCTCGACGGCCTGATGCGTGAGGTCGGCGAGCTGGTGCTGGCCCGCAACCAGATCACCCGCCTGGCCTCGGTCGGCGCGGACCTCGACCTGTCCCGCGCCGCCCAGCGCCTCGACGTCATCGCCGGTGAGCTGCAGGAGGGCGTCATGAAGACGCGCATGCAGCCCATCGAGCACATCTGGTCCAAGATGCCGCGCGTCGTCCGCGACCTGGCCGCGTCCTGCGGCCGTGAGGTCGCCCTGGAGATGTCCGGCGGCGACACGGAGCTGGACCGCGGGCTGCTCGAGGCGGTCAAGGACCCGCTGACGCACCTGGTCCGCAACGCGATCGACCACGGCATCGAGCCGGTCGCCGACCGGGTCGCGGCCGGCAAGCCGGCCCAGGGCCTGCTGACGCTGCGCGCCTACCACGCCGGTGGGCTGGTGGTCGTCGAGGTGTCCGACGACGGCCGCGGCATCGACGCGCAGAAGGTCGCCGCCAGCGCGCTCCGCAAGGGGCTGCGCACCGCCGAGCAGCTCGCTGCGGCGACGCCGGCGGACCTGATGCAGCTGCTGTTCCTGCCGGGCTTCTCCACCGCGGAGCAGGTGACCAACGTGTCCGGCCGCGGTGTCGGCATGGACGTGGTCCGCACCAAGATCGAGTCGGTGGGCGGGTCGGTGGACGTCGAGTCCAAGCCCGGCATCGGCACCACGTGGCGGCTGCGCATCCCGCTGACCCTGGCGATCATGCCGGCGCTGACGGTCGAGTGCGGCGAGGAGCGGTTCGCCGTCCCCCAGGTGAACCTGCTCGAACTGGTCGCGGTGGACGACCGCAACGCCACCTCGATCGAGTACGTGCACTCCGCACCGGTGTACCGGCTGCGCGGGGACCTGCTGCCGCTGGTGTCCCTGGCACACGTGCTGGACGGCACGACGCAGGCCGACGGGTCCGCGCCGGTGCTCAGCGTGGCGCCGGGCAGCTCTGCGGTGATCGCGGTGGTCGCGTCCGACGACGTGCGGTTCGGCATGGTGGTCGACCGCGTGCTGGACACCGAGGAGATCGTGGTCAAGGCCCTGTCGCCGCGGCTGAAGTCGATCGGCACGTACTCCGGCGCCACGGTGCTGGGTGACGGTCGGGTCGCGCTGATCCTCGACGTGCAGGGGCTGGCGCGCCGCGCGCTGGTCGGCGAGCCGGAGAGCGGCCTCGGCCGTACCCGGTCCACCGCCGCAGCGGCCGGCGCCTCCACCGCCCGGCAGGTGCTGGTCGCCGGCATCGGCGGCGGACGACGCGTCGCGATGCCGCTGGCCTCGGTCACGCGGCTGGAGCAGATCCCGGCCTCGCTGGTCGAGCTGGTGGGCGGCCGCGAGGTGGTGCAGTACCGCGGCGCGATCCTCCCGCTGGTCCGCCTCGACCGGCTGCTCGGCGCGATGGGCGGCTTCGACGAGGAGACGCTGCAGGTCGTGGTGCACAGCCAGGACGGCCGCGGGGTCGGCCTGGTGGTCGAGTCGATCGTCGACATCCTGGCCGACGACGACTCGCTGCACAGCGACCTGGACGACATGGGGCTGGTCGGCTCGGCGGTGCTGGGCGGCAAGGTGACCGAGCTGCTCGACGTCCGCTCGGCGATCCTCGCCGCCGACCCGGCCTTCTTCGACGCGACGACGTTCGACGACGCGCCGCACGACCGCGACCTGGTGGGGGTGGCCCGATGACCCAGCTGGTGACGTTCCGCCTGGGCGGTGCGCTGTACGGGGTGGACGTGACGCAGGTGCAGGAGGTGCTGCACCAGCAGCAGCGCACCCGCGTGCCGCTCGCACCCCGCACCGTGGCCGGCCTGGTGAACCTGCGCGGTCAGGTGGTGCTCGCGGTCGACCTCCGGGCCCGGCTCGCGCTGCCCGACCGCGCCGAGGGCGACGACCCGATGATGGTCGTCGTCCGGGTGGGCGGCGAGACGGTGTCGCTGCTGGTGGACCACGTCGGCGAGGTCGTCACCGTCGGGCCCGAGACGTTCGAGGAGCCGCCGGACACGCTGCCCCGCGTCATGCGGTCGGTGGTGCTCGGCGCGCACAAGCTGGACCACGACCTGCTGCTGGTGCTCGACGTCGACGAGGCGGTCGCCGCCTGACGACGCGCCCCGGCCTCCCGGCGGGGCCCGCGGACCACGGCCGCTCCGAGCGCGTCGGAGCGGCCGTTCCGCTGCTCACGGCCAAGCCCCCCGGGCCGTCGCCGGACCTCGCCGCCACCTGGACGGCCGTCCGATCCATCCCCTCCGGAGCCTCACGAGCGCGGCCCGGCGGCCGATGGGTGTGACGAGTGACACGGATGTCCACGTCTCCATGAAGGAGCACCTCACATGAGCACCACCGCACGGGCGCCCCGCCGGTCCCTGAGCAAGCGGCTGTTCGCCGACTCGTCGATCGCGGCGAAGATCGGCCTGTGCCTCGCGCTGCTGGTGCTCGTCGCGGCAGGGCTCACCGGCCTGTCGGTGCAGCGGATGGACTCCCTGAACCGGGGTTCCGAGCAGCTCTACGACCAGACGAGCCTGCCGATGCAGCAGATCATCATGATCGAGCGGGAGTTCGGCGGTGACCGCGGACGCGTCGGCCTGGTGCCGGCGCTCGGCAGCGTGGACCTGACCAACCAGGTGACCGAGCTCGGTGGCCGGTTCCGGGACATGCAGTCGTACATCGACAAGTACGCGCCGATGGCGTCGAGCCAGGAGAGCGTCCAGTCGATCCGTACCGAGATGACGACGTACGAGAACGACGCCCAGAAGATGTTCGACATGGTCGGCGCCGGTGACATCGCCGGTGCCGCCGTCTACACCCAGAACACCCTGACCAAGCAGGCGTCGACCACCAACGACGCGATCGCGGCCGAGGCGGACGCCCTGGCGAAGAAGGCCAAGGCGCTGCACCAGACGGGCGTGGCCCAGTCGTCGTCCTCCATCCGGCTCATGTGGATCCTGCTCGGTGCCGCGTCGCTCGCCTCGATCGCGCTCGGCTTCTCCGTGCTGCGCGGCGTGCTGAAGAAGGTGAACGCCGTCAAGGCCGGTCTCGAGGCGATGGCGGCCGGTGACCTGACCAAGGAGCTCCGTCTGGACTCGCGGGACGAGGTGGGTCGGATGGCGCAGGCCCTGACCGCGGCGCAGGGGTCGTTGCGGGGGACGTTGAGCGTGGTCAGTGAGACGGCGGCTGCGGTGGCGGCGGCGGCGGAGGAGCTGTCGGCGGCCTCGGGTCAGGTGGCGTCGGGCTCGGAGGAGACGTCGGTGCAGGCGGGGGTGGTGGCGGCGGCTGCGGAGCAGGTGTCGCGCAACGTGCAGGCGGTCGCGGCGGGCGCGGAGCAGATGGGCGCGAGCATCCGGGAGATCGCGCAGAGCGCGACGGAGGCGGCGAAGGTCGCCTCGCAGGCGACGGGGGTGGCGGCGGCGGCGAACGAGTCGGTGGGCCGCCTGGGGGAGTCGTCGGCGGAGATCGGCAACGTGGTGAAGCTGATCACGAGCATCGCGGAGCAGACGAACTTGTTGGCGTTGAACGCGACGATCGAGGCGGCCCGTGCTGGTGAGGCCGGTAAGGGGTTCGCGGTGGTGGCCGGGGAGGTCAAGGACCTGGCTCGGGAGACGGCCAAGGCGACGGAGGACATCGCCCGTCGGGTGGAGGCGATCCAGGCGGACACGGCGGGGGCGGTGACCTCGATCGGGCAGATCGGCTCGATCGTGGCGGAGATCAACGACCACCAGATGACGATCGCCTCGGCCGTGGAGGAGCAGACCGCCACGACCAACGAGATGTCCCGCGGGGTGACCGAGGCCGCGACCGGGTCGGGGGAGATCGCGCAGAACATCACCGCGGTCGCCTCCGCGGCGTCCACGTCCTCCCAGGTGCTGGGGCAGATGGGCGACTCCGTCGCCGAGCTGGCCCGCCTCTCGGCCGACCTACGCACCCGCGTCGCCGCGTTCACCGTCTGACCCCGATCCGTCCGCACCGGCCTGCCGCCCCCACACCGGGCCGGTGCGGACCCGGCACCCCCTGTCCACCCGTCCCGACCCCCACAGCCCGGAGGCCTCGATGACCGCGATCCGCGTCCTCGTCGTCGACGACTCCGTCGTCGTGCGACGGCTCGTCACCGACGCCCTCGCCGCCGACCCGCGGGTCGAGGTGGTCGGCACGGCGTCGGACGGCCGCCGGGCCCTGGCCCGCGTCGAGCAGCTGAAGCCCGACGTGGTGACCATGGACGTCGAGATGCCGGACATGAACGGCATCGAGGCGGTCCGCGCCCTGCGCACGTCCGGCTCCCGCGTGCCGATCATCATGTTCTCCACGCTGACCGAGCGCGGGGCGGCTGCCACGCTGGACGCCCTGGTGGCGGGCGCCAGCGACTACGTGACCAAGCCGTCGAACATGGGCTCGGTCCAGGAGTCCATCGCCCGGGTCGCCGAGGAGCTGATCCCCAAGATCCTGGTGCTGGCCGGCGGTCCCGGAGCGGCCGGCCGCGGTCACCTCGGTGCCCGTCCTGCTGCCGGCGGGCCCGGTGGCGCCGGCCTGCGGACGCCCGGCGGGTACGCCCCGACCGCGGCGCCGGGCGGCCAGGCCCTCGGTGGGTTCGCGTCCCGCGCCGCCGGCTTCGGGCTCGCGCGGACTGCGCCCGCGGGTGGGGTGCCGGCCCGCGCCGCGAGCCCGGCGCCGCCCGCCCCGCACCCGGTGCGGATGGTGGTGGTCGGCTCGTCGACCGGCGGTCCGCAGGCACTGTCCACCCTGGTCACGGCGCTGACCGCGCCGCCGCGCGTGCCGGTGGTGGTGGTCCAGCACATGCCGCCGGTGTTCACGCACCAGCTCGCGGCCAGGCTCGACCGGCTCGGCCCTGCCCGCGTCAGCGAGGCGGTGGACGGCGAGGAGCTGCGGCCCGGCCACGTGTACATCGCCCCCGGCGGCGAGCACCTGCTGGTGCGCAACGTGCGCGGCACGCTGCGCGCCGTGCTGGACCAGGGCCCACCGGTGAACTTCTGCAAGCCGTCGGTCGACGTGATGTTCGACTCCGCCGTGGAGGCCGTCGGCGGTGACCTGGTGTGCGCGGTGCTCACCGGCATGGGCTCGGACGGCCGCAACGGCGCCGGCAAGATCGTCGCCGCCGGCGGCACGGTGCTCGCCCAGGACGAGGCGACCAGCGTCGTCTGGGGCATGCCCGGCGCCGTCACCACGTCCGGCTTCGCGCACCGCGTCCTGCCGCTCGACGACGTCCCAGGCGCCATCGAGGCCGCCGTCGCCGCCGCCGTCGGCGCCCCTCAACCCGCCGCACACCTCACGGGAGGGGTCCGATGACGCTCGCCGCAGACACGTTCGCCTACGTCGCCGACCTGGTGCGGCAGCGCAGCGCCATCAGCCTCGAACCGGGCAAGGAGTACCTGGTCGAGAGCCGTCTGGCGCCCCTCGCCCGCGAGCGCGGGATGGACGTCGACGCCTACGTCCGCGCGCTGCGCGCCCAGCCCCGCGAGACGGAGCTGATGGGCGTGGTCGAGGCGCTGACCACCAACGAGACGTCGTGGTTCCGCGACCAGACGCCGTTCATGGCGCTGTCCCAGCACGTCGTCCCCGCGCTGCGCGCGCACCTGGGCCGGCTGGACAGCCTGCGGGTGTGGTCCGCGGCGTGCTCCACCGGGCAGGAGCCGTACTCCATCGCCATGGTGCTGGAGGGCACGCTGGACGCGGGCACCGCCCTGTCGATCACCGCCACCGACCTGTCGGAGCAGGTGCTCGCGCGCGCCCGGGCCGGCACGTACACCCAGCTGGAGATCAACCGCGGCCTGCCGGCGCCCATGCTGGTGCGCCACTTCCAGCGGGCCGGAGCGCACTGGCAGGTGTCCGACCCGCTGCGCAAGGTGGTCACCTTCCGCCGTCACAACCTGCTGGACCCGGCACCCGCGGGCGGCCCGTTCGACGTCGTGTTCCTGCGCAACGTCCTCATCTACTTCGACCTGGCCGTCAAGCGCGCCGTCCTCGACCGGGTGCTCCGCGCCATGCGGCCCGGCGGGTACCTGGTGCTCGGCGCCGCCGAGACCACCCTCGGCGTGCACGACGGGTTCGAGCGGGTCGAGGCCGGTCGTGCCTGCCTGCACCGCGCCATCGGTCGTCCGCTCACCGCCACCCTCCCCACCGAGACCGCCCGGCGGCTCGCCGGCACCATCCCGCACCCGCTCAGCGCGGCGGACCGCACTCGCGCCGCCGTCCCGACGTTCAGAGGAGTCGCACCGTGAGAGCCCTGGTCATCGACGACTCGCGCACCATGCGGCGCATCGTCCGAGCCACGCTGGCGGCGTTCGGGTACGAGGTGCACGAGGCCGAGCACGGCCAGGCCGCGCTCGACCTGCTCGAGGGCGGCCTCGAGGTGGACCTCGCCTGCGTCGACTGGAACATGCCCGTGCTGGACGGGCTGCAGTTCGTCACGCGCGTGCGGGCCAACCCGCTGTGGCGGGCCGTCACGCTGGTGATGGTCACCACCGAGTCGGAGCACTCGCAGATCGTCCGGGCGCTGGCCGCCGGCGCCCACGAGTACGTGATCAAGCCCTTCACCGCGGACGCGCTGCGGGAGAAGCTCGAGCTGCTCGGCCTGGTGCCGGAGCCCGTCGCCGCCGGAGGTGTGGCATGAGCCCGATCGCGCACGAGGAGGTCCAGGCGATCGCCCAGGAGGTGTTCGCCGCGATGATCGACGGCGAGCCGGAGTCCCTGGTGCCGTGGCCGGACGCCGGCACCGGGTCCGACGCGGTCGTCGCCTGGGTGGACGTGCACGGGCCCTGGCTCGGCCGCGCGTCGCTCGAGACGAGCACGCCGGCGGCCCACGAGCTGGCCCGCGCGCTGCTGTCGATGGAGGCGGACGAGACGGTGCCCCGCGAGGACGTGGTGGACGCGCTCGGCGAGCTCGCCAACGTCGTCGGCGGCAACGTCAAGGCCCTGCTGCCGGAGCACGGCACGTTGGGCCTGCCCAACGTGGCGGACCGGCTGCCGGACGGGCACCTGGCCGCCGCGGTCCAGCGGGTACCGCTCGCCTGGCGGGGTCACCCGTTCGTCGTCACTGTGTGGGAGGTGGCCGAGCCGACGGTCTCGGTGCGAGAGGGGGAGCGATGATCAGGGTGCTGGTGGCCGACGACAGCCGTGTGATGCGGCAGATCGTCATCCGTACGCTGCGCCAGGCCGGTTACGACTGGGAGGTCCGCGAGGCGGCGGACGGTGCGCAGGCGCTGGAGGAGATCCGTGCGGACGAGCCCGACGTGGTGCTGTCCGACTGGAACATGCCCGAGATGACGGGGATCGAGCTGCTGCGGCGGCTGCGGCAGGAGGGGTTCGGCACGCCGTTCGGGTTCGTCACCTCCGAGGGCTCGCCGGAGATGCGCGAGAAGGCCGAGGCGGCCGGCGCGCTGTTCCTCATCGCCAAGCCGTTCACCCCGGAGTCCTTCCGCGAGGTCATCGACCCGGTGCTGGCATGAGCGAGACCGTGCTGCCGTCCGCGCAGGAGTTCCGGGAGCTGGTCGAGGGGCTGCTGGGCCGCGACGTCCAGGTGCTGACCGGTGGCCGGATCATCGACCCGGCCGAGCCCGGCGGTGCCATGGTCGGCGCGTACGTCGACCGGCTGCTGCGCCTGCGCGCGCTGGTGGTGCTCGACCTGGCGTTCGCCGCCCGCTGCGGTGCCGCGATCGGCCTGGTGCCCAACCGCATCTCGGAGGGCGACGTCGACGCGCAGGAGCTGTCGGACACCCTGGCTGAGAACGCCGCCGAGGTGCTCAACGTGACCGCGTCGCTGTTCAACACGGGGGACGGACCGCACCTGCGCCTGGACGGCGTGGCCGAGCCGGGTCAGCCGCTGCCGCACGACCTGGCGCGGTGGGTCAAGGCCTACGTGCCCCGCCTCGACCTGACGGTGGACATCGCCGGCTACGGCGAGGGTGCGGTCTCCATCCTGCTGATCCCCTGACGGGTCCCGGGCGCGGCCGCCGTCCGGGCCCGGGACCTGCGGGTCAGACGGAGTGCAGGGCGTCCCGCAGCCGTACGCGGGCGCCCATCCGCACCACCGCGTTGGAGTAGATGCGCCCGGCGCCCCACACCAGCACGGGGATCAGGGCCGTCGAGATCGCCAGCGACACCAGCACCTCCCAGGTCGGTGCGGTGCCCATGGCGACCCGGATCGGCATGACGATCGGCGAGGCGAACGGGACGAAGCTCAGCCAGACGATGACCGGGCTGGTCGGGTCCTGCACGCCGAGCGTGATGCCCAGCATGTAGGGCACCACCATCAGCATCACCACGGGCGCCGTCACGGAGCCGACGTCCTCCTGCCGGGACACCAGCGCGGCCAGCGCGGCGAGCACCACCGCGTACCCGGCGAACCCGACGACGAACCACACCAGCGCCCACGCCGCGGTGGCACCGAGGCCGATCTTGCTGGGGTCCACCAGGCCGGTCGCCGTCGCCGTGCCGGCCGCACCCGCGACCAGGACGACCACCTGGATCAGGCCGATCACGCCGATGCCGATCACCTTGCCGGCCATCAGCTGCCACGGCCGGATCGCGGCGAGCAGCAGCTCGACGACGCGGCTCGACTTCTCCTCCACCACGCCCTGCGCCACCAGCTGGGCGCCCGTCTGCAGCGCGATGAACAGCAGGATCCCGGCGAGCGAGCCGGCGATGATCTGCGCGGCGTCCCGCTCCGGTGTCGGCTGCAGGGCCTGCACGTCGAGCGTGGCTCCCGCCACCTGCTTCGCCACCGCGGCCGGGTCGCCGCCCAGCTGGGTGATCGCCGCGCTCAGCGCGGCCTGCCGGCGCACCTCGGTCAGCAGCGCCGTGAGCGAGGGGTCCAGGCGCGTCTTGACCACCACGGCGAACTGCGCGGGCGTCCCGGTCAGGGCGAGTGCCGCCGTGCCGTCCTGGACCTTGGCGCGCGCCGCTGCGTCGTCCGCCACGGGCACCGCGCTCAGGTGCTGGCCGCTCGCCGTGCCGGCCGCCTCGAGCGCCGGGCCCAGGGCTGCGGTGCCCGGCACCAGCGCGATCTGCTTGGTGGAGGGGGAGGCGGTCGCCAGGTGCAGGGCGACGCCGCCGCCGACGACGAGCAGCAGCAGCAGCCCCGTGATCAGGCGGAACGACTTCGACCGCAGCCGGGTGGTGATCTCCCGGCCGGCCACCAGGCGGATGGTCGCACCGGCGCCCAGCCGGTCCGGGGTCGTCACCGTGCCGCTCATGCCGCCACCTCCGTCGGGACGCTCACCACGTCGCGGTACAGCTCCACCAGCGAGGGCCGCACGGGCCCGAACTCCCGGACGGCGCCGGCCGCCAGCGCGGCCTGCAGCAGGGGCTGCTCCGCACCGGCCGCGGTCGAGTCGAGCTCGACGACCGTCCGCGTGCCGTCCGCCTGCACCACGTGCACGCCGGGCACGCCGTCCACCCACGCGCCGCCACCGGGCGGCCCGTCCACCAGCCACCGCGGGCGCTCGTAGGCGCGCAGCTGCTCGATGCTGCCGACGGCCACCATCGCCCCGTCCTTGACGATCCCGACGCTGTCGCACAGCCGCTCGACCAGGTCCAGCTGGTGCGAGGAGAACAGCACCGGCACCCCGGCCCGGGAGCGCTCCCGCAGCACACCGCTCATCACGTCGACCGCCACCGGGTCCAGCCCGGAGAACGGCTCGTCGAGCACCAGCACGTCCGGCGTGTGCAGCAGCGCCGCGGCCAGCTGCACGCGCTGCTGGTTGCCGAGCGACAGCTTCTGCACCTCGTCGTCCCGCCGTGCGCTGACGCCGAGGATCTCCATCCACTCGCCGGCCGCCGCCCGCGCCGCGGGCTGGTCCAGCCCGTGCAGCCGCGCCAGGTACTCCAGCTGCTCGCCGACGCGCATCCGCGGGTACAGGCCACGCTCCTCCGGCATGTACCCGATCCGCCGGCGCGCGGCCAGGTCGAGCGGCCGCCCGTCCCAGCGCACCTGCCCGCCGTCCGACGCGAGCACCCCCATCACGATGCGCATCGCGGTGGTCTTGCCGGCTCCGTTCGAGCCGACGAAGCCGAGGATCTCCCCGGCGTGCGCCGTGAGGCTCAGCTCGCGCAGCGCGCGCAGCTCCCCGTAGGACTTGTCGAGTCGGTCCAGCTCGAGATCGGGCATGCGCGTGCTCCCCTGACGGACGGCGGTGTGCTCATCCGACCACGCGGAACGCCCTGTGACCAGGCCTTTCAGCCCATCGGCGTCCGCTCCGCGCCGACGTGCACAGCTCAGTCGGCCAACGAGTCGAGCAGCCTCTGCACGCGCCGTCCTGCGCGGATCCACCGGGTCGAACGTGCCGGGGTGAGCTTCGCGGCTGGCAGCGCGTGCTGCAGCTGCGCGCGTTCGGCGGGTGTCAGCGAGACCGTCATCGAATCGCTGGAGGGCTCGAGCACCGCGAGCGGATCACGTCCGGCGCCACGAATCTCGACGCGCACCGCCCAGGGTGCGTCCAGCACGAGCCGTGCCCAGCTCACTTCGTCCTCGCGGGGGATGGGCTGCCCGTCAGCCACCGCCAGCACGGTCGCTCCTTCAAGGGTCGCGAGCACCGCATGGCAGACCTCCGGCCGGTGCACCGAGCCGCCCGAGACGGACAAGCGGTACCGCTCACGGCCGACAGAGGTCTGCGCCGGGACGATCCTCCAGCCCAGCCACGCAGCGGCGCGACCTTCCACGTGAACTCTCCGCGGCCTGCCCTCCAGACGGAGCAGCAGCTCGCGGACCACCGCCTTGGTCTGCTCGGTCCGCGGCACGACGACGATGTCCTGCCCGGCCTCGACGCGCAGCTCCAAGGGCGAGTACGGCACGAACTCGCACGCGACGGCCGTGATGGCGTCCAGAGGCAACCGGGTGACGCGCGAGCCGAGCCGGCGGACCAGTGCCTCGTCCTCGAGGGACAGCGACTCCTCCGGGTTGCTCGCCCAACCCAGCGCGGCTCCGACCACCACCGACACGGGCGTCACCACCCACCGGACCGCCCCCGGCACGGCGAGCCACGAGCTCGCGCCGAGAAGCGCGCTCCACCACAGTGCGCCGACCGGCGCCGACCATCTGCCTGCGATCAGCGCGCGCGGGACCGCGCCCGGTGCGACGCCGTTCTCCGACGCGCCTGGACCTGGAACCGCAGGTGATCCGATCCCATCGGGGTTCACGCGTGCCGCCCTGCGGAGCGCCTCGGCAGGCGGAACGGCGGCCAGACGGAACCGAGGCCTCGGCTACGCGTCCGGTGGAGGAGTGCCCCGGCGAACGCGAGCAGGTAGAGCGCAGCCGCACCGCCAAGCCCGGCCATCCAGGCCCACGTATCGTCGTGCACGGCCGCGTACACCGTCGTCGGGTTCGAGCGGAGGAAACGGACCGGGACGGTTCCGCCGGTCCGCTGCGGGGACGGCGAGTCCAGCGTCACGGTCTCGGCGTGCACGCTGCCGTCAGTGCTCTCGAACCTGCCCTCCCACGCACAACCCGTGCCACCTCCTCGCCCGCAGGAGAGGGCGACCTGGGCGGTGAACGTGCCGGTGACACCGCCGCCGTGCGCCGCGGACCATGCATCGGGTAGGCCGACGGCGGCCAGGGTCATCAGGAGCACCGTCACCAGGGCGAGACCCCAGCCACGCCAGCCGAGCAGTGCCGCCACGCACTGCTCCTCCAGCTGACGGAAGCCCGACGCGCTGCTGTCGCTGCCGTGCGCCGCAGAGGTCGAGCCACTCCGGGCCGCAGCCCGCGGACCGACCCCTGGGTCGCCTGGAATGTCGCTCACGAGCCCATGGTGGCCGTCGGCGCTCCCGCGGGAAGCCGTCTCCCGGGCGACTTCTGCGGTCTACGAGCCTGCGAGCGCGTCCGCGAAGCCCCCCAGCGCGTCGACCAGCTCCTCGGTGCCGGGCACCCGGTACGCCGCCGAGGTGTCGCCGTCACCGACCTTCACCGTCACGTCGTCGGGCCGCAGGGCGGCGAACGCCCGCTCGTCGGTCACGTCGTCACCGGCGTAGAGCACCAGCTCGGCGCCAAGCTCGTCGCGCAGCGCGGTCAGCGCGGCGCCCTTGTCGGCGTGCAGCACCGACAGCTCCACCACGTCCTTGCCCTTCATCACGTCAACACCGGTGTTCGCGCCGAGGGCCAGCGCCTCGTCGCACGCCACCGCCGCGACGTCCCGCGGAGCCAGCCGGGAGTGCACCACCACCGCGGTCGGCTTGCTCTCCACCCACACGCCGTCCCGCCCGCGGGCCACCGCGGCGGCCCGGGCACCGAGCGCCGCCAGCAGGTCGGCCTGCTCGTCGGTGAGGCGGACCACGGCCCGGTCCAGCCCGAACCGGGTGCGCCGGGCCCGCTCGGCGCCGTGGCTGCCGATCAGCACCGTGCCGGCAGGGACGGTGGCGAGCTTGTGCAGGTCGGCCATCGAGCGGCCGGACACCAGCGCGAGCGTCACCTGCGGCAGCGCCGCGAGGCGCTCCAGGACGGCGACGCCGTCGGCGGTGATCGCCGACCTCGAGGGGTCGTCCTGGAGCGGGGCCAGGGTGCCGTCGAAGTCCAGCGCCACCAGCAGCGGCCGCTGGGACGGATCGGCGGCGACCGCCGCCAGGCGGTCCTTCAGCTCTGCCGTCCCGTCAGCCATCGGACCGCCCCCGCCGGTCGGCCGTCGCGGCATCACCGTCGAGCGGCGGCGCGGGCTGGCCCGCCTCGACCGCCGCCATGTCGTCGGACTCCACGCCCGCCGCCGCGTCCGACCTGGCGCCGACACCGCCCTCGGACCGCGGCGACGGCAGCTGCTCGCCGCCGGTCCGGGGGTACTGCGCCGACTGGAGGCTGCCGCCGCCGAGCACCGTCGCGGGATCCGCCCGCAGCGCCGCGAGGAACTCCGCCGACCACGCGGACACGTCGTGCCCCAGCACCCGCCGCCGCAGCTGCCGCATGCGCTTGCGGGCCTCGCGCCCGTCGATCCGCGCGCCGTACGTGATGGCGTCCTTGAGCCCGTCGATGTCGTGCGGGTTGACCAGCAGGGCGCCGCGCAGCTCGTCGGCCGCGCCGGTGAACTCGGACAGCACCAGCGCCCCGCGCTCGTCGGACCGCGCGGCGACGTACTCCTTGGCCACCAGGTTCATGCCGTCCCTCAGGGCCGTCACCAGCATCACGTCGGCCGCCAGGTACAGCGCCGCCATCTCCTCCATGCCGTACGACTGGTGCAGGTACTGCACCGGTGCGTGACCCACCTGGCCGAAGTCGCCGTTGATGCGGCCCACCAGCAGCTCCACCTCGTCGCGCAGCTGCATGTAGGCGCCGACGTTCTCCCGGCTGGGGCTGGCCACCTGCACCAGCGTCGTCTCCGCGGGCGACAGCCGGCCCTCGGTCAGCAGCTCGCCGTACGCCTTGAGCCGGTGCCGGATGCCCTTGGTGTAGTCCAGCCGGTCGACGCCGAGCAGCACCACCTCGGGGTCGCCCAGCTCGCGGCGGATCTCCCGCGCGCGGGCGGCGACGGCGGGGGTCCGGGCCAGCTCGTCGAAGGCGTGCGAGTCGATGGAGATGGGGAACGAGCCGGCCCGCACCTCGCGGTCGCCCGCGGTGATCAGCAGGCCGTGGGTCGTCAGGTCGGTCAGCCGTCGGACCGCGCGGACGAAGTTGCCCGCGTCACCCGGCCGCTGGAAGCCCAGCAGGTCCGCGCCGAGCAGGCCGTCCACCACCTGCCGGCGCCAGGGCAGCTGCGCGAACAGCTCCAGCGGCGGGAAGGGGATGTGGCAGAAGAACCCGATCCGCACGTCCGGCCGCAGCTCCCGCAGCCGGGCCGGCACCAGCTGCAGCTGGTAGTCGTGCACCCAGACGGTGCCGCCGTGCGCCACCTGCTCGGCGGCCGCGCGGGCGTACCGGTCGTTCACCCGCCGGTAGGCGTCCCACCACTGCCGGTGGTACGTCGGCGGCGTGATCACGTCGTGGTACAGCGGCCACAGCGTGTCGTTGGCGAAGCCCTCGTAGAACCCCTCGACGTCACCGGCCGTCAGCGGCACGGGCACCAGGTGCAGGCCGTCCGCGTCGAACGGGTCCACCTCGAGGTCGGGCGAACCACCCCAGCCCACCCAGGCGCCCCGGGACTTCCGCATCACCGGCGACAGAGCCGTGACCAGGCCGCCCGGTGCTCGGGTCCAGCTCATCCTCCCCTCGTCGTCGAGGGAGATGTCGACGGGCAGGCGGTTCGCGACGACCACCAGCTCGTGGGCGCCGGCAGGCACGTGGGACAGCGCGATCAGCTCCTTCGGGCGGTGCCGTCCAAACTAGCGGCGTTCGGGTGTGGTCGCCCGGTGAAGATGCTGGTGAACCTGCTGGTGGCGCTGCGGTCACGACGCCGGTGGGGCGGCCGACGGCACCGGTTCGCGGACCGGCTCGGGACCTCGCGGCGCCGCGCGCTGGCGCCCGGACGGTGCGCGGATACCGTTCCGTCATGGAGCGGATCGGTCTGGCGCCGGGGTCGGAGATCGGTGGCTACACCGTCGTCTCCCCGCTCGGCGCGGGGGGCATGGGGACCGTCTACCGGGCGGTGGACGGCGGTGGCTCGCCGGTGGCGCTCAAGCTGCTGCACCCGCACGTCGGCGCCGATGCGGCCGCCCGTGCGCGGCTGATGCGCGAGGTCGCGGCGCTGCAACGATTGCGGCACCCGGCCGTCGCCGCGGTGCTCGACGCCGAGGTCGACTCCACCGAGGCGTTCCTGGTCACCGAGCTGGTCGACGGGCAGGACCTCGCCGCCCGCGTGCACGCGGCCGGACCCCTCGGACCTGAGGAACTCGCGGACCTCGCCGCCGGCCTGCGCGACGCGCTCGCGGCCGTGCACGCCGCCGGCGTGGTGCATCGCGACCTGAAGCCGTCCAACGTGCTGCTCACCGACCACGGGCCCGTGCTGATCGACTTCGGCATCGCGCAGGACGCGGGGGACGAGCACCTGACCTCCACCGGCCTGGTGATGGGCACGCCCGGCTACCTCGCACCCGAGCTGCTGTCGGGGGCCGAGCCGGGGCCGGGCAGCGACCTGTGGGGTTGGGCGGCGGTGCTGGCGTTCGCCGCGACGGGCCGGCCGCCGTTCGGCAGCGGAGCGGTGGACGTGGTCCTCGCGCGGGCGCGCACCGGCTCGGCGGACCTGGCAGACCTCGGCCCGGTGACGGCCGGGGCGCTGCGCCGGGCGCTGGAGCCCGACCCGCAGCGGCGCCTCGCAGCGGACGACCTGGTCTCGGCGCTGCGGACGGCCGCGGTCGACGGCGGCCCGGTGGACGGCACGGCGACCCGCGTGCTCAGCGGTGCGGACGCGGCCGGCACGGTCGCCGTCCCGGCCCGGGTGGGCGCCGCGGGTGCGGGTGCCACCGTGGCGCTCGCGGGTCGGGGCACCGCGAACGACGGTCGCACGCGCGCGTTCGCCCCTGGTGGCCCGGGCGACGGTGACGACATCCGGCTGGACGACGGTGCCGAGCCGGAGGACGACGAGCCCGACGACGAGCTCCACGAGCCGTACGACGACGGCACGGACCCCCGGCACCCGTGGCGGGTGCGCCCGGTGGACGTCGACGAGGCCGTCGAGTGGATCGAGGAGGACCTCGACGAGTCGACCGGTCCCGACGAGGAGGGGTCTGGCTACGTCCGGCCGCACGCCCGGCGCCGGTGGGGCTCGGTGGCGGCGCTCGGGCTGCTGGTCGCCGCGGCGGGTGCCTCGTGGCCCGGGCGGACGCTGATCGTCGTCGGTGCGCTGGTGCTGCTGGTCCGGGCGTTCGGGTCCACGGTCGAGGCGATGCACGGGCGGCGCGAGAAGCACGGCGTCCGACCGTCCGACCGTCTGGTCGCGGCGGTCTCCAGCCCGTGGCACCTGCTGCGCGCGGTGCTCGGCCTGGTGCCCAGCGTGCTGGTGGCCGCGAGCGTGATGGTGATCGGCCTGGGCATCGGCTGGTGGCTGGTCGGCACCGGCCGGTGGACGGTCGGCACCAGCCACCAGGGCGGGCCGCTGCAGGGACCGACCGCGTCGGTGCTGGTGGGCCTCGTGGTGCTCGCCGGTGTGGTGCTGCTGTGGTTCGGCCCGCTCTCGGCGATGACGCGGCTCGGCGCACGGCGGGCGCTGTGGGTGGTCACGCCCAACTGGCTCGGCGCCCTGGTGCTGGTGCTGCTGGCCCTCGGCGTGACGGCGATGCTCCTGGTGCGGGTGCTGGACGGCGGTGCCATCGTCTGGTCCCCGCTGCCGACCCCGACGCTGCCGAGCGCCTGAGCCCGGCGGCTGCCGTCCCGACAGGTCGCTGCCCTACCCTGGCGCCATGCGCGCGAGCGGACGGCACGGTGCGGCGCTGGCCGCCGCTCTGCTGACCGCCGGTGCGGGCGTCGTGCTGACCCAGGGCCGCGTGCTCCTGCACGAGTGCGTGACCACCGGTTCCTGGGGTCGGCTCGGCATCGACCTGCTGGTGCTGCGGGACCGGGCGGACTGCCCGGCCGGCACCCTGGGCCTCGGTCAGGCGCCCAGCGGCGTCGTCGTCCTGCTGTCCGTCGCGCTCCCCGTGCTGGCGCTGCACCTCGCACTCGTCGCCGGCGGTCTGGGCCTCGGCACGGTGCTGCTGCGGGGGGCTCGTGCCGCGGCGGCCCTGGTCCGCGCCGCCCTGACCCGTCCGGCGCCCGCCGCCCGGCCGTTGCCGGTGGCGCGTCGTGAGCTTCCGCCGCTGCCCGCACCGCGGGTGCGCCTGGACCGGTGGCTGGTGGACGTCCGGCCGCACCGGGGACCGCCGCTGCCCGCCTGAGCAGCGCCCGTCCCCAGCAACCCCACCGGATCTCAGGAGCACCCCCATGCCCAGCAACGAACCTCGCGTCACCAAGGCTCAGCGCCGTGACGACGCCCGCACCAAGGCGCTGCAGATGCGCCAGGAGCAGCAGCGCAAGGAGCGCCGCAACCGCATGCTCGCCATCGGCGGGCTGGTCGTCGCCGTCGTCGTGCTGATCGGCGTCGTCGCCACCGTGCTGATCAACAACAAGGCCGCCAAGGACGCCTACGGCAAGGTCGCCTACGGCGGCACGGACACCAAGGTCACGGCGCCGACCCTCGACTCGGTGACCAAGCCCAAGGCGGCCGACGCCAACGGCGGCATCCCGGTGAGCAAGGCCGGGGTCGGCGTCGCCGGTTCGGGCGACACCACGCTGACCATCTACTTCGACCTGCAGTGCCCGGCCTGCGACCAGTTCGACTCGGTGAACGCCGCCGACCTCGACACGCTGTCCAAGGAGGACGGCGTCACGGTGGTGTTCCAGCCGCTGAACTTCCTCGACCGCTCCTCGCTGGGCACCTACTACTCCACCCGCGCCGCCAACGCGCTGATGATCGTGGCGGACCAGGACCCGACGCACTTCATGCCGCTGATCACCGCCTTCTACAAGAACCAGCCGGCGGAGAACACCAGCGGCCTGACGGACGCCAAGATCGCCGACATCGCCAAGGGCGTCGGGGTGCCGGACAGCGTCACCGCGCACTTCACGGACACCGTCTCGGGCACCTACAAGTCCGGCGACACCACCAAGAACGGCACCTGGCGGACGTTCGCCCCGTTCCTCGCTGCGGCCACCCAGCACGCCGACGACACGCTCGGTGGCATCGCCACCCCGACGGTGTTCATCGACGGCAAGCAGGTGGGCAAGCAGGGCGACCAGGACGCCGGCTTCTACTTCACCCCCGGCCAGCTGCTCGCGCGGGTGAACGCCGCGAAGGCCGCCAAGGGCTGACGCCTGAGGGGTCCGGCGTGGCGGCCGCCGTCGTGGCGGTCGTTACGCTGGACCCCCTCGCCTCCTTAGCTCAGATGGCCAGAGCAGCCGCCTTGTAAGCGGCAGGTCGTCGGTTCGAATCCGACAGGGGGCTCTCCTGTGTGGTTGGTGAAAGTCGGGGCGTTGGGTTGGTGAAAGTCCCGACCGCCGAAATCGTGTGCTGACCTGCGCTGACGCGCCGGCTCGACCGACCGGACTCGTTGTCTGGCCGGGTCCTTGATCGGGGCGTGGGGCCAGCTCGCGGGCCACCTGAGCGGCTTGCCGCGGGGATGGCAAGGTCCGCGAATCGGACGTCTTGGCGCGCGATCGAGCGGGTCACGCCCGTGCTTGCTGGCGAGTCTGTTTCCCAAAGCAGCTTCGCGGGGCCTTGAAAGCACGCAGGTCTGTCCCGTGCGCAGCGAGGTCTGTCCCGAGGGAGCCCAGATCCTCAAATCAAGGCAAGCGCCCGGGCGCAGGTCCGTGGCTCATCACTTGAGGACCCACTGATGGCGAGCGACGAGCCGACCGTTCTGGCAGGCTGAGTAAGGACACCAGTCGGCGGCAGTCGCGGACGGAGGGATGCAGGAATGGCTCCGAATAGGAACGTGGTTCCTAACCCCAAGGGCGGTTGGGACGTCACGGGCGGGGGAGAGCGGGCTTCTGCGCATACCGAGACGCAGGCTGAAGCCATCGCTCGCGCCAAGCAGATCGTGGCCAACCAAGGCGGCGGCGAGGTGTCCATCAGCGGCAGGGACGGCAGGATCCGCGCCAAAGACACTGTCAAGCCTGGGAACGACCCTCGGCAGGTTCCGGGCTGATCACCTCAGGGTGTGGAGGTTCGCTCGGTGTCGGCCCGGCGACCGCAAGGGGCACCGCAGCGGCATTTTCCGTCTCGTTCGTTCTTGTTCTCGTTAGGAGTACCAGGGCGGGCACTGCGAGGCGGGGTAGGTCTCGCGTTCTCGCAGGTCACCTCGTGACCGGAGCGTGGCTGCGCCCACTGTTGGAATCCCTGGTGGACGGAAGCTGTGGGGTTGCGCTAGCTCAGAGCGTCAAGTTGCGTTGACTTGATCCGCCTGTGACCTGTGTGTCCTTCATGAGCGTGGCCGTGCGGCGCGACTAGCTTCAGGTGTCGCATCACCGGGATCACCGATCGGGGGAGCGCAGACCAGCGGTCTGCCGTCCGCCGACCGGCCGTGGCGGCGCCGACTCTCGCCTGGCACACGTCACGCTGGAGAGATCGCGCCGTCCCGCATCTCAGCGGGTCGAGAGACGCTCCCAGGGCTGGATCAGCCGCCAGCATCGTTTCTGCGGCGGCGCGGCCAAGGCGACCTTGTTACTCGCTGGGAGCGAACGGGTTGAGGTCTTCGGACGCTTACCTGTCCGCCGGACTCGGCCAGTACTGCGAAGGCGCTGATCGGGACATCGTGCGCAAGGGTTCCAAGACACCAACTGCTAAACGCCACAACATGTGCCGTTGGCAACCATTTCGCGCTCTGCCTCCGCGCGAGAGCCACCCGGCTCGCGCCTAGGCGCTGCCGCCCGCCAGGCCGTCCCGCCAACTTGCGCGCGCTCACCAGCCGCCGAGGAGGGACGCCGCGCACTTCAGAAGAGCACGAGGACACGGCAGCCCCGGAAGTCAGCCGAAGGACCAGCCCTGCTCGCGGATGAAGGCCAGCAGGTTCATGCACCGAACGCCGACCGCGGCGCACGCATCTGGGATCTTCGGCCTCTGCGGGTGCCCCGTCGCAGTCTCGTCGGTGACGACCGACCCACCTCGCGCCAGCGCGAGAGCGACGACGAACGGGTCCGCGCCGCTCCGACCGCTGCCCACGCCGATCAGCTTCGGGCAGGTCTTGAGGACTGTGCGTGTCGCCTGCTGAATATCGAGGTCGAGCGGGACGAAGAGGCCATGCTGCGCCTTGCACCACGTCGCCGTCTCGTCGTCCTTCTGCTTGAGCTCATGGAGCACGACGTCGACGGACTGGACCTGACCGAACTCGATCAGACCCGCGATCTTCGGCCAGAGTCGAGGTACGACGTCGGGGGGGAACTGATCACGCTGCCCGTTGATGAACGCGCTGGTGTCGAATGAGTAGAGCTCACCGAGCGCCATGGGCTTCACCCGCCGTGAGGCCGACAGCCTTGGCGAACCCCGGGACCTGGCCCACCTTCGCATCCAGGTAGGTGGCGGCCGCGTAGCTCGTGATAGTGCCGCGCTCGTACGCGCTGACGACCCGCCGGACGAACCCCTTGCCGAGGTCACGAACGGCGTTCCGGTAGTGGTTGCCGCCCCGGTTGTGGGACGCGCGTTCTTGCTCCTCGTATGCCGCATGGAAGTCCCCGCGACGACGGTCGTACTCGCCCCTGTCGGCAAGACCCAGAGTGACCAGACGGAGCAGTAGCGCCTCGGCAGACGTGCCGAACTCGCCGGCCACTTCTGCCAGTGTGTTGTAGTCCCAAGCGCCTCGGCTCGACGACACCTCCTGGACCAACCGCGCACCCGTGACGGAGTCGGCCGGCATGAGCACTGCTGCCGCCACCGCGTTGCACCGCGCCTCGAGCGCGGTGTCGGGGCTCGTGGACCGCTCATCGGTTACGAGGTCGCACAGGCCTTCGGCGTGCAGCAGCAGGTGGACGAACTCGTGCATCGCAGAGAAGAGGCGACCGCGGATCGCATCGGAGCCGTTGAGCAGGACAACGGGCAGCTCATCGAACGCGAGCGACAGAGCCCGCATCTCCGCGGTCGGGACCTGGCCGCGCCTGGTGTGTAGCACGAGTACACCGGACTCCTCGATGCATCCGAGCCAGTAGTTCGCGTGCTGGTACCTGTCGTCGGTCGTCGGCGGACGGCGACCCGCGACGCCGATCAGGCTCGCTCGAATCAGGGTCGCAAAGCGCTCGTCGTCGACTACCCGTGAACCGGGCCGTGCCTGCAACCAGCTCATGGCGGGGACCTCGGCCTCGGTCTCCATCAGCTCCAGCAGGTGATCGCGCTGAACGTGAGCGCGCCGGTACTCCTCGTGTAGCGCCGGGCTCCAGACGGCAGCCTGACTTCCCGCGGCGCGCCGGAAGTCGCGCAGCGTGTCGAAACCCGTCGGGGGCGCATCCAGGAAGAACACGGCCAACGACCGGCGATACAACTCCGCGAGCTGCCGGAGCTGGTCGATGTTGGGCGACGAGATCCCGCCCTCCCACGCCGCGATCACCGATTCATCCACGCCGAGACGTCGCGCCGGCAGCGATGGCGGCAGTCCCTGGGAGCGGCGCGCCCACGCGAGCACACTCGGCTCCGCCAGAGCCGGGATTGGTGCAGCCACGTCCCGATGCTGGCACTGACCAGCGACAACTGACGGCCGACGCTCCCGCTTAGGGGGCCTGACGTACACGATCGTGGTCGAGTGACAGGCGTCCGCGACCGCCGTGCCTAGAGCTCTGGACCGGCGCCGCCGCCAAGGCGTCCGACCCCTAGTCGTGATGTGTTGGCTGAGTCCCTCGATCGGCGCCGATCAACTCACGGCGGTCTGGTTCCAGGCGAGTGACGTCCGACGGTGCAGAACTCCGAGCAATCGCGGTGGGACTGACGCCATTGCGGTGGTCTGGCCACCGGCTAAGGATGCGCCTCGCCGCAGAGATGGATCTCACCCGTGGCGCGCGGAGCCCAGCAGGTCGCCGCCGGGATCTGGCGTGTCAGCGTGCACGGTGCCCGGTGACGCTGCGAAGCTGCCGTCGCGCTGACGCACGGGCGCCGCGTCGTACTTGAACGCGATCCACGCGATCTGTTCACCCCGGAGCACCACGCGCTCCCAGCGAGGAGCGAGCGGCTTGAGTTTCTGGCCCTCGCGTGCGGCCATGATGGGCCCGCTCAAGAGCAGTTCTCTACCGGCAGTCTCAAGATCGGCCGAGTACGCCTCGACCACGCCAAACCACGTCGCGCCAGACACAAGCCTCACCTGTGCGTAGGCGACCGTCTTCGGCGGTGCTGCACGCACTGCTTTGAACCACAGCGACACGGCTTGGAGCCGCGTCGTCGAACGCCAACGAAGCCAGTAGTGCAAGCCGATCGCCAGTCCGCAGGCGAGCGCGGTCTGCACCAACAGGGTCATTACGGCTGCGCCTTGTCGGCTCTCGATGATTTGCCGCGGGTCGCTCAACGCGAGTTCCCACGGGTTTAGCAGGTGCCGAGGCAGTTGCTTTGAGAGCCCGATGACGATGAGCGCCGCCACCGTGCCGAGCGCAAGGGATGCAAGAACGGTCCTGCCCGCTTCACGGAAGGCCGATTCTCGCACTGTTGGTCGACGCCGGTCCTCAAGCCAGTCGAAGAGCAAGCCAGGCGCGATGAGAAGAAGGAATACGACTATGGAGCCAACCCCGGTTGGGATCACGCGTCGATGTCCTCGCCTCCAGAACCAACGACCTGGTCAACCACCAGGTTCATGTTCGGAACTCCGACAACGGGTGTCACTGCAACGTTGTCAATCGCACGCTTGGAAAGTTCAACGAGCCGGCTATCGTCCGGCTCGGGGATACTGCGCGGCTCAGACATGGTGCGCTCCTCTGGGTGTGGGTAGACCGCAATCGTGGCACGGAGTCGTTCGGCGCCGCCATCATCGTTAGAGTCCGGCCAGGTCGCACGTCGCAGCCTCGCTGAGATGTCGCCGAACCGAGCTAAGGACGTACCCGCTTGGACGCTTGAGGAGCTCTGCCACTGACCAGTCGGGCCACGCCTCTGGGTGGTGTTCCGCTGCGACGAGCAGCAGTGGACGTGCGACCGGGCGAGGTAGCCTGGAACATCGCCGAGTTCGCCGCACGAACCATGCGGCCGGCGCTGAGGCGGGGCCTCGAGGAGATTTACGGGGCGTCGGCTCCGCAGGCTGGCGAGCGCACTGACCGGGCACTCCGCAACGTCGCAGGGGTGAGCGCGGTGAACACGCTCCGGGCCGAGTGGCCCAGGTTGTGCCCGTGCGTGCGAGTCTCGCGCGGCCCGCAGACCGATGCCTCCTGTCTCGGGTGTTTGCCGCTGCGTTCCGGGTAGTTGGGATCGGTCACTGCGGTGCAGCCCGGTAGCTAAAGGGGAGCGCTGCGTGCAGGCCGCATTCGAGCCGGGCTACGGGAGGTGGGCAGATGGCACGTCGGCTCGTAACAACCCAGGTCGATGACCTCACAGGTGAGGAGGCGACCCAGACCTTCACGCTCACATTCCAGGGCATGGCGTACATCATCGACTTGACCGACGAGAACTCAAGAGCGCTTGTTGACGCGCTCGAGCCGTATCTTGCCGTTCCGCGACGTGTCCCAGGTGCCCGCGCTCGCACCCGCCCCCGTCCGTCGCGTCCCACGCCCGCGGATGTAAGGGCATGGGCGAGGGAGCAGCGGCCTTCGGTTCCCGTCCGTGGCCGGATCCCGCAGTCCGTGAAGGACGCGTACCGCGCTGCTCACTGAGTGCGGAAGCACGGACTCGTGTGGGCTGTGACAGACGTGGGCCGGCACGGGAAGGCGGAAGGCTCGGCGACTTGAGCACCGCAGGGACGAAGTGCTCCTTCACCAGGGTCGCTGTGTCTTCGGCCGACACAGCGGTGCCTCGGTGGAAGCGATGACCCGCGCGTGCCCTTCAGGAGGCCAGGAGCTTCACCACGGCGGCCAGGACGCTGATGATTCCGGCGGCGATGGCGCTCCACTCGCGTGGGTTGACCGACCGGCGCTCAAGGTCTGGGCGAGTGGGAGGTACCGTCGGACTCACGAACCCGCCTTTGGCGTGTGCGATCAGGACGTCACGGACCTGGACCGCCAGTTCGTCCCCTTGGCTGTCAGTGATGCGGAGCACGAAGCCCGTGGAGCGCTGGAGCTCGCGCCGCATCGACCACTTCACTCGTTGCACGGCCGTGCGGCGGTCCAGCTGGGTCGACGACTTGTTGAGCAGGTACCGGCGGGCGGCAAGACCCAGCCGCCTGTCCGGGTCTCCCCACCGCTCGGTCGCCTTCCACGAGACGTATGCGATTCCAACCCAGAGCCACGTGACGACACCAAGAGCAATCACGGCAGCGAACGCCGCGGCGACCGAATGCCATGGACGCAGGACGTCAAAGAGAACTACGAGCGACAGGGCCAGGCCGACGTACAGCGATCCGGTGAGCTGGCTCGGTGCGGTCCACGCGGCTATGCGCTGCCGTTCGGCAGCTTTCAAGTCGGCGATCGCTTCATCGTTCAGGCCAAGCTTGCGGAGGCGGCGGCACGCGAGGCGCTCGCCGAAACCTCGTGGCCTGATCGGCGTCGTTCCCGAGTCGCCGTTCGCAGCAACTGATGGCGGTGCATCCACCGTTGAGAGTGTCGCCTGCTCCACCGTCCGCCCTCTCTCGCGTTCGCGCTCGGCAACTCCGGGGCTATCCAACATCTCTTCACTGACATAGCAGGGCGCTCCTGGGCTCTCATCGGCGCCACACGCTGAAGGGCGCTGGACGATCGGTCGGTGACCGGACGTGGCCTGGCGGCGTTCTATCGCCTCCGAGCTGTGGTCCGGGGCCAGCGCCCGCGCGTCTAGGGTGACGAGAGTAGGCGCCAGTGCTTGCCCGTTCCGGACCAGCCCTCGCAGTGGCGACCGCCTAGGCGACGGGCCCCGAGGGCGGGGCTGTCACCGATATACATGCGAGCCGTTCTGGCGCTGGGGCTGCGTCAGCTGTGCTGAGCAATGGTTTCCCCCTGAAGCGGCGGGCTGATCGCCGCATCCAGATCGAGCGGCTGCTCGGTCGGCGTCGACCTCGAGTAGCGTGCGTCTTCCCGTCGATCAGTCGAACGAGGGCCGTCAGCCACGCCGCTGGCCGGTCCGCCGGCGGTACGTCACCGTCTCGGGGACAGTCGCTTCCAGGAGGCGCCAGCCGCCGGGTCTAGCGGAGCGGCGGCGAGGCTGCGGAGAGATTGTGGTCGCGCTTGGCTGCATGCAATCTGGCGCGATTGGCGCAGATTTCCTCGTGATGTCATCCTTGGCCGATCGGCGCAGAAAGCGCACGCAAGAGCCCCCCGGGAGCACGCAATGGCACAGAAGGTCCAGGTTCTCCTGGTCGACGACGTCGACGGCGGAACTGCCGACGAGACGGTGACGTTCGGTCTGGACGGCGTCTCGTACGAGATCGACCTGAACGCCGCGAATGCCGGCAAGCTGCGTGATGCACTCGCGCCGTGGACCGGTCACGCCCGCAAGGTCAGCGGCCGCGGAGCCACGGCGAAGACGTCGGCTGCGCCCCGTGGGCGCGCCTCGCGCGGCGACGCCCAGGCGATCCGCGACTGGGCCAAGGCGAACGGTCACCACGTCTCCGAGCGTGGCCGCATCTCCGCCGACGTGCGTCGGGCGTACGACGCGGCCCACTGATCGCGAACAGCCTGACGTCAACAAGAAGCCCCCGCGCTGTGGTGCGGGGGCTTCTTACGTCTGGCGCGAATGAACCTCGGCGACCGATGGCTAGCGATGTGCCGCGCGTCTCGGTCACGGCGGTCCTGCCCAGGTGGCCTTGGGGCGCTAATGGAAACGGGTGCTCTTGGGTTCGGCTAACGCGCAGTCGTTGGGGCCTCGACGCACCAGCTGACCAGTGGGGGTGAGCGCCAGGCGATCCCCTCTGCGCCCAGCGCGACGAGGTCGACTCCCCGCACGAGCAGCAGCAGTGGCGGCTCCAAGGCGGAGACGACCTGCTCGACGGCGTCCTGAGCGATGAGCGCTCCTTCTTGAGGTGCGTCGACCCGAAACCACGTACGCGTTGCCCTCAACCAGGACTCACACGCGCTCCGATGACGGTGTAGCGAAGACACCGGAGACACCACTGAGGCCACCGGACGGGAACATGCCGACCCACTCCGACGAGGCTGCCGGCAGGACGCGGACGATGCGCGGGGCTCCCCAGCGCGAGACGAACTCCGGCCCGACACGGCCATCCCGGTCGAACGCAAAGACCGGGCAGGGCCACGCCCCATCAGCGGGGAACTCCGGGTCCGACTCAATCTCATAGGTGGGCGCGAAGCCCTGCCGGTCGAAGCCGCTCGAGCACGTCACGTCGCACATCGTGTCGCCGGACGTGTCGTTGGATCCACCGAACCATCTGGCGGCGAGAACGCCGCCAGCCAGAGAGCTCACGCTCGGTGCGCCTTGCGAGTGGTCTCCAGCAGCCAGACGGTTGCGAGCCGGCGCAGTTCGGCGCGCGCTCGGCCCTCCCGTCAGTTCTGGCCACTTCGGTCCGAGGGTGAACAGCTCCAGGCCCGCCAAGGTGGCCCGTCAGACGAGGGATTGACACGAGCCGACGTCATGCGGTTCCCTGTTACTAAATCGAGTTACTAACACAGAGGGGAGGTGTTGACGGTGTTGACCACGGCGCCGCGCCGGGCGCTGCGCGTGGGTTGGCTGCCTGTGCCGGGCCCTTGCGGGCGGGACGGAGAACGAGTCGTCGGCTGAGCCGTGACCCTCTCGCGATCGCCTTCAGGCTGCGCTTCATTCGGCGGACCAGTGCCGGTCTCACCTGCAGTTGAACCGCCGGCACGTGAGCACCAACGGGGAAAGGACAACGATGTCTGGCACCAAGACCCGCAAGAACCGACTGAGAGCTCTGGCCTCGGTCGCGGCTCTCGCCATCGCCGCTTCCGCGATGGCGAGCACCTCCGCATCTGCCTACGTGGCCCCCGGGTCGCCAGGCAACCTGGCGGAGGGCGATGTGATCTACCAGGTGCTCGTGGACCGGTTCTCGAACGGGGACACGAGCAACGACAACTTCGGGTACGGGGAGTACGACCCGAACAACCTGGGCATGTACCACGGCGGGGACTGGAAGGGCCTGACCAACCACCTGCAGTACGTCAAGGACCTTGGCGTGACGGCGATCTGGATCTCGCCGGTGTCCCAGCAGCAGCCGCTCAGCCGGGACGGCACGGAGGCCAGCTACCACGGGTACTTCACGCACGACTTCGCCACGCCAAACGAGCACTTCGGGTCCAAGACGGACCTGCAGAACCTCGTCAACACGGCGCACAGCATGGGCCTGAAGATGATCCTGGACGTGGTCCCCAACCACACTGCGGACTATCTCGCCGGGACCTCGACGACCTACTCACCGACCACGTACGCCCCTGCGGCACCGCTCAACGACTCCTCGCTGTTCCACCACAACGGTGACTGCGCGTTCGACGGGTCGATGAACCAGTCCCAGCTGGAGACCTGCGACCTCGGCGGTCTGGACGACCTGGACCAGTCGAACGCCACCGTCGACAGCTACCTGAAGAACACGTACAAGGACTGGGTCCAGGGTGTCGGCTTCGACGGTGTGCGTGTTGACGCCGCCCGCAGCATCCCGCAGACGTGGCTCAACTCCTTCCAGCAGGCCATCGGCGTCCCGTCGTTCGGTGAGGTGTTCGACGGGAACGTGGACTACGTCTCCTCCTACCAGAACTACGAGTGGGGCGTTCTCGACTTCCCGTACTTCTTCACCGCCCGGGACGCCATCGCAGGCGACGGGGACCTGAACAACCTGTCGAACCTATTCGCGCAGGACTACAAGTACGTCAACGCCAACCGGCTGGAGACGTTCCTCGACAACCATGACCGAGCCAGGTTCTTGGCCCGCGCGGGGGACAACTACCAGCGGCTGCGTGAAGGCCTCACGTTCCTGATGACGAGCCGCGGCGTTCCGGTGATCTACTACGGCACCGAGCAGGCAGACAACGGGAACATGAACGCGAACGAGGTGCCGATCGCGAACAAGGACAACCGCAAGGACCTGTCCAGCTTCAGCGAGACCGGGAGCATCTACGTCCACATCAAGCGCCTCAACGAGATCAAGAAGGCGTACCCGAGCCTGCAGGTCGGCACGCAACGGGAGATGTGGAAGGACACCAACGTCTACGCCTTCTCCCGGCGTGTGGACTCCACGGGAGCCGAGACGATCTCGGCGATCAGCGACAGCTGGGACGCGCAGACCCGCACCATCCCGCTGCGCGCTGAGTCGACCATCGCGGTCGGCACGGTCCTGACGAACCTGATGAACACCAACGAGTCGGTGACCGTTCAGTCCGGCGGTGTCACCGGCAAGCAGATCACCGTGACGCTCGGTGAGCACGACGCCAAGGTGTTCGCACCCGGAGCACCGGTCAGCACTTACACCCCGCCGGCACGGACCCTGACGACGATCCGCGTGCACTACAACGTCGGGTACGGCAACAGCGTGAGCATCCGCGGTGACACCAACCCGTTCTCGTGGACGCAGGGCATCGCGGCGCGCAACACCGCTACCGATGTGTGGGAGTTCCAGCTCGAGCGGATCCCCGCCGGTCAGTCCTTCCAGTTCAAGCCGCTGATCAACGACACCACCTGGTCGGCCGGCAACAACTACATCGGGACGGGCGGCCAGACGATGGACATCTATCCGACGTTCTGATCCGCGACGAGGGGTGGGGCGGATTCGCGCCGCCCCACCTCTCGTCCCCCGAGATAGCCGCAAACCCGTTCGCCACGCCTTATCGGCGTCGTCGGAACGACGGAAGCAATGGAGCACAAACTGTGAGCTGGATCGATGAGGCGGTCGTGTACCAGGTGTACGTCCGCTCGTTCGCCGACGGGAACGGTGACGGGGTCGGAGACCTGGCGGGCATGACCGGTCGCCTCGAGCACCTGGCGTCCTTGGGTGTCGACGCGGTGTGGCTCAGTCCCTGCTTCCAGTCGCCGCAGGCGGACCACGGTTACGACGTGTCCGACTACACCGCGGTCGACCCGCTGTTCGGGACGGTGGCGGATCTCGAGGCTTTCGTGGCGGAGGCTCACGCCCGCGGCATCCGGGTCATGCTCGACCTGGTCCCGAACCACTGCTCCGTGGAGCACGCGTGGTTCCGCGAGGCACTCGCTGCCCCGGCGGGCTCGCCGGCGCGGGCGCGGTTCCATTTCGCCGACGGGCGTGGCCTTGACGGGGAGCTGCCGCCGAACAACTGGGGCAGTGTCTTCGGTGGCCCCGGGTGGACCCGGCTCTCCGACGGTCAGTGGTACCTGCACTCGTTCGACGCCTCGCAGCCGGACCTGAACTGGGGCTGCGACGAGGTCCTGGAGATGATGGACGACGTCCTTCGCTTCTGGTTCGACCGCGGGGTCGACGGGTTCCGGGTGGACGTGGCCCACGGGCTGGTCAAGCGTGAGGGGCTGCCGGACTGGACCGGGGCGCCGGGGTCGAGCAACGAGTTCATGTGGAACCAGCCGGGTGTGCACGACATCTACCGGCGCTGGCGCAAGATCGCCTACGAGTACGGGGCGTGCTTCGTCGGTGAGGTCTGGGTCGCCTCGGTCGCGGACCTGATGGCGTACGCCTCGCCGGACGAGCTGGGGCAGGCGTTCGACTTCCACCTGCTGGTCCAGCCGTGGCACGCACCCTCGATCCGCGGTGCGGTCGAGCACGGCCTGCGTCCCGGCACGGCGTGGGCGCTGGCCAACCACGACGTGCACCGGCCCGCCACCCGGTACGGGCAGGCGCAGCTGATCGAGGAGCCGGACCCCGCGGACATGCTGGCCTCGGCACGACGGCGTGGCCCGGTGGACCTGCCGCTCGGCCGCAGGCGCGCGGTCGCGGCATCCATGCTGATGCTGGCCCTGCCGGGCGCGGCCTACCTGTACCAGGGCGACGAGCTGGCGCTTCCTGAGGTGCTGGACCTGCCCCACAGCGTGCGGCAGGACCCGATCTGGCTGCGCTCGGGCGGATCCGAGCTGGGCCGTGACGGGTGCCGGGTACCGATGCCCTGGACCGCCGAGCCGGACACCTTCGGCTTCACGCAGGCGCCCGCGGCGTGGCTGCCTCAGCCGGAGGCGTTCGGTGCGCTGAGCGTCGAGGTCCAGGAACAGGAGCCCTGGTCGGCGCTGGCCGTGTTGCGCCGGGCCGTGCGCGCGCGCAAGGGCCTGTTCACCGGCGACGAGCTGACCTGGCTGGAGGCGGATCCCGACGTGGTGGCGTTCCGCCGCGGTCGCAGCATCTGCGTGCTGAACACCTCGGGCCGCGAGCTGGCCCTTCCCGGCGACTGGGGACCCGTGCGGGTGTCCAGCGTGCCGATCGACGGCAGGATTCTCCCCACGGATGCCTGCGCGTGGTTGTCCGTCGCCGAGGGCGGCGACGGCGTTTCACCTTCACCCACGCCGGCGACCGCCGGCACGACAAAGGAGTCGTGATGCTCCGCAAGACAGCACTGGCATCGAGTATCGCGGTCGGCATGCTGACGCTGGCCGCCTGCGCTCCCGGCTCCACAGGGAGCTCGGCGGCGACGACGAGCGCCGCAGCCGCAGCCGCCAAGCCCGTCACCGTGACGGTCTGGCACTACTGGGACGGGGCGAACGCCGACACCTTCCAGGCGATGGCGGACCAGTACTCCAAGGCCCACCCTGGTGTGACGGTCAAGGCGGTGAACATCCCCAGCTCGGACCTGATCACCAAGATCCAGACGTCCGCCAAGACGGACACGCTGCCGTCGATGGCGATCATGGACCTGGTCTCGGTCCCGCAGGTCGCCCAGACGGGCAAGCTCGTGGACCTCAAGCCGCTGGTCGACCCGGCGACGATGAGCGACATCTACCCGGCGCTGCTGGACTTCGGCAAGGACGGCGACAAGCAGTACGCGGTCCCGGTGTCCACCAACAACCTGGGCTACATGTACAACAAGGACCTGTACAAGCAGGCCGGCCTGAACCCGGACCAGCCGCCCAAGACCTGGGAAGAGCTCCAGTCGCAGGCGCAGCAGATCAAGGACAAGACCGGCAAGCCCGGCGTGGAGCTGTACACGCAGGCGGGGGACTCCGGTGAGGGTCTGACGTGGAACTTCCAGGTCAGCCTGTGGCAGGCCGGCGGGGAGTTCCTCAACGCCGACAACACCAAGGCGGCGTTCAACACCGCGGCGGGCAAGAAGGCGCTGCAGTTCTGGGTCGACCTGCTGAACAAGGGCCTGGCACCACGCACCCAGTGGGGAGCCTTCGAGAAGGGCACCGCCGGCGGCGCGCAGGAGGGCTCGTGGATGGTCGGCATCTGGGCGTCGGACCCGCCGTTCGACTTCGGCACCGCGACGGTCCCGTACCCCTCGGACGGCAAGCCCGCGACCAACATGGGCGGTGAGCGAGCGGTCGTCTTCACCTCCGACCAGGCCACCCAGAAGGCGTCGGCGGACTTCCTCACGTGGTTCCTCGCGCCCGAGCAGGTCACGTCCTGGAGCGAGAAGACCGGCATGCTGCCCGTCCGCAAGGCCGTCGGTGACTCCGACGCCTACAAGCAGTGGGTGTCCTCGACGCAGCCGCGGCTGCAGCCGTACGTCGACCAGCTCGCCACGGCCAAGTCCCGGCCCAACACGCCGCTGTACCCGCAGGTCTCGCTGGCGTTCGCCAAGCAGATCGAGAAGGCGCTGGCCGGTCAGGTGTCCGTCGACGACGCACTGAAGGCCGCCGAGACCGACGTCAACGCCGCCCTCTCGGCCGCCAAGTGACCATGGTCTCCACCACCGCGCCGACCGTCGGACGCTCCGTGCAGGAGCCCGTCCGGCGGTCGGTGCGGGACCGCTACAGCCGCCGCGAGGTGCTCACCGCCGTCGGCTTCCTGATCCCCGCCCTGGTCATCCTGGGCACCTTCGTGATCTACCCGATCGCGTCCGGCGGGTTCCTCAGCCTCACGTCCTGGAACGGCTTCGGCACGGCGCAGAAGTTCGTCGGCCTGGCCAACTACACCCGGATGTTCGCCGACCACGAGTTCTGGAACTCCCTGCTGGTCACGGCGGTCTACGCCCTCGGCGTGAGCGTCCTGTCCGTGGCGTCCGGCCTGGTGATCGCCCTGCTGCTCGACGCACCCCTGCGTGGGCTGTCGATCTACCGCGGCATCTACTTCCTGCCGGTGGTCACCTCCTCGGTGGCCGCAGCGATCGTGTGGCGGTACATGCTCGACCCGTCCGGCGTCGTCAACCGCCTGCTGACCGGGGTCGGGCTGCCGACGGTCGACTGGCTCAACCAGCGGTGGACCGCCCTGGCGGCGCTGACCCTGCTGACCGTGTGGAAGAACCTCGGGTTCAACGCGATCTTGTACCTGACGGCGCTGCAGGCCCTTCCGGTCTCACTCACGGAGGCGGCCCAGCTGGACGGCGCCAGCCTGTGGCAGCGGACCCGGTGGATGACCATCCCGCTGCTGCGGCCGATGACCTTCTTCGTCGTGGTGCAGGCCCTGATCACCGCGTTCCAGTCGTTCGACCTGGTGTACGTCCTGACCGGCGGCGGCCCGACCGGCGGGACCGAGGTGCTCGGCATGCTGATGTACCGGTACGCCTTCAAGCTCGGGGAGTTCGGCTACGGCGCCGCCATCGCGTTCGCCACGCTGGCGCTGATGCTCGGCGTGACCCTCGTGCAGTGGAAGGCCACCGGGTCAGGGGAGTCGGATCTGGCATGAGCACCACGACAGCACGTACCAGACCGGCCCGGTGGGGCACCGCGGCCCGGCACACCCTGCTCATCGCGGGCAGCGCGACGGTCATCGTGCCGTTCGTCTGGATGTTCCTGACCTCGGTGAAGAAGCGCTCGGAGGTGTTCACCCGGCTCTGGCCCAGCGAGTGGCACTGGGAGAACTACGTCCACGCGTGGCAGGCCGCCCCCTTCGAGCGGTACTACCTGAACAGCATCGTGATGACCGTCGGCATCGTCGTCGGGCACCTGGTGCTGGACTCGTTGGCCGCCTATGCGTTCGCCCGGCTGCGGTTCCCGGCGAAGAACCCGATCTTCCTGCTGCTGCTGGCCACGATGATGGTTCCGCAGTTCGTCACGATCATCCCGGCGTTCTCCCTGGTGGTGCAGCTGCACTGGACCGACACCTACTGGGCGCTGATCGTCCCCCGGCTGGCCGACGTGTTCGGCATCGTGCTGCTGCGCCAGTACTTCTCGACCATCCCCAAGGAGATCGAGGAGGCAGCGCGGCTGGACGGGTGCGGGCGGCTGCGCACGTTCGTCCAGGTGGTCGTCCCACTGTCGTCGGCGTCCCTGGCGACGTTGGCGATCTTCGCGATGCTGTTCGCCTGGAACGACTTCCTGTGGCCGCTGCTGGTGACCAACGGCGACGAGATGCGCACCATCCAGATCGGATTGGCGGCCTTCCAGGGCCGGTACGCCACGTCGTGGAACTATCTGATGGCGGGCACGCTGACCTCCGCCATCCCCACCATCGTCATGTTCTTGATCTTCCAGCGGGCCCTGATCCGCGGCGTCGCCGGTACCGGCGTGAAGGGATGAGCCCGCACATCATGACCAGCTCGACCAACGGCAACGCGCCCACCGTCCCCGCCTGGGTGCAGGACGCGGTGTTCTACCAGATCTTCCCCGAGCGGTTCGCGAACGCCGACCCCAGGCTCGACCCGCCCGACGTCCGTGCCTGGGACTCCCCCCCGGCGCGGGACGGGTTCCTCGGCGGTGACCTGGCCGGCATCGTGCAGCACCTGGACCACGTCGTCGACCTGGGCGCCAACGCCCTGTACCTGACGCCGATCTTCGCCGCGGGCACCAACCACCGGTACGACGCGAACGACTACTTCACCGTCGACCCGCGCCTCGGCGACCTCGGCTCGTTCCGTGAGCTCCTCCAGGAGGCCCACTCGCGCGGGGTCCGGGTGGTGCTCGACGCCGTGCTCAACCACTGCGGCGTGGGGCACTCGGCCTTCCAGGACGTCGTCGCCCGCGGCGCCGAGTCGCCGTACGTCAACTGGTTCTACGTCGAGGACCTGCCGGTGGTGACCAAGCCGGTCCCGAACTACCGGACGTGCTCCGGGTGCTGGTACCTGCCCAAGTGGAACGTGCACAACCCGCAGGTGCGCAAGCACCACCTCGACGTCGCCCGGTACTGGCTCGAGCAGGGCATCGACGGGTGGCGCCTGGACGTGCCGTACTTCGTCCCGATGCCGTTCTGGCGGCAGTTCCGCCGCGTGGTCAAGGACACCAACCCCGAGGCGTACATCGTCGCCGAGGAGTGGCGCTCACCCACCCAGTGGCTGGCCGGCGACACCGCCGACGGCACCATGAACTACACCCTGCGCGACCTGGTCCTCGGCTTCACGGCCGACCGCAAGCACGACGCCAAGGTGCTGGCCGCGGGCATGAACGACCTGCGCGAGCAGATCCCGCACCACGCCCGCACCGCGATGCTCAACCTGCTGGGCAGCCACGACACCGAACGCCTCATCACGCGCCACGGCGACGACGCCGTCGCGACCCGCCTGGCCCTCGCGCTGCTGGTCACCGCACCCGGGGCGCCGATGATCTACTACGGCGACGAGATCGGCATGGCCGGCGACAACGACCCCGGCTGCCGCGCCGGCATGGTCTGGGACACCGACCGATGGGACACCGAGACACTGCAGTGGTTGACCGGCCTGCTCGCGCTGCGGGCCAAGCTGCCGGCGCTACGGCACGGGACCGACGACTACCCCTACGCCGTCGGTGACGTCGTCGTCCGACGCCGGACCGTCGACGGTGACACCGTCCTGGTCGCGGTGAACCGCGGCCCGGTCGACGCCGACGTGCCGCGGTCGGTCATCGGGAACCACGAACCGGTCCAGGCCTGGCCCGTCGACGGACGGCGCACCCCGGCCGACGAGCCGCTGCGCGTGCCGGCACGCTCGGCCGTGATCTGGACGACGGAGCACAGCGCATGAGCCCTCGCCGCATCACCATCGCCGACGTCGCCGCGCGGGCGAACGTCTCGAAGACCGCCGTCTCCTTCGCCTTCAACAACCCCGAGCGGCTGTCCGACAGCACCCTGCAGCAGATCCTGGCCGTGGCAGACGAGCTCGGCTACATCCGCGACCCGGCGGCCCGGATGCTGCGCACCGGCCGCACCAACTCCCTGGGCGTCCTGCTGCCGCAGCAGATCGACGCCACCCTCGAGAACCCCTACTACGCCCAGTTCTTCCGCGGCATCGGCCAGACCTGCCACCAAGAAGGTCTGTCCATGCTTCTGGTGCCGCCGCTGCGCGACTCGATGCTCAAGGCCATCCCGTACGCGGCCGTCGACGGGTTCGTGGTCTGCGGCCTCGAAGCCGACCGAGGCGAGGTGCAGGCACTGCGCCAGCGCGGCATCCCGTTCGTGCTCGTCGACAGCGACGAGACCGACGGCGTCTCCTGCATCGACGTCGACGAGGAGAACGGGATGCGGGAGGTCGCCGAGTACCTCCTCGGCCAGGGCCACCGACGCATCCTCGTGCTCGCGTTCGAGTCCGGCACCACCGGCGGATCGACGGGGTGGCACGGGCCGCTGTCGCGCCGCAAGCGCGGCGTCGACCAGGCCCTCGAGAAGTACGGCCTTGCGGCCGACGACCCCCGCGTGCAGGTCCGCGAGATCCCCTGCACCCGCGCCGCCGGCGCAGCGGCTCTTCGCGACGTGTGGCAGCACGCGGAGCACCCCACGGCCGTCATCACGTTCTCCGACATCATCGCCTTCGGGGTGCTCGACGCCGCCCGGGAGCTGGGGATCGACGTGCCCGGTGAACTGTCCGTCACGGGGTTCGACGACCTGCCCGAGTCGGAGTGGGCGCATCCCGGTCTCACCACCGCACGCCAACCGATCGAGGCCAAGGGACGGCTCGCCTCCGAATACCTCGTCGACGCCATCGCCGGCCAAGACACCGAACCGCGCCGGCGCCGCCTGCACACCACCCTCGTCATCCGCGACTCCGTCGCACCACCCCGGACCGCCTGACCCGACGGGACGCCGTTGACCGCACGTCGCCACGGATCGTTCAAGCCGGATTGCGTTGACACGCAATGCTCGCCATCCACCGAGGTGACCAGCCGTAGCACTCAACGGGGGAGCCTGGCGCACACTCGGTGGCGAGCGCGTGGCGCGGCCCCACCGTCCGCAGGGGGTGAGGGGGCAGGGCCGCGCTGTGGAGACGCTAGCCGCCAACAGGTCCTCTGACGGTGTGATCGCGCTGCGCCATACGGGTGCTCTTGGTCAAGCGTCCAGACCGATGCGCCGATGCGTCGAAGGTGGTCGCTTACCTGCGCGAGCGCGTGCGGGCACTGCGCCAAAGCGACGCCGCCGCACCGAGACCGCGGCTCGATCGAGGTGGCAACCCCGCTCGGCCATCCGCAACAGGACGGGTCAGCCGCCGTCCCGGTAGATGAGACACCGGATCCCGGTGTAGTACGCCCAAAGAGTGAATCCCGGCGACCGCTCCTGTGACAGCCTCCGGGCAACAACCGGGGCGCATCGCGGCAGATCCCAGGCGGCGCCTGGGTGCTAGGCCCCAGCCCAAATGGGTGACCCGACGGAGAGCAGCAAAGGCTGGGTCACATCGGATGACAACAAGCCCATTCGCCCGGCTGAGCGCAGGTCGTTCGTGAAGATCAGCGCCATGGAACACGACGACCAGCCGGCTCAGGTGGACTGGCCACTGCACGTTTCGGACGGTGAGATCCGCGCGGCCAAGTACGAGTGGCTCGCTGCGCGCGACGGCAACGACGGCATGCCGGCAGAACACGTCGCGCTCCGCTTCGAGTACTACCGGGCTCTCATCAGCATGCAGGCACAGCAGATCGCAGACGACCTCCGCGCCCAGCACCGAACTGCCTGACCGCGTGCCCGTCGTCCACCTGAAGGAGCTGCTCCCCGAGGCCGCTCGGCTGTACGGGTGATGTTGGTCAAGCGTCCAACATGGCACGCCGATGAGCAGGACGTGACCGACGACCTCACCTTGCTGCTCACGGATGACGAGGCCCTTGGTCGCAGCGCGGCGGTGATGATCCTGGCATCTGACGCCGCGGTCGCGGCAGCCATTTACCTCCTGCGATCCGAACCCGCGGCGTCGGTTCAGCCCTGAGCTGTGGACATCTCCCGCAGCCGACGACGGCCGGCAATCCAGGTTGGTCCACGGCTTCTGGTCCCCGGAGCCGCGCGGGCACGTCCGCTCGGGAACCGACCTCGCCGGCCCTCAGATCGTGATCGGTGGCGTCCATCCCACGCCCGAGAGCCGTGGTGTCTGGCCTATGGACGGCCGTGGCCGAGGACAGGGCGGCCTTGGTCCCCACCGAGCACCGACCTCGACGGACGGTAGGCAGCTGACAACTCGGCGAATCACGTCAAACGTTTGACGCAGCCGAACCCGGTCTGCTTCACTTGCGCCGTCAAACGTTTGACCCGCTCAGAGTGGAGTGTCGGACCCGGTGAAGCAAGCCTCGCGCGACCAGCAACCCACGACCTTCTTCCAGCCGGCCGCCGGCTTCGTGGGGGACGTGATCCCGTTCCTGTACAACGGCGCGTTCCACCTCTTCTACCTCCACGAGGATCGGGACGACCCGGACTCTGGAACCCCGTGGGGCCTCGCCGTGACCGAGGACTTCGTGACCTTCGAGGACCTCGGGGACGTGCTGCCTTCGGGCGGTGCTTCCGCACCCGACTTCAACGCGTACACGGGAAGCGTCGTGGCCGGCGACGGGGTGCTCCACCTCTTCTACACCGGACACAATCCCAAACGGCTCGGCCCGGACGGCGTCACGCCGGTGCAAGTCGTGCTGCACGCCATCTCCAACGGCGATGCGACGCAGTGGTCCAAGCTTCCGGCCGACACCTTCGAAGCTCCCACCGGCTATGAGCCGGGGGACTGGCGCGACCCGTTCGTGTTCCGCGTTCCCGGTGAGGACACGTGGCGGATGCTCCTGGCGGCGCGGCACGACGAGGGGCCAGCTCGCCGGCGGGGCGTCGTCGCACAGCTTCGCTCGAGAGACCTGACCAGCTGGCAGATGGACCGGCCGTTCTGGAACCCGGGTCGCTACATCACGCAAGAGTGCCCGGACGTCTTCGAGTGGAACGGCTGGTGGTACCTCGTCTACTCCGAGTTCTCCGAGTCCTTCACCGCCAGGTACCGGGTTGCTCCCACGCCTGATGGTCCGTGGTCGGTCCCGGTGCACGACACGGTTGACGGTCGAGCGTTCTACGCGCCGAAGACGGTGGCACGCGACGGGCGCCGCTTCTTCGTCGGCTGGATCGCGACCCGCGAAGACTCGGCGGACGACGGGGCGTGGCAGTGGGCGGGCACGATGTCGGTGCTCGAAGCGCTCCAGGAGGACGACGGGAGCCTCAGGTTTCGGTTGCCGTCAGAGGTGTTGGACCAGTTCAACCGCCCGCAGCCTCTGCACTGGCGGAATGCCGCGACCGGCGTGGGCGCGGCGGCGCATCAGCTTCGCGGTGACGTTCCGGACGGGCTGTGGACGGCCGTGACGGACGAGCTCATGGAGCAGTCCTTCAGGGTGACCGTCGAGGTCGATATCGAACCCGACACGCGTGAGTGCGGTGTCCTTCTTAGGTCCACGACTGACGGAGACGGCGCCTACATCATCCGGCTCGAGCCACAGCGGAACCGAATGGTCTTCGACCGATGGCCCCGCCGCATCACCGGGCCGATGCAGTGGCAGATCTCCGGCGATGTCCCGCACGTGACCGAGCTCGAGAGGCCATGTGCGCTGCCCGCCGGGCGCCACAAGCTCGACATCGTCGTGGACGGCACAGTGTGCGTCGCCGTGCTCGACGAATCCGTCAGCCTCAGCACCCGCATCTATGACCGAACCGAAGGGCACCTCGGCCTGTTTGTCGGCGAGGGGCGCGCGACGTTTCCCCAGGCTCAACTTCTGCATCGTTCGAACACCACCAGGAAGGAAGCGCAATGAAGAGGTTCCTTACCGTTGCCGTTGCAGCCGCCGCTGCGCTCACACTTGCGGCGTGCAGCGGATCACCGAAGGCCACGTCCTCTGCCACCACCGGGGTCGACCCGAGCGGGGAGATCAAGCCGCACGCGATCTCGTGGTTGCTCTCGCGGCCTGCCGACGGTGCGGTCGTGACCATCATGCAGCAGCTCGCCGGCGAGTACGCACAGTCACACTCCGGGTTCTCCCTGAACCTGATCACGACGCCTGACCGGCCCTCGTACATCCAGAAGTACGAAACCCTCGCCGCGGCGAACAAGCTGCCCGAGCTGTTCGACACCGATGCGACGCCATTCGCCCAAAAGCTGGCGTCACAGGGAAAGATGGTCGACGCTCAGGCGCTCCTGAAGAGCCTCGGCGTGTACAACCAGTTCCGCCCCGGAGCACTGAACTACCAGCGTTTCGACGACGGCAGCCTGTACATGATTCCCTTCGAGTACCAGCCTGAGTTCTTCTGGTACAACAAGGACCTCTTCACGAAGGCCGGTGTCCAGGTGCCCACGAGCCTGGACGATCTCCCGCAGATCTGCGCCAAGCTCAAGGCCGCCGGTGTGACGCCCATCGCCCTGGACGGCCAGGACCAGTGGCCGCTCGAACGGTACATCGCGTACAAGCCGTTCCGGCTGGCCGGTCCGGACTACGTCACCGGACTGAAGAAGGGTGACAAGCAGCTGTCCGACTCCACCGGCAAGGCGGCGGCGCAGTGGGTCAGCGACCTCGGGTCGAACGGGTGCTTCTCGAGCGACTTCTCCTCGACCGGGTATGCCGACGCGCAGGCGCTGTTCACGTCCGGCAAGGCGGCGATCTACAACATCGGGACGTGGGAGCTCAGCAGCCTGGCCACCACCAAGCTGTCCGCCACGGTGCGGGACAACGTTGACTTCTTCACCCTCCCGACGGTCGCCAACGCGGTGACGGACCCGAACGAGTACGTGACCAGCTCGGGAATCGGTATGGCGGTCAACTCGAAGACGTACGACCCGCTGGTGCGCGACTTCCTCAAGTTCGCCCTGGGGAAGTTCTTCACCATCGCGGCTCAGCAGGGCAGTCTCGTGCCGGTCACCGGCGTGACCACGACGGTGCCGGACAACGCCACGCCTCTGTACAAGAAGGCGCTCGACGCGGCTGACCACGTCGGTACCAAGCTCGTCATGCCGTGGGACACCCAGCTCGATCCGACCTCCAACACCCGCCTGCAGCAGGAGCTCGTGCTGCTTGCACAGGGCAAGACCACGACAGACCAGTTCATCGACACGATGGACACGGCCATCAAGCAGAACGCCCCGAAGTACTTCGGCTGAGTCCATCACGGCGGGGGCCGGCAACGGCCCCCGCCCTCGGAGGTCCGCATGCTCCCGCGCAGGTCCCGTCTGTCCGTTCTGGTCTTCCTCGTCCCACCGTTAGCCGTCTACGGCATCGCGGTTCTCTTCCCGATTCTTCAGTCGCTCTTCCTGAGCTTCTTCCAGTGGGACGGCACGACGGCGCCGAAGGCCATCGGTGTCGCCAACTACGCCCGGATGCTCGGCGGCGACAGTGTGTTCTGGCACGCGTTCGGCAACAATCTGCTGTACGTCGCGATCAGCATCGTCATCCAGATCGGCTCGGCACTGATCGTGGCCAACCTGCTGCTCACGCTTACCCGCGGTCATGCCGTGGTGAAGACGCTCTACCTGCTTCCCGCTGTCATCTCGACGGTCGCGATCGCATTCTTGTTCCAGCGCATCTACTCAGTTCAACCCGAAGGCCTGCTCAACCAGCTGCTGCAGGCCGTCGGCCTCGGTCACCTCCAGCAACCATGGCTGTCCAACATCAGCACCGTCCTCACTGCGGTCTCCATCCCGGAGGGTTGGAGGTTCACGGGGCTGTACATGCTCATCTTGCACGCGGCATTCCTAGCCGTACCTGCGGAGCTGGAGGAGGCCGCGCGGCTGGATGGCGCTTCCCGGTGGCAAGTCTTCAGGTTGATCCGATTCCCCTACATCCGGCCGGTGTGGATCACCACGCTCATCATGGCGATGACCTATGACCTGCGCGGGTTCGACATCCCGTACCTGCTGACCAACGGAGGCCCGGGCCAGTCGTCCGAGCTTCTGACGACGTACATGTACAAGACGGCCTTCACGAGCACCGACTACGGCTACGCGAGCGCGATCTCTGTGTTCATCGTGGTCGAGTGCCTGGTCGCTGTGGGTCTGATCTTCTTGGTGCTCCGCCGGAGGGACCAGTCATGACCGCACTCACCTACGCCGCGCCGCACGTCGTCGCGACCAGGCGCCGGCGCATCGCACCGTTCAAGGTGCTCTCGCGGGCGCTGATCATCCTCATCGTCGCCGTGCAGGTGTACCCCTTGCTCTGGCTCTTCATGACGAGCCTGCGAACCGAGACCGACTACACCGAGGGGAACCCGTTCGCCCTCCCGTCCGCGCTGACCCTCGAGAACTACGCTCGCGCTTTCCGGGTGGGCAACCTCGGGCGCAACATCGTCAACAGCCTCGTGGTCACGCTCGGTGCCAACGTGCTCATCGTCGCGCTCGGCATGATGGCCGCATATGCCATCACTGTGCTCGGCTTCCGGTTCAGCGGTGTGGTGCGTGCACTCTTCTTGCTCGGCATCGTCGTACCGGTGCAGATCGCACTGGTACCGCTGTTCATCGACTACGCCTCGGTGAATCTGCTGGACACCTACCAGTCGATGATCATCCCACTGGCAGCGTTCGCGCTCCCGATGTCCGTCTACCTATTCGGCTCGTTCTTCGGCTACGTCCCCCGAGAGGCGTACGAGGCGGCTTCTCTGGACGGCGCCGGGCCCTACCGCATCTTCTTCGGCATCACTCTTCCGCTGTCGATCAACACCATCGTCACGGTGGTCCTGGTCAACAGCATCTTCATCTGGAACGACTTCATCTTCGCCAACACCTTCGTGCTGTCCGACGGGCTCAAGACCATCCCGCTCGGGCTGCAGAACTACATCGGTGCGATGGGCAAGGTCGACTGGACGGCGACCTTCGCGGCCGTGTGCGTCACTATCACGCCGTTGCTGCTGGTGTTCCTCGTGCTGAACCGCGCCGTGATCCAGGGCATCGAGAGCGGGGCCACGAAGGGTTGATGGGCAAGGCGGACAGAATGGGTGCCATGACGACTTCGGGTTCGGGGGGCAAGGGCGCGCCGAGCGCTCGGCCGGTGGTCACGTTGCGCGACGTCGCGTCGAAGGCCGGTGTGTCGGTCGCGACCGTCTCCCTGGTGGTCAACGAGAAGACTCAGTCGCGAGTGAGCGAAGCGACCCAGCAGAGGGTGCTTCAGGCCGTCAACGAGCTCGGGTACCGGACGAACGCACTGGCGAAGAGCTTGGTCCGAGGCGAGTCCGCCTTCATCGGGATCGTGTCCGACGCGATCGCCACGACGCCCTTCGCCGGCAAGATCATCAGAGGCGCCCAGGAGGAGGCTCGTCGGCACGGCTACGTGCTGCTGGTGGCGGACACCGATGCGGACCCGGACGCCACGCAGCAGGCCATCCAGATGATGATCGACCACCGCGCGCTCGGGGTGCTCTACTCCACCTGGTACCACCGGGAGGTGGACGCCCCAGCGGCGCTCGAGGGCGTGCCGAGCGTCTTCGTGAACTGTCTGGCGTCCGAGCCGGGGAGCTGCTCGATCATCCCGGACGAGGTCCGTGGTGGTGAGACTGCCACGTCGCTGCTCGTGGGCAGGGGGCACCAGCGCATCGCCTTCATCAACTCCACCGAGGATGCGCCGTCGACTGTCGGTCGCCTGGAGGGGTACCGCCTCGCGCTCCGCTCAGCGGGCATCGAGCCGGACGAGCGGCTGGTGTTCACAGCGGTCCCGGAGCAGGAAGGCGGCTACGACGCAGCCGCCGCGATGCTCGCCCTGAGCGATCGTCCGACAGCCGTGTTCTGCTACAACGACCGCGTCGCGATGGGTCTGTACGACCGGGTGAAGGAAGAGGGCCTGCGGATCCCGGACGACCTGGCCGTCGTCGGATTCGACGACCAGGAAGTCATCGCCGCTCACCTGCGCCCGACCCTGTCCAGCGTCGCCTTGCCCCATTACGACATCGGCGTTCTCGGCGTCCGGGCCCTGCTGGCGCGTGTCGCTGGAGACCGCACGGAGGCCGTTCAGCGGGTGTTCTGTCCCCCAGTCCTTCGCGATTCCTTCTGAGGAGAGACGTGCCGCTGCCCGACTTCGTCACGGTTCAGAACACGCAGAGCCGATCGATCAACGCCGAGAACCCCACTGGCGCCCCCGGGGCTGCGGCGTCAGCAGCTTCAGCGCTCGGTCCCGGACGCAAGGGTCGCGCCTTCATCAGCTTGGAGTCCGGGGAGACGGCCGAGCTGGCGAACATCGTCGGGCCGGGCGTCATCCGGCACATCTGGATGACCGTGCCGGACCGAACGGAGGCGGGGCCCTTCGTGCTCCGCGACCTGGTGCTGCGGATGTACTGGGACGACGACCGGGAGCCCTCGGTGGAGGTCCCGCTCGGCGACTTCTTCTGCAACGGCTTTGCCACTCGCGCTGAGGTCACGTCCGCGCCCGTCGTCGTCGCGCCCACGGGCGGCATGAACTCCTACTTCCCGATGCCGTTCAGGCGCTCTGCGCGCATCACGCTCACCAGTGAGCACGCCGGCGATATCGAAGCGGTGTTCTACCAGATCGACTACTCCTTGGGAGACGCCCTTGCCGACGGCGTCGGCGTCTTCCATGCCCAGTGGCGCCGTTCACGTACGGCACCCGGCCTGGACCACGTGATAGTCGACGGGATCCGTGGTGCGGGTGCCTACGTCGGCACCTTCGTCGCACTGACCGCGCTCGGGCGGTTCTGGTGGGGCGAAGGGGAGGTGAAGTTCTTCATCGATGGTGACGAGAACCTGCCGACCATCGCGGGTACGGGGCTCGAGGACTACGTGGGCGGAGCCTGGGCCTTTCAGGACCGCCTCGATCGAGACAACGAGCCCACCGTCCATACCTTCTCCACCCCATACTTCGGGTACCCGCAACGAGAAACGGCGGACCGGACGCGTCGGTCGCCCTACGCGACGGCCATGGCACCGGCGCACGGCATGTACCGGTGGCACCTGCCGGACCCGATCCGGTTCGATCACGACCTGCGTGTGACGCTGCAGCAGATCGGGCACGACGGCATGGATCTGTTCGAGCGGTCCGACGACATCTGCACGACGGCGTACTGGTATCAGCGCGAGCCCCATGCGCCGTTCCCGTCTTTGCCGAAGGCGTCGCTCCGTCGTCCGCTGTAGCCGTGGCCATGCTTAGCCGAGCGCCGCATCGACCGGCGAGTCGGGCGCAGCAGCGTTGACGATGGCTAGCACCGACCGGCGACGGGCGTTCCCCGCGGGCGGAGCCGCCGACGGCACGCTAGCGCCCGACGTCATCGATGAACCACGCGATCAGGTCCCGCACGTCGACGGACGAGAAGCGGTCCCGCACGACGAGCGGCTCGAGTCGTCCTTCGAAGGACACAGTCAGCTCCGTGCCCCAGGGCAGGGTGTCGAGGTCGACGACGGGGGAGCCCCATGGTTCGCGGACGATCTCCTCACAGCTCACCACAGCGGATACGACTGACGAGCGCGGCACTACGGTGACGGTGTTTCGTCCGTCATTGCTCTGCGGGCCGGCAGCCGCCAGGGGACTGTCGAACTCGACGAAGGCCACGACGTTGTCGGTAACAAGAGTCAGCGCCCCAGACGCTCTCATCCGGACGCTCCAGTCGAAGGTCTCCGCGTCTGCGACGACCGCCTTGACTTCCCGGCTACCCACCGCGTGAACCCAGAATGCCGCGGTGGTCGCCAACGGCCTGAATCGCTGATCCGTCGCCTTGGCGACCGCATCCACTAGCTCGCGCGTGAGCCGTTCCGTAGTCATCCCGCGCCCCCCATGCGTGAACGGATGTGCCCAACGCCCACAGCGTGCCAGCAGATGCGAAGTGGCGCGGCCGTCTGGAACTCCCTGCCGCTCGGACCCAGAGAAGCGCCGCTCGACCCTGTCGGTCAGTCGTCGCGCCCGTAGCCCTGCCGTTCTCCACGGCGAGCGCCCGAGACCGCCTGCCGTAGCCCGTCGAGCTGACCGCACCTGCGGGCTTGACACGCGCGCCGTGTTGGTACATCGTTTTGCCACCGACCTGCCAAACCGATTTACCGGGTCGCAACCGCAACGGGGCGAGAGGCGATGATGAGCGAGCGGGCGAGCATCCGTGACGTGGCGGTCCGTGCTGGCGTGTCGCCTACGACTGTCTCGCACGTGCTGAACAACACGCCGGGGACCCGTACTTCCGAGAAGACCCGTGCACGGGTGCATGCGGCCGCTGCTGAGCTTGGCTACTCGGCCAACGCCGTGGCGCGGGCGTTGCGCACGCGGCGCTCCGACTCGGTGGGGTTCGTCGGCGACGAGATCGCCACCACTCCCTTCGCGGGCAAGCTGATATTGGGTGCGCAGGAGGTCGTGCGGCAGCACGACGGAGTACTGCTCGTGACCAACACCAGCTACGACGCAGAGCTGGAGAACCGGGAGATCCGCGAGCTGCTGAGCCGCGACATCGACGGGGTGCTGTACGCCGCGATGTACCACCGCGTCGTCACCGTGCCGGCCTCGTTGCACGCAGCACCCGTCGTGGTCCTCAACGCCCGCACCAACGACGATCGGTCGTGGGTCTCCCCGGACGAGTACGCCGGTGGCGAGGACGCCGCCCAGGTCCTGATCGACGCTGGACACCGACGGCTGGCGATGATCGGCAACGCGGATCCCATCCCCGCGGCGTCCGGTCGCCCCGCTGGTTTCCTTGCCCGCGCAGCCGCGGCCGGAATCCCTTCCGAGGACGTCACCGTGGTGTACGTCTCACCCACGGCGGGGCATGCCGCCGAGGCTGCCATGCGGTTGCTCGACCGCCCCGACCGGCCGACGGGCCTGTTCTGCTTCAACGACCTGATGGCCATGGGGGCGTACAACAGCGCCCGCAGGCTCGGTCTGCGCATCCCGGATGACCTGTCGGTCGTGGGTTTTGACGACCTGGCGATCCTCTCGGCGGCTGTGGACCCCGCGTTGACGACCGTCGCTCTGCCCCATCTCGAGATGGGCGCGTGGGCGGCCGAGCAGCTGTACGTCGAGATCGCGGCGCGCGCGACGGGTCAGCCGTCACCCGTGCGCCATGCAGAGCTCCGAGGCGAGGTCGTGCACCGAGCCTCGGTCGGATCGCCGCCCCGGTAGCGGCCGGAGCGGCGATCCTGCCGACGCCTTGCGGCGTCGAACACCACCAGATGAGCGACATCCAGTGATTTCGGAGGGCCTTCAGTGTCACGTCACACCGTTCGACGCCTCGCGGCAGCAAGCCTAGCCGTGACGGTTGTCGCCACGCTTGCCGCCTGCTCGTCAGGCTCGTCGTCCTCGCCGCAGAGCAGCGGTGCGGGAGGCGGAACGATCAGCCTGTGGACCCACAACGGCGGCAACGATGCCGAGCTCGCCGCCGACCAGAAGATCGTCGACGACTTCAACTCGAGCCAGTCGCAGTACACGGTCAAGCTCCAGTCGTTCCCGCAGGCGTCGTACAACGACGCCGTCGTCGCGGCGGCTTCGGCGAAGAAGCTGCCGTGCATCGTGGACATCGACTCGCCCAACGTGCCCAACTGGGCGTGGGCTGGCTACATCAAGCCGCTGGGCTTGCCTGACAGCGAATGGACCGGTCAGCTCGCCAGCACGGTGGGCAAGGTGAACGGCAAGGTGTACTCGTTCGGTCACTACGACGTGGCGCTGGCCTTCTACACCCGCAAGTCGATCCTGCAGTCGGTAGGGGCGCGGGTGCCCACCGTCGACCAGCCCTGGACCAAGAGCGAGTTGGCGGACGTCCTGGCCAAGCTGAAGGCGACCGGGAAGTACCCGTACGCCCTCGACCTGGGCACCGGCGGCACGGGGGAGTGGATCACGTACGCCTACTCGCCGTTCCTGCAGTCCGCGGGCGGCGACCTGATCGACCGGAGCACGTACAAGAAGGCTGACGGTGTGCTCAACGGCGCCCAGGCGATCGACTGGGCCGGCTGGATGCAGGGCCTCGTCAAGGACGGCTACATGTCGGCCAAGTCGGGTGCGGACCCGACGGCTGACTTCGCGAACGGCAAGTCCGCGATCCTCTACTCCGGCAGCTGGGCCGACGCGACCGTGACGAAGGCGTTCGGCGACGACGCACTGGTCATCCCGCCCGTGGACCTGGGCCAGGGGCCGAAGATCGGCGGCGGCTCTTGGCAGTGGGCGATCAGCGCCCAGTGCGACAACACCGCGGGCGCGCAGGCATACCTGAAGTTCAGCCACCAGACGAAGTACGTCGCGGCGCTGGCCAAGGCAACGGGCACCATACCCGCCACGGACGCGGCGGCAGCCACGATGCCGGAGTACGCCGCCGGCGGTGCCTCGGAGATCTTCCGCACGTTCGCCCAGAAGTACGCGGTGGTCCGCCCGGTGACGCCCGCCTACCCGTTCATCACCTCGGTGTACCAGAAGGCCACGCAGGACATCCTCTCCGGCGGTGACCCCAAGACGATCCTCGACAAGGCCGTCTCGGACATCGACAACGACATCAAGCAGAACGGCGACTACGCCTTCTGACGTCCCCGCGCGGGCCGGCCGCCCGACGGCCGGCCCGCGCGACCCATCCGGAGGTCTGTCATGACCGTCATCTCCCCAGCTCGGGCACGAGCCGTCCGCGGGCGGCGAGATGTCCCAGCAGCAACGCACGCGGCACGACGCCGCGAAGGACTGACCGCCCTGTGGATGGCCGGTCCCGCCGTTGCCCTGCTCATCCTGTTCATCGTCGTGCCGGTGATCCTCGCCTTCGTGCTGGCGTTCACCAACGCCCGGCTGATCTCGCCACGACCGGCGACGTTCGTGGGTCTGCACAACTTCGCCAACCTGTTCTCCGACCCGGTGTTCTGGGCCTCGGTGCGAAACACCTTCTACTTCGCCGTCGTGGTCGTCCCGATCCAGGCCGGTCTGGCACTCGTGCTGGCGCTGCTCGTCAACGCGAAGGTGCGAGGGACCAACTTCTTCCGGACGGTCTACTTCGTCCCCGTCGTGACCTCGATGGTCGTGGTCTCGCTGCTGTGGCGGTTCCTGTACCAGAAGGACGGTCTGCTCAACGCGCTGATCAGCGTCGTGCACCCCGGCTACGCGCCGATCGACTGGCTCAACGACCCGCGCACCGCGATGCCGGCAATCATCGTGATGTCGATCTGGCAGGCCGTGGGCTTCCACATGATCATCTGGCTGTCGGGCCTGCAGACCATCCCGGCCGAGCTGTACGAGGCCGGGGACCTGGACGGTGCGGTCGGCTGGAAGCGGTTCCGGTACATCACCTGGCCGAGCCTGCTCGCCACACGCACGTTCATCCTCATCACCATCACCATCGCCGCGCTGTCGCTGTTCACACAGATCAGCGTGATGACGCAGGGTGGCCCGCTGGACTCGACGACGACAGTCGTCTACATGGCGGTGCGTACCGGGTACCAGCAGCTGGCCACCGGCTACGCCTCAGCGATCTCTCTCGTCTTCTTCGTGCTCGTCCTCATCGTTTCGGGCGTACAGCGATTCCTCACTCGCGAGAAGGACTGACCATGACCACCGTCGTCGAGAACCCGCCTCGCGCAGGCCGTTCCGCGCGCCGCCGGCGCACCAGTTGGCTCGTCCAGACCGGACGGATCCTGCTCGCCCTGCTCTTCGCCGGCCCGCTGCTGTTCCTCTTCGTGTCCTCGCTCAAGCCGGATCTGCAGATCTTCGCCGACCTGCGCTCGTGGCGGGCATTCGTGCCGCTGGGTCACGTCTCGTTCGCCAACTACAGCGCCGTGTTCGCCCGGGTGCCGTTCGCGCGGTTCCTGATGAACTCGATCGGCATCTCCCTGGTCACGGTCGCGCTCGGTCTGCTCGTCAACTCCCTGGCGGCCTTCGCCCTCGCCCGGCTGCAGTGGCGCGGCAAGCAGCTCGTGCTCACCGGGATCATCGCGACGTTGATCCTGCCGTTCGAGACTCTTGCCCTGCCGCTGGTGTGGTGGGTCAACAAGCTGCCGTGGCTGACGATGAACGGCTTCCACCTGCAGCTGACGACCGGCTGGCTGGACACCTACCAGGTGCAGATCATCCCGTTCGTGGCCAACGCGTTCTCGGTCTACCTCTTCTACCAGTACTTCACTTCGATCCCGAAGGAGCTGGACGAAGCTGCCCGGATGGACGGGGCCGGGTGGTTCCGCATCTACCGCAACGTCGTCATGCCACTGTCCGGCCCTGCGATCGCCACGGTCGCGATCCTGACGTTCCTGCCGGCCTGGAACTCCTACCTCTGGCCACTGATGGTGGTGCAGTCCGAGGAGCTACGGCCCGTGATGCTCGGCATCCAGTACTTCTTCCAGCTCAATGTCTCGTGGGGCCAGGTCATGGCGTATGCGTCGATGATCACCCTTCCCGTGCTGGCGCTGTTCCTCGCCTTCCAGAAGGCGTTCATCGGGTCGATCGCCTCCTCCGGCGTGAAGGGTTGATGTGAGCACCGTTCTACGACCGTCCTGGCACTTCACCACCGCCGACCGTTGGCTCAACGACCCCAACGGGCTCGTGTACCACGACGGCACCTATCACCTGTTCTTCCAGTCGAACCCCTCAGAGGCCACGTGGGGCGAGATGTCCTGGGGGCACGCGACGTCGACCGACCTGGTGCACTGGACGGACCTCGGCACCGCCATCCCGGCCTCAGCTGAGGAGATGGTGTTCTCCGGCAGCGCTGTCGTGGACACCGAGAACACCGCCGGGTTCGGTGCGGGTGCGATGGTGGCCGTCTACACGAGCTCCTACCGAGCTCCTTCTCCGCGCGCCGGGGTGCAGGCGCAGTCGTTGGCGATCAGCAACGACGGTGGCACTACGTGGCGTCGATACGAAGGCAACCCGGTGCTCGACGTCGGGGCATCGGAGTTCCGCGACCCCTACGTCTTTCGGCACCAGGACCATTGGGTGATGGTCGTCGCCGAGTCGACCAACCACCGGCTCGACATCTACACGTCAGGTGACTTGCGCTCCTGGACGCTCGCCTCCACCGTCGGACCCGCCTGGGTCACCGGTGGGCTGTGGGAGTGTCCGGCGCTGGTCAGCGTGCCGACAGCCGACGGCGAGAGGACGTGGGCGCTGCTGCTGTCGGTGAATCCGGGCGGGCCGACGGGCGGCTCGGGGAGCCTGTACGTTCTCGGCGACTTCGACGGGTATGCGTTCGTCCCCGAGGCGGGTGACGAGCCACGCTGGCTCGACCACGGGCACGACTACTACGCGCCGGTGGCGTGGGGAAATGTTCCCGACGGGCGCGCGCTGACGATCGCGTGGGCCGACTCGTGGCAGTACGCGCGTGACCTTCCGCCTGCACCGTGGCGGGGAGCGATGTCTCTGGTCCGTGAGCTCGACGTTGTCACGGGACCGGACGGACGTCGCCAGCTGAGGCAGCGCCCGGTCCTCGGCAGTGACAGCTCCGGCAGTGTGAGCGTGTCGCGGATGACGCTGCCGTGCGGTGCAGGCACGTTGCTGGACATCACCGTCACCGACGACGCCCGCACGGAGGAGCTTGTCCTCAACGTGGACGGAGACGCCCGGACCCTCACCGTCGACCGCAGCCGGTGCGGAACCATGCCGTCGGCCGCAACAGCCGTGCGGGCGACCGCACCACTGCCGCCCGTCGAGGAGCTCGATGTGACGATCGTGGTCGACGGCTCGGTGGTCGAGGTGTTCGCAGCGGACGGGACCGTCACGTTCTGCGAGCGGCTGATGGCGACCTCTCCGTTGACTCAGCTCGAGGTTCTTGATGTGGGACAGCGCGTCTGAACCTCGTCACCTGCGGGGGTGACTGCAAGGGCCTTCGGACCGTGAAGACGAATCGTCTCGACGGTCCGGAGGCCCTCGCATGCCTCAGGCCCGGGCCAACAACGTGACGCCAGAGCCCATCGTGCGGGCCTGTAGGCGCTAGCCGTCGAGCTCGGCCCGGGTGGGCGGGTTGGCTCCCGCTCGGGACACGTTGATCGCGGCGGCGCGCGCCGCCCGCGCCAGGATGGCGGCCAGCGCCTCGGCGTCCAGGTCTGCGAGATGCGTGGCCGCGCCCGCGCCCGACGCGCCGGCTTCCATCAACCCGTCGATCAGGGCTGCCATCAAGGTGTCGCCGGCGCCGACCGTGTCCACGACGTCGACCCGGAACGGAGCGACCTGAGCGACCCCCTTCGCGTTGACTGCGAAGCACCCTTCGGCGCCCTTGGTCACGACAGCAAGCGCGGTTCCCTGTTCGACCCATCGCCGCGCGACGGTCTCAGGGTCGGTGTCCGGGTACAACCACGCGATGTCCTCGTCGCTGGCCTTGATGACGTCCACCCAGCGAAGCACAGCCTCAAGCCGTTCGCGGGAACGCTGCGCGTCTCCCATGAGCTCGGGGCGGACGTTCGGATCCAAGCTGACGCAGCAGGTTCCCTCGAGCGACGTCAGCAGACTGTCGAGCTGTTCGGGAGCCTCGGAGAGGAACACGGGGAATGAACCGAGGTGAAGGTGGGCGCCTGCGGGCACTGGCAGGGGTGCCTTGGTCGCCCACGCGACGGAGAAGGTGTAGCTGGCCGCTCCGCTGTCGTCGAGCACTGCGATCGCGGACGGCGTGCTGGCGTCCGGCGTCGCGATATTGACGAGGTCGACGTCCTCACGCTGGAGGTGAGCCCGCATCAGGTCCCCGTGGCCGTCGTCACCCAAGCAGGTGTAGAAGCCGACGTGACGTTCGAGGCGGGCCAGCCCGACCGCGACGTTCGCCGCGCTGCCACCGGGGTAGGTGACCTCGTGCGCCCGGTTGTAGCGGATGGTGTCGGCAACACACTCACCAAGGACGTTGACATCGAGCGCGTGCAGCATGAACTCACCTTCACGTGGCAGTGGCAGTGGCGGTTGGTGAAGCACAGCGTCCGTGCGACGGCGCGCGCCTAGGCGCGCGAGCTCGTGGCCCGGGCGCGTGGCTTGCGGGGTGCAGCGATGGATTCCCGTTCGACCGTGCGACACGGCATCCGAACGGACTCGGCGTGGGCGCCGTCGTCGTTGAGGAGCGTCGTCAGTGTTTCGACAGCCCAGGCGCCCATCTCGTAGTGCGGCAGGGCGACGGTCGTGAGGCCGGGGAACAGGCTGCCGGCGATGGGCGCCTGGTCGTCAAAGCCGATCACCGATACGTCCTGCGGGATCCGGCGACGGCGCTCAGCCAGGGCGCGATAGACGCCCATAGCCATTCGGTCGTTGTAGGCGAAGATCGCGGTCGGATCGCCGCCACGATCGAGGAGATCGATCGTGGCGGCGTATCCACCGCGCGCTTCTGGCTCACCTGGGCTCTGAAGAGCTGGGTCGACCTCCAGTCCCGCCTCGCGGATCGCGTCCTCGTAACCCAGGAGTCGGCCGCGGGTCGCGGGAACGTCCACGAGACTGGGGAGGAACGCGATCCGTCGGTGGCCGGCCGCGATGAGGTGTCGTACCGCGTCGGCCGCGCCTTGGCGTTCGTCCGGTACGACCGACGACACCCGCCCCGTCCGGTCGGTGGCGCCGATCAGGACCGCCGGCACGGACCCCAGTTCTTCCGGCGGGGTGACGGTGTCGTGGTAGACGGTCGCGTAGATGATGCCGTCGACGTGGCGGTCCAGCAGTGCCAGGACGTCGTTGCGCCTTTCGTCGGCGTCGGCCTGCAAGGCGGAGTTGATGATCGCCAGTGTGAGGTTGTGCCGGCTGGCCGCCTCCTGCGCCCCAAGGATGATCCGCCCGGCGTGGGGCGTGGTCGCGATCTCCTCGGTGAGCAGGCCGATCATCCCGGAGCTGTTGGTGCGCAGGCCGCGGGCGAGGCGGTTCGGGTGGTAGTTCATCCGGCGGGCGATCTCCTTGATCCGCTCGCGGGTCTCGGCGTTCACTCGACCGTTCAGCGAGTCGTTCAAGGCGTGGGACACCGTCGTCAGGGACACGCCCGCTTCCTGGGCAACGTCCTTGATGCCGACTCGTCGAGCCACCTTGCTGACACTCCTCATGGCTGGTGCTGCTTCCGACGGGTGGAAGCGGCACACGTAGGTTATGCAGGTCGGACCCGGCGCCGTGACCGACGGCTCGCAACTGGCTCGTTCACCGGAGGCGGTCGCTGGACGGCCGGGCGCACTGGTGCATCCATCATGCGGTCCGGTTGCCGATCGCCGGTGTGGGTCGGAAGGCGTTGGCGCCCCGGTCGAGGACCACTTCGATCTCGTTGCCCGAGTCGAGCACGGTGTTGCCCACGGACCCGGATTCCACGAGAACGGTGGTGACGGCGAGCTGCCCGGACGACTCGGTGGTGAGGAGGGCGTCGACCTGCGCGGAGAAGCACGAGTCACTGGCCTCGGACCGCACGTCGCTGGCGACGACGTGGTTGTTGGCGATGTAGTTGCCGCCGCCGGAGACCAGGCGAACGATCACCGCCGTTGCACCGGCTGGTCTGATCCCCTGGGCGTCGATGATCTCCGAGAAGTGGTTGCCGATGACGGAGTTGCCGTTGCCCTCGATACGGAGCAGCCCGGTCCTGTCGTCGAGCCCGTTGTCGATGCCGAGGAAGGGCGCCCAGGGTTCGTTGTCGCGCAGGAGGTGGTTGGAGGCGACGAGGTTCTCCGAGCTGCCGCCGATGAGAGCGACCATGCCGGGGTAGAAGGAGTGCAGCCGGTTGCTCGTGATGCTCGATCGGGTCACTCCGACCAGCTCGATGCTGCTCGCGCCGCGGGGGAACACGTTGTTGGCGGTGACGAGGAGTCCGCCGTGGTTCTCCGCGTAGATCGACGGCCCCCAGAAGCCGGCGCCGACAAGGTTGTCGGTGATCTTCGACGCCTGGCCCCAGCCGCGAAGCTCGATGCAGCTGCCGCACTCGGCGACGAAGTTGTCGTGGATGGACAGCGCGTCGGCGTTCCAGATCGTCAGTCCATGCTCGAGGTAGACCAGGCCCATCCCGGTGATGCGGACGGAGTCGTTGGCGCTGGCGACGTAGATGCCGGTCTTGCCGTTGCGGTAGGTGTTCTCGGCTGGGATCCCGGAATCGTCGGCCTCGAAGTGCAGGCCGTCGATGCAGAAGCCGGAGAACTCCACGGAGCTGATCCGCGGGTTCCCGTCCCGTTCGACGTAGAACGCCGCGCGGTGCGACTCCTCGCCGGTGCCGTCCTCGGGGATGTCGACGAGGACGCGGCTTCCGCCGGGCCACAGCTCGTGCAGGTCGGGCCATTCGGCTGCGGGAACGTTGAAGCGGATGCTGGACGAGGTGAACCCGTGCCCGGAGCCCTCGATGCGCAGGTAGCTGATGTCGATCCGAACCTGGGTACGGAGCCGATAGTCGCCCGGCGGGAGGTAGATGACGGCGCCGGGCTTGCCACCGTCGTCCACGTCGGTGGACTTCTGCCGCGCCTTGACGTCGGCGAGGATGCTGTTGATCACCTCGCCGAGGTCCTCGTAGGGGTCGCCGACCGGCCAGGACGTGACGTCGTAGCGGTTGTCGCTGGCCATGCGGTGTTCCTCCTGGTGCCATTCGAGCCTGATCCCTGCGAGCGCCGCCCCGGGGGCAGACGCCCTCGAAGGTTGGTGTCGACGTCGTTCTTCGCTCATCCCTTGACCGCGCCGAGCGTCAGGCCGGCGACGATGTGCCGCTGGAGCAGGAGCGTGAGCAGGATGACGGGGATCGAGTACAGGGCCGCCAGAGCGGTCATCGACCCCCAGTCCAGGCCGAACTGGGTCTGGAAGTTCGCGATCGCCAAGGGTGTGGTCTGGGCTCGGACGCTGGTCAGCAGCAGGGCGAACAGGAACTCGTTCCACGAGGCCAGGAAGGCGAAGATCGCGGTCACGGCCATGCCGCCGGACACGACCGGGATGACCACGCGCCACAAGGCGCCCAGGCGCGAGCAGCCGTCGACCTTGGCCGCCTCGTCGAGCTCGTCGGGGACGGCTTCGAAGAAGCTCGACATCAGCCAGATGGACAGGGGCAGGGAGATCGTCGTGTGGGCGATCGCCAGTCCGGTCGGGGTGTCGAGGAGGTGCAGGCTGTTGATGGTCGAGCTCAGCGGGATGCCGACCGCGACCGGCGGCACCATGCGCGTGACCAGGGCGAGCATGACGAACAGCCGTCCTGCCCGGGTGCGGAACCGCGTGATGGCGTAGGCCGCCGGCACGGCAAGCACCAGCGAGAGCAGGGTGCTGATCGTGGCGGTGGACACGCTGTTGATGAAGGAGGCGGGTACCCCGTGGGATGCCCACACGGCCGCGTAGTTCGCCGTGGTCCACCGGGACGGCAGCACCGTGGGCGGCACTGCGAGCGTCTCGAGCGGGGGCTTGAACGAGGTCAGCAGCAGGTACAGGAACGGGAAGGCGTACAGCACGACCACCGTGACCAGCAGCGCCCAAAGGAGCGTGCGGGTCGAGGGCCGGCGGATCTCGAGGCCGTTCATGCGTCGGCCCCCGGCCGCCAGATGGTGACGACCGCGGCGACGGCCACGGCCAGCATCACCAGCAGGTACATCGTGGCCATCGCGCTGGCCAGGCCTGGCTCGCCGAACCGGACCATGGTCCGGTAGATCAGCAGGCTCAGCGTCTGCGAGGCGTTCTCGGGGCCACCGCCGGTCTGGATCAAGATGATGTCGAACGCCTTAGCGGCGTCGATGCCGCGCACGATCAGGGTGACCGCGATCACGGGGCGCAGCAGCGGCACGATGATCCGCCTCAAGAGCGTCCAGCCCTTGGCTCCGTCCAGCCGGGCCGCCTCGATGACGTCGCCGGGGATGTTCTGCAGCCCGGCGAACAGGACGAGGGCCATGAATGCTGTGGTCAGCCAGATGTCGGGGATCGCGACGGAGAAGAGCACGATCCGCGAGTTCGACAGCCAGCCGATGTCACTTGCGGAGTGCAGGATCCCCACGCGCGCGAGCAGGGCGTTGACGATGCCGGAGTTGTCGATCAGCAGGAACCGCCAGAGCAGACCGGCCACGACCGGGGCGATCATCAGCGGGTACATGAAGATGGTCCGGAACACCGCCGAGCGGCGGCCGATCGCGCTGAACAGCAGGGCGGTGGCCAGGCCGAGCACGAACTCGGCGGACACGACCAGAACGGTGTAGGCCAGCGTCCGGACGGCGGAGCTGCGGAACCCGGAGCTGGTGAGGGCTGTCGTGTAGTTGCCGAGGCCGACGAAGGTGCGCGGGCCACCGGCGATCGGGGAGATGTCGTAGAAGCTGTTCATGACCAGCCGCACGATCGGCCAGGCCACGAAGGCTGCGAGGAAGAGCGCCGCCGGCACCATCAACAGTGCGGCGAAGCGTCGGTCGGTGAGACGCACGGGGAACCTTCTGCCGGCGGCGGTGGCCGCGCTACGGGTGGGGAAAGGCGTGGGAGGGCGGGTGTGGCCGGCACTGCAGAGGGGCACCGGCCACACCCGGGTTGGTTAGCCGACGATGCCTTCGATCTGCTTCTTGGCGTCGTCGAGCAGCTTCTGGTTGTCGGTGCCGTTGCCGTCGACAGCCTTCTGGATCATCGGGACGAGGACGGTGTCCACGATCTGCTGCCACTTGGCGTTCGCCGGCCGCGGCTGGGTGCCGCTGGAGCCCAGAGTGGTGATCAGCGGGTTGAGGTTCTCGTGGCCCGGCTGAGCGGCTGCGCTCTGCAGGGCGGACTTGGTGGCTGCCAGTCCCAGCGCCGTGCTCAGGCCCAGTGCGTTGTTCTCGTACGCGAACTGGATGAACTTCTTGGCCTCGGCCGAGTTCTTCGTGGCCTTCGGCACGGACAGGTACCACGCGCCGGGGATAGCGCCGATGCCGCCGTCACCGGCCGGCATGGGCGCGACGCCGACCTTGCCGTAGACCGGGGAGTCCTTGGGGATCTGGGTGTAGGCGTGCGCCCAGAAGCGCGTCATGGCCAGCTGGCCCTGGTTGAACAGGTTCTGCGCGGCGGCCCAGTCGATCTGCGAGGGGCCCGCCGGGGTGACCTTGTCCTTGGTCGCGAGCTGCGTGTAGAAGTCCAGCGCCTTCTTGTGCGCTGCGTCGTTGATGATGACCTTGCCGCTGTCGTCCAGGACGACGTTCTTGTCACCGGCCTGCAGGACGGTCGCCAGCCACTCGGTCTCGACCTTGCCCTTGACGTCCGTGCCGTACAGCTTCGGGGTGCCGCCGTTCGCCGCGGCGCTGTCCTCGGTGAAGAACTTGGCCACGTCGAGGTACTGCTGCCACGTCGTGGGGACCACCAGGTCGTACCCGTACTTGGCCTTGAACGCGGTCTTCTTGGCCGTGTCGTTGAACAGGTCGGTGCGGTAGAAGAGCAGCTCGGCGTTCGTCCAGGCCGGCATCCCGATGAAGTGGCCGCCGGTCTGGGCTTCCTTCAGCAACGACGGGAACATGTCGCCCTTGACCTTGTCGGTGAACAGGTCGTCGATCGGCGTCAGGCCGTCCTTGAACGCGGTCAGCCAGACGGCGTCGAGCGCTGCGACGTCGAACGACACGTTGCCTGAGGACAGCTCGCTGTTCAGGCGGTCGTAGAGGCCGTCGTACGGCAGCTCGACGAACGTGATCTTGGTGCCGGTCTCCTGCGTGTACTTGTCCGCGACCGGCTGGAGCTCTCCGTGGCCGCCACCCTCGACCAGCACGGTGAGGCTGCCGCTCCCGGCGGCTGCCGTCCCGGACGAGGTGCTCTTGCTTGTGGTGCCGCCCGCGCCGCAGGCTGCCACCGTCACGAGCGTGGCTGCTGCCAGACCGGCCACCACTGAACGTCGCACCAGGCGGCGCGATCCAACTTCCCACGACCTCATCGAGGGGACTCCTTCGTCCTGTCGGGGCGCATCGCGATCTGGATGCGCAAACGTTTTGCAAAAACGTTTACGCACAAAGTAGGGGGCGGCTCGGCGGGCCGTCAAGCCGCACCGGATCACGGTTCGGACACGGGACAAACCTCAGTGCGAGACCGACGACCACGCGCTTGAGCGTCTCTGCGTCCCGCGTGGAACCGGCCGTGGCAGCCGCGGCCGCCGTCCCGCGGAGGTGCGGCGGCGGAGTAGGGGCTGGAGGTGACACCGGGTCCCGGGCGGCATGTGCGCGGCCCACGCAGGCGCTCAGCAGATGGATGTGGTCGTCGTTGACCGCGGAGCGCGATGTGCTGCCCCAGGCACCGGCGTCGCGCCTCGATGCGCGCCTTCGCAGTGTTTGACGGTGCACCGGGCGGTGCCTCAGGACGACTGCAAGGGCGGCCGAATGCGAGCGGCCAGGCGCCACCGGCGGGCGGACGGAGCCGCCCGCCGATGGCGGTTCGTCGTCAGGCCAGGTCCCAGACGCGTGCCGTCGCCCCGCCCTCGACGGTCAGCTTGCGTGACCCGGCGGGCGCCGTCAGCGGGGCAGCGAGCACGCCGGCTGCGGTGAACACCTCGACGACTGGGCCGTCGATGAGGACGCGGATGCCGACGCCTGCGGTGGGCATGCTCCACTCTCCAGCGGGCGTGGACACCGACACCTGGCCAGCGGCTGCTGTGAGTCCCAGCGTGTCCTCGTCGAGCGTCAGGGTGGCCCGCGCGCCGGGCCCGTCGAGGGCGAGCTCGAGGTCGCACGTCGAGGCCACCTCGACGGTGGCATCGCGGACGGATGCGGCGTCTCCGGCGCGCGAGCTGACGACACTGGCGTGCGGCGAGGCGACGACGCGGTCGCCGTCGAGCTCCAGGACGTGCGGGACGGAGTGCGCACTGGCCCATCGACCGTGAGAGTCGTCGACCCCCCGCAGCCAGTAGATCAGCCCACGCTCGCCGTTCCTGTCCTCGAACGCGGACCCGGCGTAGTAGGACGGCCCGTAGGACAGGCGGTGCCAGGACTCGGCGGTGAAGCGGCCGTTCTCGTAGGTGCCGATCGCGTAGCCCTCGTAGTAGGGGACGAAGGGCTCCCACACCGAGACGGTCAGGACCCACTTGTCACCGAGGGGGAACAGCTGCGGGCACTCCCAGACGGCGCCCATCCAGACCGGTTCGGTCTCGTCGCGGTGCCGGCTGGCGAGCAGGCCGTCGTACTTCCAGTCCTGCAGATCGTCCGAGGAGAACGTCAGGGCGGTGGCGGTGCCGTCGGTGAGGCCGGCGCCCATGAGCATGCGCCAGGTGGTGCCGTCGTGGAAGACGTACGGGTCGCGGAACGCCACCACGTCAACGTCCGCCGGGAGCTCGGCCACGACACGACCCTTGTCCCACGTCGTCCAGCTGGAGTCTGTCGGCCGAGCGATGCGGGCCTTCCCGATCTGGACGTCCGGAGTGTTGACGGTCGTGTAGAACAGCGCGGCCGGTTCGCCCTTCGGCTGCACGAGGCTGCCGGACCACACCCCGTCGTCACCGTCCCCGGGCTCTAGCGCGACGGGGCCTTCCGTCCAGTGAAGGGCATCGGGGCTGGTCGCGTGGCCCCACCGCTGGTTGGGGCCCCACTCCGTCTGGCCGGGGACGAACTGGAAGAACAGGTGGTACTGCCCCTCGTGGTAGGTCAGCCCGAGCGGGTCGTTGATCCACCCTTCCTGCGCGGTGAAGTGGATGCGGGGGCGTGCAACGTCGGCGCTCATCAGTGCCGTGCCTCTCGGTGCAGGTCGTCGAAACGGGTGCGGATCTCTCGGGCCTGTGCGGCGTTGCCCGCCTCCCAGGTGTCGATCTCGGGGACGCGCTCGGCACGGACGCGGTCACGCTCGGCGACGAACTTCTCCATGCGCGCGGCGGTCGCATCGCGCGCCGCCTGCTGTGCTGGGCTGAGGGTCGGCAGGGGAGCGGTGACGACGGCGTCGCGTGGGCGCAGCGGGAGTCGCTCCTCGACCGGCGGGATGGTCAGTGGTGCGGTGGGCAGCGTCTGGTACCAGTACGCGACCGATGCCCAGTCGTCGGACAGGTGGTTGGCGTGGCCGTGCTCGAAGGAGACCTTGATCCGCTTGCTGAAGCGGATCGGGTCGACCATGTGGAAGCGGTAGCTGTGGTGGAAGCCGGGCACGTCCTCCTCGTGGACGATCGTGCCGTTCATCAGGTACGCGTTGTGCTGCATGCCCCAGGCGTGGCCGAAGTAGTCCTCCATGCCGGTGCCGTGCAGGCTCGGGGGCCAGGTGTCGTCGTCGATGAAGATCATGTCGTCGCCCTCGCCCCACCAGGACCCCTGGAAGTGCCGCACGGCCAGGGTGCACCCGACGTAGTGGCCATGACCCTCGACCTCGAGGGCGACGTAGTTGTCCTTGCCGTCCAGGTCGGGAATGTTGACCTCGATGGCGTTGGACTGCAGGTCCGGGCCCCACCCGTTGCACGGCCGGGCCTGGCGGTAGTGGGCGTGGAAGTACGCCACGTCCTCGGCCAGCGGCTGCGGGTACAGCTCGTAGTCGATGTAGAAGTACTGCAGGTACGGCACGTCGTTCTGGTTCTCCACCACGACCCGTGCTCGCTTGTTGAACGGCATCTGGAAGTAGCTGTTGAACGCCGCCGAACCGCCGAAGGTGTGCAGCTCGGCCTCCTTCGCGGAGACCGACAACGGCAGGGACTCGTACGACCCGGACAGGGAGTTCATCAGTCCGAAGAAGTCGCCGAGGGGCGCGATGACGCTCGGGGTGTCCTGGTCGTCCCAGTAGATCTTCAGGACGACCTTGCGGTAGTAGTCCGGGTCGACGACCTCCCAGCTGACACCCAAGGCGTTATGGATCTCCAGCATGGGGACACCCACCACGTCCGGGGGGATCTGCCCCGGGCCCGGCTGCAGCCGGCAGGACTGCGTCATCCACATGTGGGTGATCGCCCCCGGTCCGTGGATGTCGGCCAGGACGCGTTCCTCGCCGGGTCGGATCAGCCAGTTGTCGCGGTTGCGCCCCGTCTGGTCCCAGCTCGACGAGCGCGCAGTTCGTGCGTCGCGCGTTCGGGTGAGGTCTCCCAGGATTCCCTTGCCGGGCCCGGTCTCACGATCCATCGTCGTTCTCCCATCCTCGGTGCCTCGGGCTGCAGTGCCCGGCGCACCCCGGCGTCGCCTCGTTGCGTCAGGCTGGCGCCGACTCGCGACGGGGGCCCCAACTTGGGATGGAGCCGCCAGGCATCGAAACGTTTGTCGGTCGAACGCAGCATGCTGCCCGTCACGGCATGCGTCAAGCGACACCACGTCGCGCACGGTCGACCCGGCCTTCGAGGCAACTCGCGACGCGGGCGACGACATACCAGCAGGTGACAGGGGCAAGGGGGCAGCCGCCCAATGCCTGATGGTCGTCTGACGCACTTGACGACGCGATGCGGCCGGCTCTACGGTCGCCAGGCAAACGTTTCGCAGCCGCCACGCTCATTGCCGAGCACCATGACCCTGTGACGGCGCGGGATCTCACAAGGCCAGCCCGCAGCACACGTCCGGACCACCGCTGTGGTCGGGATGCCCAGCCTGACCCGTCGGTCGCCGATCGACCGACGGTCCAGTACAGCGACGTACGACAGGAGTGGAGACGACGATGAACAACCAGCGACGACGGTGGGGCTACGCCCACCCGCGCGGAGCCGCGGTGGCACTGGCGGCGTTGACTGCCCTGGGCCTTGCCGCGTGCGGGTCGGGTTCCTCGGGCGCCGCGAGCTCGACGGCCGGCGGCAAGGTGCAGATCACGTTGTCGATGCAGAACCCGAACGTGCAGCAGCAGGACCCCGCGACCTACGCCATCGTCCAGGCGTTCCAGAAGGCCAACCCCGACATCACCGTGAAGATCGAGGGGCAGACGGTCGACGAGCACGAGAAGGCCATGCAGGTGGCTGCCCAGTCCGGCACGCTGCCGGACATCTTCTGGGTCTACAACTCCCTCGCGTCGCAGATGGCTCAGCAGGGCAAGTTGCTCGACCTGGGCCCGGTGCTGCAGGAGGGCAACCTGACCGACAAGTTCCCGAAGGCGATGCTGTCGGGGTACACGAGCAACGGGACCCAGTACGGCGTCCCGTACCAGTCGCTGGTCACCGGGCTCTACGTGAACACGTCGATCCTGCAGAAGTACGGCCTCAGCGAGCCGAAGACCTTCGACGAGCTGCTCAACGTCGCCCAGGTGCTGTCCAAGAACGGGGTCACGACGATCGCGCAGGGCGCCAGCAAGTCGGCCTACAGCGTGTGGGCGTTCCTGACGATGCTGGACAGGTTCGGCTACGAGGACAAGTACCAGGACGTCCTCTCGGGCAAGGCGAGCTACAACAACGCCGACTTCCTGCGGCTCTACCAGCACATCGAGCAGCTGGCCAAGGCTGGCGCGTTCTCCAAGAGCGTCTCGACCCAGACGTACGTGCAGGCGGTCGAGGAGTTCACCAGCGGCAACGCCGCGATGCTGGACTCCGGCGTCTGGGCGGCCGGTGACATCCAGAAGAGCTCGGTCGCCGCGAGCACCAAGTTCTGGGCGGGGCCGACGTTCTCCGATGGCGTGGGCGACCAGAACCTGTACATGAACGCGCCGTCGGCGCCGCTGGTGGTCAGCGCCGAGGTGAAGAAGTCGGCCGCCAAGCTCGACGCGGTCAAGAAGTTCATGGCGTTCTACTACGGCGACTCTGGCCAGCAGATCCTGGTCGACAACGCCCAGACCCCGGTCACCACCTACAAGCCGCAGGTCGACGCGAGCACCCAGCCCGTCTTCGCCTCGGTGCTGTCGGTCCTGCAGCAGGACGGCTGGCACAGCCCCGCCGCCCAGCCTGACCTGGTCGTGTCCGCGGAGACCTCCAGCGCCATGTACGACAGCATCTACGGCGTGATCCAGGGCGTGTACTCCCCGTCGCAGGCCCTCGACGTGGTGCAGAAGACGATCCACTGAGCAACCACCGCTCGGGGCGGGTCCGCGACCGCGCGACCTGCCCCGAGCGGGCAGACCGGACAGGAGGAGCCGACGTGAAGTGGCTCAGCACCAGGCGAGCCCTTGCGCTCATGATCGCTCCTGCGCTCGCCGTCTACAGCCTGTACTTCGCCTACCCGATCGTGTACTCGCTGTACCAGAGCTTCACCAACGCGCAGGCATTCGGCTCGACGACGCTGGTCGGCGCGAAGAACTACACGCAGATGGTGCACGACACCCTGTTCTGGGGCTCGCTGCGCAACACCGGAATCATTCTTCTCGTCGCCCTGGTGATCCTTCTGCCGGGAGCGTTCTTCCTTGCGCACCTTCTCAGCGGGCACGTCCGGGGCGGGGGCGCGCTGCGCGCGATGATCTTCGCCCCGAACGTGATCGCGCCGATCCTCATCGGCCTGATCTGGGTATTCATCCTCGACCCGCACATCGGTCTGGTGAACTCGCTCCTGCGCACCCTCGGCGTGGCGCATCCCCCGGTGTGGATCGGCGGGACAAGCCTCAGCCCCTGGTCGATCGGCGTGGTCTACACCTGGCAGACGGTCGGGTTCATCATGACCATCTTCTACGCGGGCATCCGCATGCTGCCCCACGACGTGATGGAAGCCGCTTCCCTCGACGGGGCGACCGGCTGGCAGCGGCTGCGGTACGTGACCGTCCCGATGCTGCAGGAGACGTTCGGGATCACCACGGTGCTCGTGGTGACCGGTGTCTTCAAGATCTTCGAGCTCGTCTTCCAGCTGACCGGCGGCGGTCCCGTCCACCTGTCCGAGACGCTCGTCAGCTACACGTACTGGATGACGTTCTCCAACCAGAAGTACGGCTACGGCATGGCATTGGCTGTGGTCATCAGCCTGCTCGGCGTCGTCGTGACGGTCGCACAGATGGCGTTCATGCGCCGCAGGAGGGCCTCATGAGCAGCACGCTCAGCACAACAGCCCCGCGCCTTGCGCGGCGCGACGCTCCCACCCAGGAGCGGCGCCCCCGCAGGCGTCGGCTGGGTGTCGCCGCGATTGTGGCCTACCTGGTCACGTTCGTGCTCATCCTGCCGATGGCCTGGGTCGTGCTCCTGTCGTTCCAGAGCAACGACAACATCCTTCGCGACCCGCTGAACTTCTCCCACCTGAGCTGGGCGAACTACAGCACCGCGATGTCGACGCTGAACCTCATGACGATGTACAAGAACACCCTGATCCTGGCGATCGTCTCGGTGTCCGTCGGTGTCGTGATCTCGTTCATGGCCGCGTATGCCCTCACGCGCATGGTGTTCCGCCGACCCGGCCTGCAGAAGTCGCTGCGCTTCTACTTCCTTGCCGGCCTCGCCATCCCGGTGTACATCCTGCTGTTTCCCGTCTACAAGCTCAACATCGAGCTCGGGCTCTACGGCACCTACGCGGCGTTGATCCTTCCGTACATCGCGACCCAGCTGCCCTTCAACGTGCTCCTCTTCACCGGGTTCCTCACCGATTTCCCCGGCGAGATCGAGGAGGCTGCGATCATCGACGGCGCGGGGCTGTTCACCCTGTCGTGGCGCGTGGTCTTCCCACTCATGCGTCCCGTGATCGCGACCTTGCTCATCCTCAACATCATCTATGTCTGGAACGAGTTCCCGTTCGCCGTGACCTTGATCAACAACCCGGCTATGACGACCATCTCGCTCGGCGTGTCGCAGTTCCAGGGCTTCTGGACCGTCGACTACGGCGCGATGATGGCGTCCGCGACACTCGTGCTGCTCCCGCAGCTGGCGCTCTACGGCATCTTCCAACGCTACGTCGTCGCCGGAATGACGTTCGGGGCAGTGAAGGGCTAGGACATGACGGAGGCCACACGGGGCCGAACCACGGCCCAGCACCACAACGGCAGCACGCCCGGCGCGGCCAGGCCCACGATCATCGACGTCGCACACCTTGCCGGGGTCTCGACCTCCACCGTGTCCCACGTCGTCAACGGGACGAAGCCCGTCAGCGAACCGATCCGCAGCAGGGTGCTCGGTGCCATCGAGGCCACGGGGTACACCCAGCACGCGGCCGCGCGGTCACTGCGCCGCGACCGGACGGAGTCCATCGGGCTGGTGATCTCCGACAGCGGCCAGCCGGCGTTCGCCGACATGGTTCGCGGAGTGGAGCAGGCGGCGAGCGAAGCCGGCCTCGTCATGCTGCTGGTGAACTCCTCGGAGGATCCTCAGAAGGAGCTGCGGGCCATCGAGGCGCTGCAGTCGCGCCGGGTGGACGGCCTGATCCTGGCCCGTGCGGCGAGGTCGACCGCCGCGGCGATCGACTGGCCCAAGGCGCAGGGCGTCCCTCTCGTCCTCCTCGACCGCCTCGCTGATCTGCCGCTGGACCAGGTGGGGGTGGAGAGCGAGTCGGCCGTGCGCACGCTCGTGCGGCACCTGCTCGAGCTGGGGCACCGCCGCATCGCCATCACAGCGGGCAATCTCGACGTCCCGACGCTCCGCGAGCGGTACAGCGGTTATGAGCGGGCGCACGCAGATGCCGGCCTCGCGGTCGACCCTTCGTTGGTGCTCACCGGTGTGGGCGACGAGGACGAGACGCAGGTCCTGGTGCGTGAGCTGCTCCAGCGTCCCGATCGGCCCACGGCGATCGTCGGTGCGAGCTCCCCGATGACGGTCGGAACGCTACGAGCCGCCGCACAGCTCGGTGTGAGCATCCCTGACGATCTGGCGTTCGTGTCCTTCGACAGCCTGCCGACCCCGGACCTTCTCCGCTGTCCACCGACCAGCGCGGAGCAGCCGGCGCGCGACGCGGGGCGCGAGGCGATGCGGCTACTCCTTCGACGACTGGCCGAGCCCAAGGCAGCGCCCACGACGGTGCGGCTCGCCGCCCGGCTGTCGCACCGAGAGAGCTGCGGATGCGGTCATCCGGAGCGCCCGCTCGTCTAGGGTCCCGGACCCCGCTGCCCACCAGCCAAGGAGCGGGCGGCCGTAGGTGCGGTGAATGCCCGTCGAGCACCGGGCGGCCCACCCCGATGGGGCCCACGTCGGCGCGGACCGCCGCCCTCTCCATCGGACGTCATGAAGAGAGCGCATCGGGAACCGCGCCCGCACCAGGCGGTCGCGCACCGAGACGCGCCCCTCGTAGTGCCGGGACGGCCACACGGTGCGACACGTCTCACGAGTTCGCCGGTCCGAAGGCGTGTCTCGGACACCTCATTGAGGGCGAGCGCAGAGGCCCTGTCGCTCTGCTGAGCGAAAGGGCCCCGCTAGTCGTAGATCGGGCGGCCGTCTGCCAGAAGGTCGGTGGCGCTCATGTCGATCCTCTTCGAGGTGGCCTTCTGGTGAAGGTGGTCGGGAGCGAGCGGCCCGAGGTCGCGGGGTCGCAGGCCTGTTCAGGCGCCGCCTCGGTACTCCTCCTCGGTGACGTGCTCGAGCCATGTGGTGGACGTCGCGGGATCGTCTCCCGCCTCGAGCATCGCGAGGTGCTCCATGAAGCAGTCCTCATTGGCGGCGTGCCAGTGCTCCTGCCCCGGCGGGGTGTAGAGCGTCTGTCCGGGATGGAGTTCGATCACGGTTCCGCCCCGGACGCCGAATCGTCCGACTCCCTGGGTGACGTGCAGAAACTGGCCGCGCGCGTGGGAGTGCCAGGCGGTCCCCGCGCCGGGGGCGAAGCGGACACGGCCGACGGTCATGCGCTGGTCGCCGTCTTGGGGCGAGGCGATGACGTCGAGCCAGACGTCGCCCCTGAACTGCGTCGGCGGGTTCTTCGTGGTTGGGGTTGCAGGCAGGATGTGCATGGCGTCACTCCCTCTTCGTGGTGGTTGCTGGCTCGTCGACGGCGGCACGCCGCGAACTGCGCGGCCATGAGCGCGACCCGCCACATGGCCTGACTGATCAGCCCGGACCCGCCGATGGCCACGGCGCTCGTCATCAGTGCTCTTCTCCGGTCAGGGACCGCCGCGCGGCGCCCTGCTCGAACTGGTCTCAGCGGTTGACCATCGTCATGCCGGCGTCGTCGTACCGGTTGCCGTGCACGCCGACGGCGCCTGCCAGTGCGTCCAGCCCGGCGACGTCGTCGGCGGACAGCGCGACACGTGCCGCCCCGGCGTTCTCCTCGATCCGCTCGATCCGGCGCGTTCCGGGGATCGGCACGATCCAGGCCTGCTGCGCGAGCAGCCATGCGAGCGCGATCTGCCCCGGGGTGGCGCCCCGGGCCTCGGCGAGGGCACGGACCCGGTCGAGCAGCGCGGCGTTCGCGGTCTGGTTCTGCGCGCTGAACCGGGGGATGCTCCGCCGGATGTCACCCTCGCCGAACTCGCTGCCTGCCTGGACCGTTCCGGTCAGGAACCCCTTGCCGAGCGGACTGAAAGGAACGAACCCGATGCCGAGCTCTGCGCACGTCGGCAGGACCTCGGGCTCGGGGTCGCGGGTCCACAACGAGTACTCCGATTGCACCGCCGTGACGGGGTGCACGGCATGCGCTCGACGGATGGTGGACGCGCTCGCCTCGGACAGGCCGAGGTGGCGGACCTTGCCCGCCTCGATCAGACCCTTGACCGTGCCGGCGACGTCCTCGATCGGGACGTTGGGGTCGACGCGGTGCTGGTAGAGCAGGTCGACATAGTCGACACCGAGGCGTCGCAGCGAGCCGTCGACGGCGCGCACGATGTCGTCCGGCCTGCTCGACAGCCCGACCGACTTCCCGGCTTCGAATCGGAAGCCGAACTTGGTGGCGATGACGACCTGGTCTCGCAGCGGCCGCAAGGCGTCGCCGACCAGCTGTTCGTTGACGTAGGGGCCGTAGACCTCGGCGGTGTCGATGAACGTGACGCCGCGCTCGACGGCGCCCCGAAGGACACCGATCGTCGCGTCGCGGTCGCCGGGGTTCGGGCCGTAGCTCTGGCTCATGCCCATGGCACCGAGCCCTATCGCCGAGACCTCAAGCCCCTGTCCGAGTCGTCGCGTGTGCATGGTGGTGTTCCTTCCGAAGCAGCTGTCAGGGACGCAGGAGGACTTTGGTCGCGCGGCGCTCGTCCATAGCGGCATAGGCGTCGGCGACCTGGGCCAGCGGCAGCTCGAGGTCGAAGACCTTGCCGGGCTCGATCCGCCGCTCCCAGACCAGTTGCAGCAGCTCCGGCAGGTAGGCGCGCACGGGAGCGGGCCCGCCGCGCAGCCCGACGTTCTTCCAGAACATGTGGTTCTGTGGCAGCTCGGTGATGTGCGGGACACCGACCCAGCCGACCATGGCCCCGGGCCGGGCGGAGGCGAGGGCCTGAGAGACGGAGTCCTCGGTGCCGACGCACTCGAGCACGGCGTCCGCGCCGATGCCGTCGGTGAGCTCCATGACGTGTCGGACGCCCGCGTCGCCGCGTTCGGCCACGATGTCAGTGGCACCGAAGTCGCGAGCGATGGCCTGCCGGTCGGCGTGCCGGCTCACTGCGATGAGCCGAGCCGCACCCATGTGCGAGGCAGCGAGCACGCCGGACAGGCCGACAGCACCGTCCCCGACGACCACGACCGTGCTGCCCGGTCGGACGCCGGCGCACACGGCAGCGTGCCATCCCGTGCACATGACGTCAGACAGGGCCAACAGGCTCGGGATCAGATCGGGGTCGGGCTGCTCCGGAGTCGCCAGTAGGGTGCCGTCGGCGAGCGGGATACGGATCCTCTCGGCCTGGCAGCCGTCGTACCCCCCGCCGTGCTGGCAGTTGGCGTGCTGACCCGCCTGGCAGTGCGGGCAGCTGTTGTCCGAGGTGAGGAACCCGCCCACCACGAAGTCGCCCGGATGGACGGACCTGACCTCCGATCCGATCTCCTCGACCACGCCGACGTACTCGTGGCCGATGGGCGTCGGGTGCGGTACCTCGGCGACCCCGCGGTATCGCCACAGGTCCGACCCGCAGACGCAGGCGGCGATGGTACGGATCACCGCGTCGGTCGGCTTCACGATCGTGGGGTCGGGACGCTCCTCGAACCGGACGTCACCGGGGGCGTGGATGACGGCTCCGCGCATTGGGGCTCCTTCGGGGTGTGCCGACGGTGGCTCGCGGGCCGGACCGTCCGCTCGGGGCTTGGTGCTGCTTTTGACGCTACGCGCGCTCGGAGGGCCAGGTGTTCCGGCAGGGGGGCACTGCCGTTACCGGTCTCGGGCGAGCCGCCGTGCAGCACGGATCGACGGCCGGCGAGACGTGGCGGCATCGCCTGCGCGCGACAGGGCGCCGGGAGCAAGCGTCTCCCTGTGACTCGCCCGGGGAAGTACGTCCGACCGGTTCGCCGATGCGTATCGGCGCCTCAGCTGCCCGGTGCGCCACCCAGTCGGCGACGGCGGTCAGGCCTCGGGGATGTCGCGCCCGAACGCCTCGAGGGTGATCGCTTCAGGCTCGGGCCCTCCGCGCACGCCGGTGTCCAGCGCGTCGATCGCGTCGAGCTCGGTCCGGGTGAGCTGGAAGTCGAACACGTCGAAGTTCTCCGCGATCCGCGCGGGCTTCACGGACTTGGGGATGACGGAACGGCCCTGCTGCAGGTGCCAGCGGAGCATCACCTGGGCGGCGCTCTTGGAGTGCGCGGTGGCGATCTGCAGCAGCGTGGGGTCGTTGAAGGTGGAGCGGGACTCGTCGCCGCGGTAGTGGGTGATGCCGCCGATCGGCGACCAAGCCTGAGTGAGGATCCCGTGCTCGGTGTCCGCTGCCAGGACGTCGGGCTGGCGGAAGTAGGGGTGGACCTCGATCTGGTTGACGGCGGGCACAACGCCGGTCTGTGCGAGCAGCTGGTCCAGATGGGTGCGCATGAAGTTGCTGACGCCGATTGCCCGGACCTTGCCGTCCGTGAGGAGCTGCTCGAGCGCCCGGTACGCGTCCACAGTGCGGTCGAAGGCTGACGGCAGAGCCTGGTGCAGGATCAGCAGGTCAATCTGGTCGACCCCGAGCTTGCCGGCGCTCTTGTCGAAGGCGTGCAGCGTCGCCTCGTACCCGTAGTCGCTGATCCAGATCTTTGTCTCGATGAACACGTCCGACCGGTCCAGCCCGGAAGCGGCGATGGCCTGGCCGACCTCGCGCTCGTTGCCGTAGGCGGCGGCGGTGTCGATGTGCCGGTAGCCGGTGGCGAGGGCGGCCTGCACGGCGGCGACGGTCTCCGCGGGTGGGGTCTGGAAGACCCCGAGGCCGAGGGCGGGCATCTGCACGCCGTTGTTCAGTGTGAGCAGGGGAGCGGTGGTCATGACTTCTCCTTGGTGGTGCGGGGTCGGGTCAGGCGGTGGGGCGGCGCAGGGTCGCGCTGGCCAGGGTGGTCGCGACGACGAGGACGGCGACGGCCAGCAGGCCGATGCGTTGTCCGTGCATGAAGTTCTGCTGGGCGGCAAGGACTGCGCCCACGGCCGCGACGCCGAGTGAGCCGCCGACCTGCCGGGCCGTGTTCAGCACACCAGAGGCCGTGCCGGCCCGCTCGCCGGGGACGGCGTCGAGCAGCATCGAGGTCAGCGGTGGAACGGTGAACGAGCCGCCGACCCCGACCGGGACCATCAGCAGAGCGACGACCCACGGGGGTGTCTCGGCCGGGGTCAGTGCGACTGCGAGCAGTCCGGCGACGAGGACGATCTGCCCGCCGACGATCGGCACCACCGGTCCGAACCGTAGGGCGAGCCGGGCGGCGAGCGGGTTCAGGACGGCGACCAGGCCGGTCATGGGCAGGAACAGCAGCCCAGCGCTCAGCGGGCTCAGCCCGCGAGCTTGCTGGAAGTACAGACCCTGAACGAACACCAGGCCGTAGAAGGCGGCCATGCCCACGAACGCGGTGACCAGGATGATCATCACGGGTCGGGCCCGGAACAGGTCCAGGGGCACCATCGGGTGGGTGCCACGCGCCTGGGCGGCGACGAATACGGTTCCGGCCAATACGGCGAGGCCGTACCCCGTGATCACCCGGGCGGCGGTGTATCCCAGGTCGGGGCCCTCGATGACGGCGAAGGTCAGGCCCGCAAGGGCGAGCACTGCGGTGACCTGTCCGACTAGATCGAATGGCACGACGCGCCGGGGCGAGGGTGCGACACGGGCCAGCACCACGAGGGCGACGACGCCGACAGGCAGGTTGAGGAAGAAGATCCACCGCCAGTCCAGCTCGGTCAGCGCTCCGCCCAGGATCGGGCCAGCCGCGGCGGCCACCGACCCACCCATGGCCCAGTACGCGATTGCCCGGGTGCGGGCGGCTGCATTCGCGTACTCCTGGCGGATCAAGGCCAGCGATGTGGGTGTGACCAGTGCGGCGCCGATCCCCTGCAGCACGCGGGCGGTGACCAGGACGGGCAGCGTCGGAGCGATCCCGCACAGGGCGGATGCAGCGACGAACATCACCATTCCGCCGCGGTAGGCGCGCTTGGCTCCGGTCCGCTCGGAGAATGTCCCGCCGAACAGCAGCAGCGCGGAGAAGCTGAGGGTGTAGCCGGTGACCACCCACTGCAGGGCGGACAGGTTGCCGCCCAGGTGCGTCCGGATGGTCGGCAGGGCGACGTTGACGACCTGGGAGTCCAGGGCGACGACGAAGAACCCCAGCATCGCGACCCCGAGTGCTGCTCTGGGGTGGTGGCGGGTCACGCGTGCCGGCGCGGTAACGGTGGTCATGGCGGTCCTTTCGGTGTCGGAGGTGTGCCGGTGCGGCACGGCGCCCGCGACGTCGAGGGCTGCGTTCACTTGGCTGGGCTCAGGGCAGGACAACGACCTTCAGGCCCCCAGCGCGGCCCGGCCCCGAGGTGCCGAGCTCCTCGCTCACCACGACACCACCGGGCGCTGCGGGGAGGAACGCTCTCCCGATGGGTGTACTGGCAGGTTGTGGCTCGTCCGTCGGGACGCTCGTACCGTCGAACCCGTGGACAACCGTGACGAGATCCGCGACTTCCTCGCCTCCCGCCGGGCCCGGCTCAACCCGACCGACGTCGGCCTACCCGCGGCCACCGGACGGCGTCGAGTGGTTGGCCTGCGCCGCGACGAGGTCGCCGTGCTCGCCGGGGTGTCGTCGGAGTACTACGCCCGCCTCGAACGAGGTCACCTCGCCGGTGCATCGGACTCCGTCCTCGACGCCGTCGCGACAGCTCTGAGGCTGGACGAGGCCGAGCAGCTTCACCTACGCAACCTCGCCCAGGCCGCTAACCAACCCGCCGCCAGACGGCGTTCCGCGGTCAAAGTGACCGGGGTACCGGCTTCGCTGCGTCGCGTCCTGGACTCGATGGTCACCTCGCCGGCGTACGTGCGGGACAGCCACATGGACATCGTCGCCGCGAACGCCCTCGGGAAGGCCCTTCACGCTCCCGTCTACCGGTACGCGCAAGCGACGAGCACCCCGCCGAACACCGCCCGGTTCGCGTTCCTCGACCCAGCCGGCCAGGACTTCTACCCCGACTGGGGACAGGTTGGTCGGGACTGTGTCGCCGCCCTCCATGCTGCCGCCGGGCGCAACCCCTACGACAAGCCCTTGACTGATCTGATCGGGGAACTCTCGACCCGCTCGGAGGCATTTCGTTCGCTGTGGGCCACTCACGACGTTCGCCTGCACCGCACCGGCGTCAAGCGCCTGAGGCACCCCGAGGTAGGCATCCTCGAGCTGGACTACGACGTCATGGAGGTGATCCAGCAACCAGGCCTGCTGTTGATCGCCTACAGTGCCGAGCCCGGGACTCCTGCCGCCGACGGCCTGGCCCTCTTGGCCTCCCTCGCCGCCACCGCCGATCTCACCGCGTCTTCGTCGTGACTCCTCTGGACCGACGAACCTTCCTCCGCACCGCCTTGCTTGGCGCTACCGCAACGGCCGTCGCCGCGTGCGGACACCCCACCCCGACCGCGTCGAACCCATGGCGCTCTGCCACCCCGGGACCGGCCATGCCGACACTCACGAACCCCGAGAAGGTCCTGATCGTGTACTACTCCCGGCCGGGGGAGAACTACTGGTACGGCGGGCGGCGCACCCTGACGATTGGGAACACCGAACTGCTGGTCCGCATTCTTGCCGACCGGCTCGACTGCGACGTCCACCGCATCGAAGCAGTTGACCCGTACCTGTCCGAGTACGACGCCACGGTCGCCCGGAACGTCCGTGAGCAGCAAGAAGACGCCCGACCTGGGATCGTCGGAGGCTTGCCGGATGCCAGTGGCTACGACACCGTCATCTTGGCGAGCCCCATCTGGAACGTGCGACCACCCATGATCATGTCGACTCTCGTGCAGGGGCTGCGCCTCGACGGCAAGACGATCCTGCCCGTCGCGACGCACGCAATGAGCGGACTTGGTCGAGCAGTCACGGTCTACGCCGAACTGGCGCCCACCGCGAGGATCGGCGACGGGCTAGCCGTGCGAGGCGAGGAGGTGGCCGAAGCCGCCAGCGCAGTCGAGCGCTGGATCGGACGAGCGATACCCGATGCTCGCTGAGACGGTGACGGCCGCGCGGCCCGAGCGCGGCCTCGCCGCGGAGTAGCTCGGCTGTATGGCTCGGCCGCGACGCGCCGATCGGATCTCGGCCACGTTGAGGGGCGCGGCCTGAACGGCTGCCGCTATGAGAACTCACCCGCAATGCCCGGGACGGGCGCCGGCGGCCTCACCGCCGGCGCCCGTCCACTTCACGAGGGCCCGAGGATGCCTCAGTAGCCCGAGCGGGTCCCGTAGTAGGTGGGCCTGCGCGGGGTGTAGCTCTCCTCGAGTGCAGCGATCTCCTCGTCGGTGAGCTGGACGTCCAGTGCAGCCACGGCGTCGCTGAGGTGGTGGGGCTTGGTCGCCCCGACGATCGGCGCGGACACCACTGGGTTGCGCAGCACCCAGGCGAGCGCCACCTGCGCCATCGGGATGCGCCGTGCGGCGGCGATCGCCTCGACGGCGTCGACCGTGCCCTTGTCGGACTCCTGCCACAGGGGGGTACCGGCCGAGTCCGTGGTGGGGTTGGCCTGCCCACGGGTGGTGGACTTCTGGCCCCACGGTCGGGTCACCAGGCCGGCCGCCAGCGGAGACCACGGGACGGCACCGACGCCCTGGTCGGCCAGCAGCGGGTACATCTCGCGCTCCTCCTCCCGGGCGACCAGGTTGTACTGGTCCTGCATCGAGATGAATCGGGTCCACCCGTTGAGCTGCGCGGTGTACTGCATCTTGGAGAACTGCCAGGCCCACATGCTCGAGGCGCCGATGTAACGGGCCTTGCCGGCCTTGACCATGTCGTGCAACGCCTCCATCGTCTCCTCGACCGGGGTGGTCGGGTCGAAGCGGTGGATCTGGTACAGGTCGATGTAGTCGGTGCCCAACCGCCGCAGGGATGCGTCCACCTGCTCGAAGACAGCCCGGCGGGACAGGCCCTGACCGCCGGGGCCGGTGCCCATGGGGGCGAACAGCTTCGTGGCCAGGACCACCTCCTCACGGCTGGTGTACGTGCGGATCGCCTCACCGGTGATCTGCTCGCTTGTCCCCATGCCGTAGATGTTCGCGGTGTCCCAGAACGTGATGCCCAGCTCGACGGCCTGCCGGAAGAGCGGTGCGGCGCCCTCGGCGTCCAACGTCCACGATCCCTGGCGGCCCCCGGCCGCGAAGCTCATGCATCCCAGGGCGATCCGGCTGACCTTCAGCCCCGAGGACCCAAGGCGTGTGTACTGCATGACTGTTCCTCCTCCTTGGCGGCGCTCGTTCGAGCGTCGAAACCGGTCGGACGGGCCTGGGGATGGCCCGCCCGTGCTGTCACGCCCGAGAGCGCCTGTGAGCCACGAAGAGCACGGTCACCACCAGGGCCGCCACCAGGAACAGGGAGCTGCCGGTCAGCGCGGCCTCCACGTGGCGGGCGACGGCGGCGGCTCCGGTCGAGGTGAGGCCGGCCGTCTGGGCTGCGATGGTGACGAGGATGCCCAGGCCGAGAGAGCTGCCCAACTGGTGGGCGGTGTTGACGAGTCCGGAGGCGGCGCCGGCGTCCTCGGGCTGGACGTCGTGCACGCCCGCGGAGGTCATGGGCGCGAAGGCCAGTCCTTGGCCGATGCCGATGAGGACCATGGGCGCCGCGACGCTCAGCCAGTACGAGTCGGCGGTCCCTACCCGGCTGAGCCATCCCATGCCGATCAAGGTGAACAGCACGCCGAGCGTGAGGATCGTGCCCTGGGACATCCGGGCACCGAGTCGCGGGATCGACATGGCGACGACGAAGTTCACCGCGGTCATCGGCAAGAAGCCGGCCCCGGCCTGCAGCGGGGTGAAGCCCAGGACGTCCTGCAGGTACTGGGTGGTGAAGAAGAAGAACCCCATCATGGCGCCCAGGTACAGCATCCGAACGGCGTAGGCACCAGCCCGCTGACGGTTGGCGAACAGTCGCAGCGGCATGATCGGCTGGGCCGCCCGCGCCTCGTTCAGGACCAGCACGGTGATCAGGATCAGACCCGCGACGATGGCGGCGACGGTGGACGGCGCGGTCCAGCCGGCCTTAGTAGAGTCCACGATCCCGTAGACGAGCGCGCCGACACCCGCGGTGGCGGTGATGGCGCCGACGGTGTCGAACCGTCCCGGGACGCGGGGCGTCTCGGGCAGCACCCGGGCGGCGGCGATCCCCATGGCGATGGCGATGGGCACGTTGATGAAGAAGCCGGCGCGCCAGGAGATCCACTGGGCGGCCGCGCCGCCGACGAGCAGCCCGAGGCTCGCGCCGATCCCGGCGGTGGCGGCGTACCAGGCGATGGCACGGGCCCGCGCTCGGCCGGTGAAGTTCGCGGTGATCAGCGACAGGGACGTGGGCGCGACGATGGCCGCGCCTACCCCTTGGAACGCACGTGCGGCGATCAGCAGGCCGCCGTTCTGCGCGGTGCCGACCAGCAAGGACGCCAGGCCGAAGACCGCCAGGCCGACGATGAAGAGCTTGCGCCGTCCGATGATGTCGCCGGCCCGGGCGCCGAGAAGCAGCAGTCCCCCGAAGACCAGGGTGTAGGCGTCCTGAACCCAGGACAGGGTCGCCGTGTCCAGGTGCAGCCCGGCCTGGATGCTGGGGATGCCGGTGAAGATCACGGAGTTGTCCAGCAGGATCATGAAGTAGCTGATCAGGACGATCGCCAAGATCGCCGCCGGGTGGACGGGACGAGGCCCGTGCCCGGGGCTGGTGGCGCTCATCACGGTCTTCGGGTTCTCGATCCGTTGGGGGCTCATGGCTTCGCTCTCGTTCGTCGGTGCTTCCAGTGCACGGCACGGTGGGTTCGTGCGGCAGTCACAGCCGTTTCCGGTACTGCCAGTACCTGCCTGAGAAGGGCCTGGGTTCGTACCGTGGAGGCATGGACAGCCCGGTTCAGCGTTCTGAGGTTCGAGAGTTTCTGAGCAGCCGGCGTGCGCGGGTGACCCCGCAGCAGGCCGGCCTGCCGGCGTATGGGGGGAACCGCCGGGTCAAGGGCATGCGCCGCGAAGAGGTGGCGATGCTGGCCGGTGTGTCCGTCGACTACTACGTGCGCATGGAGCGCGGCGACCTGGGCGGGGTGTCCGAAGGCGTGCTGGACTCCTTGGCGACGGCGCTGCAGCTGGACGAGGCCGAACGGGAGCACCTGTACGCCCTGGCCCGCGCCGCCGGGCCAGGCAGTGCGCGCCGGGCGCGGGCGGGGACGGTCCCCAAGGTGGTGCGGCCGGTGATCCAGCAAGTGCTCGACGCGATGACAGACGCCCCCGCGTGGGTCCGCAACGGCCGGCACGACATCCTGGCGATGAACGCCCTGGCCCGCGCCCTGTACTCGCCCGTGCTGGCCTCACCCGTAGCCGGCGCGACGGCCACGCGGCCGGCCAACACCACGCGCTACGTGTACCTCGACCCGGCGGCCCATGACTTCTTCCTCGACTATGACGTGATCGCCAACGACGCGGCAGCCATGCTGCGGCTGGAGGCGAGCCGCAACCCGCACGACAAGCGGCTGATCGAGCTGGTCGGGGAGCTGTCCACCCACAGTGAGCTGTTCCGGCAGCGGTGGGCGTCCCAGGACGTCAAGCTGCACCGCAGCGGCCGCAAGCGGCTGCGGCACCCGGTGGTCGGTGAGCTGGACCTCAACTTCGAGTCGATGCCGCTGCCGTCCGAACCGGGTCTGCAGCTGAACGTCTACACCGCCGACCCGAACACCCCGACCGCCGACGGGTTGAAGCTGCTCGCCAGCTGGGCGGCCAGTCACAGCGACCAGCTGGTCTCCGCAGATACGTCATCCGGCGACGCGACGCACTGACCGCGGAACGCCAGGCTGCGACGCTAGGTGGCCCCAGCGGATCGCGAGCCGCTCACCACGTCGAGGCGATGGTCCGGGCGGCGATCCAGTCGTCTCCGTCGAGCGTGTACTCGATCCGAAGCTGCAGCCGCCAGGTCCCGCGTGAGCCCCAGATGGTCGCGTCGGTCAGGGTGCGGGCCACGAGCACCACGTCCGGCTGGCTGTGCTCGATGTCCACGTCCACGTCGCGGATCGAGTGGTACTGCATCTGGTGCGAGCTGATGTCGTCGAGCCAGTCGGTCTTGGGCTGGAGATAACCGGTCATGTGCGTGAGCGTGAAGCGCTCGCCCAGCAGAGTGTCGAGCTCGGCCGTGTCCCCGCGGACCATCGCCTCGCGTTGACGGTCGTACGCGGCCCTGACCCCCTCGGCGGCCGAGAGCTTGCTGGTGTCGCTACTCACGAGGTGCTCCCTTCACAGGACAGCCTGTCGCGGGCAAGCGGCGCATCCCCGGTACGGGGTCGGGGCCGCGGGGTGATCACTGGGTTGGTGGCTAGTCCTCATGGAGACCTCCCGGGCTGAGGCGAAGCTCTTCCAGGTCCAGCTGCGCCTGGACCTGCCGCAGAACGGCGTCGTCGATGCGGCGCTCGTCCCTCAGCTGCAGGACGCTTTGCCGCTTCTTCGCGATGAGCGCGAGGCGCAGCTCGGCGTACTGGCGGGCGACCTGCTGGACGTGGTCTCCTCCTGGTGCCGCGGGTCCTTCGACGACCTGCAGGTGCTCGCGGTACTCCTGGGCCGTGCGTTCGATCACAGCCTCGTCGATGCCGAGGCTGGCCCCGACGGTTCGGACGGCATCGAGGGCGCCGCGCGTTGCGACCTGCTCCGCGAGCCGGTGCTCGTCCTCGCTGGCCGTGTCGGGGGCAAATCGCGCCCAGCGGACTACGGGCGGCAGCAGCACCCCTTGCACGATCAGGGTCAGAGCCACCACGACGGCAGTGACGAAGACGACCATGTCACGGGACGGGAACGGGCCGCCGGCGCGTACAGCCGTGGGTACGGCCAGCGCAGCGGCCAACGACACCGCGCCTCGGAAGCCCGCCACGGTCGAGACGACCCGCGCCCGGTTGCTGACCCGCCGCAAGCGTTGCGACGGCCGGCGATCGACCAGGCGGATGGTGTAGGCGGAGGCGAAGAGGAATCCGATGCGGACCACCAGGATGGCCGCCCAGACCGCGAGGGCGGTCAGCAGGCCGGAGGTCAGCTGCACCCGGGACACGTGCCCGACCGCCGAGTGGATCTCCACCCCGACGAGGATGAACAAGGCGCCGTTCAGCAGGTAGGTACCAAGCGACCAGAACGATTCGCCCTGACGCCGCGCTGCCGCCGGCAGGGTCCGCGGTCCAACCTGGCTGAGCACCAGCCCGCTGACGACCACGGCGAACACCCCCGAGGCGCCGAGCTTCTCCGCGAGCAGGAACGACGCGAACGGAGTGAGCACACCGACCGCGTTCGCCAGCCGGGCGTCGCCGGCACGTGAACGCACGCGGACGGTCAGCCACGCGACGGAGGCACCGGCCAGCAGACCGCCGACGTAGGAGAGCACGAGCAGCCAGGCCACGCGTCCGGCGCTCACGGTCAGCCCGCCGACGGTGACGCCGACAGCGACGCCGTACAGAACCAGCGCCGTGCCGTCGTTGATGAGGCTCTCCGCACGCAGGATCGCCACGTTGCGGCGTGGAAGGAGCCGTGCCAGGACACCCGTCGCGGTCGCGTCCGTCGGAGCCAGTGCGGCGCCCAGGACCCAGGCAGCACCCCACGGCATCCCGAGCAGATGTGCCACGTAGGCGACGGCCGCTGCCGTCAGACCGACCAGGACAGTGCTCGTCAAGACGACACCGCGGAGGTTGAACCGAATCTCCCGCACCGAGCTGGTGATGGAGTCCCAGAACAGCAGAGCGGGCAGGAACACCAGCAGCATCAGCTCCGGCGGCAGGTGCACTTGCGCGAGCCCGGGTACGAAACCGATGAGCGCGCCCAGGACGAGCAGGACGACAGGGAGGGGAGCTCGCGCCCGGTGCGCGAGAACGCCCGCTGTCACCAGGACCGCTCCGAGCAGCACCACCAGCTCAAGTGCGTGCATGCCTGCCTCCGTTCAACCCGACCCGTCGGGACGTCGTCGGTGCGCACCCAGCCCTGGCGCCCGCCGTTCGAATCGATCGGGTCCCCGTCGGGGCACCGCGAGGACGGGGTGGCACGAGGAGACCTCGACGGTGCCCTGATCGGGTTGGAGGCGGCCCGTCGGAGGCCGGGCCGGTGTCGGGCCGCCCCGCTGCACGCGCTACGGCTACTGCCGGTCCACCCGCAGGGTGGTCGCGGTCGCCGCTGCGTTGGTGATGGCCTTCACGGGTGAGCCGCTGCCGTACTTGGCCCGGTAGGCGCGGTCGATCGCAGCGTTGTGCCCGTCGTCGGGGGTGAAGGTGACGTCGGCGTGCACCCCGCCGGCGTCGATGGTCCCCGTGCCGGTGCGGCGCACGGCCCGGTACCAGGCGCCCTCCTGTCCGCGCACGGACCGGATGAACAGCGCGCCGTCGGTGACGACGTGCCAGACGATGGTGGACGGTCGCAGGGTGCCGTCCGGGCGGTACGCAGCCACATCCAGCTCACCGGCGCGGTCGATCGCGCTCAGCTCAGCGGTGCTCCAGTCGGTCATGGTTGGTGGTCCTTTCTCCAGAGCCGAGCCGGTCAGCGTCGGCGGGCGGCTGCGATGAGCTCATGAGTGCCGTAGCTGTTGTCGTCCGGGTTGAGCGTCACACCCGGAGCGACGATCTGGTCGATGCGGTCGAGCACGTCCGCGCTCAGCGTGACCTCTGCAGCCGGTAGGTACGAGTCCAGCTGTTCCATGGTCCGCGGGCCGACGATCGCCGAGGTGACACCGGGGTGGTTGATCACGAACGCGATGGCCAACTCGATCAGCGTCAGCCCGGCCTCCGCGGCGAGGACGGCCAGGTCCTCCACGACGTCGAGCTTGCGCTGGTTCGCCGGCGTGGACATGTCGAACCGGGCGCTTGGGCGCGCCGGCGAGGTGGGCGTGGATGCGGCGTTCTTGCGCCACCGCCCCGACAGCCACCCGCCGGCCAGCGGGGAGTAGGTCAACGTCCCCATGCCGTGGCGCAGGGTGGTGGGCAGCACGTCCTCCTCGATGCCGCGCACCAGGATCGAGTACGGCGGCTGCTCGGTGACGAACCGTTCCAGGCGCCTTTCGGCGGAAACCCACTGGGCCTCGATGATCTGCGACCCGGAGTAGGAGGAGGAGCCGAGGTAGCGGATCTTGCCCTCGTGCACGAGGTCCGACAACGCCCCGAGGGTCTCGGCGACGTCCATGTCCGGGCTGGGGCGGTGCACCTGGTACAGGTCGATGTAGTCCGTGCCCAGGCGCCGCAGCGAGGCCTCGACCTCGCGGATGATCCAGCGCCGGGACCCACCGCGGTGGTTCGGGTCGTCATCCATCGGCATGAAGAACTTGGTGGCCAGGAACACCTCGTCGCGCCGACCGGCCAGGGCCGCACCGACGATCTCCTCCGACACGCCGGCGGAGTACACGTCGGCGGTGTCGACGAAGTTGATCCCGACGTCCAGCGCGCGGTGGATGATCCGGGTGGCGTCGGTGCGGTCGTCGTTGCCCCAGGGGCCGAACATCATGGACCCGAGGCACAGCGGGCTGACCTGCACACCGGTTCGGCCCAACGGTCGGTACTGCACGAGGACTCCTTGAGGTTGTGGTCAGGACGTTCGTCGCGATCAGGCGTCCACCGTCAGCGCGTCGATCGCCGCCAGGGCGTTGAGCGCCCGCGGGTAGCCGACGAACGGAACGAGGCCGGAGACGAGCGCGAGCAGCCGGCCGCGGCCGTTGCCGACGTTGAGGTTGGCTGCCACGTGTCCGCGGACCTGGTTGTCCGCGCCACCGAGGCCTACCAGGATGGCCAGGGTCAGCAGCTCACGGGTGGGGAGGTCCAGGCCGGTGCGGGTGTAGTGGTCGCCGAAGCAGTGCGCGGACAACCACTGCTGGATGTGCTGCTCGTCGTCGGGCGCGTTCGCGTACTGCGCGGCGACCCGGTCGGAGCCGATGATCTGCTCTTGCACGGCACGCCCGGCCGCCGCCCGGGTCTCCCGGTCGGTGGTGGACTGGCTTGGCAGCGGCAGCGGGACGCCCAGCTGTTCGAGCAGGTCGTTGGTGGCGTGCACGAAGTCCAGCGCTCGTCCGATCCCGACGTAGGGGACCGCCTGGTACACCAGCTCCTTCAGCTGGACCGGGCTGACTCCGACGGTGAGCGCGGCACCGGCGATGACGCGGAACTCGGCCGAGGCGCCGGCGCCGACGAGGGCGGCGAGCTGGGTCAGCAGCCGGGTCCGGATCTCCAGTTCGCAGTGGGCGGGGACGTCCTCGAGGGCGAAGTTGGCGAGGATCTCCACCAGTTCCGGGTCGGTGCCCGCGAGGGTCGGAACCACGTCGGGGAAAAACGCGTCGTGGGCGGCAGCAGCCGTCGGTGTAGGCATGGCCTGTCCTTCGGGTCGGTGCATGGGCAGGCGACCGGGATCGTCCGCCCGTACGGGGATCAGGGGCGAACGAGGACCTTGAGGGCTCGCCGGGAGTCCATCAGCCGGTACGCCTCGGCGATGTCGTCGAGCGTCACCTCGGCGTCGAAGACGCGTCCGGGAGCGATCTGCCCGGACAACACTTGCGGGATGGCGTCCTCGATGTAGGCGCGCACGGGTGCTGGTCCACCGTTCAGAGTCGCGTTCTTGCCGAACAGGGACCCGAACCCGACCGGGGCGTCCTCGTACTGGGGGACCCCGACCCGGGAGATCACCCCACCCGGGCGGACCACCCGGAAGGCCTGCTCGTAGGCCGGCATGTGCCCGACGGCTTCGAGCACCACGTGGGACCCTTCTCCGCCCGTCAGCTCGAGCACCTTCGCAACCCCAGCCTCCCCGCACTCAGGCACGACATGAGTGGCGCCGAAGGTCACACCCAGGTCGGTGCGGTCGGTGTGGCGGCCCATCAAGATGATCTGCTCGGCACCCAGCTGCTTGGAGGCCAGCACCGCCGACAGCCCCACAGCACCGTCGCCGATCACCGTCACGGTCTTGCCGGGCTCCACGCGTCCCATGTGCGCGGCGTGGTAGCCGGTCAGGTACACGTCAGAGAGGGTCAGCAGGGACGGCAGCAGGGCCTCGTCGACGTCGCCCGGCAGGGCGACCAGCGTCCCATCGGCCTGCGGGACCCTGACCTTCTCCGCCTGGGCTCCGCCGATGCCGCCCGCGCCGTACCACCCGCCGTGCTGGCAGGAGGTGTGGAACCCCTCCCGGCAGAACGGGCACGTGTTGTCGCTGACGGCGAACGGCGACACGACGAAGTCACCTGGCTTCAGGTTGGTGACGGCCGACCCGACCTGCTCCACCACGCCGAGGAACTCGTGCCCCATCGGTGTGCCGGTGGCCGAGGCGGGCGTGGACCGGTACGGGTGCAGGTCGGACCCGCACACGCACGCCAGGGTGACCCGCACGACCGCGTCGGTGGGCTCGACGATCTGCGGGTCGGGCACCTCCTCCACGCGCACGTCGCCAGCGCCGTACATGAATGTTGCTCGCACAAACAGTCCTTTCGGTGATTCGTTGACAAGGGGCTCTGGACCGGCTCATGCCTCCGGGATAGGACGTCCCCACGCCTCGAGGGTCATCGATGCCGGCTCCGGGCCGCCACGGTGGTCGGTGTCTAGCGCGTCGATGGCCGCCAGCTCGGCATCGGTCAGGTCGAAGTCCGTGACGGCGAAGTTCTCCCCGATCCGGGACGGGGTGACCGACTTCGGGATCGCCGAACGCCCTTGCTGCAGGTGCCAGCGCAGCATCACCTGCGCCGGGGACTTCCCGTGCCGCGCGGCAATCTCGCCGATCGTCGGGTCCTGCAACGTGGACGTGCGCCCGGACTCCCCGTAGAACGTGATCCCGCCGATCGGGGACCACGCCTGGGAGACGATGCCGTGCAGCGCGTCGGCGGCCAGCACGTCCGGCTGCCGGAAATACGGGTGCACCTCGATCTGGTTGACCGCTGGCACCACGGCGGTGGCCTCGAGCAGGTCAGCCAGGTGCTCTTGCATGAAGTTGGAGACGCCGATGGCGCGTACCTTCCCGTCCGCAAGCAGGGCTTCGAGCGCGCGGTAGGCCGCGATCGTCAGGTCGAACCGGGTCGGCAGCGGCTGGTGCAGGATCAACAGGTCGATCGTGTCCAGAGCGAGCTTGGCCGCGGACTTCTCGAAGGCGTGCAGCGTGGCGTCGTACCCGTAGTCGCTGATCCACACCTTGGTCTCGACGAACACCTCGTCGCGCGGAACCCCCGACCTGCTGAGGGCCCGGCCCACCTCCCGCTCGTTGCCGTACGCGGCCGCGGTGTCGATGTGCCGATAGCCCACCTCCAGCGCGGTCTGCACCGCAGACACGGTCTCCGTGGGTGGCGTCTGGAACACCCCGAAGCCCAGAGCCGGCATCGCGACGCCGTTGTTCAGGGTGAGAGTCGGGATCGAGTGCACGCTCATGCCTCCTGACGCTAGGTAGCGGGTCGGAGCGATGGGAGGCCCTGTCGTTACCCCGCTGCAGCGCGTTAGCTCTGGCGTCTCCTGCCAGGTGGGCACGCACGGGCGGGCGCCGTGGGGGAGTGAAGTTGTCGTTCCATGACTCGGTGCGACGCGCGACTCGCTCGGCGCTGGGCTTCCAGCTGGGCGTATCGGGCTTCGGGGTTGCTTCCCGTAGGTCGGCACCAACGCGGGTGCACGAGCAGATCCGTGCACCCGCGTTGGGAGGGGCTCGTCTCTTCGAGTCGTCGACGACGGATGCCGTCAGCTCTGGAGAGTGCGCTTGTCGTTGATGCTGAAGTGAGAGATTCGGGTCTTGATCAGCCACCGGCCGTTCTGGCGAACGTACTCGTCGTCGTACCGGATGCTGCTGTCGACGATCACTTCCTTGTCGCCTTCGTCGCTGACGAGCTTGACCTGGCAGTACGCGATCCCGGTCGCGGTGTCGCCCGCGATCTGGACGACCTGCTGCCCGTTCATGTGGTTCGAGCGCTTGACGTTCGCCGTGAAGGCGTTGAAGGTCTCCTCGAGCTGCGCGGTGCCGTCGATGTCGAACAGTAGGTCGTCACCCATGAACACCTGAACCTTGGTGTCAGGCGTGAAGAGGGACATCTGGTCGGCAATGCGCTTCTCGTCGGCCAGGTTGGAGAACGTGTCCACCAGTTCCTTGAGCTGGCCCTTGGCCTCAAGAATCTCCAGAGACATGGTTGTTCCTCGCATTTCTGGTGAGGTGCGGCCTTTACGCCCTGTGACGGCCGCGCTGCGATGCAGTTCCATTTCCGGCTGCGACCTCGACGGTAGGCTGAGGCTGCGGTTAGGTGATAGGACCTGCCAGTTCCCCCTTCGCGTGGGGTGGCGGGTGCGTAGTGGCGAGGACTGATGCGCAGGGGCGGAGGTGCAGATCGGCGCAACAGGAACTGACAGGACACCCCACGGTTCGTGCGGACCACCTAGCGTGGAGCCATGGACAACCGCTCCGAGGTGCACGACTTCCTTGTGTCCCGTCGGGCTCGCGTAACGCCCCAGGATGCTGGCCTCATCAGTTATGGCCAGCGCCGGGTCCCAGGGTTACGACGCGAGGAGGTCGCACAGCTGGTCGGCGTCACCACCGACTACTACGCGCGGCTCGAACGGGGCAATCTCCGTGGCGCGTCCGGCGCTGTGCTCAGCGCGCTAGGGAAGGCGCTCCGGCTCGATGGCGCCGAAGGCACCTATCTGGCCGACCTGGCACGTGCAGCGAACGCGCCAGCAAGTCGATTGGCGCGGCGCGCGCCCAAGCCCGTCGTTCGCGCCGGCCTCCAGCAACTCCTTGATGCCATGAGCGGCGTGGCTGTTCTCGTGCACGACGCGAGCCTCAACCTGGTCGCGACCAATGCGCTCGGGCGTGCGCTCGGGGCGCAGATGTTCGAGCTTCCCGCGCACGGCAACAGCGCCCGGTTTATCTTCCTCGACCCGCGCGCCACCGACTTCTACCTCGACTGGGACGAAGCGGCCGACGAGATCGTCGCGATCCTCCGCAGTGCTGCCGGCCGGGACCCATACGACAAGGACCTGAGCAATCTCGTTGGCGAGCTCTCGACGCGCAGCGAGGCGTTCCGTGTTCGCTGGGGGGCTCATGAAGTGCGCAAACACCGGCAAGGCCTCAAGCAACTGCGGCATCCTCTGGTCGGCGTCCTCGACCTCACCTATGAATCGCTGGCTCCGCTCTCCGCGCCCGGCCTGACCCTCAACGCCTTTTCCGCAGAACCGGACAGCAGGTCGGCCGACAGACTTGGACTGCTGGCGAGTTGGGCCGCTCCGGAGCGAGAAGCAACAAGTGTCAGCACAAGGCCCCGAGACGTCTAGCCGCGTAAGACTATCCTAGGCCTCCTAGGAGCCGTTCGCAGCCAATATCGAAAGCCCGGTCGGCAAGGCCGTGAAGCCTGGGGTCGCGGGTTTGACGGGGCACTGCTTGCAGTCACCCGCCCCACTCGCTGGGCACCGATGTTTGACCCGCGCCTCGCGCCCCTAGCCGTAGCCGTTGGTGTACCGCAGCGCGGCCGCCGGGAGCGCGGCACGCGTCAACCCGGACGTGCGCTGCGGCTCTGATGATCGGCCCGCTCCCGTCGAAGGTGCCGCTACACCCTTGGCTCTGACCCGGGCCGAAGGTGGTAGCCGGCGCGCGGCGCGGTCGGCGCAGAGTGTCTCGATGTAGTCGAAGTTGACGAACTCGCGACCGAGCCCGCCGCAGAGTTCGTAGTTGTTTTCCGAATCATCGCGCGTACGGTCGGTGATTGCTCTCATGACCGCTTCGATGGCCGCGCCCTTTTTGGTGTGTGCGTAATACTCCAGTACGGCCCACTCCTCCTTGATCTGGTGGACGGTGTAGCCGGATCAATCTCGGCAATCTGCTGGTCGGTGCGAATGATGAGGGCACCACCGGGACTTGGCAGAAACTACGAAGCCGCTGGTCAGCCCGTTGGGGCTACGGGGTCGGTCGGGAAGCGGACAGTGCGGAGACGCAGAACGTGATGTCGCTCCGACCTGGCTGAAGGTTCTCCGGCGGCTCTACGGGCGCCGAACCGTGATTTTCTGCCAGGTGGGCAAACGGCACGGTCGCATCGCCGCACCGTCGTCACCGCGGCGCTTCGGCCGCCAAGCCAGGTGAGGTGCAACGAATCCACCCCTCGACGGCGACCAAACTGGCACACAGCGGATGCATAGCCGCGTACTTTCGTCCCCATGTCTGGCATGGGGGCAGGGCCCGGTCGCGGCGGCATCGGGCGACAGGGTGGTCCCCGGTGGCGAACTTCCCAGATCGTCGGCGTGTCCGCTTTCGTCTTGGTCGCTCTGCTGGGTCTGACCAGTGGGCTGGGCGGTGTGCTGGTCTTCGCTGGGCTGTACCTGACGGGTACGGGACTGTACGCGGTGCTGCGGCACCGGTCGTGGCTAGGCAGCCTCAGCCGGACCACGGCGGTCGGTGTCCTGGCCGGCGGCCTCGTGGTGATGATGGTCGGGGGTGCGGTTGCCGGGGCTCCGGCCACCAAGCCCATCACTACCGCGCGCATGTCGACCGCTGCGAGCCCGAGCAGCTCGCCGCGCCCGTCGACGTCCCCTTCTCTCACGCCCTCGCCGACCGTGCTGTCGCTGGCGGATCAGGCGGCGTCGTTGCCTGCGCCGGAGTTGGCGCCTCAGGTTGATGTCGCGGCCGCCGGGGCCAAGGCAAGCACGCAGACTGCGATGGCTACGGCGATGCTGCTGGAGGTCAAGGGACGAGCGCCCAAGACGGGGTACACCCGGGATCAGTTTGGTCCCGCATGGCAGGACACCGACGGCAACGGGTGCGATCAGCGCGATGATGTCCTGGCCCGTGATCTGACCGCGGTGACCCTCAAGATTGGCTCGTGCGAGGTCTTGACCGGCAGCCTGGTCGATCCGTACGGCGGCGCGACGATCGCGTTCGTGCGGGGTGTGGAGACGTCCAGTGCGGTGCAGATCGACCATGTCGTGGCCCTGTCCGATGCGTGGCAGAAGGGCGCCCAGCAGTGGGACGTCGCCAAGCGTGTGAAGTTCGCCAACGACCTGGTCAACCTGCTCGCCGTCGACGGGCCGTTGAACGTGCAGAAGGGCGACGGCGACGCGGCGACCTGGCTGCCGCCGAACAAGGCGTACCGGTGCCAGTACGTCGCACGCCAGGTCGGCGTGAAGTACACCTACGGGTTGTGGGTCACCGCGGCCGAGCAGAACGCCATGGTCAGCGTCCTGACAACATGCCCGAACCAGCCGCTACCGCCCGGGGTGACACCGCCGCCGGCACCCACCCAAGCACCTGCCCCCGCCGCTCCCGCCCCGGCTCCGGCAGCTCCCGCACCTGCACCTGCACCTGCACCTGCACCTGCACCTGCACCTGCACCTGCTGCTCCCGCCCCTGCACCTGCTGCGCCCGCGATCCAGGAGGGGGTGCACCCGGGTGCGTACTGCAAGCCGGCCGGTGCCTTCGGGCACACCGCGACAGGCGTGCTGATGCAGTGCAAGACCTCAGCCACCGACACCCGCAACCGCTGGCGCGCAGCCTGACGACCTCAAGCACGCACAGGAGGCCCGCCACCTCTCCGCTACACCCTCGCGATGATGCTCCGACGCCAAGTGGGCGAGCCTCGTGGCGGATGTCCCAAGGCATGCGCCGGTCCCGGCAGCCCCGCAACGCGCACCGGGGCCGCGTCTGCGCCGGAGACCGGCTCGGAGAAGCGGCGCAACGAGCCAGCGGTTGACGCCCTGACTGGTCGTCCCGGTGGCTCCGACGCGCAGGGCTGTTCGGGTGAACCGGCACTGTTTCGCTCCGAGCGAGCCGCGCCGGTGCGTAGCGTCCACCGGGACGACCGCTTGGCGGTCGCCGCTGATGTTGGGGCAGGCATTCCAGCGGCGTGCAGGGGAGCTAGCTGTGTCGATGGTGTTGTGGCGTGCGCATGTCGGGGTGGTTCTGAGCGCAGCGATGGCGTTAGGCGCGGGCCCGGCGGTCTCAAAGAGCACCCCTCCCGCTGCGGCACCGACCGCCGCGGCGACGCACGCGGTGGCGAAGGGCCAACACGGGCCTGAGGCTCCGGCAGTGACGTTGACGTTGACTCGCGGGCCGGGCTCGGTGCACTTGGTGGCGACGGCCTCGGGTGCCGGGTCGGAGCAGGGTCTGACCGAGATCGTGTCGCGCGAGGGTGGTGTTGTCGGCTCGTGCGCGTCGTCGACGTGTGCGGCGGACGTCCCGGAGTCGACCCGGGTGCAAGTGTTCCGGGCCCGGCACGGGGCTCTGTTCTCGAAGACGGTGACGGTCCAGCCGGCCCGAGGCGCGGCGACGAAGCGCGCTGGGGCGGCCAAGTCACGCGTGTCGGCGCAGACGCAGGCTCCGGCTGCTGTTGCGGCCGCGACGGTGACCGATCCGTCGATCCACGACGTGTCGACGGCGACGATGAATGGTTGGACGGTCTCTGTCGGGATGCAGGAGACCACGCCAACCGCGGATCAGACGTGGACGCAGCTGAACGGGAACTCCTACGACCTGCACCACTTCTGGGCGACGGCGAGCTTCTCCGGCTCCCTGGATCCGGGGCGGCAGTACGCGATCGACTTCGTCGACGAGACGACGGGCACCGTCTTCGCGTCGTGCTCGCTGCCGGCCGACTCGTGCCTGGGTGAGCTGATGCCCTGGTACTCCGGTGCGCAGCATCCCGTCTCCGCGGTCGTGGTGTCGACCAAGACCGACGGGTCGGATCAGGTTCAGCACGCGCAGGTGGGGTACACCGGCTGGTACGCGGCGTCGGTGTCGCTGTACTACGCGCAGTGGAACCCGAACTTCTACGCCGGTGACGGTGAGCCCCTCACGATCGAGGCTCGCGACAGCGCGGACATCCCGATGGATGGGCAGTACGCGATCTATGTCGAGGACGTGACCACCGGTACGACCCTTGCCAAGTGCATGGTCAATCCGTGCAACGTTGACGCGACGTACTACACCGGGCTGCACAGCTTCCGGACCTGGCTGGCGGACGCGAACGATCCGACCACTCACGTCGTGGCGTACACGACCCCGTTGCCGATCCCGCGCGCGGCCTGGAGCGCGTACGGGGTCGGGGAGGTGCAGGACCCGGTCGGGTCGACGGTGATGATCGAGGGCTGGGTCAACCAGGACGTCGGCCTCACCAACGGCAACTACTTCCAGTACGTCATGGACTTGACCACCAACACCGTGGTCAAGCGGTGCGATACCGGTGACGCCTGCGACGTCGTCATCCCGTTGAATGGTCATTTCTACGGCAACCGGGTCGCCGGCCCCGCTGGGCCGTATGACGACGTGCAGGCCGTCAGCGACCACGGCATGTACTTCTCTACGGACGGGCCCGCGCAGTCCTTGCCGCTCAGTGGCGGGGGCGCACGGTGGGAGACCTCGGGTGGGATCAACCCGTCCGAGAAGTGCACGCAGGCGTGCGCGGCGGACCCGGTCAACGTCGTCACTGGCGAGTACTGGAAGACCACCGCCGACCTGACTGCCAGCCCGCTGGTGTCCATGCGTCGGGCCTATGCCAGCTCCCTGGCCAGCCAGGACGGGCCGTTCGGGTACGGGTCATCCTGGAACTGGGGCGTGCACCTGGAGATGGGCCCTGGCGCGACCGGCACCAGCCTGGCCGACACCGGCCAGATCATCGTGGTCCAGGAGAACGGCAGCTTCGTCTCTTACGTCCGGGATGCGCATGGCAACCTGCAGACGGCACAACGGGTCCACGCCACGCTCACCGCCAACAGCGACGGCACGTTCCGGTTTGCGCGCACCGACGGGACCGCCTTCACCTTCGCCGCCGACGGGACTCTGACCTCGGTCCAGGACCGGAACGGCAACACCGCGACCGTCACGACGAGCAACGGGAACCCCACCCGCATCCAGGACAACCACGGTGGAACCCTGACCCTGACCTGGGACGCCAACCACCTCACCAGCGCCAGCGACCAGACCGGCCGGCAGGTGACCTACACGTACGACGCCAACGGAGATCTGACGACGGCCACCGACCCGACCGGTGCTGCCACCACGTACACGTACGCCGACCACCGGGCGACCACGATCACGGACCCGGCCGGCGGGACGGTCACCAATACCTACGACACCAGCGAGCGGGTCAGCTCCCAAACCGACGCAGTCGGCCGACAGACCACCTTCGGCTACACGGGCGACCCCGGATCCGGGCAGACGACCGAGACCGACCCCACCGGCACGGTGACCACCTACGCCTACGAGCAAGGCGAGGTCACCAGCCGCACCACGGCCGTCGGCACGCCGCAAGCAGCGACAACGACCTCGACCTACTGGGCCGGGCAACTGACCGCCACGACGGACGCCCTTGGCCACACCACCAGCTACATCAACGACTCCAACGGCAACCACACCTCGACCACCGACCCGCTGTCCCGCGTCACCAACGCCACGTACAACCAGTTCAACGAACCCCTGACAGTCACGGACCCCGCAGGGGAGACGACCACCTTCGTCTACGACAGCCACGGCAACCTGCAGTCCAAGACCGACCCGACCGGGGCGGTCACCGCGTTCACGGTCAACTCGGACGGCACCGTTGCGACAGCGACGGACGCGACGGGCAACGTGACCCGGTACGGCTACGACGCGCACGGGTACCTGGCCTCGACCGCGGACGCGAACGGTGCGGTGACCACGGCGGTGTTCGACGCCCTGGGCCGGCAGGTGTCGGTGACCGACCCCCGGGGCAACGTGACGGGTGCGGACCCGACCCAGTACACCTCGACGATCGCGTACGACCCGGCGGGGCGGCCAACCTCGGCGACGGACCCGTACGGGTCGGGGACGTCGATGGGATACGACGCGGTGGGCAACGTGACCTCGAGCACCGACCAGCTGGGGCAGGTCACGAAGTTCACGTACGACGCGGCTGGGCAGCGGCTGTCGGCCACGGACCCGACGGGTGCGGCCACGAAGTGGTCGTACGACAAGGCCGGTCGGGTGGCCTCGATCACCGCCCCCGACGGTGGCGTGAGCAGCTACTCCTATGACGCGGCGGGGAACCGGACCTCGACCACGGACCCGGACGGGCGGGTCACGACGAGCACGTTCGACCTGACCGGCAAGGTCACCTCCACCACGACCCCGTCCGGGGCCACGACGTCATACACCTATGACGCGGCCGGTCAGGTGACCAAGGTCGTCGACCCGAACAGCCACGCGACCACCACCACCTACGACCAGGCCGGCCGGCCGGTCACCGTGACCGACGCCCTGGGCCGGGCGGTGAGCACCACCTACGACAAGGCCGGGCGGACCACCCAGGTGACCCGCGCCGACGGGACCAAGCTGGCCTGGGGCTATGACGCGGCGGGTCGGCAGACGTCCTACACGGACGCGGCCGGGGCGGTGACCAAGTATGCCTACGACGCTGCGGGCCGGTTGAAGACCGCAACGGACACCGCGCGTCGGGTCACCGGCTACGCCTACGACCCGGCCGGGAACCAGACGGTAGTCACTTACCCCGACGGGGGGACGGCCACGTCCACCTACGACCGGCTGGGTCGGTCGACCGGGACGACCTACTCGGGGACCACGCCGGCGACCACGCGGGCCTACGACGCCGCGTCCCGAGTGACGACTGCCACGTCAGGGTCCTCGAGCACGACCTACGCCTACGACGGCGCCGGTCGGCCCACCACGGTCACCACGGATGGGGCGACCGTCGGCTACGCCTGGACCGCCGGTGGGCGGCTGGCCACGCTGACCTACCCAGGTGGGAACACGGTCGGGTACTCCCACGACCCGGCCGGGCAACTGACCAAGGTGTCGGACTGGGCCGGGGGTGACTACCAGTACACCTGGACCAAGGACGGGCAGGTCGAAACCCTCACCTACCCCAACGGGATCGCAACCCACCACACCTACGACACCGCCGGGCAGGCCACTGCCCTGACCTCGGACAACTCGGCCGGCACCCAGCTGCTCAAGCTCGCCTACGCCTACGACGACGCGGGGCAGCTGACCTCCCAGACCGCCGACCGGTCCACCGGCCCCCGCGCACCCCCCACCACCCCGACCACCACGTCCACCTACACGTGGGACCCGCTCGGCCAGCTCGGCCAGGTCACCGGCGCCGAGGCCGGTGCTTACGGGTTCACCACCACCGGGCAGCTCACCCAGCTCCCGGACGGCACGTCTCTGACCTACGACACCGCCGGGCAGGTCAGCACCCGCACCGCGGCGGCCGGCTCCGACGGCACCCCCGGGCAGGTCACCAGCTACACCTACAACAGCCTCGGGCAACGCACCGGCGCCACCGTCGGCGACAAAGCCACCGCCTACGCCTACGACCAAACCGGCAAGCTCACCAGCCTCACCGACCCGACGGGCGCCACCAGCACCTACACCTACGAGGCCTCCGGGCTACGGTCCACCGCGACCACTTCGGCCGGCGCCCAACGGTTCGTCTGGGACCCCACTGCTGCCGTCCCCGAACTGCTCACCGACGGGACCCACCAGTACGTCTACGGCGTCGGATCCACCCCGATCGCCCAGGTCAACGCCGACAACAGTGTCGACTACCTGCACACCGACCAGACCGGATCCGTCCGCACCGTCACCGACCATTCGGGGAACGTCGTCGCCGACAGCGACTACAGCCCATACGGCATCCCTCTCGACGTCAACGGGGCCCCCATCTCCGCCATCACACCCTTCGGCTACGCCGGCCAGTACACCGACCCCACCGGACTGCTCTACCTGCGAGCCCGCTACTACGACCCCACCACCAGCCAGTTCCTCACCATCGACCCCCTCGTGGCCGCCACCCACCTGCCCTACGCCTACACACCCGGTAACCCCGTCCAACTCACGGATCCACTCGGACTCGACTGGTGGGGCAACTCCAGCGACGCCATGGCCGGCTCCGGACTCAACGGGGGAACTCAGGACGGTGCCAACAGCTGTACAGCTGGTTACTCCTGGGGCGCCGTAACCGGCGTCGCGGCCAACACGATCTTGAACGTCGCGCACGGGGCCGTTTCCATCGCCAAGACGGTTGCGCGCGTCGGTGTGTCCGCTGTCGCGGTCGCTCCGTATGCCGTCTACTACGTGACGTACAGGACGCAGGGGAGTTTGGGCACTCGTCCGCCGAGTTGGGCCAACAGCGCAGCCACATGGCTCGAGAACCGTATGCTGGATGCTGATCAGGCACTCGATGGCGTAAAGCGTCGATTGGGTGCTAAAGAACCGGATAACGACGAGGGGGGCAACGGTGGCATCCTCCCTATCCACATTTCTGGAGTCGACAAGGATCCCGGGGATCCGCTGCACACATATCTTCCCGGCGTTGATCCCGATGGAACGCGGGAAGTCGGTCCAAGCGACTACGGCTGGGGCGCGGGATGGGGGGACCGTAGCGGTGTTCCGAACATCTAGGAGCAGGAACCTGGTGCGCTTCAAACGCATGAGATGCCGCGTGGCGGTCTGGATGTCACTGTCCCTGACGTTGGCAGTGTCCTCGGCCGCGTGCGGAGCCTCGGTCGACGGGGACCAATGGGTCGACGTCACCGTGACAAATACGAGGATGCTCCCGGTCACGCTAGACACCCGGCCACCGCGCCATCTCGCGCCGCAGCAGGCGACTGTGTTGCACGTGGACACAAACAACGACCCGCAAGTCCTTCAGGTTCGAAACGATTCCGGCGAGGTCTTGGGTTGTCTCACGTTTGATTACAAATCGCACGATTCTGCCGCGCCTTCTCAAGGCACCAGCGACCTGCCTGCGTGCCCACAGGGTGCGCGAACCTTCCCGGGCTGACGGCTCGACCACAGGCATCGATCGGCCGGTGATGCGATGACATCGGAGACGCCTTCGGGGCCTGCTCGGTGGTTGAGGCACCGTGCCCTCGCACGTGAGGGATACCTTCGAGGTGCGGCGTCGGCATGCGGATGATCTATACGGCGTACTACACGATGCTCGCCGGGCGGAGGGCGGTCGCGTGGTGAAGCGCACGAACTAGCTCAGCAGGAAATCGCTCGCAGCCTGGATTCAAGTCCTCCAGACTTCACTAGACTTAGGCGATTGCTGACTATTGGGGCGACGCTTGGGGCGATACCGGGATTCGCCATTCTTGCGATCGGCCTGGTGGTATGGATCGCCGCCGGGTCACTTGCGCCTCTCAACATCGGTCTGGCACTCGGCGCCTTCCCGTGGTCCGTGGGTGCTATCCAGCTAGTGCGGCGCTTGATGTTGCCTCTCCAGGCCCGCACATGGGCGAATCGTGAACGGCCACTCCCGTGGATCTTCCGCCCGAGTTGGATGGACATCGTGGCCGCAGCCGCCGCTACCTGTGCAATAGCAATCGCCATGATCGGGTCCCGGTAGTGCACTTCTGATAGCGAAATGGATGCCCGTCTCCCAGGCCAGGGCTGCGGCGGATGCCGGCTCGCGTGAGGCGGCATCCGTCAGCGTGATGCTGCGCGCAGGAGGGAGGTGCGTCTGCTCTCGCGAAGACGCGCCTAGTGCTCAGTCGTGGGCCTCGGCGCGGTGCAATAGCCGGTGCGGGCGGCGCACTCGACGCAGAGGGTCTTGATGTAGTCGAAGTTGGAGCACTCATTTCCAGGGCCGCCGCACAGTTCGCACGTGTGCTCGGACTCCTCGCGAGCACGGTCGGTGACCGCCTTCATGGCCACTTCGACGGAGGCGCCCTTGGTGGTGTGGGCGTAATACTCCAGGACGGACCACTTTTCCTTGATCTGGTGGACGGTGTAGTCCGGGTCGATCGCGGCAAGCTCACGGTCGGTCCGGATGATCAACTGGTACCAGCCAGCCTTGCAGGAGATCCACCGGCCCCAGCCCGGAGGGATCCTGCGCAGGACCGCTTCCAGAGCAGCTGCGTCGTCGCCGGCGTCGTCGGGGATGTGGAGGCTGTCGCGGACGCGGCCCATGTCCAGGTCGATGGCTTGGATCTGGTTCACCGCGGCCTGCAGTTCGTCACCATCCGCCGTCGGGGAGGTGAGGGCGTGCGCGGCGGCGTCGATGGCGGATTGCATCGCGGTCCACCGCTCTTGTTCTACCGGTGTCAGCTGGGGAATGCCGTCGTCAGCCATGGGTGTCCGCTCCGTTGCCATGGGTGGAGATGGGGGTCGTCCGCCGTCGCGTCGCGGTGTGGTGATCGGTGTGCTTTGGGCCGGTCGCCGACGTCACTACCCGCCGGGTGGGACGGCGTGACCACAAGATCGAGCCTCGACCAGCGGCGGGCGGTGTCGCAGGCGAGCGCGATGACGGCGCGAAGTTCGCTGCTCTGCTCGCGGATCGCCGTGGCCGGGGTGCGCCCGTGAAGGACCTTGCTGGGTGTGGTGAACCAGTCCAGCGTCGCCCACGCGTCGACGTGATGGGCGCGAAAGGGTGCGGCTGCCGCACCGAAAGCGGGCAGGACCTGCTCGCCGTCGAGCTGGAACAGGGGGTAGATGAGCGCGCCGCTTCGCAGCGGTGCTGCGAGAAGTAGTCCGCGTTGGGTGCGGTGACGGACAGTGCTGCGGGACAGCTTCAGGAGGTGAGCCATCCCACGTGTCAACGACGGGCTGGAACTGACCCTGTGGCGACGGGGTGGTTTCCAGTCGTCGTCGCAACACGTCCTTGAGAATCGGGGTTCGTGTTGGCGTCGTCTCGTCGTGTTGCGAAGGGTCCTGGTCGTCGTCGGCAGTCGGCGAAGCAGGCGCAGTTCTTCCGTCTGCTGGCCCGCGGGTGGA